>JAEAMF010002122.1_pt1 | contig 11897 bp, 8 predicted proteins | sample 8958721 | NCBI WGS metagenome assembly JAEAMF01 (sample SAMN16933255, study PRJNA681124) | bioreactor sludge metagenome | isolation source: anaerobic bioreactor treating anionic surfactant - SDBS | place: India: Bengaluru | collected 2019-02-28
CTGGCGACGAGTACCCACGGCACTACCGCTGCCCGCGCCCGCTGGATGGTTCGCTCACGGTGGACGAAAGCGCCGAGCACCTGCTGCTCGACCCCAACGAGCTGGCCGGCGGCGGCTTCCTGTCGCTGGGCGCCTTCAGCATCAGCCAGGACCACAGCAAGCTGGCCTACAGCCTCGACCGCGAAGGCGACGAAATCTACCGTCTGTTCGTCAAAGACCTGGCCAGCGGCGCGGTGTCGGAGCTGCCCTTCGACGATTGCGACGGCAGCATGACCTGGGCCAACGACAGCCAGACCCTGTTCTACGGCGAACTGGACGACACCCACCGACCGCACAAAATCTACCGCCATCGACTGGGCGAGACCGGTAGCGCCGCGGTGTTCCACGATCCGGACGGGCGCTTCTTCGTGCACTGCTACCGCGCCAGCTCCGAACGCCAACTGGTCATCCTCTCCCACAGCAAGACCACCAGCGAAGCCTGGGTACTGTCGGCGGACCAGCCGGAAGGCAACTGGACCTGCCTGGCGCCACGCCAGGAAGACCACGAGTATTTCCCCGATCACGGCCTGTACGAAGGCCAGTGGCGCTGGCTGATCCGCAGCAACCAGGCGGGCATCAATTTCGCCCTTTACCACGCCAGCGAGGCCGAGCCGGGCCGCGAGCACTGGCAGGAGCTGGTCCCGCATGACGACGCGGTGATGCTCGAGGACGTCAGCCTGAACGCCGAAGCACTCACCCTGACCCTGCGTGAAAGCGGCCTGCCGGTGATCGAGGTACGGCCGCAAGGCGCCCAGCCCTATCGCCTGCAACTGCCGGATGCGGCCTACAGCCTGCACGTGCGGAACTCGCTGGAATTCACCAGCACAGTGATCCGCGTGCGCTACGAGGCGTTGAACCGCCCGGCGCAGATCCGCCAATTGACTCTCGCCGACGGCAGCCAGGCGGTGCTCAAGGAAACCCCGGTGGAAGGTCCGTTCGATGCCGATGCCTACGAAAGCCGGCGCATCTGGGCCACCGCCCAGGACGGCACGCAGATTCCCATCAGCCTGGTCGGTCGCCGCGACAGCTTCGGCAAGCCGGCGCCGCTTTATCTTTACGGCTACGGCGCTTACGGCCATAGCCTGGATCCCTGGTTCTCGCATGCGCGACTGTCGCTGCTCGACCGCGGCTTCGTCTTCGCCATCGCCCATGTGCGCGGCGGCGGCGATCTGGGCGAAGCCTGGTACCGCGCCGGCAAGCTGGAACACAAGCCGAACACTTTCACCGACTTCATCGCCTGCGCCGAACAGCTGCTGGCCGATGGCTACACCACGTCGCAGCGCCTGGCCATCAGTGGCGGCAGCGCCGGTGGCCTGCTGATCGGCGCGGTGCTCAACCTGCGCCCGGAACTGTTCGGAGCGGCAATTGCTGAGGTCCCCTTCGTCGACGTGCTCAACACCATGCTCAACGCCGACCTGCCGCTGACCGTGACCGAGTACGACGAGTGGGGCGACCCGAACCATCCTGAGGTGCACGAACGCATCAAGGCCTACGCGCCGTACGAGAATGTCCGCGCGCAGGCCTATCCGCCATTGCTGGTCGTGGCCGGCTACAACGACAGCCGCGTGCAGTACTGGGAAGCCGCCAAGTGGGTCGCCAAGCTGCGCGCCACGCGCACCGAGGACAACCTGTTGCTGCTCAAGACCGAGTTCGGCGCAGGGCACGGCGGCATGAGCGGCCGTTATCAGGCGCTCAAGGACGTGGCACTGGAGTACGCCTTCATCCTCAAGGTACTCGACCTGGCGGGATAGGCTGGGAGGTGCGCCGCTCTTCGCCAGCCACGGTCTGAGCAGCCGTACTGGCGAAGGCGCAAATAAAAAGGGGAGCCTGACGGCTCCCCTTCAAGAGTTATTGCTTTGTTCTTCTTCTGCTGACGGGCTTGTTGTTTTTGTTGAGCGCCCGGTTCGAGCCAAGGCCCGACGCAGTCCCATGTTCGGGACATTAAGAACAAACGGATTTTTTTGGTCGCTGATTTGCCACTGCCCTCGCGGGCTCAACCGGTTCTGGCGCTGCCTCATGGCAGTTTTGTCGTTCTCGGCCCGGTCGACAGGAAACCTGTCGGGCAATTCCTCTCCAAAAGAATCAGTTTGCTACGCCTCCACGTGCTTATTTTTATTGTGTTGGAGTCGCTACGTGTTGTTTTTGTTGTGGGTTCTGCTTTCTTGTTCTTGTTGTGCCAGAGATAAAGCATTCGGCGTGCCAGTTTTTATAAATCCTTATTTTTCATAGAGTTACGATTTTCCGCGGAGCGTCGTGCGCACGAAAAACGGGCATCGCCGTTACCGTGCGCCCCAAGCATCGTTACGTTTTCGTGAAGCGGTAACACCGGCACGCCGCCTCAGCGCGCGCACCAGCGTGTCGGCAGCAGAAAAGGCGAAGGACTTGAAAACCGGCTGAAATGGAGGTGGCAGCCACGGGGAACCGACAGCTGCCATGTGCTCTATAGGAAGGGCGTCGGCGCCACGGGTTGCGCCGACGCAGCGTGCTCAGGCGCGGATCGCCGATTGCAGCGCATCTTCCTGACGCTTGGCCAGCAGATCGGAGGCCGCAAGAGCGAGCAGTGGTATCAAGCCTACATTCAGGGCCACGCTCCAGGACCCGATCAAACCAATGAACAACATGCCGGCCACAACAATGGCAGCAATGCAATGCGCGCAGAAGCGGCATAGTTCAAGTGCAACTACAGGCTCGTTGTAATTGTTCATGACGTCTGACTCCCCGCTTTTTGTTGTAATAATTGGCATCTACATTGAGGGTAGCCAGCTCTCGTGCCGATGCAATTCGAACCGACGCGCGGCTCGTCTAGGTCGAGCATTACAGCCGGATGAACATTGGTTTACAGGCACTTCTGCAACATCCCGTCGACAGTCTACGCACCACCTGAAGTTCATCCGCTTATTCAACTTCTGATATCCCGCCCGCCTCTTCGTCGCGGCATCGAGACCAAGAGGCTTTAGTGAATCGGCGTGAATTACGGATCGTCGAACAATGAACTTCGCGCATTCATCACCTGTTCGTGAGCGTGAACTGCCAAGCCGGCAGACGCACGCGGCGGGCAACGGCGACAGCCCGCATCAATCCCAGCGGGCGTCCGCTTCCGCTACGCGCAGCGTGCGCCGGGCCTTGCCCGGGGTGCGTGAGAAGCGCGGCGCAGGCGCTGCTTGCAACTGGCCGTCGACCTCCTGATAGACGCCGCGCTGGCGCATGTGAACATGCCCGGCTGCTTCCTCCAGAGGCAGCACCGGTGCGAAGCAGGCATCGCTGCCCTCCAGCAGGGCGCACCATTCGGCCTGGCTGCGGCTGGCGAACAACCGTGCCAGCGCGTCGCCCTGCTCGGTCCAGGCAGTCGGGTCCGCGCAGCCCTCCCAGAGCGCTTGCGGAGCGTCGATGCGTTCAAGCAACTCGCGCCAGAACGGCGGCTCCAGCGCGCCGATGGCGATCTCGCGACCATCGGCGCAGAGGTAACACCGGTAGTTCGGCGCCGCGCCGCTCAGCGGATTGCGCTCGCGCTGCATCTCGATGCGCCCGCTGGGGAGCAGCCCGGCAAAAAAGGTCATCAGAGACGACACGCCATCGACGATTGCGGCATCGATCACCTGCCCTTGGCCCGAGCGCTCGCGCTCCCACAGTGCAGCGAGGATACCCACGGCGAGATACAGCGAGCCGCCACCGAAATCGCCGACCAGATTCAGCGGCGGCACCGCCGGCCCGCTCTCGCCGCGGATCGCGGCCAGCGCACCGGTCAGCGCGATGTAGTTGATGTCGTGCCCCGCGGCCCGGGCCAATGGTCCGGTCTGGCCCCACCCCGTCATGCGCCCGTAAATCAGCCGCGGGTTGCGCGCCAGCAGCTCGTCCGGCCCCAGGCCCAGGCGCTCCATGACGCCCGGACGAAACCCCTCGATCAGCACGTCGGCGCCTTGCGCCAGTTCCAGGCAGCGCGCCCGCCCCGCAACATTGCGGATATCCAGCGTCACCACCGTGCGGCCGCGGTCGACCACCGGGTTCGCCCATCCCGTACCGCCCTCGCGCTCGACGCGCAGCACTTCGGCGCCCATGTCCGCCAGCAGCATCGCGCAGTGCGGTCCGGGACCGATGCCGGCGAACTCCAGCACGCGCAGGCCACGCAGCGGCCCCTGACGATCCTGCTCGGTCTCGCTCATCGTCCCTCCCCCTTTCTGGCTGCCTCAGGCGCTCCGCGTCGACGCGACAGCACCCTGCGGCGGCGACTACTGGTTCGCTGCCTTCAGCGGCTTGTCGAGCAGATGGTCGCGGTAGCGCTCGCGCAGCACTTTCTTGTCGATCTTGCCGGTGGCGGTCAGCGGCACGGCGTCGAAGACCACCGCATCGGGCATCCACCACTTGACGATGTTCGGCTCCAGGTGCGCGAGGACCGACTCGGCGGTGACCTCGGCGTCAGCATGCGGCTCGATCACCAGCAGCGGGCGCTCCTCCCATTTCGGATGGAACACGCCGACCACGGCCGCGACCTTCACGCCGGGACACGCGGCGGCAACGTTCTCGATATCGATGGAGCTGACCCACTCGCCGCCGGACTTGATCACGTCCTTGCTGCGATCGGTGATGCGCATGAAGCCATCGGCATCCAGCGTGGCGATGTCGCCGGTATCGAACCAGCCGTCCTCGTCCAGCGCACTGGTTTCGCTCCGGTAGTAACGTTCCACCGTCCACGGTCCGCGCACCTTGAGACGACCGGCACTGACGCCGTCGCGTGGCAGCTCGTGGCCCTGTTCGTCCACCACCCGCAGTTCGATGCCGAACTGCAAACGCCCCTGGCGCGTCCAGACGGTATCGTTGACGGCCTGCGGGCCACGCCCGGCCAATCTGGGCGTCGGCGTGGCCACCACCCCCAACGGGCTGGTTTCGGTCATGCCCCAGAGCTGGCAGACCGCAACGCCGTAACGGGTCTGGAAGGTTTCCGCCATCGCACGGGGCACCGCGGAGCCGCCGATCACCAGCCGCGCGAGCGTGCCGGCGTCCTCACCGCTGCGCTCAAGATGGGCCAGGTACATGGTCCAGATGGTCGGCACGCCACCGGAAATGGTCACGCCTTCGCTCTGGATAAGCTCCTGCAGACTCGGGCCGTCCATCCTGTCGCACGGCAGGACGAACTTGCAGCCATTGATCGCCGCGGCGTACGGCAGGCCCCAGGCGGTGCCGTGGTAGAGCGACGAGCACGGCATGATGCAATCGAAAGCGGACAGGCCGAAGGCACCGGACAGCCCCGCCGCCATCGCATGCAGCACCACGGAACGATGGCTGTACAGCACACCTTTGGGATCGCCGGTGGTGCCGGAGGTGTAACAGAGCACGGCACCGGCGTTCTCGTCGAACTGCGGCCAGTCCAGCGGCGCGGCGGCAGCGATCAGTCGCTCATAGCCCTGCACGTCGGCTATTGCGGAAACGGGGTGGGCTGCCAGCTCGATGAAATGCCGGATATTGTCCAGCCGCGGCCGCAACCTAGCGACGCATTCGGCGAAGGAGCTGTCGAACAGCAGCACCTGGCTGCCGGCGTGGTTGATGGTGTAGACGATCTGCTCATCCGACAGCCGTGGGTTGGCGGTATGCAACACCGCACCGATACCCGGCACCGCGAAGAACAGCTCGTAATGACGATGGGTGTTCCACGCCAGCGACGACACGCAGTCGCCTGCCTCGATGCCGAGGCCGCGCAGCATCGTGGCGGCCTGCGCGGCGCGGCTGGAAAGGCCGGCGTAGTCGTAACGCCAGAGCGGTTCGCCGACCAGCCGCGAGACAATCTCGCGATCGGCGTGGGCGCGTGCGGCGTGGGCGAGGATGCCACTGATCAACAGGGGCGCGTTCTGCATCAAGCCTGTTTGCATGTTTCCTACCTCGTCTTGTTGTTATTTTCGGGTGGCCGGCGTTCCCGGCTGTGCCCGGCACGGCGGTTCGCCGCGCCGCATGACGCTTCGCTCACTCTCCCAGGTTGCGGGCGATGACCAGGCGCTGGATGTCGCTGGTGCCCTCGTAGATCTGGCAGACGCGCACGTCGCGGTAGATGCGCTCCACCGGGAAGTCGGCCAGGTAGCCGTAACCGCCGAGCGTCTGGATCGCCGCCGAGCACACCTTCTCCGCCATTTCGGAGGCGAACAGCTTGGCCATCGAAGCCTCCACCAGCGCCGGGCGCCCGGCTTCGCGCAGCGCGGCGGCGTGATGCACCATCTGCCGCGCCACGGCGATCTGCGTCGCCATGTCGGCCAGGCGGGCGTAGTCGCGCGCCGCCTCGAATGCCGCCCGCGCCATGCCGACCGCCTGGGCGGCGATACCGATGCGTCCGCCTTCCAGGTTGGCCAGGGCAATGCGGTAGCCCTCGCCCTCCTCGCCCAGTCGGTTGGCCACCGGTACGCGCAGGTCTTCGAAGGCGATCTGGCAGGTGTCGGACGCGTGCTGGCCGAGCTTGTCCTCGACGCGTACCACCTGATAGCCGGGGCTGTCGGTCGGCACGATGAAGGCACTGATGCCGCGCTTGCCAGCCTCCGGGTCGGTCACCGCAAAGACGATCACCGTGCCGGCGTGCTTGCCGGAGGTGATGAACTGCTTGGCGCCGTTGAGCACGTAATGATCGCCGTCGCGCCGGGCACGGGTACGCAGGCTGCTGGCATCGGAGCCGGCCTGCGGCTCGGTCAGGGCGAAGGCGCCGATCTGCTCACCGCGTGCCAGCGGCATGAGGAAGTCGCGCTTCTGCTGCTCGGTGCCGAAGCGCAGGATCGGTACGCAGCCCACCGAGTTGTGCACGCTCATGATGGTCGAGCAGGCACCGTCGCCGGCAGCGATTTCCTCCAGCGCCATGGCGTACGCCAGGTAGCCGGTATCGCTACCGCCCCACTGCTCCGGCACCAACATGCCAAAGAAGCCCAGCGCGGCCATCTCGCCAATGGCCTCCGCCGGAAAGCGGTGCTCGCGACTCCACTGCTCGGCGAAGGGTTTTAGCCGTTCTTCGGCAAACTGCCGCGCCATCTCGGCGATGGCGCACTGGTCTTCGTTGGGCAGCATGGGCGCCTCCTCAGATCAGCTCGACAGCCATCGCCGTGGCCTCGCCACCGCCGATGCAGATCGCCGCTACGCCCCGCCGCAAACCGCGCGCGCGCAGGGCCGCCAGCAGCGTGACCAGAATGCGCGCACCGGACGCGCCCACCGGATGCCCCAGCGCGCAGGCGCCGCCGTTGACGTTGACCTTGGCGTGATCCAGCCCCAGCTCGCGCATCGCCACCATCGCCACCACGGCGAAGGCTTCGTTGATCTCGAACAGATCGACGTCCTCGAGGCGCCAGCCGGTGCGCTCCATCAGCTTGCGGATCGCCCCAATCGGCGCGGTGGTGAACAAATTCGGTGCATCGGCATAAGCCGCGTGGCCGTGGATCACCGCCTGCGGCTGCAGGCCCCAGCGCTCAGCTTCGGAACGGCGCATCAGCAGCAGCGCGGCGGCGCCGTCGGAAATCGAACTGGAGTTCGCAGCGGTCACCGTACCGCCTTCGCGGAACGCCGGCTTCAGGCTCGGGATCTTCTCCGGCATAGCCTTGGGCGGCTGCTCGTCGTCGCGAACCGTGCGCTGCTGTTTGCCCTGGGTGACTTCCAGGGTGACGATTTCCTCGGCGAAACGGCCTTCGGCGATCGCCGCCTGCGCCCGGCGCAGCGACTCCAGTGCGTAGGCGTCCTGCGCCTCGCGGCTGAAGCCGAAGGTATCGGCGCATTCTTCGGCGAACGAGCCCATCAGCCGGCCCTTGTCGAAGGAGTCCTCGAGACCGTCGAGGAACATGTGATCGAGCACCCGACCATGCCCCATGCGATAGCCGCCGCGGGCGCGGTCGAGCAAATACGGCGCATTGGACATGCTCTCCATGCCGCCGGCGACGACGATGTCGGCGCTGCCGGCGAGCAGCTGGTCGTTCGCCAGGATCACCGTCTGCATGCCCGAACCGCACATCTTGTTCACCGTGGTGCAGGTGGTGGCGCGGGTCAGCCCGGCGCCCAACGCCGCCTGCCGCGCCGGCGCCTGGCCCTGCCCGGCCGGCAGCACACAGCCCATCAGCACGTCCTGGACGTTCTCCGGCGGCAGGCCGCTGCGTTCCACCGCAGCGCGAATTGCCGCCGCGCCGAGCTGCGGCGCGGTCATGCCCAGCAGGTCACCCTGGAAGCCGCCCATCGGCGTGCGCGCGCTGCTGACGATTACGATCGGATCATCTTTCATGTGCATTTCCTTTTTATTTGGCGGCCATGCGCAAGGCGCCGTCGAGACGGATCACCTCGCCGTTGAGCATGCTGTTTTCGAAGATGTGCCGCACCAGCGCGGCGTATTCGGCGGGGCGGCCCAGACGTGGCGGGAACGGCACGCCGGCGGCCAGCGAATCGCGGATTTCCTGGGTCATGCCGGCCATCATCGGCGTCTCGAACACGCCGGGGGCGATGGTCATCACGCGGATACCGAAGCGCGCCAGCTCGCGGGCGGCCGGCAGCGTCAGGCTGACGACGCCGCCCTTGGAGGCCGCATAGGCCGCCTGGCCGATCTGTCCGTCGAAGGCCGCGATGGACGCGGTATTGATGATCACGCCGCGCTCGCCGTTGGCATCCGGCGCGTTCTCGGCCATCGCTTCGGCGGCCAGGCGCAGCATGTTGAAGGTGCCGATCAGGTTGATGCCGACGATGCGGCTGAAACTGTCGAGGCCGTGCGGGCCGTGGCGGCCGAGGATTTTCTCGCCTCCGGCGACCCCGGCGCAGTTGACCAACCCGTGCAGCGCACCGAAGTGCTGGCGGGCCGTCGTCACCGCGTGGCGCGCGGCCTGTTCGTCGCGGATGTCGGCCCGCACGCCGAGTGCGCCGGCGCCGAGCGCTTCGGCCTGGGCGATGGCCGCCGCCTCGTCGAGATCGGCCAGCACCACGCTGCCACCCGCCTCGACCAGCGCCTGCGCCGCGGCGGCACCAAGCCCCGAAGCGCCACCGCTGATGAGGAATACCCTGTCGCGAATCTGCATGGCTCTCTCCCGTGCTTGTTGTTATTCGGTGCGAAGCCGGGATTCATCTTTAGACAGCGACACGAGAGCGGCAATGGCCGATCTACTCAACCTGCCTGAGCGTTTTGGCCAATGGCAAAGCGCAATCACGACGGCGACGGGTGCTGCCGGCGTGTACGTTCAATGCTGCGTCGGCGCCAGAATCAGGTTGCGGTAGTGGCCGGGATTGCTGCCCGTCCACTTGCGAAACGCCTTGTAGAACGAGCTGACATCGGCGAACCCGAGCCGCTCGGCGATCTCGCCGTAGCTGACGCTGGCATCGGCCAGCCACTGCGTGGCCATCTCCTGGCGCAGGCCGTCCTTGATGGTCTGGTAGGGCTGACCCGCTTCGGCCAACCGACGGCGCAACGTCGAGGCGGACATGCACAGACGCTGCGCCAGTGTCGCCGCATCGGGCCACTGCTCTGCCGGCAGATGGCGCAGCTGCTGACGGATGCGGCTGGCCAGGCTGGAATGGTCGCGATAGCGCACCAGGATGTTCGCCGGCGCCTCGGCAAGGAAGCTGTGCAGCTCGGCTTCGCTGCGCCGGATCGGCAGATCGAGCACTTCAGCAGCGAAGATGATGCGCGTCGACGGCCGCGCGAAGCGCAGGTTGTCGGAGAACATCACCCGGTAGTCGTCGGTGTACGGTGGCTCGACACAGCGCAGTTCGACGGCCAGCAGCGGTATGCGCCGGCCCACCAGCCAGCAGGCCAGTCCGTGCAGCAGCATCCAGAACGTGAAGTAGCAGAACGCCCGCGCAGGCTCGGCGGCGCGCTCGCGCAGCACGATCTCGGCCAGGCTCTGGCTGCGGATCAGCTTGCCGCGAAAACTCTCCAGCTCCAGGCCGAAGAAGCTCAGCGCCTGCTGCAAGGCCTTTTCCAGCGTGGGTTGCTGGATACAGCAGCGGCTGATGAAGGCGAAACTGCCGGAACGCAGCCGACGCGGATCCATGCCGAACAATTCGTCATCGAAGCGCTGCGCCAGCCCGAGCCACAGCCGCGTGTAGTCGCGCACGTCGACACGCCCGTCCGGCTCGTGCAGACAGGCCGGATCGAGGTCCAGCTCCGCCAGCAGCTGCGCGCCCGACAGATCGGCGCGCTCAAACGCGAGCAGCGCCTCGCGCACCAGGCGCACGGAGATGCTGTCACGTTGCGTAACGTTAAGGCGTGTGGTCGAGGACGGTGCGTGGGTCATGCGTGCCGAGGTATCCGCTGGACGTCGCACGGGATCATCGTTCAGTCGGCTGCGGTTTCCAACCCGACATCCGTCACATCCAGCCCAGAGTCAGGCCGACCACCATCAGATAGCGTGTCGTCTTGGCTAGCGCGACGATTAGCACGAAGCTCCACAGCGGCTCGCGCATCATCCCGGCCACCAGCGTCAGCGGGTCACCGATGATGGGCATCCAGCTGAGCAGCAAGGTCCAGCGGCCGTAGCGGTGATAGTGCTGCTGTGCACGGGTCAGCTGCCGTTCATTGACCGGAAACCAGCGCTTGTGGCGAAACCGCTCGACGTAGCGCCCCAGCAGCCAGTTCACCAGCGAGCCGAGCACGTTGCCAGCGCTGGCCACCGCCAGCAAACCCCAGACGGCATAGCGCTCCGACAGCAGCAAGCCCGCCAGCAGCGCCTCGGACTGCATCGGCAGCAGCGTCGCCGCACCGAACGCCGCCAGAAAAAGGCCGAGATAGCCGGAAAGCCCCCACATCGATCGCGTTCATCCACCCTTGCTTGGCCGCGCAGTATGCACGGTGCATCGCCGCCGCGCCGCCCCGACGGCGGATGGGCGAGCGATACTGCGGCTATCTCAGGGGTGAATTGGCCCTTTGCGCAGCCGTCGCGCTCAGGACAGAACGGCCGCAGTCGAGCGATTGAAGATGCCCAGGCCCGGCAGGCGCTCGCGATCATGCGCGCGCTCCAGTTGCAGCGCCGGGCCTTGCGGCACGATGCCGTTGCCGTTGATCTGCCGATGGCTCTGGTAGTAATGCCCCTTGATATGGCGGTAATCCACCGTGTCGGCGATCCCCGGCCACTGGTACAGCTCGCGCAGCCAGTTGGAGAGGTTCGGATAGTCCTCGATGCGCCGCAGGTTGCACTTGAAGTGGCCGTGGTACACCGCGTCGAAGCGGATGAGCGTGGTGAACAGTCGCCAGTCGGCCTCGGTCAGGTACTCACCGGTGAGATAGCGCAGCTTGTCGAGGCGACGCTCCAGCCAGTCCAGCGTACTGAATACCTGCGCGAAGGCCTCCTCATAGGCTTCCTGGCTGGTGGCAAAGCCGGCCCGGTAGACACCGTTGTTGACCGCCGGGTAGATACGCGCGTTGAGCGCATCGATCTCGCCGCGCAGCGGTTGAGGATAGAGATCGAGCGACGATCCGGTCAGGTGGTCGAACGCGCGGTTGAAGATGCGGATCAGCTCGGAGGATTCGTTGTTGACGATGCGCTGCTGCTTGCGATCCCACAGCAGCGGTACCGTCACGCGGCCGTTGTAACGCGGATCGTCGCGGGTGTAGCGCTGGTGCAGGTAGCGGTCATCGTCCAGCGCATCGCCGCTGGAGCCGGTGCTGCGGTCGAACGTCCAGCCTTGGTCGGCCATCAGCCAGCTCACCACCGAGACGTCGATCAGGCTTTCGAGCCCCTTGATCTTGCGGTAGATCAGCGTGCGGTGTGCCCAGGGACAGGCAAGCGAAACATACAGGTGGTAGCGCCCGGCCTCGGCCTTGAATCCCGGCTGCCCATCGGCAGCCGGCTTACCGTCCGCGGTGATCCAGTGACGGCGCTTGGCCTGCTCGCGCTCGAAACGTCCGTCGCGGCTTTCATACCAGCGGTCGT
>JAEAMF010002137.1_pt1 | contig 11888 bp, 8 predicted proteins | sample 8958721 | NCBI WGS metagenome assembly JAEAMF01 (sample SAMN16933255, study PRJNA681124) | bioreactor sludge metagenome | isolation source: anaerobic bioreactor treating anionic surfactant - SDBS | place: India: Bengaluru | collected 2019-02-28
CTGGGCTGCGTCACCCACGGCAGCACCATGATCTACCCCAACGATGCCTTCGACCCATTGCTGACCCTGAGTACGGTCAGTGAAGAGCGGGCCACGGCGCTGTATGGCGTACCGACCATGTTCATTGCCTTGCTCGATCACCCGCAACGTGGTGAGTTCGATCTCTCCAGCCTGCGCACGGGGATCATGGCCGGTGCTACCTGTCCGATTGAAGTGATGCGCCGGGTCATCAATGAGATGCACATGAGTGAAGTGCAGATCGCCTATGGCATGACCGAGACCAGCCCGGTGTCGTTGCAGACCGGGCCGGACGATGAGCTGGAACTGCGGGTGACCACGGTAGGGCGCACCCAGCCGCAACTGGAAAGCAAGATCATTGATGAGCACGGCTGCGTCGTCCCGCGTGGGCAGATTGGTGAACTCTGTACCCGGGGCTACAGCGTCATGCTCGGGTACTGGGGCAACCCGTCGGCAACCAGTGATGCCATCGACCCGGCAGGCTGGATGCATACCGGTGACCTGGCGACGATGGATGAGCGGGGGTATGTGTGCATAGCCGGGCGCAACAAGGACATGATCATCCGCGGCGGGGAGAACATCTACCCACGCGAACTGGAGGAGTTCTTCTTCACCCATCCCGCGGTGGCCGATGTGCAGGTCATTGGCATTCCGGATGACCGCTATGGCGAGGAAATCGTGGCCTGGATCAAGTTCCACCCAGGCCACAGCGCCAGCGATGTCGAGCTGCAGCAGTGGTGCAAGAGCCGTATTGCGCACTTCAAGACACCGCGTTACTTCCGCTTTGTCGACGAGTTCCCGATGACCGTTACCGGGAAAGTGCAGAAGTTCCGCATGCGCGAAATCAGTATCGAGGAGCTGCGCACGCGTCAGGGCAACAACGGGTAAATCAACGTCGATCAGCAGACGCCACCAAGGAGCGATGCAATGTCGCCTCCCGGTGGCGTTTTGCTTGCCATACACTATATAAAGTAATAGATTGTTATTGTCTTAATTGAATAGCCCGCCTGACATGAATAGCCACGTGCAGCCCCTCGATATCCAGCAACTGCATGCCAATGCCGACCAGGCCAGTCAGTTGCTCAAGGCCCTGGCCAACCCGGATCGTCTGCTGTTGCTGTGCCAACTGACCGAGGGCGAGCGCAATGTCAGTGAATTGGAGGCACTGCTGGGCATTCAACAACCGACGCTGTCGCAACAGCTCGCGGTGTTGCGTCGCGAGGGCTTGGTTGCCACCCGCCGTGAAGGCAAGCAGATCTATTACCGGATCAGCAGCCCGGCGGCGCTGGCGGTGATCAATACGCTGTATCAACTGTTCTGTGCAGGAGAGGCTTCGTGAACATCGACTGGTTACATTTCACACTAGGCTCATCCCTGGCCGGTGGCGCGCTGATTGGCCTGGCGGCCAGCCTGTTCGTGCTTGCCAACGGGCGGATTGCCGGTATCAGCGGTCTGCTGGGTAGCGTGTTGCAGCGCGACGGCGAGGGGCGTGGCGAAAAGGCGCTGTTCTTGTTGGGGCTGCTGGTCGCGCCATTGGTCTGGGGGCTTTTTGCTGCGCTGCCAAGCCTTGAGTTCCAGAACGGGGTGCTTGGTTTGGTCAGCGCCGGTTTGCTGGTTGGTATCGGTACACGTTATGGCGCCGGGTGCACCAGTGGCCATGGGGTGTGTGGCATCTCACGGTTGTCTGGGCGCTCGCTGGTGGCAACCTTGTGTTTCATGGCCAGTGGTTTTGCCACGGTGTTTGTCCTGCGTCATCTATGGGGAGGTTGAGCATGAACAAGCTGACAGCGTTTCTTGCAGGGCTGTTGTTCGGTATCGGGCTCCTGCTGGCGGGGATGGCCAACCCAGGCAAAGTACTGGCGTTTCTCGACCTGGGCGGTGCCTGGGACCCCTCGCTGGCACTGGTGATGGTGGGAGCGATAGCTGTAGCCTTTGTGCCTATGAGCGTGGCCCGCAAGCGCTCGACCTCGTTACTGGGCCTGCCCATGCAACTGCCGGTCAAGCGTGAGCTGGATCGTCGCTTGATCGTCGGTGGTCTGGTGTTCGGTATAGGCTGGGGAATTGCCGGTATCTGTCCGGGGCCGGCGGTTGCAGTGCTGTTAACCGGGCATTGGCAAAGCATTGTCTTCGTGTTGGCCATGCTGGCCGGCATGTTGCTGTTCGCGGCGCTGGAGCGTCGGCGCACGCATTGATCGGGAGATCACCATGAACGCAAATGTTGGAACCATCGACGGTAGCCTGCGTGTTATCGCTGGCCTGATCCTCATCGGCCTGAGCCTGGCCGGGGTGATCGGCGTTTGGGGCTGGATCGGCGTAGTGCCGGTATTGACCGGTATTTTCCGCTTTTGTCCGGCGTACGCATTGTTGGGGATCAATACCTGCAAGCGCGGTTAACGCCAGCGCGCATATCAAGCGCGCACGCTGCGTTCATTCGTCTATGCTGCTGCCAGGGTGTTGGCTGGTGCAGGGGCTCATGACGCCGACCGCCCAAGCGGTTGGCCGTGTCCTTGCATGGTCTGCATGGGCTTATCAGTACCTGGGAGAGCAGTAGATGAGCGTGCACAAGCGGGAGCAGGGGCGGCTTGACCAACGGGATATCGAGGCGCTGGTAAAGGCCGAACATGCTGATCCGTTTGCAGTCCTGGGGCCGCACCTTGATGGTGCCGGCGCTCAGTGGGTCACGGTCTACCTGCCCAAGGCATTGACGGTACAGGTATTGGCCCGTGACCGTGATGAGGTGCTCGCCGATCTGGTGCAGGGTGACGTAGAGGGACTGTTTACCGGGCGTATCGGTACGGCACAGGCTTATCGCTTGAAGATCGGTTGGGAGGGCGACGAGCAAATCACCGAAGACCCCTACAGCTTTGGCCCGCTACTGGGTGATACGGACCTTTACCTGTTCGCCGAAGGCAATCACCGCGACCTGTCCTCGCGTTTCGGTGCGCAGCCGATGCAGGTGGATGGTATTGATGGTGTGTGTTTCTCGGTGTGGGCGCCCAATGCCCGGCGGGTCTCGGTAGTGGGGGATTTCAACAACTGGGACGGACGTCGGCATCCGATGCGCCTGCGCCATTCCAGTGGGGTCTGGGAAGTGTTCGTGCCTCGGTTGTATCCCGGCGAGGCGTACAAGTACGAAATTCTCGGCCACGAAGGGATCCTGCCGCTTAGGGCCGACCCCTTGGCCCGGGCCACGGAGCTGCCACCGAGCACGGCGTCGAAGGTGGCTGGGCACCTGCAGCATGACTGGCAGGATCACTACTGGATGCAGAATCGCAGTGCTCGCCAGGCCACCAATGCGCCATTGTCAATCTATGAACTGCATGCGGGTTCCTGGCAGTGCGAGCTGGACGATGAGGGTGAGGTTGCAAGGTTTTACAACTGGCGAGAGCTGGCCGAGCGCCTGATCCCCTACATCCAGAGCCTGGACTTTACCCATATTGAACTGATGCCGATCATGGAGCATCCGTTCGGTGGCTCTTGGGGTTATCAGCCGTTGTCGCTGTTTGCGCCCACGGCACGCTACGGTTCGGCCGAGGATTTCGCTGCCTTTATCGACGCCTGCCATCAGGCCGACATCGGTGTGATTCTCGATTGGGTACCGGCACACTTCCCGACCGACACCCACGGCCTGGCACGTTTTGATGGTACGGCACTGTATGAGTATGACAACCCGCTGGAGGGCTTTCATCAGGACTGGGATACGCTGATCTACAACCTTGGCCGTACCGAAGTTCATGGGTTCATGTTGGCTTCGGCACTGCACTGGCTCAAGCACTTCCACATTGATGGGTTGCGGGTCGATGCGGTGGCCTCGATGCTGTATCGCGACTATTCGCGTAACGAAGGGGAGTGGATACCCAACCGTCATGGTGGTCGTGAGAACCTTGAGGCCATCGACTTCCTGAAGCATTTGAACGCGGTGGTTGCCGAGGAAGTGCCGGGTGCGCTGATGATCGCTGAAGAGTCGACGGCCTGGCCCGGTGTCAGCCAGCCGACTCAGCAGGGCGGGCTGGGCTTTTCCTACAAGTGGAACATGGGCTGGATGCACGACACCCTGCACTATATCCAGAACGATCCGGTGCACCGCGTGCACCACCACAACGAGATGAGTTTCGGCCTGATCTATGCCTACTCCGAGCATTTCATCCTGCCTATTTCCCATGACGAAGTGGTGCATGGCAAACACTCTCTGATTGACAAGATGCCGGGCGACCGTTGGCAGAAGTTTGCCAACCTGCGGGCGTACCTGACCTTCATGTGGGCGCATCCAGGCAAGAAGCTGCTGTTCATGGGCTGCGAATTCGGCCAGTGGCGTGAGTGGAACCACGACAGTGAGCTGGACTGGTACCTGCTCAAGTACTCCGAGCACCTGGGCGTTCAGCGTCTGGTGGGGGACCTCAATCGGTTGTACCGCGAGGAGCGCGCGTTACATGAGCAGGACTGCCTGCCAGGCGGCTTTCAATGGCTGATCGGTGACGATGCACACAACAGTGTCTACGCTTGGCTGCGCTGGAGCGCGAAAGGTGAGCCGTTGTTGGTGGTCGCCAACTTCACCCCTGTGCCGCGTGAGGGCTACCGCATCGGTGTACCCTGCGGTGAGCACTGGCGTGAGGTGCTCAACAGCGATGCCGAATGCTATGCCGGGTCCAATTACGGCAATGGTGGCAGCGTGGCCAGTGAGCCGATTGCCAGCCATGGGCAAGCGCGGTCACTGGCACTGAATCTGCCACCGCTGGCGGTGTTGATCCTGCGTCCGGCATAGCCGCCTACCGCCTGCTGGGGCTGGTATGCCGAGCCCCATGCAGGACCGGCGTTGCCGACGATGGGGCCACTCCACTACCAGCGCACCCGTATACCCAGATTGCCAATCAAGCCATTCAGGGCGTTATCGTCGACAACGCTGCTGTAGTCGGCACTGACGAACAGGCTCACCTTGGGTGTCATTCGCGCGACCAGGCCCATCCCCAGTTCAATCGTGGCAGAGCTGCGGCTACTGCTGACTTTGTCTACCTTGTCGAGGCTAAGGGTGTCGGCGTTGGAGAAGTCATACCAGACGTTGGTGCGCACGTAGGGCTCGATAGGCATGCCGCGCACCTCATAGCGTCCAGACAAGCGCGCGCCGACGCGTCCGCTCCAGTTCGGCAGGCTGTCGTGGCTTTGCAGCATTTCGGCCTGGTTAGGGTTCCCGGGGTAGTACTGTTGGTTGATCAATTGTGCCTGTGGTTCGATCACCCAGTTGTCACCCAGGCCAATGGGGTAGCCACCTTCTACCGAGAGGGTTAGCGCATGGCCTGTACCGTCCAGGCGAGTACCGCTTTCGTTGCGGCCGCTGGCATCGAAGCGGGTGCCCATGGCGACAGCATCCACATGCCAGCCTTGGTCATGGGTCATGCTCCAATAGACCCCCAGGCTTTCACCTTCCAGCTTGACCGCATTCTTCGGTTCGCTGCCGCGTGGGCGCATACCATCAAAGCGGCTTTGCAAGTTGCTGTGACCGACGAAGAAACCAGCGCGGTGAGTATTGCCATCACTGGTTTCACGGACGAACAGGTCGGGGCTGATCTGCAGGTTCTGGTTCGGCGCGTCAAGGTTGTACGGTGCAGTGGCTGCAGGCTTGCCAGGGGATGGAAGGAACTGCGCCCATTGGCTGGCAATGCTGTCCTGCGGAACCTGTATTGCGCGCTCAGCCTGGCGTCCAGAGAAGCCGCTCAGGCTACTCAGGCTCAACCCCGCAACGCTGACCGGTTGCAGCGACACAACCGGCAGGTTCGCCGATTGTGCGTAGAACGAATCGTTATCCTCTAGGCTCACTGCATGGGTTTCCACAGGGGTTGCGATTAGCAGCGACGTGGAAACCGCATAGAAAACATACTCAAAGCCCGAAGGACTCGATGTTTTTTTCATGGCGGATCTCCTCTGTTGTAACAGCCAATGGCCTGGCTGAATGTCACGGGCTGTACAACAAAATCAGAGGGCGACACGCGCCAGCAAACCTACCTCAGGCTTGCGCTAAAAACCGCGAGCTAGAGGCTCGGAATGAGAAATTCTGTAAGGTTTCACTCCCTGAAGCTAAGGAGAGGTCAAGGCATGCGTCAAGAAATTGTGAATGTGTCGTGAGGGGAGCGTTGGAGCATCTAATGTGCTGAAAATTATGATTTCTTCATTTTTAATAGCCCCGGAGGGTCTTTCAACGGGGCTGGCTATTTCGAATCATTTCTAAGGAGTGCTTCCGGGTAGTGCACTGCAACGGTGTTGCATCTTTCCTGAGGCGCCCGTTCCTGCACCGTGGCGATTTTTATGGCGCCCACAATCGCCTGGTATTCATACATTTAGTCATTGGTGGCTCATGGCCATTGTGCGCAAGAAGTTGCGCACTAAAATGTGGATAACCCTGTGGGCGGATCGCTACAGGCTATGTAAACCGTACGGTACAGACGAGTGCGCAAGAAGTTGCACAGTAGTGCGCAACTTCTTGCGCACTTTTTCGTGTTTTTCTGTACGAAAAATGATCAGTTTTGGTGGTTAAGATTTTAACTACCTGATTTATAACAACAAAAAGTAGTTGGCACGAACCTTGTGAGTAGTCAGAGCCAGCCGGTGGGCGATTTTGCCCTCGGTACACCTGATTGCTAGTAAGGAACGCTGCCATGCCGCTACGTATTAACGGGGTCGTCCGTTGCCCTCGAAAGGGTGATGAACACCCGTGCCGAGGTGACCTCACCTCATGACCGGCCCCACCTCCACGCTACCCCCTCGCGAACCGCAGATCGCGGTCGTCCCGCTCAATACCTTGACCGTTGAAGACGTCGGCCTCAGCGCCGGGCGTTTCGATGCCTGGCTGCAATCGATCAGCGGCGGCCTGGTTACCCTTGAGCGGTTGAAGAACGCGGCCGCAGGCCTGCCGATCACCGGCAACATCATTGCCCTGGTCGATGCCTTGAATGACATCGTCACGTTGATGGAAAGCGACCCGCCCGACCCGCTGGACTGGGTCAGCCTGGGCATCAACCTGATCGGCATGATGCCCTTGCCACCGGGCATGACCGCTGCGCGCATGAGCCTGCGCCCGGCGTTGTTCCTGCTGCGTCAGGAGGTACGCAACAACCCGACGGCGGCATTCGGCGATGCCCTGGTCGGGCTGCTGGCGGGGCACTTGAACAGCACCCTGGCCGGCACCCTCGATGACTTCGTCAGCCAGGCTCGGGGCAAGCTGCCGGGTTTGCTCGACGATGCCAGCACCTTTGGCGAACGCTTGCTGGAAGAAATCGCCGGCAGCCTGGAGCGGGTGGTCACGGCCACGCTCGACGCCCAGGGAGATCTGCACCTGGCCGGGCAGCAGATGCACCGTGCCAGCCAGCAATTGCTGCATGATCCGCTGGCGTCGATCGACAACGCCCTGAACGCGGCCTACAGCGTCTACAAGGCCGCCGGTAAAGGTGTGAGCAACACCGCGGCGCAGCACCTGCTGCCCGAACAGGCCCGCAGCCATGCCCTGCGCCAGGTTGGGTTACTGCGTGCGATGGGCCCGCAACTGCGCCAGCAACTGAGCACTCAGACCGACCCGGGCAGCCCCCACACGCTGGCCTGGCTGCTGCAGCGCCTGGAGCAGGCCGTGAGCCTCTGGCGGCATCGCCGCCGTCATGGCCAGAGCATCAACATCAAACCCCATGGCGTTACCCAGGTGCGCCACCAACTCCCTAACGGCCTGCTGGAAACCACCCGCCAGCAAGCGCCGGTGACGGCCAACCCCAACCCGCGAAAAAACGGCGCGTGCAGCGGCACCTGCAACAGCATCAGCTTTGCCCTGGGCACCGAAACCCTCAGCCACACCGACTTCAGCCTGCCGGGCACCTATCCGATCAACTGGACCCGCACCTACTGCTCGCGGCTGGCGGCCTATGACCAGGGCCTGCTCGGTGCCCGCTGGATCAGCGCCTTCACCACCGGCTTCGACTGCGTCGACGACGGCCTGCTGTACCACGATGCCGACGGTCGCAGCCACGCCTACCCGTTGCCCAAGGTGGGCAAGGCGCACGTCGACGGGGTGGAAAACCGCGTGCTGATGCACGCCCGCAAGGGCCTGCTGGTGCTGATCTACGGCCATGAACGCAAGGAAGTCTACGAACAGCACGGGCAACACTACCGGCTGAACAACGTGCTGCTGCGCAGCGGCGCTGGGCTGTTGCTGCGCTACGAGCACCGGTACGGCGAGGCGGCGCGGCTGTCCGACCTGTACACCTACCAGGATGACCTCTCGCAACTGCACCGCCACCTGGGCACCGAACTCGATGACCAAGGCCGCCTGCGCAGCCTTTGGGAATACCGCGACGGCGTGGCCCAGCGGCGGCTCTGCACCTACCACTACGATGACGCTGGCGATCTGGTGCACGCCGAGGACGAACACGCCGCTGCCTGGACCTACCAGTACCAGCAGCACCTGCTCAACCGCTACACCGACCGCACCGGGCGCGGCCTCAACCTGCAGTGGCAGGGCGAGGGCGCCGATGCCCGTGCCGTGCGCGAATGGGCCGATGACGGCAGCTTCGACACCCGCCTGACCTGGGACCCGCACCTGCGCCTGACCTACGTCACCGACGCCCACGGCCAGGAAACCTGGCACTACCTCGACCGCCAGGGCTACACCTACCGCATCCGCCACCCCGACGGGCGCTCGGAGTGGTTGTTCCGTGACGCCGCGAAAAATGTCATCCGCCATGTACACGCCGACGGCAGCAACGACCGCTACGGCTACGACCGCCACGGCAACCTGCTCGAACACATCCTTCCCGACCACCACGTGGTGTATTACGCCTACGACGAGCTGAACCAACTGACCAAGGTCTGCGACGCCGAAGGTGGCCAGTGGCTGCGTGACTACGATACCCGGGGCAACCTGATCGAAACCACCGACCCGCTGGAGAACAAGACCGAGTACGCCTACAACCTGGCGGGCCTGCCGACGCGGGTCACCGACGCCAATGGCAACGAGAAAACCTTCGCCTACAACGCCGCCGGCCAACTCACGCGCTACACCGACTGCTCCGGCAAGGTCAGCCACTGGGCCTACGATGAACGGGGGCAGATGACCCGCTTCAGTGACGCCGCCGGGCAGCACACCGACTACCAGTACGCCGCTGGCCAGTTGGTACTGATCCGCCACCCGGACAACAGCGAAGAGCGCTTCGCCCGCGATGCCGAGGGGCGCCTGCTGACCCATGTCGATGGCCTCGACCGCTGTACCACCTGGCAGTACAACGGTGCCGGGCTGATCGCCGAACGGGTCGACGGCAACGAACAGCGCTTGCGCTACCACTGGGACCGCCTCGGCCGCCTGACCGGCCTGGAAAACGAAAACGGCCGGCGCGCCACGTTTCACTACGACCCAGTCGGTCGCCTGCTGAGTGAAACCGGCTTTGACGGCCAGGCCCTCGGCTACCAATACGCCGCCGACACCGGCCGCCTGGCCCGCATCGTCAACGGCGAACACCTCACCGACCTTGAATTCGACCCCATGGGCCGGCTGCTCGAACGCCGCGCCCGCCTGGGTACCCAGGAACAGCGGGAAACCTACGCCTACGACGGCAACGGCCAACTGATCATGGCCAGCAACGCCCACAGCCGCGTGCAATGGTTCCGCGACCTGGCCGGCAACCTGACCCGTGAACACCAGCACTACCTGGACCTGAAGACCCCGACGGTGGCCGTCTGGAAGCACGAATACGACGCCCTCAACCAACGCTGTGCCACCGTCCGCCCGGACGGCCACCGGGTCAGTTGGCTGACCTACGGCAGCGGCCACCTGCTGGCCCTGCGCCTGGACGCGCACGAACTGCTCCACTACCGGCGCGACGACCTGCACCGTGAAATCGAACGCCAGCAAGGCAACGAACTGCTGCACACCCAGCAATGGGACCCGATGGGGCGCCTGCAGGCACAAGCGCTCCAGCGCGGCCAACAGACCCTGCTCAAACGCGACTATCACTACGACCGTGCCGGCCAACTGACCCACCTGGACGACAGCCGTCGCGGTCCGCAGCGCTACCACTACGACCGGGTCGGGCAATTGCTCAGCGCGACCACCCGCCATGGCCGCGAGACCTTTGCCTTCGACCCGGCGGGCAACCGGCTCGACGACACCCACGGCCAGCCGCAACCCCCGCTGGAAGCCAACCCGCGGACCACGCAACGGCTGGACAACCTGCTGCGCGAATACGCCGGCCGACACCACCGTTACGACGCCCGTGGCAACCTGGTTGAACGCTGGCAGACCGGCGACCACAGCCGCCTGCGCTGGGACCTGTTCGACCGCCTGGTGCAATTCGAAGACCAACGCCTGCGGGTGGACTACACCTACGACGCCCTCGGTCGGCGCCTGTCCAAACGCTCGGTCGCACACTTCAACCCAAGCCCGCTGGCCGGCTCCGGCTGGAACGAAAACGAACGGATCAAACGCCAGCAGCACTACGACTGTGGCTACACCCTGTATGGCTGGGACGGCGACACCCTGGCCTGGGAACACCGCCCCGTGCGCCATGCCGGCGAAACCGGGCGGATCATCCACTACCTCTACGAACCGGGCAGCTTCGTACCCGTGGTGCAGGCCATCCGCCTGGGAAACATGAGCCTGCACAAACAGCCGGTGTACAGCGACCACTACCGCCTCGACGAAGACCCGCTGTGGGCCACCCAACCCGAGCCCGAGCCGTTCTCCGAACTGCTCTGGTACCAATGCGACCACCTCGGTACCCCGCAGGAACTGACCAACCAGCAAGGCGAAATCGTCTGGCGTGCGCAGCACAAGGCCTGGGGCGAAACCCAGGAGCAGCGCTCGGACTGGGCGCAGCACAAAGGCATCCAGAACCCGTTACGGTTCCAGGGGCAATACCACGACCACGAGACCGGCCTGCACTACAACCGCTATCGGTACTATGATCCCTTGGTCGGGCGGTTTATCAGCAAGGATCCGATTGGTTATGCGGGTGGGCTGAACCTGTATGTGTATGCGCCGAATCCGGTTTTTTGGATTGATCCGTTTGGGCTCTCAGCTGTATGTAAACGATGCCTTCCTAATTGCACTGATGACACCTATAGAGTACGTAAAGATGAAGTTGAGATGGCTCGGGAGCTTTCAAATAAAATTAATCGAAATTCTGTTGGTTTTTCTACATCTACTACGCAGGGGCATATCGATTTGCAGGGGGCATCGCATTACGATAAGGCTACGGGGGCTGATATACCTACTCCTCATGTTCAATCTCGTAAAATAAATGTTGGTCCAAATGGGCAGGTTACTACCTCTAAAAAAACAGAAGTGACACGGGCGGCTACCAAAGAAGATGTACGTGTGGCTAGAGAATTGGCGAGGCGGAAAGGACTGTGCAAATGATTGATTTATTAGATTTTCTGCAGAGCTGGTATTCCTCTAAGTGTGATGACTCTTGGGAGCATTCTTATGGGGTTGAGATTTCAAGTATTGATAATCCAGGGTGGAGAGTCAAAATAACTGGGGCGGCTGCGAGGAAGCAGGTAAAAATAAATTCTGAGCGAAACGAATCTGACTGGTTAATTGTAAATGCTAGTGATAATGAGTTTTTGGGGTACGGGGGGGCAGGGAATCTTAGAGAGCTGTTGGGGGTTGCTGTTGATTGGCTTAAATAAATATGGCTGGCAGGTCTATTGAGTAGGGCCAGAATATTTCTATTCTGGCTTAAATTGTCAGGGGTTATTGTTTTTCGTGTTGGATTTGGTCGCCATGCAGTATTCAGCAGCTAATAGAGATATTTGGCGTTGCCGAACGCTCGGTCGCACACTTCACCCCAAGCCCGCTGGCCGGCTCCGGCTGGAACGAAAACGAACGGATCAAACGCCAG
>JAEAMF010002138.1_pt1 | contig 11875 bp, 13 predicted proteins | sample 8958721 | NCBI WGS metagenome assembly JAEAMF01 (sample SAMN16933255, study PRJNA681124) | bioreactor sludge metagenome | isolation source: anaerobic bioreactor treating anionic surfactant - SDBS | place: India: Bengaluru | collected 2019-02-28
AGAACATCCTGATTACCGGACCCACTGGATGCGGTAAAAGCTATCTGGCCTGTGCTCTGGGTTATGCAAACCAAATGATTATGTAAAGTGGTTTTTCGTTTTTTGCTGTTAATCAGTACATTAATAGCATAAATATGACAGATAACTTTACATAATATTTTAGGACAACTTAAAAACTTTTCAACCAACTCAGCAGGTTCTCATTATTTTCCCAAAACGGTTCTTCCATAGGAGTGACATCAACGTAAGCGTTTTCAAGTGCCTCACGTTTCTGCTTAGAGTCAGCTCTGGCATAGATTTCAGTTGTTTGAACAGATACATGTCCAAGAATGTCCCTTATATAAACCAGATTTACTCCAGCCTGCAGCAGATGCATTGCTTTAGAGTGGCGCAAAGAATGGCAACTCAATTTGTCTGGGATAAGCCCTGCATCCCTTTTTCGAGCTTTATCTGCATATTTTGACAATATATAAGTAACACCAGGACGCGTCAACTTTTCATGTCGACCATTAGAAAACAAGGGATATGACCTTGCCTGGGGTTTGAGCAGATCAAATTCAGACAAGTAATTCCTTAGTATTTTTGCTTGTTGCTCCAAAAGAGGAACAATTCGGGTTTTATTACCTTTCCCGGTGATTCTTATGGTATAAGGCTTGTCAAGATGAACTACCGAGGATGTTAGGTCTATCACTTCTTGCACTCGTGCTCCAGTATCGTACATTAAAGATAACAACGCAAGATCCCTACGTCCTTTTTTTGTACTTAAGCTTGGTTGTTCAAGGAGTAATTTAATACCGTCTATAGTGAGATAATTTATCGCCATCTTCTTGGTTTTCTTCATTTTAACAGACAATACTTCCTGGTATTCGAACAAGTTTTCCGGATTCTGGTATTGAGCATATCTGAAGAAGGAATGTAAGGCTGCAAGTCGCAGGTTCCTCGTTGTATCACTACATTTCCTTACGGATTGTAACCAATCCAGGAACTCAACAACTGAAGTTTTGGTTATTGATTTCATTAATAGCTTCTCAGCCTTTACGCCCTTAATTTGATTCATAAAGGTTATGAAGAGGACAAAGGTATCTCTATAGGCCATAAGCGTATTGGAACTGGAACCTCTTTCGTGAGACAGATATCTTGTGAGGTAGTCTGTCAGATATTTAGAAAAATCTGTCGGCTTCATAATTTTCAACATTTGGGAACACATTCAAACAAACCATATCAACATCTTTAAGCAGTCCTGGATAAATTTCGGCAGTCAGCCTGACATAAGTATTTGTTGAGTTTATTGACTGATGACCAAGGTATGTTGATAGGACTGGCAATGATGTGTAAAGATCAATACCTGATTCGGCCATTCCCGCAAGAGAAGCCACTGCAAAGGAATGACGTAAATCATGTATTCTTGGCCCATGACCGTTTCCTATATAAGGTATTCCTGCTGCTTTCAGTACCATTCGGAAATACCTGTAGAAGGTGTGAACTATACATGCGGATCCATTCAGGGATATAAAGAATGAACTATCATCAGATTGCGGTACAGGAAGCTTTTCACGGTGATTTATATAGTCTTGGCATACAGCCGATAAGGACTCAGAAATAGGGATCATACGTTGCTTGCCGTTCTTGGAGTCTTTAATTACAATAAAGTTTTCAACCAAGTCAACGTCCTTGTTTTCAAGAGATAAGGCTTCTCCAATGCGAAGACCAGTTCCATACAGCAGCCTGATCAGAGTCGGTACCATGAAGATTATCGAGTTCATTATTCTTCTGGGTGCGACAAGCGCATCTGCAGCATTAAAAATCGCAGCCATTTCTTCTTTAGAGAAAATATACGGTGTAAACGATGATTTAATACGGGGTATTTTGGGAATATAGGAGCGTATTCCCAACCTGCATAAATAGGAAGATAACTGACTAATACATACGCACCTATGGAATCTAAATGAGTCCGATTCATCGATCCAGCGCTCACACCATTTGTCCGCTAACTTTTTAGAGATGCCGACTTCTGTTTCACCTCTCTCCATTGTGAACCGATCAAAACGCAGATATATATATTCTTCAGCATTGTATTTAAAACTCAACCCTCTTTTTAAATCGACGAACTGTCTGATATATGGAGCATAAATACCCCAAAGTTGATTTTTACTCATAGAAGATCCCTCCTTTCTGGTTGTAAAAAGAAGGTGATATTTCAGGAACATCCAGCGCACATGGCCTCATGGAAGTCAAGTCCACGCGAAGATAGAATTTGGTGGATCCGATATTTTCATGGCCCAGTACTTCCGAGATGACAGGAAGAAGAGTTTGCCGTTCCAAAAGACGTCCTGCAAGACTATGGCGTAGGGCATGTGGGCCATGTCGTCGGTTCTTTATTTGGATACCAGCATTGGCAAAAGCATGTTGAACGAGACTTTCAACCCCGCCTGGTGTTATTGGAATAATTGGCCCTCGTACCGAAAGAAAAACGAAGGGTTCGTCCGATTGTTTTCTGCCGTATTTCATATAATCGATGATTGCATTCCCAACTTCCGGTAACAACGGAAGTTCAATCTCCTTACTTGTCTTGTATTGAAAAAGACGGATGATGGTTTGCTCCCATAAAATATTTTCAAATTTCAGATTGGCTATATCTGAAGCCCGGAGTCCCAACCGTGTGGCAAGCAAGATGATTGCGTAATTCCGTTTGCCAACAGAACTACTTCTTTCTATTGAAGCTAACAGTTTACCTACCTCCTGCTTTGTGTAGATAGATGGTATTTTCGGTTGAGACTTGTAATTGCTCCTCGGTATCATGAACGAATAATCCGTTTCCAGTATCCGTTGAGTATACAAATACTTGAAAAAATCTCGTAATACCTGGATAGAAGTACGAGCTGCAGTTACTGTGCGGGGACTTATTCCTTTGATATATTTAAGAATGTGTAGTAAACATACCGAGGTTATGGATTCTATATTGTTACTTTTAAGAAAATAAAGGAACCGGGAGAGATGACGTTCGTATGTATAAACAGTCTTATTGTCAAGCCTTTGATCTGTTTTCAAAACAAGGTACTGTTTCATCAGTACTCCGATCGGTCCATCAAGATTAATCTGCTCCTTTTTTGTTTGCACCTCACCAGTCTCCATAAATTCAATTAAAAGATTGACCGTGCGTACAACTTCTTGTTCCCATTTGGTCAAGTCGCTGTAGTCTCGATTGTTAAATTCATTGAGGAGATAATTCCGGCAGACAGATGCATCAATAATTCTGATATTATGAGAGTCCATAAAGGTTTTCACCCTTCCCCATCTCCGTTTGTAATGCTTAAAGGTGTTTTCTGTTCGAGAGTACCTTTCTCTTAGGTACTTGGTGGCCTTCGAGATCACCTCGAAATAAGTTCCCTGTGTTATTTCCATAATAAAACCTGTTTTGATTGTCAGTGGAATTACTGACAGTTTAAAATAGAGAAAAATATTATGGAAAGTGTTTTAAAAAGGATACAAGGTAAACACTTGTTATAAAGACATTAAACAAATATCACTTTACATAATCATTTGGTTTGCATAACATAGTTTATGGAAAGCTTTCCATAACATTGGGCGACAAGTATGCTCCCTTGGGTACAGGGTGCTTTACTTTGGCATGAACCGCTTCATTGAAAAGGTCTCCCAAACCAAACTGGATGGAACGTTTATCAAGCTACTCAATCACATCGAAAAAACACACGTGCTAATCCTGGATGACTTTGGTATTCATCCTTTCGATGGCATTGCCCGGCTTGCACTGCTCCAGATACTGGAAGACCGGTACGGGAAAAGAGCCGTGATCATCACTTCGCAACTGCCCTTTGTCAAATGGTATGAGTTCATTGGTGAACCCACAATCGCTGATGCCATTATGGACAGATTGGCAGGGAATGCACATCGAATAGAACTAAAAGGTGAATCACTTAGAAAAAACAGAATAGAAAAAAAAGATTAATTTTGATGTACAAGTCCGTCTTCGAAAAGGTGGTACACTTTCCACCGGATTTACTGGTACACTTTCACCGGATTATCCAACTGATTGTATTACCAACTGGGAACTGAATCGAAATGAACCTCAGTTAAAGTACGTTCCTAAAATCATTTCATTTCTTGAATATGTACCGACTATGTCTGAGAATCCAATAAGGAATTACCGGATTCAAAATGGAATAACTCAGAAAAAAATGGCCAAAATTCTTCAAATAGACCCTTTTGACTATTTCGGACCAAACCCGGCCACTCATTCCGGAGTAAAGTAGGCCACCCATTCCGGACCAAACCCGGCCAGTGATTCCGGACCAAACCCGGCCACTTTATCCGGGACAAAACGGATAAAAGTGGTAGGTTTTGGATCGAAGCCGGGAAAAAGAGGACTGACATTCCGGCAGAAACCAGGCCACCTGTTTCAAAGGCAACATGGGTTCGTATAAGGAGGAAAATCTTTATACGATGGCAAATAAACCAATAACTATGTTGCAAATCCGTCACATTTTACAGTTAAAATCACACGGAAAATCCAACCGGGAGATTGCTCAGACGCTGCATGTGTCCCGTGACGCCGTAAATGGCTACGTAAAGCAACTCGCCGCTTGTGACAAGAGTATGGAAGAGCTGTTAAAGCTCAATGACCAGGAACTTTCTCCCCTGGTCTACAAAGAACCTCCCTGTTCGCAGACAGGCTGGCGATTGACTGATCTGAAGCAGCGCATTCCCTTACTGAGCGATGAACTTCAAAAGCCCCATGTCACCCGGATGATCCTCTGGGAAGAATACATTCGTCAGGTACCTGAAGGATACAGCTACACACAGTTCTGTGAACATCTGAGCCGGTATCTTGAAACACGTAAAGCGGTCCTGCATCTGGAGCACGAACCTGCCGGCTGTATGATGTTCGACTTTGCCGGGGATAAGATCAAACTGGTGGATTTTCATACCGGTGAGATCAGCTGGGCCCCGGTACTGGTTTGTGTACTGCCCTTTTCAGGGTATACGTATATTGAGGTTTTGCAGAATGCCAGACAGGAGCAATTGCTAAAAGCATTGAACAATGCCCTGAGCTACCTGGGTGGTGCCCCCCAGAGTGTAAAAACGGATAATATGAAACAGGTGGTCAAAAAGAGCAACCGGTATGAGCCTTCGTTTGAGGAACTGATCCAGCAATGGTCGCTTCATTTTGGCACCACCCCGATGGCTGCCCGTGTGGGTAAGCCCAGGGATAAAGCCGCGGTGGAAAGTCATGTGAATGCGATTTATTACCGCATCTATGGCCCTTTGCGGAATATGGTCTTTTATAATGTGGAGCATGCCAATGAGAACCTGTGGGATGAGCTGGACTGCTTTAATGACCGTAACCTCCAGCATTGTAACTACAGTCGCAAAGACCGCTTCCTGATGCATGAGAAAGCCTTGTTGCTTCCCCTGCCTGATCAGCCTTTCATACCCAAAAGCAGAGTTCAGGCAAAGGTTTAGCGAAATTATCACGTGACCCTGGGCCAGGACTGGCATCATTACAGTGTGCCCTATCATCACATCGGCAAAACGGTTCAGATCGTGTATGACACGGATCATGTGGAGATTTATCTGAACTCACAACGCATTGCCATTCACCAGCGCAATTATCAGCGAAATGGCTATACCACCCTGGCCGAACACATGCCCCCGGCGCATCAGCATTATGTTCGGATGAGGGGCTGGACCGGAGAGTACTTTGTGGAGAAAGCCACCCAAATAGGGACCAATACCACCAGTGCTATCAGCCGTATCCTCCAGCAGAAAATCTTTATCGAACAGACATACCGCTCCTGCCGGGGGATCTTACGCCTGGGTGAGGAATACGGGAATAACCGTCTGGAAAATGCCTGTAAGCGTTCGCTGGCAGGGTACAAGGTAACCTATACGATTGTGAAGAATATCCTTGAACACAACCTGGATCAGGCTCCTTTGCCGGAAGATCCTGTTGTCAGCATCCCTGACCACGATAACATCCGGGGAGCTGACGCCTATCGATAAAATCCATAATCCATTAAAAAACAACCTATGATCAACACTGAGCAAACCATTGAACAACTGAAACAGTTAAAACTGTTTGGGATGGCACAGACCTACGGTACGATCCTGACCCTGCCTTCCCATGAACTCCCCGCCATCCATGAGATGATGGCCCGTCTGGCAGAGGCCGAACAGATCAGCCGGACACAGCAACGAACCCAGATGTACCTTAAGCTGAGTAACCTGCGTTATGATGCTGTACTCGAACAGATCCAGTGTTCGCCCGAACGCAACATCACCCGTGATCAGATACTGGCACTGGCAGACTGTTCTTTTATACAGAGGGCGGAAAACATCCTTATCTCGGGTCCAACCGGCTGTGGCAAGAGTTACCTGGCCTGTGCCCTGGGCCGGCAGGCATGTACCCTGGGCTACAAAGTGCTTTACCTGGGCATGAACCGCTTTACCGAAAAACTCTCACTTTCCAAGCTGGAAGGTTCCTACATTAAACTTTTGAACCATATCGAAAAGATCCCCCTGGTGATCATTGACGACTTTGGGCTCACTCCCCTGGAAAATCAGGCCAGGATAGCACTGTTGCAGGTACTGGAAGACCGGTATGGAAAACGTTCTACTATTATTACCTCTCAGCTTCCGGTAAACCGATGGCACCAGTATATAAATGAACCTACCCTGGCCGATGCTATCATGGACAGATTGTCAGGTTCTGCACACCGCTTTGAACTGAAAGGAGAATCGCTAAGAAAAAAGAGATTGGAAAGAAATTAGTATTTTTATCACCCCATTTGACCTTTGACATAGTGGCCGACTTTCCTCCGGAATCACTGGCCGGGTTTACTCCGGAATCAGTGGCCGACTTTGTCCGAAATAATCACCTTTGACTTTAGGCAGGATTGAAAACGATAAAGGGAAAAGGATAAATAAAAGAATAAAAGAGAAATTAGCCTGTTTTTTTCACAAACAATTGGTTCCCAAATGTAAATAGGAGTAATGAACAATATTAGTCTGCATTTGCTTTCTCATATGGTATTAATTTCTTTTTTAATTCAGACATAAAACTGTCCAGGAAAGACAATGATTCATTTATTTTTTTCATCATTTCTGTTGATTTAATGTATCTACCACTTCCCCAACTGAATACCTTATGGCCATTTACATGAGACAATTCAGGTCGGTAGTCAGGATGATTCAAGGGGAATCTATGGGTATAAGCATTTCTGTAATCTTCTGTTTGTGAAGTATTTTCAATAAAATTTTTTATTAAATTTTTGACTATAATATTATCTATTTTGGAAGCCAATTTTTTAAAATGAACTTTATCTTCATCTTTCCCTAAATTGAAATATATGTTTAGAATTTGACCGATATTGTCAACCGTAGAAATAAAATAGAAGTAAAATATTTCGGCGTAATAATCAAATAAGAAATGATTTATAAAATCTTTCTCAGATATTTTGTCAAAGCCATCTGCAAATCCTCTGGAAAAAGATGTAAAAAGGAAGATGTAAGTCTCACGCAATTTCCCCAACCTATTTAACAAACAAATGTCCCAATAATATAAATGTGATCTTCTTTTTACCTCCTCCATTGGATAATTGTCAAGAATTGAAATAATTTCAGAAGTATATTTAAAACCAAAGTTCTTTAAATTAGGATAATTCAAATTTGCCTTTCTTCTTTCATCCAAAGAAGGGTATTTAAAATCATCAGCTTTTATCACACTTGTTTCTTTTGTCATTTCATATGTAAGATCAAATTATTTGAACCTTCCAATAAATAGCAAGTAGTAAAGCCTCAAAGTATTACGTAATATAATCTTATTTTTTGCCATAATTTTAAGGGCTGTTAGATTCTTTGCTACTTAAAGTCAATTTATGTTGATCATCTCTGTGTGGCAGTTTTAAACATCTATTATCTTTGTTTTCTCAGATTATATTTACCTACATTCTCACTTTTCCCAAATGCATTATCTATATACTTCTGAGGATTTTCAAGGAAGTCTTCTTCGTTAACTAAAGTAATATATGAGCCATCCATAAAATCATAAGTCTTACATTCATTACAATGCCATATTGGAGGAACTGAATTATAACGGTTTTTATAAATAATGGGGTATAAATATTCATCTTTGTGGTTTATCACTGGCTTGCCGTGATAGTTAGTAAAATGATTTGTTATCCAGTCGTAACCACCATTTATTTTCATAATTACCCCGACAATTCCATTTGTTTTTGACGTTCTATCTTTTCGTGATATTTCTTTTAAACAGTATTCTAACTCCCAGTCAATCCATTTGCTTTTATTCATGTCAGGTGAAACTATAACGATAGTTACTGATGTCCTGTACATCATATCTGTTAATCTTCTCTTTATATTTTCAGTTGATGTATCAGTTAAATCAGGAGAATCACTTGTTTCGCCTGTGTAGTAAGTCGCATCATCACCTAATGCTTTTAATATGTCATTTCTCAGATTTTGCGCTTCGCTGTATTTGTATGAAATAAAGGTTTTATGAGCCATTTTAATGACATTTAAAAGTTTTACAACAAGAAAGAATCAATCCGCCAATTAACAGAATAAGTGACATAATTCCGTACAATGGAGCTATTGTTTTGGATTTAAAAACATTGAAGAAGCAATATTTTCCACCAGTATATTTTTTTAATGGCATTTCAAATAACTTAACTTCTTTTTTATCATTTTCGGAAGATAAATTAGCTACATCGTCATAAATTCCCCTTAACTTCCTTTCTTGTTGTAAATAATAGGCATCCAAAAACCAAAAAAGTAAAACTGGTAAAATAGCGGTAAAAACAAAGTAAACGTTTCTATTGCTAACGTATATCGCTATTAAAGCTGACACAATTGTAATCATCCAACCTTTAAGTTGAAAAGAATTTGTATTCATCCGGTTTATAGCGTTCTGAATAAACTCTAAATGCTTTATTTTATCCTTTTCCATATTCTTTGTATTTAAATATGAATTATCGTCTTAACCAATCTTGCAATGGTTCGATTGAATAACTTTCTTCTGTTGGTGTTCTAACATAAAAGCCGGCACTAATAGGCTGTTTGTTGGAGTAAAATCTGGTTCCATCAAAATATTCAATTGATGAATATAATTTTAAATATTCATTCCCTTTATACAAACTATTATTGTCTTTCATCGGTAACAATGCGATATTTTGCTTATACTTATGGACATCTCCTATACCAACTTCCCAATTGCACCAATAGGATTCAATAGCACTGTTTGTTGCCAATAAAATGAATTTGTCACAATATTGAATTACATCTTTGATCCTTTTAGCTGTTTCTGCACAAGTATGTTCAGGCATTGCATTGTCCATGCTATCAATATATGGTATTACACTAAATTTCCTTAACATTTCAATGATCCCTTCTAATTCACTTAAGTCTAACTCATTGTGCTTGTGGGATAAAAAAACTGTTATTCCAGATGCTGGACGAGCCACTGATTTATTGAACGCCCTCGCACGATTTACTGATTCATTTAATATAAGTCTACTTGTATAACTTTTATAACTATCAAAAAATCCTCTATTAAACATTTTTGTTCATTTTTATTTCAAAAGTTTACTCTTTTGTTGATTATACTCGTCTTCTATTAAAACACCTTCGTCAAAAAATTTCTTTAATTTTTGAATTTCATCAGCAACGGAAAATTCTTTTGGAATCTCTGATTTTTGCAAATCTGGTTCAAATGTTGAAAGCACTTTTGACGTCTCAAAAAGTATTCTTTCAATGTTTTACCTATTTTTCCCCATATCAAAAGCACCACCAAACATCACTCCTGTTTTAGGAGAAGATGTAATTTGAACTTTTGTTTTTGTAACGCATTACAAATTAAACAAACTCTTGAACCCTCTTTAATTTCAACTAAGATTTGGACAATATCGCAATGAATAAGAACTTAACAAAAATAAAACAAAAAAATCCCAAATAAAAAAGTATAATGTTCCAAAATGAATTTACCAAAGAGAAATTATCAAAATTCTTGAGATTGGTTCTTCAACACTTGGATATATTGAAAACAATAGGGGAAAAGGATCAACAGGATGACAAAGGAGAAATTAGAAAAACTTGTTTTTAATACTTTTGGGGTATGATATAATCTATCTATCAATCGTCGAAACAATTATTATTAATTTTTAAATAACAATGTCTAAGTCAAAAATATTCATTTCAGCTTTTGTTCTATCAATTCTTTTAACCAGTCAAGCTTTAGCGTCAATCACTGATGGAACAATAGACGACACTTATCGCTATGCTTGGGGAGAAAACATTGGCTGGGTAGATTTCGGTTCAGAAGCTGGGGATGTTCATGTTACTGATACAGCTCTATCTGGTTACGCTTACGGTGAAAACATTGGTTGGATAAACCTAGATGGAGTAATAAATGACAAAGAGGGCAATCTCTCAGGTTACGCTTGGGGAGAAAATGTCGGTTTCATTGATTTTTCTCAAATTAGCATAGACAATCACGGTTATTTCCTAGGCCAAGCTTACGGTGAAAACACCGGTTGGATACTTTTTAATAAAGATCAAGCCAACAATGTCATGACCGACTGGCGACCTAAGAGTTCAAGAAGAAGTTCTCCATCTGGCAATGCCACCCCTGAATCATTAGCTTTATTTGAACAACAACAAAGTCAAAGAGCCGGAGAAACAATCTTGTCTCCAGCCTTAACTCCACCATCAACCACTTGCTCCATTTCAGTTACTTTCACTAGAAATCTAAAACTAACTTCACCAATAATGAAAGGTGAAGATATTAAAGCTTTGCAAACTTATTTTAATTGCAAAGGATACAATTCAGGAATAGTTGATGGCATCTTTGGTTCAATAACCAGACAAGCCGTCATTCAATTCCAATTGGCCAACAACATACAAGGTGATGGTATTGTCGGTATTATCACCCGATCATACTTGAAATAAAAGTTGATCTTTAAATTATAAATTAACATTATTTAATCACTTCTCGCCCCGTCAAAAGATTAATATGCATTCGATATTAATCTTTACACGGGGTCGGTATCATTACCCGAGGATTTATCAAATAACAATTACTAATATGAAGTTTAAAACCAAAATATTAAAAACACTTCCTTACCTGATTGTCTCCATCTTAATCGGAGTGACAACTGTTTACGCTGGCAGTTTGACCCCACCAGGACAACCATCAGATACAATGTATAGTTTAGCTGACATTTTCAATCTTTCAACTGGTACAACCACAGATTTAGGATCAGGCACAATCCCTGCTACACCAAGCACGGTTTCTGCTTCAGGTAAAACTCTGGCTCAAGTTTATGATGCCATCTCTACAGAAGTAGCCAAATTAACTAATACTAAAATCGCTAAAGATGTCACTGTTTTTGGATTTACCGGAACATTGTATGGAGATACAGATGCTTCAAAAGTTCTTACTTCGGCCACTTATGCCGGAACAATGCCAGATAATACTGGTGCATCAAATTTCACTCCAACCACTTCCAATCAAGCTATTCCAACTGGCTTCTATGATGGAACAACGGCAGTTGTTGGTGACGCTGATTTGGTTGAAGAAAATATTAAAGAAGGGGTAAATATTTTCGGAGTAGAGGGGACAGCTTCAGGAGGTTCTTCCCAACTCACTTGGCAAGACGATCCAACTCTTAATCTTTGCTGGAGTTATCATACTTATGAAATAGAAAATTACTGTACTGTTGGCGATGGGTTTGTTCAAACACCGGATACAAACACTACCCTTGGCGCCCTTGAATATTGTCAATATTTAAATGGTTCTTCGTAAAGATGCGTACCTGATATATATTTGTTGAGTAAATCAGAT
>JAEAMF010002139.1_pt1 | contig 11871 bp, 1 predicted proteins | sample 8958721 | NCBI WGS metagenome assembly JAEAMF01 (sample SAMN16933255, study PRJNA681124) | bioreactor sludge metagenome | isolation source: anaerobic bioreactor treating anionic surfactant - SDBS | place: India: Bengaluru | collected 2019-02-28
CAAGGGTCCGTGGGGCTCTTCCGCGCACTCTGGCGCCCGCGCGGGCCACTCCTTCGTGTTCGTGCCCGACAACTCGGTGCCGGCCACTGCGCCGCCCTCTCCCTCGCTCGCGGACGCGTTCGTGGTGTTCGGTGGCCTGCTGGCCGTGCCCAGCACAGGCTCTGGCCCGTCCTTTGCATACTCCAATCAGGTGTGGCTGATTTCGCTCTGGGACGGCACGGCTGAGTGGAGAAGTGGCGCTCCTGCCGTCTACGGTGCTCCATCCTCTGGCACGATGCAGCCCACCGCATACAACCCCGCCATTGTCGATCCCCAGCATGAAGTGGGCGAGAAGGAGTACCGCGGCAAGCATCCCAGTGGCCGCGCGCACCACGTGTCGCAGTTGCTCACCGTCGGCGGCAAGCGCTGGCTGTACGTGCACGGCGGTGTCGGCGCTGACGTGATTGGACAGTTTGGCTTTTTAGCAGACCTGTGGCGTCTCGACGTGGATAAGTACACCGGCTTTACCGATGCCGCAGGAGTCACCACGTACACTCCAAATGAGAACTACCTCAAGTGGCAGTATATCGGCTGTTCCGTTTCTCGACAAGGATACGTATTCACCAACGCTGATATCTCGCCATCTACACCCGTCTACGTGAGCTCCACAGATCCGTCCCACCGCCAGGGCTGTCCATCCGCGCGTGCGCACGCCGCATCTTCTGTCGATGAGCAGGGCCGTCTGTGGGTGGTCGGCGGCGTCGGTGAGAGAGGTCCGCTAGACGACATCTGGGTGTACGACCCGTCCATGGGCGACCTCGGCGCGTGGTTCAAGATCCAGGGCACGGGCCACTCGGGCATCGAGCCAGCAAGTGTGCCTCCAATGACGGTGGACAACAAATTGCTATGGTATCACTACGCTCTCTTCGGCATCGGTTCGGCCCAGACAGGCATCCCCGAGACATCGTGGACGTTGGCTGCGACTGTGCCTGAGTTGGGCGCTGGCTGCGGTCTGGGTACTGCGTGTCCTCTGGTGTCTTCTCAGACACAGTCCCAGTTCACCAATAGTGACGACGCGAACGAGTATGCGGTTGACTTCTCGCGCATCGGTGCTCTGGTCGGTGCCGCCGCGACTGCGACGAGTGACGGTAAAACCATGATGCTGTATGGTGGCCTCTCCAAGACAAGGACGTATATTCCTGTGTTTGACAACCCTCACAATAGCTGGTTTGCAGGTTTTTCTGCGAACAAAATGCCATTCCAAACGAACACTCCGATCGGCCGCTTCTACTTCATCTACAACAGCGATGATATGGCAAACGTGAAGGCAGTGAAGACTCAGGTTATTACTCAACTCGCATTCGCTTTAACGACTCCTCTGAGTGGTCTCTATCAAATCGCTATTGGTTACACAATCACTGCTGCGTTATCTGCCACGACCACAGCCATTGACGGTGTCACTATGGCTGTCGTTGCTGAGGTATCGTCGACGTCTGGCCATGTCGTGAACAACTACCTCACCCTCTCTGGTCTCAACATCGATATCACATCGTTGACGGATGGTAATCTACTCGTCATCGTGATGCAAGCGACCAGGTCTACATCCTCTCCCACATTCTCTTCCTTGCACAACACGCTGATCTCGTGTGCACCTACTGCAGCCTCGGAGACTTCGTTGCTGACACAGCCCTACTCTCCCTCTGTTCTTGCTGGCGCGGCTGTTCTCCCACGCATCGCGTTCTCATACTATGACACCAATAGTGCCTCTTACCAAGGCCACACGCTTGCCAACTGTGCCGCAGCTATGCGTTTCTCGCACTACGGCCGGCCTGCGATGGGTCCCTCCAACTTGCTGTGGAGCATCGACATGTCCAAGGCAACCTCTGCCCTCGGACAGACCACTGCTACGCTTGTCTCTGGTTCCTTGCTGCCACGCTCGAAGCCCGCCAGGCACAAGTTCTACTCCCGTACAGATATCTCGGGATCGGGTCCCTCGGGTCCCACCGACCCGATCGGCGCGATCGGCTACGCGTACACGTACGGCCTGCACGCGGCGGTGGCGGAGATCTGCCAGGACTGGTTCCGCTTCTCTTCTCGCATGTACAGCGACAACCTCGCGCTCAGAGAGGGCGCGGCCGATCTGCTGCTGCATCAAGCAGGGTACGAGATCACGCAGAGCGCTCCGGCGCCGAGTGATAGCAACGTGGTGAACTACCCTCCCGCGGTGGCCTTTGGCGCCCTGTTCCCCAGCTCGAAAGACGCCGTGTATCTTGTTGGTGGCGCATCGATGCTGCACAAGATTGATGCGCGCAACAACTCGAACTCGGACAACTCCTTCCCCATCTCTGCTGTGAACACACCGGTTTCCGCGAGTTTACCGACGAACTTGTATGGCTTTTCAACCGCTCCGGGTTCCATGTACGCGAATCGCCAGCTATATGCTTTTGGCGACCCTGTCCAGACGCGTCCCTTCACCTTTGTGCGACCTGCTCTGCAAAGCATCGTGTTCACGTCCGATTTCGCGACGATCGACTTGACCTTTGATGCTGCGACCAACACCCCTGCGGCTACTACCATCCCCTCTGCCGCCACGTGTGCGTTGGTGCTCACCGCCAGCTCGCTCGATTCCATCACGGATAAGTCGGTGTGTGTGTGGAAGTCTCGCCGTCTCTTCACCATCTTCCTGCACGAGAGCCACCACGTCGTCCCAAGCTCCACTGTCCTGAGCATCAAGGCGTACACCGTGTACAGCGCACGCAATCCTAGCTCGTTCTCGGCTCGCGCGATGTCATTGCTTGTGGGCGTCACGACGCCACCACAGGTGGTGGCTGTGGTGAGTCCGGTGGGTACGTCCACGTTGTGCCAACCACTTGTTTTGTCTGCACTTGCCAGCACTGGTGCGTACGGCAAGCGCATGCTGTATCTTTGGGAAGTCCTTCCCATCGTGGATAGTCTGACTGGCGAAGTGCTCAATCAGGTCCAGATCAACACTTTCAAGACGATTCTCGGGGGCTTGCCTGACAGGGAGAGATGCCTGGCTGATTACCCATTGAAGCCAGCGGAAGCCGTCTGTGTGCCAGAGCTACGTCTGAGTTCTGGCGAGGCTGCCGCTGTTCTGCTTGCAAACAACACGACTACCATTCGAGTGACGATCACGAATCGTTTCGGTAATGTCGGCACTGCATCGACAGATGTGGAGCGCATCGCCGCTTCCAAGCCTTCTATCACGCTCGACCGCTTCGACTATCGCAAAGAGTTCAACGCACCATTGTTGGTCGCGACCACAGTGGCTGCGACTCGCTGCTTAGATTTCAGAGTAACTCGTCGCACCCTGGAGATCACGTGGACGTTGGTGAGTGGCGCGCACCCATTCAACCCTACGGACCCGAACGAGGTGATTTTCAATGGATACAACATGATCTTGGTGCCTTACGGTCTCGGCCTTGGGAAATATACTTTCACTGCCACCATCACCGAGAGACACTACGATGAAACGGATCCGAATCCCATCGACACGCTGTCGAGCACTACCCCTGAGATCACCGTGCGCATCTTCACCACCGCGCCCACGGCCAAGCTCACGGGCTCGATCGACCGCACAGTCAGTCTGCAGTACCTGGAGAGCAACTTGCTGCCCAGCGAGCTGGCCGTGCCCAACGTCATCTACAGCAGTGGCGACCCTGTTGCAGACCAGGCGCCGCAGCCGGTTGTGGTCTTGTCTGCAGCAACGAGCACGGATCCTATGGCCAACCCTGCCACTGCCACGACGCCTCCTGCTTCCCTGCGATTCTCATGGACATGTTACTTCTCTGACGGTGTGACACCGTGTTTCGCAGATCTCAACTCTGTCGACGGCAAGTTGGGTTTCCTGAGTGACACGACGCACACGCTGCGCATCGCAGTGTCGACGCTGAAGGCGCTGCCCACTGCCAACCCTGACACTGGCGAGACATTCGATTACCTCGCGTTCACTCTGGTGGTCACTCGACCCATCGGCCTTGCAACGTCTACAGCGACGTCATGGCTGCGTCTGGACCGCACCAGCGACATCTCGGTGTCTCTGGCGTTGTCCTCGCCACACACGGTCACTCCGACCGCGCTGATCCACAGTCAGCCCAACGACATGGTCATCTCTGCGACACTGTCGTCCGCGGCGAATGCTGCCTCGCCGATTCTCCGCTGGTTCAGCAACCCGCCCCTGGACTTCACCGAGATCGCCCTGGCGCGATCTCGTCCTGCGCACTCGTCTGACTTGGTGATTCCCGCGTCGAGTCTGGTTGCCAACACCAAGTACACGTTCTACGTGCACTTGTTCCAGGCAGATAAGGCGCCGCCCACGGATGCTTACTTGGATGCCAACGGTGTGCCTGTCTCCACGGCGGACGCATTTGCGACCTCATCTATCGTTGTGGATGTGCAGGACTTTTCGACGCTGGGTGAGTGTGAAATCTCGATCCTCGGTCCGTACGCGGCGATAACTTCCATCGACACGGCAACACTCGAGTCTACGACTTGCGAGCGCGGTCTGTGTCGCCTGCGCGCGTCTTGTCGCGACTGGCCTGAAGGCAGCGTGTACGAGTGGCTGTTGCGTCGCAGCACATGCACTGGGTCTGCTCCGTCCCCATCGATGGCGATTGCATCATCAGATGACGATGAGACGTCTGTTTTACTGGGTGATTACGGTCATCGTGGTGTCAGCAGCATCACAGACGCTCGTGTGTCAAGCCCTGCTGACAGTCCTCACTCGATCCGTTATTACGGTCGCCACGCCACGCTCGCCAATAGCAACAGCGCTGCTTGTCTGGAGACAGTGCAGATCGCACCAGGCACGGTCAGCAGCGCAATCGAGTTCGTCGCGAACATCGACCGCCCTGCGAGCTTGTTCATCCGTGTATCTCTGCAGAAGACCATTCGTGAGGTCTCTCTGAGTCTGCCTGCGGCTGTGAATACGACCAAGGACGACTTGGCTGTTGTCACACAAGTGAGTGCACTGTTGGCAGAGCTAGAGAGCCCGCCGCCGCCCGCTGCATACGTGGGTGACAACATATCTGGCGATGAGCCTTCTGCACAGAGCTTCGTTGTGTCTGTGGGTCGCACTCGTGTGCGCACGAACGGCATCGTTGGCGCTGGTGCGACGGCTAGTCTCGCTGCCACTGGCTCGGATGTGAGCACAGAACAGCTGCAGGTGCTGCTGAACGGCGCTGCAGTGCTGGATACTCTGCTCAAGTCGACCCTTCCGTCCACGTTCTCCGGCAAATTCACGCGCAGTGACTTGCTCTTGCTGCAGCAACGCATCTTGCGTCTGTTCACGTCCTCACAGACAGATCTGTCGACGTACGGTGCCATGTCGCCCACGCACAGCACCGCGCAGGAGCTCATCGCAGCTGCTGGCAGTGCTCCCACGTCTGGTCTGGGCGTGGTCAGCGAGGCCACACTGCGCGCCATCGCTGCGCCCTGCAGAAACCCCACCACCGCCTACGCGCGCGTCCGCTGCACGGACACACTGGTGGAGGCCTTCACAGCGTACTCGGCTCGCAATATCCGCGACGGCGTGCCTACGGATGTGGCGGACAGCATTCTACAGCGCTTGGCGTCGATCTACGACAACTTCGACAAGACGACCAGGTCTTTGTCTCCTTCTCTGGTCCTGAAGCCGTATCTGCTGACAGACTACACTATCGATGCAAGCTTGCCTGATGCATCACCAGTGCGCACCTCCGATCTGCCTGCCGATGGCTCTGTGACCGCCGCGGACGCAGCGCTGCAGAAGGCACACTGGGAGGCCCTGCGCATCTCTCAGCAGCTGCTTGCAGCCGCGAAAACTGCTGCGTTCGGTGATGTATCACTGCGTCAACCAGAGTCACCGCCGCGATTGCTGGTCAGCAACAGTATTTCCGTGTTGGTGGATGCGCAGTACGTGAGTGACCAGCCCACGTCGATCTCCATCGGCAGGAGCTTCCGCGTGACGCTGCCTACGGACCTCAAAAGCATGCTCGTGGACTCTGCTGTTCCCGCGCCCTTAGTCAAGTCCGTTGACGGCCCAGATGCAAATTCCACTGTGGATGTCTCGTTTGATAATGTCATTGCTGATGTCAGCACCCACCCACTGTGTCGATCGGGCCGCAGTGGCGCGACGCAGACGCTGAGAGATGTTCTTGCGGTGTACTGCGGTGACACACACAATGCCACTCACGAAGATACTCACGTCGACATCAGTCCTCGCGTCATTACGAAGACTGTCGGCGACGTGACTGTCTCGCGCACTGTGCGTCCCACGCGCACCATGACTGGCATGAAACTTGCTGCTGCGGACACCTCTGATGGTCGCGTGCCGGTGGTTCCCAAGGGCACCACCATGACCAAGACATTGACGTCGATCATCTCTACTGCGCCTGCACTCATGCGCCTCGTCAGTGCGGACAATCGCAATGACACCTACATCGCCTCTTCGTCCGTTGTCGACGTCACAATGTACAACCACACCGAAGCTACCACTCGCGATCTGGAGACAGACGCGATGGGCCTGCCGCAAGTGCGTCCGCTATCCTGGACCGGCGCACCTGCACCCAGTCCATACAAGACTGCTCCTGCCGCTGCTGCGACTGCGGCGCCTGTCGAGTTCCACCCTGCGGCTGACGACTCTGCGCTTCCTTCTCACTTCTTGTTCACGTTTGCGCTGCCGCAGCAAGTCAAGGACGTGTTGCCCCGTAAGTATGCGATGCCACTGCCGCGCTGTCAGTTCTTCCTGCCCTCGGCAATCACTGACGGCACGCCTGGTTCCGCTGGTGATCCTGATACTGGTGTGGAGCCTGTGGCGCCGACTGCTCCTGCTGTGGGCGAGTGGTCCACGGAGGGCTGCGAGCTGGTGAGCACCAACAGCACACACGCCACATGCAAGTGTTCGCACTTGACGTACTTCCGCATCAGCTTCAGTCTCGATGATCTGATTCCTGACATCAACTTCTTGTCTTGGTCCGACTTTTCCAACTTGACGTGGGCCAACATCATGAAGTACCCGACGTCGTTCATCACTTGCATGATCTGGCTGGGTATTCTGATTGTGTTCCTCGTGGTTGCGTGGGTGCTGGACGTGGAGTACGACAAGCGCGGTCTGGCGACACTTGCGCAAGACTGGAACCGCATGCTGATTGCTTCGACGGACCTCACATATGCGCCGTCGCGAGCAGTGCTGCTGGACTATAAGCGCTACGGCTTGCCGCAGTCTCCGAAGGACTTTGACTTGTGCGAGTACATGCTCATGTCGCAGTACGACCAGCTGGGCCAGTGGTACGTGGACGTGGACGCGATGAGCATGGACAAGCGCCAGCGCAAGGCAGTAATGAAGGCGCGCGCGGCGACTGTGCGAGCCAACGACGCAGCGGCCATGTCTGCTGCACAGGCTGCTGTTGCGGCGCATAATGCAGAGATGCGCATCGAGGAAGAAGCTGAGGAAGACTTGGAGGAGGAGGCATATGAGCCTGTGACCCAGGTCGCTGACGTGGAGGTCATGGTGGCCGACGAGCATCCTACAGCAGTGTATGAGCCCGTGCCTGTGTGTGAAGAGGCAGTGAGTCCTTCTCCTGTCACAGATACCCACGCTGTCGATGCCTATGAAGAAGCGGAGGAGGAGGAAGAGGAAGACGAGCAAGAGTACGATATCATCGAAGATGACGAGTACAACGCGCTGTACAACAACCCTACTGCGGACAACTCGATCCCTGAGACCATGGTCGTCGAGACACTCACCGAAGACGTGATGGACGCTCCCCCTGTCCCTCGCCGTCCCGGTCGCCTCACCATCTCTCGCTCCGCATACAACGAGCGCATCCAGAAGAAGCAGAGCACAGGATCACGCAAGTCGCAGCCCACTCGTCTGTTCGCGGCGCCATACTACGCTGCGGGCATCATGCAGAGCGTCTCTGCGGAGTACGCACCGGTGTCCGCTGCGGACTTTGCGTCTATTCCTGAAGACAATGCGGCAGAGACGGATGTGCCTACCGAAGACCCGTCTCAGGGTCCTCTGGCACCCCCGCCGCCACCACCTCCCGCACAGCCCGCGCGCGGCTCCATCGCAGAGCTACGCAGACCAACCGTGTCTTCCGACGCGACGAAGCGTGTATCACTCTCGTATCCTGCAGCTGACTCTACCATCAGCAAGCGCGGCTCGCTGTCGTATCCCGCGGCCAGCTCTGCCACCGCGCGCCACTCCATGGACCGCGCCACGGTGTACGTCAGCGCCAGCGAGAGCGAAGAGGGCGCGCCCACCTTCGTCACCATGGACAGCGTCGAGGCTGATGCTATGTATGCAGCCCGCTTCGCTGGCGCTCCCGTGACTGCCCGCGAGTCCATGTCTCGACCTGAACCGACTCCTGCTCCTGCGGAAGCTCGTCGTAGAGGCAAGTCTGCTTCCAGAAGAACCTCGGTCATGCCCCCGCGCCCCTCACTGTTCGGCAAGGCCTTCGCACAGCCCTCGTCACTCCGCCAGAGTGTCGCAGGAGTCGAGAACAGAGCCGCGGCCGCTGCTGCCACGCGCGCCACGTTCCCGCTGCTGACGCTGCCTCCTCCGCGCCCGCCCGTGTACAACGGTCACTGGCGCGAAGTCGGCAAGACGTACAGCGAGAAGCTTGCGAACGAGCATCCCTTGCTGGCTGTGTTACTTCGCTCGCCCACTGATGACATCACATTCACTGGTCATGTGCTGATGATCATGCTGCTGATCTTGTCTGCTTTGACGATCTCCGCTTTGTTCACAAGGAACGACGAGCACGAGATCATCAAGGGCATCATTGTGGGTCTCATCACCAGTGCGCTGTTGATGCCCGTGGTTATCGTGTTGCGCGTGGTGATCCGCGACAGCAGCCACCAGCGTCTCGTGGGCTTCATGCAGTGGTACGCCGAGGTGTGCTGCTTCCTGCGCTACGAACAGATCAAGCTGTTGCACTTGGGTCTGGAGGCGTCGTTGCCGTACGGCGCAGGAGACGAGGAGCTGGTGACGATGATCAAGAAAGCTGTGCGCAAGCAGCGTCGCGAGCAACAAGAGCTGCAGAAGCACAGCGGCAATGGCAATGGTGTGGTTGATGGTGATGCCACGACACAGGCACGAGAAATGACGTCAACTGCGATCACCCTCAATACCACTACTGCAGTCACTGCTCCTGGTGAGGATGACGCTGATGACGACTGAGTTGTCAGCGACAACCATAGCGAGCTCAGTATCTTGACTCCCGCACACACACGCTGCAGCTGCTGCAACAGCACAATTTCTTGCTCTTTCAACGCGTTGCCGTCTATGTATCGTCTGCAGTTGATGCCGCACTCTGCGTACGAGCAGATCGCAGCGGTGGCTGAGGTCGGCGAGGCTGCGCTGACTCGCATGCCGTGTCGCGGTGAAGTGGAGATGCGCGAAGAGCGTCTGCTTAATGAGCTGGCTCTGCTGGGCTGCTGGGACGACCTGATCGCTGCGCGCGCACAGGACCGTGACAGCGTGCGTGTCGCTGTGAACACCGTGCAGTGGCGCGACTGGCTCCGCTGGGCCGAAGATGCTGCAGAGGAGCTTGCTGGTGGTAACGCTGACAAGGACACCAAGACCGATACCGAGCTGGATGATCTGGACAGCTTGCTGTACAACCGCGAGGATGCTGCGTACCGTGCCGAGCTGCTCGAGTCTCGCATGTCGTTCATGCGCACGATTGGCTTGACAAGCGGTGATGCAGACGACGAGACCGATGACACTGACGTGGTTTGGTCTCCCAACGATGCTCAGAACGCGGCGTCTTCCGCTGTTTCTGTGGCCCCTCCCTCACACAAGACACGCAAAACGACTGTGCCACCTCGTGTTGTCTCTCATACATCCGCTCCTGATCCCTCACTCACGCAAGCTCTTGCTGCATCGTTCCGTCCCGCGCCGTCTCTGGGCTGGGGCATCAGTCCTGGCTCTGGCGGCGTCGCCAACGAGAACGACAGCGTCACTGTCGACACCACATTCACGATGCAATATCTGCCTACGCTTGACGAGGACGCTGCCAAGCACTACAGTGCGCCCTCTCGTCCTAGTGTGTACAACCGCGGCTCGATTGCATCTGCGCCTGTTTCTCCTCGTTCTTCCGTGGCGAGTCCGCCTGTGTCGCCGCACGCCTCCGATGCATCCGTGTTGCTTGCTGACAACACGCCCAGCAGTCCTATGGCATCTGGCCCTGCCTTGTCTGCTTCTCCCTCGTTGACTCCTTCGCCCACTCCCTCGCCTGTGTCTGCGCCACTCATCTCTCGCGCACTGTTCCAGCCACTGCCGCAGCTGCCAGTCACCATCACTGCACAGAAGCACAACTACTTGCCGTCTGCCGCTGCGGTGCCTTTGTCTCCGTTGCCGCCTCCCAACCCGACTGTGGAGCCTGGTTCTTCTCTCGTACAGACCTCTGCTACCGCTCGCGCTCAGCTCTTGGCTGCGTTGCGCCAGCACACGCGCATCCACACGCCGCACCTGCTCGCCTTCTACGACAAGTACATGCCTACCACTCCACGCAGTCTCAGCAACAAGCTTAGTGCGGTGTTCCTCATCTTGTGGAGTGTGTTGTGTGGCTTCCTTATTGTGGCGTATGGTCTGCAGTTCGACATGGCATCTGAGCAATACGGCAATAACACGTTTGACTTTGGTAAGGACGCTGGTAACAACCAGAGTTCGTTGGAGTGGATTCTGAACGCGTTCATTGCGCTTGCGTTTGAGGTGATTGTGTTTGTGCCGTTCATTCTGTTGTTGGATGCTTGTATCGAGGCCCGTGTGCAGCGCAAGCGCGACCGCGAGCGTGCGCAGTGGGAGTACGAGCAGGCGGCAGACATCTTCGTGGATCCTCTGCAACAGGCCGTGTCTGAGGATGCTATGGACCATGTCTCGGAGGGTGACGACAAGTGGGCAAGTGCGTGTGCTGCTGGTGACTTGGAGATGGTGGATTTGGCTGTGAAACACGCGCAGCCGTTGTCATCTCCTCCTGTTGTTCCTCCGCCCCCGCCATCGGAGCCTTCGTCAGAGGTGTCTACTCTCCCGCCTCCTCCTCCTCCTCCCCTTGCTGCTTCTACTGAACTTGCTTCTACGGAACTTGCTTCTGCTCATGTTGTAGCTACAACGCCTACTAAGCCTGCGAACACGAGCGTGAACAAGTCCCTTGAGCGCTACCGCGTGCTGACAGAGCGTCCTGATCTGACTGCTGCGGACCATCGCCTCATGGCCGTGCTGCAGCGCATGCAGGTGGACTTCGCGCCGCACCACTACTACAACGCGGCTGCTCTGGAATACCCGCTCAAGAGTCGATTCCCTATTCTGGGCCACATGCGCGCGGATACGTTCCTGCGTCTGTGTGCAAGCAACATGCAGCTCAAGTCGAGAATCAGTGCGGTCGGCATCCACAACAAACTGTACAAGGAGAAGGTCAAGTCCGAAACCGCATCTGCTGATTCAGCAGCGCCAACGGGAACTACCGGTACTGCATCTGCATCTGTGACTGCTAACGCGGACACGCTGAACATCAGTCAAGTTTCTTGGTTGAATGATCGTCACAGCAAACGACATGAGCGCAAGAAACAAGCTGATGCTCGCAAGAGCAAAGTGTCTGTTTCAGGCACTTCTGTTGATAATGATGACGCCACATCTGTGACGGTCATTACAACTCATCATTAATTCATTTTTTTCGTTTTTACATAAGAGCCAACATTTGCGACACAACTGCACTCGCGAAACATCCGCGGATGTTGCACTCGATGTGATCAATGTACTGGTACTCTAATATCTTCGTGTTTATCGAGGAACTGAGTGAGTACATCTATTTACACGGCATTTCATGAGAATACCTTTCAAAACAACGATCTCTCAATAGAAAATGTAATTTATGATGCCATGTGTTG
>JAEAMF010002145.1_pt1 | contig 11851 bp, 12 predicted proteins | sample 8958721 | NCBI WGS metagenome assembly JAEAMF01 (sample SAMN16933255, study PRJNA681124) | bioreactor sludge metagenome | isolation source: anaerobic bioreactor treating anionic surfactant - SDBS | place: India: Bengaluru | collected 2019-02-28
GTTTCTGTGGGAGAGCAGCATCGTCCATAGGTCAGCGGGTAAGGAAAAAGAAGAAGAGACTGAGGAGGAGCAGAGGAGCAATCGGCAGAACCACTTTCTGGAAGGGAAACTGCGCATGACCGCCGTGACGCCGCTTGATGTCCGCGTACCAGAGCGCTCCGGCGAAGAAGGCGAAGCTCCCGACCACCGTCCCGAGAAGCAACCTGTTCAGACCCCACAAGGGAGCCACGACCACGTCGCCCCACCAGAAGAACGGCGCGACCACGAGAAGATAGTAACCGACGACGATGAGCGGCTTCCTGCCGAAGAAGCGGACCCCCTTCCGGTCGAGCCAGCCGACGGTCCACCAGATGAGGGAGACCGTGAAGCCGCCGATCCAGAGACCGGCGATGGTATCGTCCACGCCATACCAGCGGGAGAGCTCCACACCCGCCGCGACCGCCACCGTGCAGACGGGGCAGACAGCGAGGGCGGAAGGCGCCGCGAGAAACCAAGCAAGGGCGACGGCCGGCAGTGTCATCCACCGCGCCATCAGAGGCGTGGAAGGGAACGCACCGTGAGGAACTGCTCGATGTCCTGCTCCCCAATCAAACACCCCGTCCCCGTCCAGAGGAGCGGCACGACGATCTGATCAGTGGAAAGTCCGCAGAGAGTCGCCTTCTTCCCGAGTTCGTAGGCATTCTTCTTGTCCTGGAAGACCTCCTTCTCCGTGAAGACGATCTTCTCGTGCATCTTGTTCTCGCGGATGAATGCATCCACCACTTCGCAGTGCGGGCACGTATCCCCGTAGTAGAGGATGATGCCTTCCGGCGACGCCCCCTTCCCCTTCAGGAGAATGAACACGAGCACCACGACGATGCCGAGCGCGGCGAGCCAGAGATACTTCTTCATGAAAAAGCGGAAGGAGACGCGCAAATGATACCGAGGAAGAGGGAGAAGCGCCTAGTGAAGATTTCGTAAAAAAGGGAGGCGGGTCACTCATCCGACCGTTCCGACCGCTTCCGCTCATAGGAAACAAGGATCTTCTTGCGCAGCCGGATGTTCCGGGGCGTCACCTCCACGAGCTCGTCCTCCCCGATGTACTCGAGCGCCTGCTCGAGGGTCATGGGCTGCACGGGCACGAGCGAGAGCGCCTCGTCCGTCCCCGATGCGCGCACGTTGGTGAGCTTCTTGTTCTTGATGGGATTCACCTCCATGTCCTCGTTCTTGCTCGATTCCCCGATGATCATGCCCTGGTACACCTTCGTCTGCGGCTGCACAAAGAGACGCCCGCGCTCCTGCAACTTCCAGAGGGAGTACGCCATGGTTTCGCCGGCGATCATGGAGATCATCGCCCCACGCTTGCGCCCGGGGATCTCCCCCTTGAACGGCTCGTAGCAGATGAAGGAGTGCGTGAGGATCCCCTCCCCGCGTGTCTCGATGATGAAGTCCCCCTGAATACCGAGGAGCCCGCGCGTGGGCACCGTGAACTCCATGCGGGTGTGCCCCTCCTCCGTGCGCATGTCCGCGAGCACGCCCTTGCGCTGCGAGAGCATGGAAATCACCGTGCCCGAGAACTCCTCAGGCACGTCGACGATCACCTGCTCGATCGGTTCCTCCTTCACCCCCTTCCGTTCGCGCAGGATCACCTCGGGACGGGATACCTGCAGCTCGAAACCCTCGCGCCGCATGTCCTCGATGAGGACGGCAAGGTGCAGCTCCCCCCTCCCCGACACCTTGTAGTCATCCGTTCCGGGAAGCTCCTCGATATGAAGACCCACATTTGTCTCCTTCTCCTTGAGGAGCCGCTCGCGGATATGCCGCGTCGTGACGAGCTTCCCCTCCTTCCCGGCAAACGGGGAATCGTTGACAAGGAAGTGCATGGAGATCGTCGGCGGATCGATGCGGATGGCGGGGAGCATCGCCGCTTCCTCGTTCGTCGTGATGGTCTCACCGACGTAGATGTCCGGGATACCCGCGAGCATGACGATGTCCCCCGCAAGCGCCTTCTCGACCGCCCGCCGCTTGAGCCCCTCGAAGACGAAGATGTTCGTGATCTTCCCGCTGCGCGTGTCGCCATCCGCCGTCTTCACGAAGACCTTCTCCCCCACACCGATCTTCCCCTCGTACACGCGCCCGATGGCGAGGCGCCCGAGGTAGTTGTCGTAGCCGAGGCTGGAAGGCTGCATGCGGAAGACGGCATCGAGGTTCTGCGCCGCCGCAGGGACCTTTTCCAGGATGAGTTCGAAGAGCGGCTGCAGATCCTGCGCATTATCATCGAGGGCCCGCTTCGCGATCCCCTCGCGTGCCACGGTGAAGAGGTAAGGAAAATCCAGCTGCTCATTGTTCGCCTTCAGCGCGAGGAAGAGCTCGAAGACTTCGTCCACCACTTCCATCGGCCGCGCTGCGGGCTTGTCGATCTTGTTGATGAGGATGATCGGTTTGAGCCCGAGTTCCAGCGACTTCTTCAGGACGAACTTCGTCTGGGGCATGGGCCCCTCCTGCGCGTCGACGAGGAGGAGCACGCAGTCGACCGTCCGGAGGATGCGCTCCACCTCACTCCCAAAGTCTGCGTGACCGGGCGTGTCCACGATGTTGATCTTGCAGTCCCCGTAGCGAATGGAAGTATTTTTCGCGTAGATGGTGATGCCGCGCTCCTTCTCCTGCGCATTGGAGTCCATGAGGAGCTCCCCCACCTCCTCGTACGCCGCGAAGGCCCCGCCCTGCTTGAGGAGCGCATCCACGAGCGTCGTCTTCCCGTGGTCGACGTGCGCGATGATGGCAATGTTACGGATGGTCATGACAAAAGAGACGCGCCACTATAGCCCGTTTCTCAGCATCGTGCAGGATTCCGTCGGGTTTTCCGGGGCACCCGCTCAGAGCTCACCATCCCCGTCCCGCTCGCCGACGCGGATCTTGAGGAGCGCGACGCGATCCTCCATTTCCCTGATCTCACCATTCAACCTATCCACCTGACTCCACGCGGCTTCAGCACGGCGCCCGCTCGTACTCAAAGCGGTTTCTTTCGCCCTATTGCGCTCAACGATCTTGTTCTCCCGGGCCGTGCGCAGCGCCGCCAACTCCGCCTCATCCGTCTCGGGGCTCTCTTCCTCCTCCACCCTCTGTCCGGCAACGTGCATCTCCCGGAGCAGCCCGTCGATGTTTGACTGTGTCTGACGGAAAAGCTGCTGGTAGAGAGTCTTGCTTCCGCCACTGCCCTGCATGGTCGCGATAGCCTGATCACAGGTGAGGAAACGCCTGTTCCTAATCGCTTGGGCAACAACATCAGGATCGATTCTCTCGAGCTTCGCGTAGAGTGCCCGGAACGCTGGCTCGTATACTTCGCTTTTAACGGTTTTCTTGGACATAGGATGAGAGGAAAGTGGCTGGCTAGAGTAAGCGAATGGTTGGACATGTCAAGAAAGAGCCTCATCAGAAATCAAAGACAGAGAAATGGGAGAGGCTGGCAGAATAATTGTAAATTGCGTAAATTATGCTATTATTGCAATAATGATTGAAATGCCGCCTTCTGCACCGGAACAGCGAAATTTGGACTACGACACCTTATGCAGGCAGGCAGGAATCGAAATCAGGATACCCGGTCAGCAACCCGGACAATTCTGCAGTTACTTCACGACTGGAGCGCATACCGTGCTCTGCGGAAGTACGGGAAAAGAATACCCCCTGGAGATTTCCTCGTGGAAACGCAACGGGCAAACCGCCCCCACCGTCACCATCCATCACACCGATGTAGATGTATGGCTGCATATTCCGGGCAGCGTAGTGTCACAACTGACGGAGGCGAACCCCACCGCAGTCAACACGTCGTTCTATGACCAGGCAACCCTCCCGACGAGACGACAGGTGTTCTCAGATCTACACTTCTATGAGGGCAACCCGGATGCCGTCCGTGATACCTGCAAGGAACGGGATATCTTCGATATCCTGACACAAGAATACGTGGAGAGGCTCGGCCGGTACCTCACAGAGAGAATCCGAAAACTTGGAGAGGGAGGACAGATGAGCACGGTGCTGGAAGTCGGTGCGGGAGACGGAAGACTGACCGATGCCCTCCGGGAACAACTGGCGAAGCAAGGAATAGACAACGTCCGGATGATCGCAGTCGATAGCAACGAATGGGATATCAAGCCAACCGCTCCCGTGGAAAGAATGGAATACCAAGAAGCTCTGCAGACCTACCATCCGCAGATCGTCCTCTGCTCATGGATGCCTTCCTTGAGTGACTGGACGGAAGAATTCCGTGGGACACCGAGCGTGCAGGAGTACATTCTCATCGGACCTCCCGACGGAAATCTGTGCGGGGAATCGTGGAAGACATGGGGAGTGCCCCCCAGAAACGCCTCTCCAAGAAATGTCCCACCGCCTTTCGTGCAAGACGGATTCGAGAAGGTGAAACTCCCCGAGCTTTCAGAAACACAACTCTGCAGGCTGGACTTGGGAGATGTGCGACACTCCGCCACGACCTCCTTCCGAAGGAAGCACGCCTAGGGAAAGCGACAAAGCGAGAGACGGGTAAGTTCATTGAATCGCCATCGCCATCTGGGTACCATGCATCGTGCACCGGACGATTAGCTCAGCTGGTTAGAGCGTGCGGTTCACATCCGCAAGGTCACTGGTTCGAATCCAGTATCGTCCACCATCCGGCTTCGTCCGTCCCTCGCCGCGCTCGGGACGAGACTTCGCCGAGATTGGCCAACGGAAAAGCGAAGCCGAACATCCGTTGTAATGACTCACTCCTTCTTCATCACCATCAAAGCACCACGTTGAACAGATACCCCGTGAAGATGATCCCCACAGAGAGGATCGTCACATACAGAGCGAGGAGCTTCGTCTTCATGACTCTCCGCAGGATGATCATCTCAGGAACGGACAGGGCGGTTATGGCCATCATGAACGCGAGCGCCGTCCCCATGGGAAGACCTTTTTCGATGAGGGACTGGACGATTGGGATGGTGCCTGCGGCATTGGAGTAGAGCGGGACCCCGATCAGCACGGCAATGGGGACCGCGAAAGGATTTCCCCTGCCGGCGATCTGGGCGAGGAGATTCGCCGGCGCATATCCGTGGATGAACGCACCGGCGCCGACCCCGAGGAGCACATAGGGAAAGATATTCCGGAGGAGATTGCGCGTGTAGCGCCCAGCCCGCTCCAGGCGCTCGCGCGTCGAGGGTACCGTGGCAGCCGAAGCAGCGCTGCGCGTCTCGGTGAGAATGAGCAGGTGCTCGAGATGCAACTGCCCCAGGATGAATCCCGTGATCACCGCGAGGAGCACGCCCGATCCTATGTACAGCATCATGGCCTTCCAGCCGAAGAGACCGAGAAGGAGAACCGCGGCCACCTCATTCACCATGGGCGCGGAAACGAGGTAAGAGAACGTCACGCCGAGAGGAACGCCGCTCTCCACGAGCCCGAGGAACAGCGGGATCGCCGAGCAGGAGCAGAATGGCGTCACAACGCCGATGCTTGCGGCGAGGAAGTAACCCACAAGCGGGAACCGGTGAGTGAGGAGTGTTTTGATCCTCTGCGGGGGAAGATAGGAGCGCAGAAATGTCACGATGAAGACGATCACCGTGAGCAGCACAAAGATCTTGACGGTGTCATAGACGAAGAACTGCCATATCTCGCTCCAACGGTCGGCTGAAAGGGCCATGGAGCGATGGTACCTCAGGCACTCGCGCGAGCACCACCAAGAAAAAGTCTCACGCCCCGAACACGCGCAGAACGACGACACCGCCGAGGACCATGCTGATCCCGACAAGCTCGATAGGATGCACCTTCTCCCGGAAGAAGAAAATGCCCACCCCCACGACGAACAGAATGGAGAAAGCCGACCAGAGAACATTCACCACACTCATCCCCTCGTAGGAAAATGACTTCACGAGAAGCAGGGTCACCCCCACGTAAAAGAGAAGACCGAGGAAGTAGTACAGGAGATTGGCATTCACGGAGTACTCCTTGAGGAAACTCATCGCGATGGTTTCGGAGATGAGGATGCCGATCACCAGGAGATAAAGCATTTTGTTTTTGGGAATGAAACTGAGGTGCTTCAGACTCAGAGTGCTGGAGAATCTCATGGGGAGAGTGGTGAATCTGTCACTTTTGATATTATACAATAATTTCAATAATATTTCAATTGTCCCCTTCACCCGGAAAGCGCGCCATTATCTCTTCGAAGAAAATTCCACATCCTGCGCGAGCCGGCTCTCCTCTGGGAGCATCTGCCCCTGATACTTGCTCCCCGGCTTCAGCGCGTAGGGCGTCTCCGCCGGACTCGTCATCGTCTCGAACGCGAGCTGGCACACGCGCATGCCCGGATAGAGCGCGACGGGGAGGCGGTTAATGTTGCTGATCTCCAGCGTGATGGTGCCGGAGAAGCCGGGGTCCACGAACCCCGCCGTGGAGTGGATGATGATCCCGAGACGCCCAAGCGAGCTCCGGCCCTCCACGCGGACCACGAGATCGTCAGGCACGGTGATCTTCTCGCGCGTCGCGCCGAGCACGAATTCCCCCGGCTGCACAATGAAGGGATCGCCATCGGCGATGGTGATGGTGCGCGTGTTGCCAATGAAGGACTCCGGCTTCTTGGGATCCAGCACGGAAAACTTGCTGTGTTCGTAGAGCTTGAAGATATTCCCGAGGTGCAGATCCATCGAGGAGGCATGGATGTGCAGGAGGGCGAGCTCTTGCTCCGGCTCGATCTTCACGCGACCGGAGGAGATGGCCTTCCGAATATCTCGATCGGAGAGAATCATGGGAGGCAAGACTACCACATATTTCGATCGAAAAACGACGAGTTTTCCACGGAAGCTCTCGGCGAAATCAGTACAATGACAACAGATGACACCGCGCACGGATACACTCCAGGAACCTTTTGAGCCGCTCCTCGACGGGCAGGGCAAAACGGGTGATGCGCAGAAAGATGATCTGCGGCGACGTCGGAACGCGCTCATTTCCTACTTCCGTGAGTTCATCGGGGAAACCTTCTATACGTTGCACGTGGCCTCCGAGGAGGAAACCGATTCCCTCCGCAAGGGGCTCCTCCACATTGGCCTCGACGAGGGGGAGATCCGGGAATGGGAAACCTTCCGCGACACCGTCGCCGAGCGGCAGCGCGAGTCGGCGCGCACCCTCTCGAAGGAACTGGATGCCCTCCTCGCACGCGCCAGAGATCCGGCCCGTCCCTACATCTCGCAGGAATCGGAGGCGCGGTGGCGCGAGCGCTTCCAGGACCCGTCCCTCGGCTACAAGGCCAAGGAATACTTCGTCCACCACCAGATGCCCTCGTACTTCCAGGCGTGGGAACGGGAGGCACAGAAGCGCTGGGTCATGCTCAAAGATCCGCGCCTGAAGAACGTCACGACGGAGGACGTGAAGGACCTCGACAAGTTCCTCCACGGGAAGCAGTTCCTCACGCTTCACTTCGATGAGCGTGTGGACCTGAGCGCCCGTGTATCTGCGGCGATTCTCGCCAAAGAGAGACACGCCACCTCCCTCCATGCCAGAGCAAGAACGCTCCTTGATAATGCCGCGGAGGCCGGTGCGATCAGCCGCACGAAAGTCGGCCGGTGGCTCGAGCACATCTTCAGGGAAAAATGCCCCACACCGAAGGCGGCGGAGGCGTTCGTGGAGAACCAGCTGAAGAAGGTCTACATCCCTGACTGGATGAAGACGCGCTGCGCCTTCGACCGTGTCGATGCCGAGATGGAGAAGAAGGGTGTGCCTCCGGGATGGAACCGCCTCTCTCCCGAAAAATTCCTCGCCATGAGTTTCGAGCAGAGGAAGAGCTACGTGGAGGAGGCGGAGCGCCGGGTGCACGCGCCGGTCACCTCCACGAACGAAGAGATGAAGAATGTAAAATTCTCCATCCGCCACGACCTCGACACCGAGGATTGGGAGGGAGCGGCAATCCTGCTCAAGAAAGGTCGAGCACTCCTGCTTGCGGGAAAAGGCTCCGACCACGACCGCATCGAACTCAACTCGATGGAGCGCTACCTCTCCGCCTTCCGCACCCCCGACAAGGAGCAGCAACATCCCATGGAAAACGCGCGGCAGACACTCGAGCAAATGCGCGCGGCTTTCGTCCATATCCCCCCCTCCATACAGCCACTCTACCTCAAGGCCATAACGGAAGAAGATTACGACACCGCCGCCACTTTCATGAGAATTGCCTACAACTGGGCCTGGTGCCGGCGCAACAAGTATCTCAACGGCAGCAAAGAGGAGATCCTGAGGAAGAGGGCTATCCCCGAGACCATCGACACGGTGCGCCATGGACACAAAAAAACGGGCGTGCAGGTGGCCAAGTTGGACTCGGTGAGCTCTCTCGAGCAGAAGTCCGCCATCCGGAATTACCAGGGAGAGTGGGGCGCCGACGTCCTCTTCGTGTCACCGAGAGCACAGGACAGCCTGCTGAGCAAAGTCCGTGACAACAAGAACAACTGGGCCTTCGGCTACTGGGTCACCATGATCCCCGAGGGCGTCGCCTACGAGCAGATGGAGTACGTCGTCTCGAATGTCCACTGGGTGCTCAAGTCCGGCATGCGAAAGCTTGCATCGGCAGGGATTCCCTTTACACTGACGGACTCCGTCACTCCCGCTTCGCTGAGCGGCTCCCGCCCGAAACAGAAGTACTCCGACTCCCCGTACGCCATCGCCACATGAAGAAGCACCTCTCCCTCTTTTTCCTCTCCTCCGCCTTCCTGCTCGCCTCGTGCGCGGGAAAAACACCGCAAGCAGATCTCACGCTGGAAGAACGCCTGAAGAATCCCCTCTTCACAGAGCGCTACGCAGAGGAAATGGTGGGACGCATGGTGGATCTCGAAATGCGCAAGGATCCGATCCTCGAAAACGAGCGCATGAAAAAATTCGTCGATTACACGCGGACGAAGTGGCTGTCAGAGGCAAAGGAGGCAAAGAAGGAGCAACGGAAAGGGATCTACGGACCTTGGCTCACCATCGGCGAGGAAGTGCGCGGAGAAGTTTTGTACCTGAATGACACGCTCTTCTTCTCCACCACTTTCGATACGCCGCCGGGGCCGTCGCTCCACGTCTTCCTCTCCACCGTCACCGACCCGCGGCAGGGCCCCTTCCCTGATGAAACGAGCATCGATCTGGGTGAACTTCCCTCCCCCTACGGGGCACAGGCGATCCCTGTCCCCAAAGACGAGAGCTGGGAGACCTACCAGACCGCCGTGCTCTGGGACACGAAAATCCAGCGCCTCTACAGCTTCGCGCAATTGCAGCAGCAGCCTTAGAAACTTACAAGCGCTGCTCGAACTGCCTCTCTTTCTGCGCCACCGCAGTCACGAGCGCATCGAGTTCCGCCGGCACGCGCTCGCCATTCACGAAGAAGGTCGGCGTCCCGGGAACACCGAGCTCTTTGCCCTGCTGATAGTCCGCGAGGACCGTCTCGCGCTTGATCTTTGAAGCCACGCAGCGCTCGAAGAGCTCTGTGTCGAGCTTGAGCGCTCCCGCCCATGCTGAAAAATTCTCCGGCTTGAGCTCCGCCTGATGCTCGTACGCGTAATCGATGAACTCCCAGAATTGCCCCTGGTCCGCCGCGCACTCGCTGGCCTGCGCCGCCTGGAGCGAGTAGGTGTGGATCTGGAGCGGGAAGTGCTTGAACTCGAAGCGAACCTCATTCCCGATCCCCTTGAGGAGAGGCTTTGTGACGCTCTGATGGATGAGACGGCATGCCGGGCACTGCAGGTCGGAATACTCCGTCACCGTGACGGAGGCGGCGGGGTTCCCGAGCGGTGTCTTGCTCGATGCGGGACTCAGACCCGTCGTATCCGTGCACCCCGTAAGGAACACGCAGCTGGGGAAGAGGAGAAGAAAGAGGAGACGACGCATGGCGGAGAGCATGGCAGTCGTCTTGAATGATCGCAACATTTTGCGTCGTTTCCCCACTTTCGGGCAGCGCCGCTTCGCGGTATGGTGATCCCCTCATGGCCCTCTACCGCACCTACCGGCCGCTCGCATTCGCGGATGTCATCGGGCAGGACCACGTCGTCACGACGCTCGAGCACGCGGTGCGGCAGGACAAGATCGCCCATGCCTATCTCTTCGCGGGCAGCCGCGGCACGGGGAAGACCTCCGTCGCGCGCATCCTCGCGAAGGCGATCATGACGCGCGGCATCGAGGATGAGAAGCTCCGCAATCAGATTGTGCACGGCATCGAGGACGGGTCGCTCGTCGATCTCCTCGAGATCGATGCGGCGAGCAACCGCGGGATTGATGATGTGCGCGATCTCATCGAAAAAATCCAGTTCTCCCCCGTCGTCGCTGCGGCGAAGGTCTACATCATCGACGAGGTGCACATGCTCACGAAGGAGGCGTTCAACGCGCTCCTGAAGACGCTCGAGGAACCTCCGGAGTACGCGCACTTCATCCTCGCGACGACCGAAATGAACAAGATCCCCGCCACCATCCAGTCACGCTGCCAGTGTTTCCCCTTCCGTCACATCGGAGAGGAGGACATCGTGCGCCGCCTGCAGTTCATCGCCGACCGGGAGCGCATCACCGTGGAGCGTGAGGCGCTGCGTGCGATCGCCCACCACGTGGAAGGGGGGCTCCGCGACGCCATCTCGCTGCTCGACCAGATGCGCTCACTCCCGAAGATCACCGTGAAGGAAGTGCAAGTGCGCATCGGCTCCACGGGCCGCGAGTACATCGAGGCGATCGTCACCGCCATCGAGCGCAAGGACGCACACGGACTCATCGAGGCCGTGCGCCAGGTGGAGGAGGCGGGTATCCCTCTCGACCTCTTCCTTCGTCACCTGCTCTCGCTCACCCGCCAGAACCTCCATGCCGCGATCGACGCCGGCAACCCCACGAGTGAGATCCTGCGCATCCTGGATATCCTCCTCGAGGCCATTCGCGACGTGCGCATCGCGCCGGTCCCCGGCCTCGTGGTGGAGTCTGCGCTCCTCTCACTCATGAGTGCTCCCGCAAAGGAGGCGGAGAGCGGCATCCCGTTCAAAGCCGCTCCACCGGAGAAGGAGCATGTGACGAAGAAAGAAAAGAAGATGAAGCAGAAGCAGGAAGCGGTGGAGGAGGAAACCGCAGCGGAGAGCGCGAAAGAGGGGGCACCACCGCTCGCAGCAGCGGTCATCGAAGCGCCGGAGCTGACGCTCCAGAGCCTCCGGTCCGCGTGGCCGGACATCCTCGAGCAGACATCGCCCCCTTCCGTGAAGATGTCCCTGAAGGACGGTGAAATCGCCGCGATCGAGGATGGGAGGATCGTCGTGAATTTCTCCTCCGCCTTCCACCGCGACAAAGTCGCAGCGACGGAGGCAAGCCGCACCGTGGAGCAGATCATGCAGAAGATCTTCAAGCGCGCGCTCAAGCTCGAGTGTGCCCTGAGCAAGAACGGGAATGGAAATGGGGAACCGAAGGAAACCGCTGTGAATCTCGCCGAGGCGGCGGCGGAAATATTTTAAGTGGCGCTTTCTTCCCTCCTCCATCCGCTTCCTCCGCGCATTTCCTCCATCCCCAAACCCTTCCTCCAGAGGAGGAAGGGGGCTTCGCACGGGGAACAACAAACACAAATATTCCCCCTCTCCCCGGGAGAAGGGGCGAGGGGGAGAGGAAAATCAAAACAAGAAAGGGCATAATGAAATCCTCGAAATGATGTCCTCCCCTTCCCTCGCTGAGCAGAAAGAGAACATGCGCGCCGCCATGCAGGAGCGCCTGCATGCCCTGAGCACGAAGAATCTCGAGGCGGAGAGCCGCTCCATTGTCCGGCGCATCGACGAGCTCCTCGCGAAAAATCAGTCCGTTTGCGCCTTCTTCCCCCTGATGACCGAGCCCGACATCCGTCCCTTCATCGAGGAGCTCCTCGCGCAGGGAC
>JAEAMF010002144.1_pt1 | contig 11841 bp, 10 predicted proteins | sample 8958721 | NCBI WGS metagenome assembly JAEAMF01 (sample SAMN16933255, study PRJNA681124) | bioreactor sludge metagenome | isolation source: anaerobic bioreactor treating anionic surfactant - SDBS | place: India: Bengaluru | collected 2019-02-28
CGCGATGCCATCCGTGCGGTCATTCAGGAGAAGATCGCGCAGGTACTGGATCGCCCCGCCGGAGCGGTCACCATCAGCCGCACGGCAAGCGGCATGGTCGTCTTCGACGGTGTGGGCATGCTGGGGCGGAAGGTCGACGTCGATCAGGCGACCCTCCTCACCGTTGCGGCACTCACGGATGAGGTCGCGGATATCACGCTGCCCGTGGAGGAGATCCAGCCGCAGATAACCGTCACCGATCCCACGCTCCGCGAGCAGGGTATCCGCGAGGTGGTGAGTGTCGGGGAATCAGATTTCACCGGCTCGCATCTTGCCCGCAAACACAATATCGGCGTCGGACTGAAGCGCTTCGATGGCTTCCTCCTGCCGCAGGGGGACACTTTCTCCTTCGATACAACCCTCGGACCGGTGAATCAGAAGACGGGATACCTGAAGGAGCTCGTGATCCTCGGGGACAAGACACTCCCGGACTATGGAGGGGGTCTCTGTCAGGTAAGCACAACGGCCTACCGCGGCGTGTGGGAGTACGGCTTCCCGATCGTTCAGCGGCGCAACCACAGCTTCGCCGTACGGTACTACGGGCCACAGGGGACGGATGCCACCGTCTATCCGCCGCATGTGGACATGAAATTCCTGAATGACAGTCCCGGGGCGCTCCTCATTCAGACATACACCGAGGGGACGCGCGCCTACTTCATCTACTACGGGACACGGGATGCACGCACGAGTGAAATCGTCGGCCCCTATACATGGGATCATCAGGCGCCTCCTCCCGACCGTGTGGAGTACACCACGGATATTCCGGAAGGCACCACACGTCGTGCCGGGGAGCGCGTCCCGGGGATGAAGGCGATGTGGTACCGCATTCTCGCCAGGGAAGGGGGAGAGGAAGAAGTCGAACAGGTGTATTCGGTGTACGAGGCCTCCTCATCCTCACAGGCCGCGCAATCCAGCGCGCGCTCCTCTCAGGCATCGAGGCAGCGTTGAACGATCTCCGCAGCACGGAGTGCGCGACCCCCCTGCTCCTCGACGAGTCGCCTGCAGAGCAAAGAGAGGCGGTGGAGGGACGGCGGAGCATGCTCGGGGAAGTGGCTCTGCGTGCTCTCCCTGATGAATGCGCGCTCGTCGGGGGAGAAGTGTGCGTAGAATTCATCCGCGGCGGGTCCGGGCAACACTCCCAGAAGGGAGAGCAAGTGCAGCGTATAGGCGAGGACATGGTGTCGCTCGTAGTCGGTTCGTCCCAGGAAGCGGCAGGTACTCTCGAAGATTTCCGGGAGGGGCTCTTCGTCGTGCAGGAGCGAGAGGAGGAGATCGATCGCCTGCTCGGCAGCGAGGAATTCCCGCAAGTTCTTCCGGGGAGAGGGTGCTTGAATCTGGCATCCGGTCACAAGGAATCCGCTCGCATGCTCGGCGAGGTCCACCGTGACGCGGTGGAGGGGGAGGAGCGCCCCCCCCATTCTGCTCTTTATCTTGCGGACACCGCGGGCACGTGCCGCGAGTTTTCCACGTTCCCGCGTGAAGAGGATGAGGAAGCGGTCTGCCTCTCCCACGTCGTGCGCTTGCAGCACGATGGCGTCATAGGATCGCGTGTGCACGGCGGCATTCTACTCCCTTCACCGTTCTTTGACGGGGTTCTCCTGCGGCGGAGCCGCTTTTTCATTCAGCAATCCAAGCTTGCGCAGGCGGTCGAGGATTGTCGCCATCTCCGCGTGGTTGATGGGCTCATTCGGTCGCACGGTGCCAACTGGAACACCGTTGGTATCCGTATCTCCGATGATGATGCCGAGTCTTGCGGCCTCTGCGATGCTCGGTGCATAAGGGGAGGACAGCAGGAGATCACTGAAGGGCGAGTGACGGGAGGTGAGGGGAATGCCTAGATCTCCCATGAGCTGCTGGATGGCCTGTCCTCTCGTGAGCGGGCCGTTCGGCGGCAGGGTGGGGGTTTCTGCCATGCGCTTCTGTGCTCTCTCGATGGCATGTTGCATTTCGGCGGTGGCGGCGGTTTCCTCCTTTGGTGCACTGAGATGGGTGGTATCGATAGAGTTCACATTCGTGAGAATCCTCTGGAACTCCCGCTCCCGAATGAGTCCTTCCGGATGGAAGAGCACGGCATTCGTATGCTGCGATGCATCAGAGGGCGAGAGGAGTGGCGCGAGGAAGCTGGTTGTAGCGATCCCCTCCACAGAGGTCGTATACCAGGTAGCTGCGGGGACATTGATGATGTTGACGGTTTCTGCTGCAAGGGGAATCGTCGTGCTCTCTGGTACCGCTTCTCGCAGGGGCTCCGTTGCCTCCGTTGTCGGAGTGGTGGAGGCGGGGGGCTCCGTCGCTTCTGCCGCCGGGGTCGAGCTCGTAGAGGCCGCTTCTGTTGTACTTGTGCTCTCTGCATTCACTGCTTCTGCACCTGCGCTGGTGTCTCCGTCGTCGGCGGGCACAATGCCGTATTGCTGCAGCATTTGATAGTGTTTTCCTGCTCCTCCTCCCGTATTGGAGGGGACCTCACGTATGCAGGTGCTCGGCTCTTCTGTGCAGTTCCAGCCGCTTTCCACTGTGCATGTGGCGGAGCAGCCATCTCCGGTACTTGTATCACTGTCATCGCATTCTTCTGGTGTGTAGCCGCTGTAGCAGGTCCATCCATCACCGCAGGAGCCGCTCGATGTGTCAATTCTCCCGTCTCCACACGTGATTTGCTCGCATGAGCTTGGGTCTCCCCCTGCACAAGCCCACCCGCTTTCAATGGCGCAACTCTCATTACATCCGTCTCCACCAGTGGCATTTGAATCGTCACAGGTCTCCGTTCCATCACTAGTATCGTTCACCGTGCCATCTCCGCACGAGAAACACCCGGTTCGATCGGCGCAGTCACTATCAGCGCAGTCCATGAATCCGTCCTGATCATTGTCTGCTAGGTCATTGCACCATGTCTCCGTAGTGCAGTCTGCGCTACAGGATTCCGATTCGGCGCAAACGCCGTTCGGGCAGGTGCAAACAGGGTCCGCTCCACAGTCGTCATCGGTGCAGTTCATGAATCCGTCCTGATCATTGTCTGCTAGGTCATTGCACCATGTCTCCGTAGTGCAGTCTGCGCTGCAGGATTCCGATTCGGCGCAAACGCCGTTCGGGCAGGTGGCGCACGCAGGATCAGCTTCGCAATCTGCAAAATCAGCACAGTCCACGCCCCCGTCCTGATCATTATCTACCGAGTCATTGCACCATGTCTCCGTAGCGCAGTCTGCGCTGCACGCTTCCCCGCTGGCACACTCCGCATTCGGGCAGGTCAGCGGCGTACAGTCAGTATCCATCCCATCAGTATTTCCGTCTGCATCATTATCTACACTATCGCTGCACCAGGTTTCGGAGCTGCAATCTGCAGCGCATATCTCGCCTTCCTCACATCCGTTTCCAGGGCAGTCCGCGGCATAGGCAGGTGCGACACGTGTCCATTGGTCGTTTCTCTCAAAACCTGCAGTGAGGAGTCCTCCTGCTATCCCGGTCATCAGGAGACAGACAGTGAGAAGGAAGAGGATTTTTTGTTTGTTTATCTGTGCGAACATATCAATGCATTTTATCAAAAAACAGCTGCGATTACAACCATCCGTTACAGCGGAAGTGACCTAGGGGCGGGCCAAACTGAGCCTCGGCGATTGCACGGTCGAGCGCATCCCCAGCCAGCTCCCGAGGCCCGCAATGAGGGGGGCGAGGAGGAGCTCCATGAGAAAATAGAGTGGTAGAGAGGTGGAGAGGAGGGGGGAGACTGCCTGCTTGAGCTCGCCCAGTGCGCTCCCGTCACGGAGGGCGGGGATGAGCAGGGGGAGCGCGACTGTCAGGCCTGCCACCGCCGCGGTGCTCACGAGGATGCTCCCCCAGAGGAGGGCCGTCGCCTCCGCTGCGAAGGGGGCGAAGATGGAGAGCGTGTGTGCGCCGACCAATCGCTCCACGAGCACTTCCTCCGCACGCGAGATGGCATTCCTGCGCGTGAGTTCCACGGTAATGGAGAGGAGGACCGCTCCTGCGAGGATGAGGAGGAGGTACGTCAGGGTCTTCGCGCTGCGAGTCACCGAGAGGAGGTCATGAATGCGCTGCTCCTGATTTGTCGTCTTCGAGAGGAAGGTGGGGTCCACGATTCGCTGCCACTGCGATTGCTCGAGGAACGTCGAGAAGGCCGCATAATCGTCAAGTTCACGAAGGGTGATGTTGATCGTGTCATTGAAGGGATTGCCGAGATGGAATTTCTCGAGGAAGGCGATGAGCTGTGGATCCTGCTCCTGCGCGCCGGCGTATGACTGTTCCCTCGTGGTGAAAACAGCCTCCTCCACCTCCGGTAACTGCTGAATGACAGAGAAGAATTGCTGTGTCTCGCCGCGAGTCGCCTCCGAGCGGATTTCCAAGCGCAGATCCGTCTGCTTCCTCAGGAGGGACTGTGTTCCCTCCACACCGAGGAGTGCCAGCAGGAGGAGCTGCAGGATAATGAAGATGCCGAGGAATGAGCCACTCGTCGCACCCCATCCGGGTTCCCGCCAGAGATTGAGGAGCCCCCGGCGCATGCCACGTTTCAGCAGGATGGGGACCGATGGGTCAAGCTGAAGCATGGAAAAAAGTATACGGGAAAAGCGCTCCTCCATGCAAAAAAGGACTTCCCATTCCGGAGAGGAGGGGTCGCTCAGTGTTTTTCCGTCGTTCTCTCGAGGCGCTCGAGCATCTGCACGCACTCCTGCGTGCGCCTGCCGGCGGGATCGATCTCCATTGCGCGGAGGAAGAGCGAGCGTGCCTTCTGGAAGTTGCGGATGTGCAGGTACGTGACGCCGAGATCGCAGAGTGTGAGGGGATTGCTGCTGTCCAGATTGAGCGCGCGTTCGAGGGTGACGATGCCCTGCGCGCGCTGTCCTGCATTGAAGAGCGCCCACCCGAGGCAGCGCAGAATCTCAGGATTGCTGGGCTTTAGAATATTCGCTTCCTTGAGCTCACGGAGCGCCGGTTCCCACTGTGTTCGGTGCGAGCGGATGAAGCCCAGGATGTAGTGTCCCGTGTAGCTCTTCTTGTCGATGGTCACTGCCTGCGCCGCGGCCCGCTCCGCACGGTCGAAATGCCCGAGACTCAGTTCATTATCCGCCACCTCCTCGAGGGCAGGGACGTTCTCAGGGTCCTCGATGAGGAGCTCTTCCAGGATCTTCAGGGCTTCTTCATGGTGCTCCGTCAGCTTCAATTGTTCCGCGCGCTCCAGCCGTTCCACCGTATCTGAGGAAGAATGGTCTGCGTGCATTGGACCTCATTGTAGTCGAAGGGGCATCGACCTCAATCAGGTTTGCAAGTTTTTCTTGTACGCTCATTTTTTCCTGCTTTTTTCTTGCAGTTGTGGCAGACATGGTCCCTTGGTCCCTCCGCTCAATTTCCCCAAATGAAGAAGGCGACAGTCTTCAGGATCGCCTCTGCTCCGATGACGATGGCCAGCCCGATGAGCGAGTAAATCATCATGTCTTTTCCCATGGACTTGCGCTGTTCATCCCCTGCGGAGATCGCGAAGAAGAATGCGCCGACGATGAAGACCATGACGGCCAGCGATTCCACTGTTCCCTTGAAGACGGTCACGACGCTTCCGAGGATATCCCCCCATGTCCGGTCGCCGTATCCCCACCCTGTCACGCTGAAGGAGGTGAATTGGGCGTAGGCGCGCTCGATTCCGCAGACGGAGCCGAGCATTCCGAGCAGGGAGGGGAGGGCGTGCATCGCACAATTATAGCATAAATCACAGGCTGCCGCATTCCCTTCTTCCGCCGGGGGAGTGCAGGGCTGCCATTTTCAAATTCTCCTGATTGCGGCTTCCTCCGCGGCATCCTACACTCTCGTCTCCGCATGGTTTCCGGATTTGAGCGACGGCCTCTTTCTGGCGTGGGAATGCCTCTGCGCATTCCGCATGCTCAATCATCTCATCAAGGTGCGATCACCCGTTTCCTCCGCTCCGTCGTGGGCTTTCTAAGCAGGGTGTTCTCCTTCTTCTTCCCCCGTGAACAACGGTGGAAGCGGTTCTTCCTCCGTGCGGGCGGGACAGGATTTCTCCTCCTCGTCCTCTATTTCTCCTTCCTCTGGTTCACGCTCCCCGATATCAGTGATCCGCGGAGCCTCTTCGCCGCCCAGTCCACCGTCATCACCGATCGCAATAGCACGGAACTCTACCGCGTGTTCACGGAGGAGGACCGGACCTACGTCTCGGGGGCATCCATCCCCGATCACTTGAAGAAGGCGGTCATCGCGATCGAAGACCAGCGCTTCTACGAGCGCGGGTGCCTGGATGTCCGCGCCCTCTTCCGCGTCTTCCTCCGGTTCGGGCAGGCGGGGGGCGCCTCCACGCTCACACGCCAGCTCGCGCGCAATGCGCTTGATCTGAAGCGCGAGAATCTCGTCAATCGCAAGTTCAAGGAGCTCATTCTCGGGTGCGAGCTTGAAAGCCAACACAGCAAGGATGAGCTCCTGGAGCTCTACCTCAACTGGATTCCCTTCGGGCAGAATGCCTATGGTATCGAGCAGGCGAGTCGCGTGTACTTCGCGACATCCGCCTCAGGACTCACCCTCGCCCAGTCGGCCGTCCTCGCAGCGCTCCCACAGCGTCCCAGTTACTTTAGTCCGTATGGCAGTCACCTGCGGACCACGGTGACGAAAGAGGTGGAGGCGGATGTCCTGCGCGGCCGCATCACGACTGCTTCGCAGATTTCCGAAAATGACACGACGATCGGGCTCCTCGGGGCGTTCATCGGCACGGGGTCGACGACGCTCTACGTCGGGGGCAGGACGGATCAGGTGCTCCGCAACATGCAGGAGCAGGGATTCATCACAGAGCAGGAGCGGCTGAAGGCTTTGGCGGAGATCGATACCCTGAAGTTCCAGCCTGCGCGTGAAGATATCCGTGCCCCGCACTTCGTGCTCTGGGTGCGCGATCAGGCGGAGCAGCTCCTCGGTGCGACGGCGGAGAAGGGCATTCTGGAGCAGGGCGGGCTCACCATTCAGACGACGCTCGACTGGAAGTTGCAGGAGGTGGCGGAGAAGGTGGTTGCCAACCACCAGCAGGACATCCTTGATCGCTTCGGCGCGCACAACATCGCGCTCGTGGCGCTGGAACCGAAGACGCGCGAGATCCTCGCGTACGTCGGCAATACCGATTACGCCGACGAGAAGGACGGCGGGAAGATCGACATGGTGCAGGTGCCGCGACAGCCGGGGTCCAGCTTCAAGCCTATTGTCTATGCCGCTGCCTTTCAGCAGGGTTACAGTCCGGCGACGATCCTCTACGATGTCCAGACGAAGATCGGGGAGGATGAGCCGCGCGATTTCGATGGGACTTTCAAGGGGCTCATGACCATCCGTCAGGCGCTCGGCGCCTCACGCAACATCCCGGCAGCGAAGGCCTTCTTCCTCGCGGGCGGAGAGGAGCCTATCCTCACACTCGCGAGCGCGCTCGGCGCCGTGACACCACTCCAGCATCGCACGGAGCTCCGCAACGGCAAGCCCGAGGGGTTCGACTACGGCTGGCCTCTCGCGCTCGGTGCCGCGGAGACGCCGCTCCTCGAGATGACGCAGGCCTACAGCGCGTTCGCGGATGGCGGCATGGTGAAGCCCGTGGTGAGCATCCTGCGCATCACCGATCGCAAGGGGAATCTCCTCTACGCCGCGGATGAGGAGCGGCCGGGCCAGCAGGCCATCGATCCCCGCATTGCCTATCAGATCACCTCCGTCCTGAGCGATGTTTCCGTGCGGCCGAACGACTACTGGAAATCGCAGCTCTCCGTCTCCGGCTACGAGACAGCAGCGAAGACGGGGACGAGCAACAAGTGCCTCGAGTGGGAAAATGAGAAGACCTGCAAGCTCCGCAAGCCCGACAATGCGTGGGTCCTCGGCTATACGCCGGTGCTCGTGGCCGGGGCGTGGTCCGGGAATGCCGACAGCTCGTCCTTGTTCGAGAAGGGTGATGGGCTCAATACCACGAGTCCCATTTGGAAGGAGTTCATGGAGCGTGCGCACAAGCTGCTCCCGCAGGGGGCGACCAAGTTCCCTGTTCCCGAGGGGATCGTCACGCCGCAAGTCTCGCTCCTCTCGGGAGAACTGCCGACGCCCTGCACACCGGTGGCCCTCAGGAAGGCAGAGGTCTTCCTTGCGGAGCGGGCACCCACGGAACAGGACCCCGCCTGTGCGCAGCTCATGGTCGACAAGGTGACGCACCTCCTCGCGTCGGATGCGTGCCCCAAGGAGGCGCAGGAGTCGGGGAGTTTCCTCGTGGCACACAGCATCCTGCCGGAGCGCTGGCCCACATGGGAAGAAGGCGTGCAGAAGTGGGTGAGCGAGCAGATGGCTCTCTGGTACGCCACGCCCGATCATTCAGGTTCAATCCTGCCGTTGCCGGTGGCTCCCACGGAAGAGTGCGATCCTGCGCTCACGCCGGGACGCTTGACGAAGCCGACGCTCACCGTCCTCACTCCCGAGGAGAACGGGAACGTGAACTACCCCGCTTTCCGTCCGAAGATCGCGTACACCGTCGGCTCCTCCGTCCGCGAGGTGCGGTACCAGATCGACGGCAAGCGCGTGGCACTCGCTCTCACGGCGCCCTTCGATCCGCCCATCCGTGTTCCGCGTTCGCTCGACGAGAGCGGTCTCCATACGCTCACGGTGACGCTCGTGGACGAGTACTACAATGAAGCGACCGAGACGGTGCGCTTCCGCTTCGGGGAAGGGGGCGGGGAAGGGGGGAGCACGGCGGGTTCCCTCTCCGTGCGCTTCACATCACCCGTCGGCGACGTGACGGTGCAACAGGGGGGACCGGTTCCCATGAAGGCGGAGGTAGAAGACCCCGATGGCATGCTGAAGTACGTGCAGTTCTATCTCGGCGATACCCTCCTCACGACGAAACCCAAGGAGCCCTTCGTCCTCACCTATGACATGCGCGTTTCACCCGGCACGTACACGCTGCGCGCCGTGGCGACGGATCTGAACGGAAAGACGGCGGAGGACAGCGTGACGGTGACGGTGGAGCCGCTCGTGCAGGAGTAGATCGTCCGCGCTGCATCCGGCTTTCATTCGCCGAGCTGCTTCGCTACCTCGTCTGCGATGTCTGCATTCGTGTGGACTTCCGAGACGTCCTCGTCCTCCTCCACCGCTTCGATCATCTCCATGAGGCTCTTCGCCGTCGCAGCATCGGCGACGACGGTCTTCTGCTTCGGAACGTACTTCAACCCGGCCGTAACGATCTCGAAACCTTCTGCCTTCAGGAGGTCCCGCACCTGCGACCAGCCGGAGTGACCGGTCGTGATCTCCACCATGCCATCCGACCACTCGATCTCCTCGGTGCCGGCATCGATGAGCTTGAGCTCCAGATCGTCCCTGCCTGCGATCTGCGCTTTCTTTCCCACAATCACACCCTTCTGCTCGAACATCCACAGGACGGAGCCCGTCTCCGCCCACCGGCCTCCGCGGCGCTCGAGGATCGAGCGGACATTGGCGACGGTGCGCTTCTTATTGTCCGTGAGGCACTCGATGACCATGGCGACATTGCCCGGCCCGTAGGCGGCATACACGATCGATTCCATCTGTTCCCCTTTAAGCTCCCCCGTTCCCTTCTTGATGGCGCGCTCGATATTGGCGTTCGGGACACTGTCCGCCTTCGCGTTCTCGATCGCCTGCCGGAGCGTCGGGTTCATTGATGGGTCGCCGCTCCCCGACCCTGCCGCGATCTCGATGAGGCGCGCATGCCGCGTGAAGATCTTCCCGCGACGGGCGTCCTGCGCGGTCTTCTTCACTCGGATGTTGGCCCACTTGCTATGTCCGGACATGCGGAGGTATGGAGAAATAAATACAGAAATACATTTCCATGAATATTGTTCATTTTCCCACGCCAATTTTCAATTACTTTCGGTAGGCAAGCATTCCCATGAACCGTGCCCGCTCGATGGCCTCCCGCAGCATTTTCTGGTGCTTCAGGCATATCCCCGTGTAGTAGCGCTGCCGGATGTTGCCGAAATAATCCGTGTAGGGCTTGAGCGTAGGGTAGTCCTTGTAGTCGATGTACTTTGCCATGTGCTCGCAGAAGGGGCACACCTTCGGGCGGGGGGGCTTCTGCTGGGCTTGCTGCTGGTGGCGGGAGGAGGGGCGAGGCATGGGAGAGGGGTTAGAGGCCGATATCTTCGTCGGAAATAAGCTTCTCCAGTTTCTCGGTGAGCTCGGCTTCCTGGACTGCCGGCTTCGCGGCCTGCTCTTCCTTCTTCACCTCTTCCGCACGTTTCGCCTGGCGCCTGGCGCGTTCCACGACTTTCTGCTGCAGGACCTTCTCCTCTTCCTTCGCCTTCGTCTCACTCACAGTCTTGCGCTCCTTCAGCCACTTCTCGTAGTGCTCGGAGTATTTCACCACCTCATAGTTCTTCGGCGGCTTCACAATAAGGTGCCGGAGCACATTGGGGAGGATGAGGAGCTGATGATTGATCTCCTTTATTTTCTGGGGATCGATCTCGTAATAGAGGACGGCGAAATTTCCCTCCGCGTGCTTCTTGATGGGGTAGGCGAGACCGCGCTTGCCCCAGAGATCCTTCACCATTTGCTTGCCGCCCGCTTCGTCGAAAAGCCCCTCGACTTCCTTGAGGAGCTGGGCTTCCTCTTTCTGGCTCAGATTATCCGGATAGAGCAGACAGAGCTCGTAGATCGCGTTCTCTTCCGATGTGGGTACAAGGGTGGGCATACGATCCGTGGGTAAACCCTGTCCCGAAGTGGGAGAGGGGAATCGCGCGGGGACTCTAGGGGTTTCGGGCTTCGGACGTCAAGCAGGTTCTTGCGAAAGTAAGCCTCCTTCTCTTCCAACAGGAAGAATTCTTGTTGTCCTCCATAATTTCCACGTACACTCTTTCCACTGGTCTGCCGCCGTAGCTCAGTTGGTAGAGCACCTCCATGGTAAGGAGGGGGTCACCGGTTCAATTCCGGTCGGCGGCTCCATGTACAGGGGGCGGCAAAGCAGACAAGCGCTTTGAAATCATTCTTGGCCGAGCGTCTCCGTCCAGCTCTGAGGAGGTTTCCCTTCGTGCTTGTGGATGGTGTTCTTCAGGGCGTGAAGGCAGAGGAGCGCGCATTTCGTGCGGCGCGGACCGACAGGGACGCCAAGCAATCCGTAGATCCTCGATGGCGGCAGCGCCGCGGCGTCCTTCAGAGACATACCAGCGAGTTCTTCGGAGAGGAGGGACATCCCCGCCTGACTGATGGCGCAGCCTGTGCCCTGCCAGCGGGCTTCCTCGATCTTCTTCCCCTTCAGGCTGAGCCGCAGGCTCAGGCTGTCGCCGCAGTTTGCGTTCAGCTCTGTGTGTTCGATGTTGGCCTTGGGGAGGGGCCCTTTGTTCCGGGGGTTTCGGTAGTGGTCGAGGATGTTGTCGGCGTAGAGATCCATGAGAGGGTGTAGGGGGTAGGGTGTAGGAGGGAGGGGTTATTTTTTGAGGAGCTTGATGGCGCGTTCGAGGGCGGGGGCGACGGCGAGGATTTCCTCCTCGGTGTTGTAGAGGGCCACCGAGAGGCGCGTGGAGGCGGCGATGCCGAGACGCTCGTGGAGTGATTGTGTGCAGTGGTGCCCCGCGCGGAGGCAGATGCCTTCGTGCCCGAGGATTTCCGTGAGATCGTGCGGGTGCACGCCTTCGACGGTGAAGCTGATACAGCCGGAGATTTCTCCCATTTTCTTTGGACCGAGGACCGTCAGTCCTTTGACGCGGCTCAGCGACTTCAGCGCGACGCCGAGGAGCCGGCGCTCGTGTGCCTCGATCTCCTTCTGCTTGAGGGTCTTCAGCCATGCGATGGCTGCTGCGAGGCCGACCGCTTCCGCGATCGGGG
>JAEAMF010002147.1_pt1 | contig 11841 bp, 12 predicted proteins | sample 8958721 | NCBI WGS metagenome assembly JAEAMF01 (sample SAMN16933255, study PRJNA681124) | bioreactor sludge metagenome | isolation source: anaerobic bioreactor treating anionic surfactant - SDBS | place: India: Bengaluru | collected 2019-02-28
GTACGCACGGTGGTGTGAGAGGACGGCGGGTGTGAACTCGCCTCCTACTCGATTGTGTTGAGCTAGCGCCGGGTCGCCCGGCGCTGAAACATGTTGGTATGAGCCAAAGACTACCCGTGTGTTGTTACTGTGCATGCTGTTGTAAGTGATCACTTACAGTGTGCGTAAGCCAAAGCTGTAGGCGCGAGTAAATCGTTGCCGCTTTCACAGTCGGTATTTGTTTATCTGTTTGATAAATAAGGATTTTTATTTTTGCTTGGGTAACCATCAGGTCTTTTTTTGAGAGGTTTTGCCAGTTGCTCCAGGCGCTCCAGCGATTACTATCTGCCCTGTGTCCACGGATTTGGACACAGGCCTTCAAGGATGAGGGTCAAGGACATCGCAGGATGCGATTCATCAGGATGATGAAAGGGAATAAAGGGACTACGGAAAAAATGTGGGCGGGTCAAACCGCCCCTTTTTTTGTCCGCAAAAAAGAAAAGGCCCCTGTAGGGGCCTTTTGCGTAGAACGAGAGCGTTTAGCGCTCCAGATCCTTGATCTTGCCTTTGACACCGTCGAATTCCTCGGCATCGGGCAGTGCATCTTTCTTCTCGGTGATGTTTGGCCAGATCTCAGCCAGCTCAACGTTCAGCTGGATGAACTCCTGCATATCCTCAGGCACTTCGTCCTCAGAGAAAATGGCTTGTGCCGGGCATTCAGGCTCGCACAGCGCACAGTCGATGCACTCATCCGGGTGAATGACCAGGAAGTTCGGGCCTTCGTAGAAGCAGTCCACCGGACAGACTTCTACGCAGTCGGTGTACTTGCACTTGATGCAGTTGTCGGTGACGACGAAGGTCATTTCTAATTTTCTCCTCAGGCGACGGCAGCACAGCCCTTCCAGACAGGGCCGCGGGGTTTGGTAGATGGCTGCAGACCAGGCTAGTAATCTGCAGTGTCGCCAAACCGCGCGGGATTCTATCAGCTTGTGGGACGGTGCGTTAGATCAGAGTCTTTAGTGTATAGAGCATTTCGAGCGCCTGACGAGGTGTCAGGTTATCAATATCGGTTTTGCTGATTTCCTCCAGCACCGGGTGCGGCAGGCTGGCGAACAGATCACTCTGGTGCGGCACCGCTGGCGCGCCTCTGTCGGCTAGAGGCGCTGCGTCATGCGGCAGGCTCGCGGTTTCCAGGCGGCTCAGGTGTTCGCGGGCACGCTGAATAACCGGGCCAGGTACGCCGGCCAGTTGGGCAACCGCGAGGCCGTAGCTCTGGCTGGCCGGGCCAGGCAGTACATGATGCAGGAACACGATACGTTCGTTGTGTTCGGTGGCATTGAGGTGCACGTTGGCTACCAGCGGTTCGCTCTCGGGTAGTACGGTCAACTCGAAGTAGTGCGTGGCGAACAGCGTATAGGCGCGCAGTTGCGCCAAGCGCTCGGCTGCGGCCCAGGCCAGCGACAGGCCGTCAAAGGTACTGGTGCCGCGCCCCACTTCATCCATCAGCACCAGGCTGCGTTCGGTAGCGTTATGCAGGATGTTGGCGGTTTCGCTCATCTCGACCATGAAGGTCGAGCGGCCGCCGGCCAGGTCATCGCTGGAGCCGATCCGGGTGAAGATGCGGTCAACCAGCGACAGCTCGCAACTGGCCGCCGGTACGAAGCTGCCGATGTGTGCCATGAGCACGATCAATGCGGTCTGGCGCATGTAGGTGGATTTACCGCCCATGTTCGGACCGGTTATCACCAGCATGCGGGTGTTGTCATCGAGTGCCAGGTCGTTGGCCACGAACGGGGTGGTCAGTACCTGCTCGACCACCGGGTGGCGCCCCTGGCTGATCCGCATGCACGGCTCGTCGACGAACGTTGGGCAGTTCAGATCGAGGTTCAGCGCGCGCTCTGCCAGGTTGCTCAGGACGTCCAGCTCTGCCAGTGCCGCGGCAGTGTCCTGCAAGGGCGGCAGATGGCTGATCAGGTTTTCCAGCAGCGCTTCATAGAGCATTTTCTCCCGCGCCAATGCGCGGCTTTTAGCCGACAGCGCCTTGTCTTCGAAGGTTTTCAGCTCAGGCGTGATAAAGCGCTCGGCACCTTTGAGGGTCTGGCGACGGATGTAGTCGGCAGGTGCCTGTTCAGCCTGCTTGCTGGGCAGTTCGATAAAGTAGCCGTGGACACGGTTGTAGCCGACCTTGAGGTTGGCCAGGCCGGTACGAGCTTTCTCGCGAGCCTCCAGGTCAATCAGGAACTGGCCGGCGTTTTCGCTCATCGACAGCAGCTCGTCCAGCTCGCTGTCATAGCCCGTCTTGAGGACGCCGCCGTCGCGGATCACCGCAGGCGGATTGTCGATGATCGCTTTTTGCAGCAGGTCAGCCAGTTCCGGGTAGGTGCCGGCGATAGCCGCCAGGCGTGCCAGGTGCGGTGCCTCCAGCTCGGCCATTGCGTTTTGCAGCTCAGGCAATGCACCCAGTGCATCGCGCAGGCGAGCCAGGTCGCGAGGGCGGGCATTACGCAGGCCAATCCGGGCCAGGATCCGTTCGATGTCGCCAATTTCCTTCAGCTGTGGCTGCAGCTTTTCAAAGCGGTAGCCATCGAGGAGGCAGCGAATGGAGCTCTGGCGTGCCAGCAGCACCTTCAGGTCGCGCAGGGGGCGGTTCAGCCAACGGGTCAGCAAACGGCTGCCCATGGCGGTCTGGCAGCGGTCGATGACCGATTGCAGGGTATTGTCGCGACCGCCTGCGAGGTTGACGTCCAGCTCAAGGTTGCGGCGGCTGGCACCGTCGAGTACGACAGTATCGTCAAGCCGTTCGTGTTTGAGGCTGCGAAGATGGGGCAGGGCGGTACGCTGGGTTTCCTTGGCGTAGCCCAGCAGGCAACCGGCAGCACCGATGGCCAGGGTCAGCTTCTCGCAGCCAAAACCTTTAAGGTCTTGGGTTGCGAACTGCTGGCACAGGCTCTTGCGGGCTGAGTCACGGTCGAAGTCCCAGGGTGCGCGGCGTCTGGCGCCACGACGCTTCTCGGCTGACAAGCCTTGTGGCCAATCATCCGGGATCAGCAGTTCCACCGGGTTGATTCGCTCCAGCTCGGCCAGCAGGTTCTCCCAGCCCTTGAGCTCCTGAACGGTGAAGTTGCCGCTGGTGATGTCCAGTACTGCAAGGCCAAAGAGGCGTTCATCGCCCAGTACGGCAGCGATCAGGTTGTCACGGCGTTCATCAAGTAACGCCTCATCGCTGACCGTGCCTGGGGTGATAATGCGTACGACCTGACGCTCGACCGGCCCTTTGCTGGTTGCCGGATCGCCGATCTGCTCGCAGATCACCACCGACTCGCCCAGTTTCACCAGCTTGGCCAGGTAGCCTTCTGCTGCATGGAAGGGGATACCGCACATGGGGATCGACTGGCCCGCTGACTGCCCGCGGGCAGTCAGGGTAATGTCCAGGAGTTTTGCGGCTTTCTTCGCATCTTCGTAGAAGATCTCGTAGAAGTCGCCCATGCGGTAGAACATCAGCTGATCTGGGTGCTGGTTCTTCAGCTTCCAGTATTGCTGCATCATCGGGGTGTGTGCGGAAAGATCAGACATTCAAGGCCTTACAGCGAGCAGTCTTTTGGACAATTGCGAATCGCCTAATACTACAGGGATTTTTTCTGCATTGCTGGCGCTTGGGTAATGTCAATTGCATGCTGGGTCAGTGAGTTGGATGCTCTTTATGCTCATGCATTTTAAGTTCGCTCGGCTGCATTCATTGCTTAGCGCAGCCGGCTGTGAATGCCCTTTAAACTGCTGCGTGCTGCGACACTCGATGCCGCAAGGGCGGAGCAGTAGTCGCGTGACCTGCCGCGAGCGTTTCTGCCACACGATGCTTGGTGTAGGGTAGGGCGCAAGACTTTCAAGGAGTTTGCCATGGACCCAATTACCGTTCTTGCCGCCCGGCTGGGTGAGCATCTGCGTCGCTTCAAGGCTCATGTGACCACCGCCGAGTCCTGCACGGGGGGCGGCATTGCCGAGGCGATTACCCGAATTCCTGGCAGCTCTGCCTGGTTCGAGGCCGGTTATGTGACCTATTCCAATGCACAGAAGACCCGCCAACTCGGGGTTCCTGCGGCGTTGTTCGGCCAGGTTGGTGCAGTCAGTCAGGAGGTTGTCGAGGCCATGGTGCGAGGTGCGCAGGCCGCCAGCGGGGCACGTTTTGCCGTGGCAGTCAGTGGTGTGGCCGGCCCGGAGGGTGGTTCTGCTGCCAAGCCGGTGGGCACTGTATGGCTGGCGTGGGCCGACGGCGAGCAGGTGACGGCCGAGCGCAGGCACTTCGAGGGTGACCGCGAGGCAGTTCGCCGACAAGCGGTAATCGCCGCGCTAGACGGCTTGTTACAGCTTGGGGCGGAGTAAATCGCTATTCGGGGGTAGGCGGAAACAAAACCCTGTGAAATAATACTGGCTACTTATACAGGTGTTCTGGCCGTCAGGGCCTATCGATTACGTGAGGACTTCAATGGACGACAACAAGAAGCGCGCCTTGGCTGCGGCCCTGGGTCAGATCGAACGTCAATTCGGTAAAGGCGCGGTCATGCGCATGGGTGACCATGAGCGCCAGGCGATCCCGGCCATCTCCACTGGCTCGCTGGGGCTGGACATTGCCCTGGGTATTGGCGGTCTGCCAAAAGGCCGTATTGTCGAGATCTACGGTCCTGAGTCGTCCGGTAAAACCACGCTGACCCTGTCGGTGATCGCTCAGGCCCAGAAAATGGGTGCTACTTGCGCTTTCGTCGACGCCGAACACGCACTCGACCCGGAATACGCTGGCAAGCTGGGCGTCAATGTCGACGACCTGCTGGTTTCGCAGCCTGACACGGGTGAGCAGGCACTGGAAATCACCGACATGCTGGTGCGTTCCAATGCAGTTGACGTGATCATCGTCGACTCCGTTGCCGCATTGGTGCCAAAAGCTGAAATCGAAGGTGAAATGGGCGACATGCACGTGGGTCTGCAGGCTCGTCTCATGTCCCAGGCACTGCGTAAGATTACCGGCAATATCAAGAACGCCAACTGCCTGGTGATCTTCATCAACCAGATCCGCATGAAGATCGGTGTGATGTTCGGTAGCCCGGAAACCACCACCGGTGGTAACGCGCTGAAATTCTACGCCTCGGTTCGTCTGGACATCCGCCGTACCGGCGCGGTCAAGGAAGGCGACGAAGTGGTCGGTAGCGAAACCCGCGTCAAGATCGTCAAGAACAAGGTGGCCCCGCCATTCCGCCAGGCCGAGTTCCAGATCCTCTATGGTAAGGGCATCTACCTCAACGGCGAGATCATTGACCTGGGTGTGCAGCACGGTCTGCTGGAAAAATCGGGCGCCTGGTACAGCTATCAGGGCAGCAAGATTGGTCAAGGCAAGGCCAACTCGGCCAAGTTCCTGCAGGATAACCCGGAGATCGCTGCCACCCTTGAGAAGCAGATCCGCGACAAGCTCCTGAACCCGGGTGCGGTAGAGGCTGCTGGCAAGGCTGCGGTCGCCGATGCCGCTCCTGAAGACGATCTGGTCGACGCTGACGCTGACTTCTGATCCCGCCCATGTCCGTCGTACTCGATACCCCCGTCGCCGTAAGGCGGACAGCCATGGACCTGCTCGCGCGCCGCGAGCATGGTCGTGTCGAGCTGACGCGCAAGTTGCGTCAGCGCGGCGCATCTCCCGAGATGATCGAACAGGAACTTGACCGTTTGACGGACGAGGGGCTGCTCAGTGAGGCTCGCTACCTGGAAAGCTTCATCAGTTACCGCTCTCGCTCCGGCTATGGCCCTGCTCGCATACGAGAGGAGTTGAGCCAGCGCGGTTTGCAGCGCTCGGATATCGAGCAGGCCCTGCGTGAGTCAGGGGTAGACTGGCAGGCGCAATTGCTCGATGTCTGGCAGCGCAAGTTCGCAGGGCAATTGCCTAGCGATCCTCGCGGTCGCGCCCAGCAAACCCGCTTTCTGGTTTACCGGGGCTTCCCCATGGACTTGGTCGGCCGCTTGCTGAGCGGCCGAGGTCTGGATGACTAACGTTCCGGGTACTCAGCCTCGATCACATAGCTTCACGTGACCTTCAGCGCTTCCCGTGCATGCTGTGTGGTGTGCATGGGTTGGGGTTTGGCCCAGTTTTCCGGATGGTTGATGAAGTCCACCAGTTCGCGCAGGCGACCGTAATCGCGTCCATTGAAGGCGAAAGCCAACCGATGCAGGTGGCTGAATTGCGGGTCGTCAAGCTCCACGCAGCTGTGGGCGTGTTGATGGAAATGACCATGCTGGCGTAGATCTGCAAACACTTCTGCAATATCGAGCATCGCTGCGTCGCTGAGGCGATGATGCATGCGAATGATGAACTGGGTCTTCATCCAGCGACTGGAGTGGTAGTTACTGTAGAACTGGTTGATCTCTTCGACCGCTTCCTCTGTGCTGTGCACCAGGCGCAGCAACTTCATGTCGCTTGGCAGGATGTAGCGGTTTTCCTCCAGCTGATGGGTAATGAATTTCAGGGCGTCCTGCCAGAATGAGCCGCCAGGGGCATCCAGCAGTACCACGGGTACCAACGGGCTTTTGCCCGTCTGGATAAGGGTCAGGACCTCCAGTGCTTCATCCAGCGTGCCAAAGCCACCAGGGCATAGCACCAGCGCATCGGCCTCTTTCACGAAGAAGAGTTTGCGGATGAAGAAGAAGTGGAACGGCAGCAGCTTGTCTGTGCCTTCGACTGTTGCGTTGGCGTGTTGCTCGAATGGCAGGGTGATATTGAAACCCAGGCTATGTTCCACGCCAGCGCCTTCATGGGCGGCAGCCATGATGCCACCACCAGCACCTGTGATGACCATCATGTCCGAGCGCGCCAGGGTGGCGCCCAGTTCTTTTGCCAGGCCATACATGGGGTGTTCGATCGGGGTTCGGGCCGAGCCGAAGACCGTTACCTTGCGCTGGCCTTTGTACTGTTCCAGCACGCGGAAGGCATGATCCAGTTCGCGCAGGGCCTGGAGGGTGATCTTCGCATTCCAGCGGTTGCTGTCGTCATGCGCCATCCGCAGGACGGTCAGCATCATGTCCCGGTAGAGCGACAAGTTGGGGCTGTTGGGGGCGACCAGCTTCAGTTGTTCGTCGACGTTGTCGAGGTTGATTCCGTTGTTCTTGAAGTAGTTCGCAAGAAGCTCATTCGGTTTGTTAGGCATTCAACTTCTCCTTTTGCAGCAAAACTGCTGGCCAGAACGCGTATTTCGATCTGGCTGCAACACTCATGTGTTGCTGGCTGCTTCAGTCCGATTTGCGAGGTCGGCATCTCGATAGGCTCTCTGGGCCTACTGGCAGCACTGATTATCGGTATGGCTATTGTTGCCGCCAGAGGCAGTAGTGTACCGGGTGTGGATACGCCTCTTTGTTGTGCCCGAAATAAAAGTGGTGGTTGGTTATTAATCTAGACCCTGTCGGGTGTTCATGCTGTCGTGATGACCTGTTCTTCATAGCATAACGATCATGGATTCATGTCGTTTCAGGTGCAGATGTCGACCGCTCATCTGATCGGATCCAATTAGCAGAGCAATCTGATTAACTTCAAGGACGATCACAGTGTTTGAGTGCAGGGAGGCATAACCTATGCGTCGGTTGATTCTGGATGTGGATACACAGTTATATGCGTCGCTGCAAATTGCAGCGCAGGCCGGTGACCTGAGCCTTGAGGAGGAGTGCCTGCGACGTCTCGAAGGGGGAGAGTGTCGTTCGCGTTACATCCAGGCACTCGTGTCCGAGTTGCGTGCCGATGAAGAGCAGCGGCGCGCCAGTGAGGGGTAACCAGATTATTTCTTTTTCTGGCTCAGGCCGCAGTCGGAGGCGTTGAAGCGCTGTACGGCTATTGGGCGATTGGTTTTGTACTCGGTAAATTCGTAGCGTAGAACCGCGCCGCGCGCCAGTAGCTGACGGTAGCCCGTGTTACGACAGACGCTGGCGCCCAATTGTCCACGAACCATATCCGGGTTCGCTCGCATTTGCTGCGCATGGCTTTCTCGTACGCTCAAATGGTTGATCAGTTCCTTGCCATCAACGGTGTAACCTTGGTCGAGAATGTCCTCGTTGATCGCCCGAGGTGTGCCAACACTGCTTTCCTTGGCAACCTTGTCCAGCATTTTGCCAAGCTCATAGTCCTGCAGCGAAGCAGCATTTGCCGCCAGAGGCAGAGCCAGCAACAGGCCGAGGGTTGGGGCGATAAAGCGCAGCATGAATTTCTCCTGGTTCGGTAACTGGCGGTTGGACCTGCGCTCTGGCGTTGCGTTCCACCATCGGCAGGCCTGTTTGCGCCAGCGCGCATCGATAGGCTGGCGATTATAGGGGAGCACAGAGCCCGGCTCCATGGCAAAAACACTCGGTGGCTGACGGCCTCTGGTAAACTGCGTCAATTGTCTCCTGCCTTCGTTGTGCCATCCATGACCCATGCTGTCTCCCGTCTGCGAGCCGATCGCCTGGCCCGCAGCGTCAAACCTTTTGTTGCACGTGGTTCGCGTGCGCCTCGTTGCCCAGGCTGTCGAGTCATTGACAGCCATTGCCTGTGTGCGTGGAAGCCACGGGTTGCCGCCGAGTCGGCCATGTGCCTGTTGATGCATGATACCGAGCCACTGAAACCGACCAATACGGGATGGCTGATTGCCGACATCATTGCCGACACGACGGCTTTTGGCTGGCAGCGCACCTCAGTGGATGAGCAGTTGCTGGCACTGCTGGAACAGCCTCACTGGCAGCCTTACATTGTGTTCCCAGGGGAGTTTGTCGAGCCGCAACGGGTGGTGACCGAGGTTGTTCGTGAACCTGGCAAGCGGCCGCTATTCATCTTGCTGGATGCGACCTGGACCGAGGCGCGCAAGATGTTTCGCAAGAGCCCGTACCTGGACCGCTTCCCTGTACTGAGCCTGCAACCTGAGCAACTGTCACGCTATCGTCTGCGTCGGTCCAAGCGCGATGATCATTTTTGTACCGCCGAAGTGGCTGCCATGTGTCTGGAGTTGGCCGCCGATCAGCGAGCTGCCGAGGCGCTTGATGCCTATCTGGATGTCTTCAGTGCGCACTACCTGGGCGCCAAGTTCCACCGTCCTGTCGATGAACAGGATGAAGTGCATCAACGGCTGCAGCCCTTCCTATAGTACAAGGGCGTCCACAGTGTGTTCGGTTCATAATGAGCACGCAGGCAGCGCCGCAAGGTGCCGAACTTGACCACCCGGTCTGAGCTCGGCATCCTTGGCGCCGATTCAGTTGTGACGAAGCTTGAAACACTTTTATCGCCTCGTTACGCCATTTTGGCATGTGGTACTGCCTCCCAAGCCTTGAGTTGCTCCCCGCCAGGCGTCCGGTCTTTAGCGCGCCTGCATAGAACAGGATCATTAGATCGATGGCCACGTACGAAATCCTGATTGCCGATGACCACCCACTTTTTCGCAGTGCGATGCGCCAGGCCGTGACGTTGGGCCTTGGCCCGGACGTGCGGCTGGTGGAAGTGGCGAGCATCGCCGAACTGGAAACCCGATTGACTGAAAAGGCCGACTGGGATCTGGTGTTGCTGGACCTCAATATGCCAGGCGCCTACGGATTCTCCGGTTTGGTCCTGCTACGCGGGCAGTACCCGCAGATTCCTGTGGTGATGGTTTCCGCTCAGGAAGAGGCATCGGTGGTAGTGAAGTCTCGTGAATTCGGTGCTAGCGGCTTTATTCCGAAGTCGAGCCCGCTGGAGACGATTCAGGACGCCGTGCGCAAGGTTCTGGATGGTGATGTCTGGTGGCCGCCTCAGGCGTTCGAGAAAGTTGATGTTTCAGCTGAAGCCAAGGCTGCCAGTGAAGGGCTTGCCAGTTTGACACCACAGCAATTCCGGGTGCTGACCATGGTCTGCGAAGGTTTGCTGAACAAGCAGATCGCCTATGAATTGAGTGTTTCCGAGGCGACCATCAAAGCGCACGTCACGGCGATTTTCCGCAAGTTGGGTGTGCGTACTCGTACTCAGGCGGCCTTGCTGCTGCAACAACTTGAGTCTGTTTCGGGTAGCTAAAGCCGTCTGCCTTCACGCTTTTTTGACCCGAGCTGAACTAGCCTTCAGCGTTTTTAAGGATGAAGTGGTTTTTTATGTCGCCATTCAAGGGCCAAACCGGCCTCAAGCGTATTTTCAATGCTGCTGGTTACTCGTTCGATGGCTTGCGTGCTGCCTTCACCGGCGAAGCAGCCTTTCGCCAGTTGGTATTGCTCAATGTCGTGTTGATCCCGTTGGCGTTCTGGCTTCAGGTCAGCCGTGCCGAGCGGGCGATTCTGATCGCTGTCTGCCTGCTCGGCCTGATCGTCGAGTTGCTGAACTCGGCAGTGGAAGCAGCAATCGACCGTATCTCGCTTGAGCGCCACCCACTGTCGAAGAACGCCAAGGACATGGGCAGTGCTGCACAGTTGGTAGCCTTGAGCATGGTCGGCCTGGTCTGGGCGGTAATCCTGCTTTAAGGAATGCGGGGTAGCACGATTTCGTCGCTGCGCTGCACCCCGGCCGTGAAGGTTCTGCATAGCTCCAGGAATTCGCGCATCGCCGAGGTCTGGTACTTCTGTTTATGCCAGATGAAGTAGAACTGTCGGGCGAGGTCAAGCTCGGGGGTTTCCAAGGCTACCAGGCTGCCTCGGCGAAAGGCGTCTCGCAGGGCCAGGCGGGAAATGCAGCCGATGCCCAGCCCTGATTCCACTGCACGTTTGATTGCTTCGGTATGTTCCAGTTCAAGGCGGATATTAAGTGCCGAGCGGTGGTGGCGCATCGCTTGATCGAAGGTCAGGCGAGTGCCTGAGCCTTGCTCGCGCAGAATCCATGCCTCCCGTGTCAGCTCGTCAAGGCTGGCCTGGCCGCGCTGCGCCAAGGGGTGCTGGGGGGCGCAGAACACTACCAGTTCGTCCTCGACCCAAGGCTGAACTTCCAGGTCCGGGTGGTTGCAGTCGCCTTCGATTAGACCCAGGTCAATTTCGTAGTGCGCTACCTGATGCACGATATGCGCCGTGTTCTGCACGTGCAGTTTGACCTGGCTTTCAGGGTGAACCTGCATGAAGCTGCCGATCAGCAGCGTAGCGAGGTAGTTTCCGATCGTCAGCGTAGCGCCGACAGCCAAGGAGCCAAACCCGGACTTACCATTGAGCAGGTCCTCAATTTCCTTGGCCTGGTCGAGCAGTGCGACGGCCTGAGGCAGCAGTTGCTGACCCAGTGCGTTGAGGCTGAGGCGCTTGCCGGCACGGTCGAAGAGCTGGCAACTGGATTGACGTTCAAGCTCTGTGATTGATGTGCTGGCGGCGGATTGCGACAACGCCAGTATGCCAGCGGCGCGTGAGACGCTCTGGTACTGGGCTACGGCGACGAAGACTTGAAGCTGACGAAGCGTAAATCGCATATCTATATAACCGATAAGACATATCTTGATAATTCATTTAACAGATATTGTCGCTGCCACTAAACTATTGCGCAATCGCGCTCACGGTTAGCGCCGCGTTTTTCTTCAGGAGCCCTATACATGAGCAACATGAACCACGAACGTGTTCTCAGTGTCCATCACTGGAACGACACCCTGTTCAGCTTCAAGTGCACCCGTGATCCGGGCCTGCGCTTCGAGAACGGTCAGTTCGTGATGATCGGCCTGCAACAACCTAATGGCCGTCCGCTCATGCGCGCCTATTCTATTGCCAGCCCAAACTGGGAAGAGCATCTCGAGTTCTTCAGCATCAAGGTGCCGGACGGCCCGCTGACCTCGCAGTTGCAGCACCTCAAGGAAGGCGATGAGATCATCATCAGCAAGAAGCCTACCGGCACGCTGGTCCTTGACGACCTGAAGCCGGGCAAGCACTTGTACCTGCTGAGCACGGGTA
>JAEAMF010002152.1_pt1 | contig 11808 bp, 7 predicted proteins | sample 8958721 | NCBI WGS metagenome assembly JAEAMF01 (sample SAMN16933255, study PRJNA681124) | bioreactor sludge metagenome | isolation source: anaerobic bioreactor treating anionic surfactant - SDBS | place: India: Bengaluru | collected 2019-02-28
ACACGCCGTCGATTTCAGGCGCCTGGGATTCCAATCGCCCCTGAAGAAGGAACTCGCTCTCATTCGATGTTCCCTCGATCAGTATCGGAAATTCCTTTCCTATGAGATTCCCGTTCTTTCGGCCGGCGATTGCTGCCTGCTGTTTCATTAAAGAACGGCGCCGCCCTTCGGCAGCGCGTTTGGTTACCTTTGGCTGCAGCGCTTGCGACGGCGTGTCCTCTTCATCCGAGTATGTGAAGACTCCCAAGCGGTCAAATTCCATCTCCCGGCAGAAATTTTTGAGCTCGAGGAAATCCTTTTTGGTTTCTCCGGGGTAACCCACGATCATTGTGGTCCTCAGCGTGACTCCCGGGATGCCTTTTCTGATGCGCTCAATCATCTGCTCGAGACTCGCTCTGTTACCGCCACGCCTCATCGATTTCAGGACGGCGGCGCTGACGTGCTGCAGGGGCATATCGACATATTTGCAGATCTTTTCGCCTGAGTTGACTGCGTCCATGAGTCTTGGACTTATTTCATTCGGATAGGCGTACAGGAAGCGAATCCAGCGCAATCCCTCCACGGTGTTGAGGGCTTCCAGAAGGGAAGCCAGACCGTCCCGCAGTCCCAGGTCCTGGCCGTAGGCCGTCGTGTCCTGGGAGACCAGCGTAATTTCTTTGACTCCCTTGGATGCGAGCTGCGTTGCCTCCCGGACAAGCGATGGTATAGTCCGGCTTCTCATCGGGCCCCGGATTTTCGGGATAACGCAAAAGGCGCATGCGTGATCGCAACCCTCGGCTATTTTCACATAGGCCGAATATTCGGGACCTATCAGCGTCCTGGGCGTTGTGTCGTCGTACAGGTAAAGATCGGCGTCGCTCCGCCCATATGTATCCGGCAGGGGGACGGGATTTCCGTCTACGGCCCGGATGATTTCCTCTATCTGATTCGTTCCCAGAATCGCATCCACCTCGCTCATGTCGGTCCGTATTTCAGGAGCGTAACGTTCGGAAAGACAGCCCGTAACGATAAGTTTCCTGCAGGTTCCCGAGATCTTGAGCTGTGCCGCGGCAAGAATGGTTTCGATTGATTCTCTCCTGGAATCTTCGATGAAGCAGCACGTGTTTACAATGAGTACATCTGCGTCCTCGGGCTTCGGGGTTAAGACATGTCCCTGAGCCTGCAGCAGCCCGATCATGACTTCGCTGTCGACAAGGTTTTTGGGACACCCTAAGCTTATGAAACCGATTTTAGCCACCATTCACTCCCGGGGACCTGAAATAGTAGCACAAAATGCCCCTGCCCGCGGACGCCTGTTTGACGGCAAGTACATCCCCGAAGACTTGTATTTTGATATTGGAATGACTGATGATATTGTTACACCACCTCGGATGCGGAACGCACCGTTTTGTGAGCTATTGGATAAGATAATGTGGTATCCGCCCAAGCCATGGTTTGCCGTTCATCCCGGCGAATTCCGCCCGAGCCGGCCAGAGGGTTCTATGATTCTTATCAGTTCAGTCTGGCGATTCTTCCCGAGATATATTTCTGCAGGCATTTGTTTCTGGGTGTTCGGCGCTTCGGCCGGAGCGGCACACTCGGCGGAACAAGGCAATGCTGACTGCGTCAGCTGTCATACAACCCCGGGATTGAGTACCCAATTTCCCAGTTCCGAAAACCTGCCGCTGACAATCGATGAGGAATCGTTGAAATCATCTGTTCATGGCACCCAGCGCTGCACCGCATGCCATAGCGGCATCTCGAGGTTTCCCCATCCGCCAATGACGGCAAAGGACTACCGGGAGTTTCAACTGCAAAACAGCAAACAGTGCGAAAACTGCCACATCGAGCAGGCGAAGAAGGAACAAGACAGCAACCACGCGCGTACACGAGCGGCCGGGAACAGGAATGCGGCGGTCTGCACAGACTGCCACGGGAACCATGCCGTGGGAAAACCCGGCTCTCCGCGCTACAAGATCTCCACGAGTTGCGGTAAGTGCCACGGCTCTGTCTACGCGCAGTACATCAGCAGTGCACATGGGAGGTCGCTGCTGGAAACAGACAATCCCGATGTACCGGCTTGCTCTGATTGCCACGAGGCACACAAACAGGAGGACCCGACAACGCAGGCATTCCGCCTGAGATCTCCCAAGATATGTGCCAGATGCCACGCGGACAGGAAACTGATGCGAAAGTACGGCATATCTCCCGATGTTTTTAGCACGTATGTCGCCGACTTCCACGGATTGACCGTGACTTTGTTTGACAGACAGCATCCGGATCAGCGCATCAACACGGCGGTTTGCACAGATTGTCACGGAATTCACGATATTCAGAAGGCGACGGACGCCAATGCAGCCGCCATAAAGCAAAACCTTGTGAATGCCTGTCGCAAGTGCCATCCGGATGCCACGACAAGCTTTCCGGATAGCTGGGTCGGCCATTTCCCTCCAACGAGAGACCGCTATCCCGCAGTGTATTGGGTGAATGTGTTTTACCGGTTCCTCATCCCCATAACTATTGGCGGAATGATTGTGTACGTTCTCATCGATGCGAGTGGCCGTATCATCCGCCGGTTTCGCAGGGGGCGTTGACAGCCGTAGCAAAATGGTGAGCATATGAGCGATGAAAGAACGGACGTACGGGAAGATCTTCAGATCCCCCGGAGATTCACAGTGCCGCAGCGCATTGAACACGCTGTTCTTTCGATTTCTTTTACCGTGCTCAGCCTGACGGGATTGGTGCAGAAATTCGCGTTGAATTCATTTTCGGAGCGGTTGATAAGCCTGATGGGCGGGATTGAGATGACCCGGGTGATTCACCGCGCTGCGGCAATAGTATTTGCCCTGCTGACCGTATACCACCTCATCGCTGTCGCTTATAAATCCTATGTGCGCAGTTTTGAAATGACGATGATTCCTGAACCGAAGGATGTGAGGGATGGACTGCATTCGCTCGGGTACAGCCTGTTTTTGCGGAAGGAGCCGCCCAAAATGCCGCGGTATAACTTTGCTGAAAAGCTGGAATACTGGGCTTTGATATGGGGCGGCATGATAATGCTGATGACCGGATTCATGCTTTGGAATCCGCTGATGACCACGCTATACCTTCCCGGCCAGTTTATACCCGCGGCCAAGGCGGCGCATGGAGGCGAGGCCGTACTGGCGGTTTTGGCGATTGTCGTGTGGCACTTTTATAACGTCCACATCAAAATGTTCAACATGAGCATGTTTACAGGAAGAATGACCCGGCATCAAATGGAGGAAGAACACGGCGCGGAATGGGGCAGCCTGGCGAATGGGAATGCAGATCAGGCGCCGCTGCCTGCAAACATGCGGCGCAGGCAGCTTCTTTTTGCGCCGGCGGCGGTTGCTTTTGCCGCGCTGGGAACGGGGGGGATTTACTGGGCCGCTACGGCGGAAACGACTGCCACCTCGACGCTGCCTGCGCAGGAATCTGGATCGACGGTCTACAGCCCCGCCGCTTCGCTATTGCAGGCGCCGGAAAAATCGGAAAGCATGTCCGCCCCGCGCATTCCCCACCCGATCGCCGGGCAGGAGAAATGCTACGCCTGCCACGGCAAGTCGGGCATAATATCACTCCCAGCCAATCATGAAGGAAGGCCTGTAGAGTCTTGCAGCATCTGCCACAGGCCGGGCCCGCCGCCCAAGCCCAAAGAGCAGGCTGCGGCGACAGCCGCAGAGCAGGAAAAGGCCAAAGAGAAAACAGGCGGCCCCAAGGCGGCTCCTCATCCCACGGACCAAGCTCCCTATACGAACTGCGCGACATGCCACGGCATCGGAAAAACAAAACCTTTCCCGGAAAGCCATTCGGCATATCCCGTAGAGAGCTGTACGGCCTGTCACCGGTAGCATGCATTGTTTCGCTTCTATCTCGTCCGCAGCGAATCGCGCAAAAGCCGAAGCTGTAATTGAGCCTCCGCGCGGTCGAAAGGCATGTCCGGCGGGCCAAAACGCACCGAGTAATACATTCCGGTCAATGCCAGAAAGGGATCGCCCAGCGGCATGCCTTTAAGGCTTCGCGCAAATTCCATGGCTGTCTGGCCCCGTTCGAGCTTCAGTCCGTGGTCGCCGAGCAGCGCCAGGGCTTCATTGAAAAAGCTGACGGCCACCGATTTTGGGCTGTCCCGATGCCACGCGCGCTCCACATTTCCTAGAAATCGCCGGCGCCACCGGGGCGCCAGCATCGAGACCGACAGCAATACCAGTGCTGCGCAAACAATCCACCAGTGGCTAAAACCGGATGCCATGTTCCGCGCCGATTCCCATGTTAGAGCCGCACTGCCGATTTCATAGGCGCACTTAAAAAAACCGGTTGCCGTCTGCCGGCTTTTTTCGAGGGCGGCCTGCAGAGCGTTCATCACCCTGTATTGCTTGGACGAATTGTAATTCAGGACTCCTTCCCACCACCACAGGTCGATGGCATCCGTCAGGTCGGATATCAGGCGAACAAATCCGGTCCGGGTTTGTCCCGGATCGACGGGCGTCGGATCGAACTCGATCCAGCCGTATGGAGGGAAGTAGGCTTCCACCCAGCTGTGCGCGTGGTACTGGCGCACCGTCCAGTTGTCTCCGATGCTGTTGTATTCCCCGGCTCGAAATCCGTTCACGAGGCGCGCCGGTATCCCGAGCTGACGCAGCATGATTGTCATGGCTGAAGCGAAGTACTCGCAATGGCCGGCACGGACATCAAACAAAAAAGTAGCCAGCGGATCTGCTCCGTTTGGGGTGCCGCGTAAAACGAGGCTGTATCCGTAATTCAACCGGAGATACTGCTCCAGGGCCTTCGCTTTGGAAAATCTGCCGTTGGCATTTTGGGTCACCCGCCTTGCCAGATTCGATACTCTGGGATCTCCCTGCGGCACCTGCAGATATCTATCGAGAATCTCCCGGGGTATCGGGAGCAGATCCGAAATGTTGGCGGAATCGGGGCGGATGGGATCGGAGATTGCAGCGTATCTCAGTTTCCTTCGAATGTGTGAATCCGTATACAGGTTTCCTGCAGAGTCCCGCTGCAGGCGGCCCACATCGAGCGATACGGCCAATGCTCTGCCGGCCGCAAATACCACATCGGTAGACAGGGCCTCGACGAAAAATGTCTGGTTCAGCCAGTTCGTTCCCTGCGCGGAATTTTCCAGCTTGAAATAACGGCCCTGAGTGGCAACGGAAAAACGGCGGGTTTCCGTGATTTTCCAGGAGCGGCCGTCGAAATAGTCGAATGCGAGGCCCCGCCACTTCAGACCGCCGGACGCATCGGGCATGGCCGAGGACGTTTGAATTTTCATGACGACGGCATCGGACTGCCGGATTGCGCCGGTCTGCCCGAGTTCCACCCGCTCCGTAAATCCTGAAACAAACTGGGTATTTCCCGAAGGATCCTTATAGAAACCCATCGTGACCCGCGGCATGAGGAGAAAGAGCGGGATCGCCACCGCCAGGATCAGCAGTGCCATTCCCGCCGTCGACAGAAGAAGGAGTCCCACTGGAAACCGCGAAAAGAGCTCCATCTCGGCTTCCCGGACATCCCTGCTGCGGACAAAAGGCTGCACTCCTGCGGCAACCTTCATTTTTGCATTGCTGCTGCGCATTTCAAAGAGAACTGCCGTGTTGATGCCTGAAAGCAGGAACGCCAGCAGGCAGGCGCCGAAAACCAGATTCACCGTGAGGGCTGAGGCTGCGATGATCTCCGCCAGGCTGATGACGTACAGCGGCAGATAATCGCGGTCCTTTGACAATGTCAGCAGTTTAACGGAGGAGGCGAAAATCAGGAAATGAATCGCCGCGATCAAAAAAGAGCGCGACAGGAATCGCGCATCCCAAAGAAAGAAGGGAACGTAGGCAAGAGCCAGGCAATTCAGAGCCCATGCAGGCGCGCGCTTCCGAATCAAGGCCGTGTCTGCGAACCAGCTACCGAAGAAAATCACGGCAAACAGGATAACGGCGGCCGGATGGATGCGCTGCGTAGCGGCAACGGATAGGAATCCGGCGGCGATGAGACAATAGGACGAAATCCTGAAACACCGCGAAAAGCTCATAGTTCGTCAAAAAACACTACGTGCGATGATCGCCATATGGCTGAAGGGTAGCTTCCCCGCGGCCCCGAACTGATGATTAACTTGAACAACTTGTCCGAAAAAATCTGCCGGAGAGCATGTGCATCCCGGATACATGGGAATGCGTCTGGAGCCCAGGGGGCGAATCCCGGTTCTGCGGATGCCGCCTCAGGCTGGATAACGGAGAGCGACTTGAGTATCCGATAGAGGTGATCTGTTCCGGTTCCCCGGAGTATGTGCTCGCGGGGAGTAAGAAATTCCAGCCCGGCTCCTTCCCGGAGAAAATGGGCCGCAATGCTCGCGGCGAAAGAAACCGCCCTTTCGAATTTTTCCGCGGCATTCTCCAAGGCGCTGTTGTGCGTCCGCGGGTCCAGAATAAGGCAGATCTCATTTTCCTCCTCGCGCGCGAATTCCCGGGCCATCAGCTCTCCCGTTTTTGCCGTGGCCTTCCAGTCGATGACGCGGGCGCTTTCTGACTCCTGATGTTTTCGTATGGAAAACAGATTTTCCCCCTGTCCCACGTGGGATCCTTCGAGATGCCCGGGCAGAAAAGGGAGAAGATGAAAATAGGAAGAAATTTCCTGCAATAGCGGATACACCAGGATTTCGCCTTTGGCCCCTACGAATTCTCCGCGGCGGAACAGGCCGAAAGGGAATCGTGTGGAGATCCAGAATCCGCGGAGGTGATACAGGCCACGGTGCGGGAAGGACTGGAATACAAGCTCCGAACGCGTTTCGCCGGCCCGCAGCATCGGGAAATATGCGGTCTGGCGCAGCATCGATTTGTCCTGCATCCCCGACTCCAGCCCATCGCTTCCGCTTTTAAATCCGAGCATGCGAGCGAGCGAAATCCTCGACCGCTTTCGGCCGAGATCCGCATCCTCCACACGGATCGAGAAGGACGGGAAAATTTTCTTAAGATTCCTGAGTGTTATCTTTATGGAAACGCGTTCTCCGACGAAAACATTTTCAGGCAGCTGAAGCAACAGGGAAATCTGTCTCAACGAATTCCTGGCAACAATTCCGGATACCGCGATCGCGGAAAGCAGGCATGCGACAAGAACAAAAAGAAGGTTGTTTCCTGAATTGACAGCAGTCAAAGACAGAACAAGCACGCCGCAGATATATAGAAATCCTCCGCGCGTGATCCTGAATGAAAATGGCAGGAATCGTCCGGAGGATATTTCCTCTCGCGGGCCGTTTGCCGGTCTAAATCGGGACTTCAATGCTCCGAAGTATCTCAGCAAGGATAGCCTCAGCCTCTTCGCTGCGTTTATAGGGCGAAGAGTATTTGGAGCTGACGATGACCCGATGGGCTAAGACCGGCAGCGCCAGTTGCTTGATGTCGTCGGGAATGCAGTAGTCGCGCCCCTCGTAATAGGCGAGAGCCTGCGCTGCACGGCGCAGCGCCAGCGATCCGCGCGGACTCGCGCCGATGAGCAGAAATTCCGACCGGCGGGTAGCTTCAACAATCGCCATGATGTAGTCGAGAAGCGATTCTTCCACCCGGACCCGGTCGACGGATGCTTGGGCTTGCAGGATGTCTTCGGCCCGCATCAATGGCTGGATATGTTCCATATCGGGCAGGTGATTCTGCCGCCGCAGGATGTCCTTCTCTGCGCCGTTGTCGGGGTATCCCATCTTGATGCGAAGAAGAAAACGGTCGAGTTGGGATTCGGGCAGCGGATAGGTGCCGTGGTGCTCGACAGGATTTTGAGTGGCGATGACCATGAAAGGGCGCGGCAGGGGATGGGTCTGGTTGTCGACGCTCACTTTCCCTTCGCTCATGGCTTCCAGAAGCGCGCTCTGCGTTTTCGGCGTCGTACGGTTGAGCTCGTCTGCCAAAACAACGTTGGCAAAAATCGGGCCTTTCCGGAAACTGAACGTTTGACCGGCCTGATTGAATAGCGAAACTCCGAGAATGTCGGAGGGCAGCAGATCGCTGGTGAACTGAATCCTGCGGAAAGTGCAGTCGAAAACGCGCGCGAGAGAATGAGCCAGGGTTGTTTTCCCGACTCCCGGCACGTCCTCGATGAGCAGGTGACCCTCGGCAAGCAGGCAGACAAGTGCTAATCGCACCGCTTCGCGCTTCCCGCGGACTACCGTCTCGATCGACTCCTGCAGCTGAATGATCTTCTGTCCCGACATTGATTGATTATCCATACCGGCAAGATATACCAAAGGATTAAAGGATCAAAGGATCAAAGGATCAAAGGGGTAAAGGATCAAAGGGGTAAAGGGAAAAAGCAATGCAAGTAAGGGTGAGGGAAGGTATTTTGATTTATACCCCTTCGCTGATACGCCACTACCCCACTACCTCCCAACCCTACTACCTTTCTACCCCTTTGCTCCTTTACCCCTCAAAACAGGTTCTTCTGGTTGCCGGGCAGTGAAATCCGAAAATGCTCAAACGCTTTACGGGTCGCGACGCGCCCGCGGGGCGTCCTGTCGATGAATCCGATCTGGATAAGATATGGCTCGTAGATATCCTCGATGGCATCTTCGTCTTCGTTGATTGCGGCAGCAAGGGCTCCAACCCCGACAGGGCCTCCATTGTATTTTTCCAGGACCGTAAGCATCAGTTTTCGGTCAATTTCGTCGAAGCCGTATGTGTCCACATCCATCATTTTCAGGGCATTCATCGCCATCACTCGATCGATGTGTCCATCCCCTTTCACTTCAGCATAATCGCGGACGCGGCGCAGGAGGCGGTTTGCGATTCGCGGCGTGCCGCGGCTTCGTGATGCGATTTCGAGCGCGCCGTCATCATTTATCGATACGGCGAGGGTTTTTGCCGACTGTTTCACAATCGTGCGAAGGTCTTCGTTGCCGTAAAACTCGAGACGGTGAATGATCCCGAACCTGCCGCGCAGAGGCGCAGTCAACAGTCCTGCACGCGTAGTGGCGCCCACAAGGGTGAAGCGGGGCAGCGGCATTTTGATGCTCCGTGCACCAGGGCCCTCACCGATGATGATATCGATGTAGAAATCCTCCATTGCGGGATAAAGGATTTCCTCGATAGAGGGATGCAACCGGTGAATCTCGTCGATGAACAGGATGTCGTTTGGTTTGAGGTTGGTAAGCTGTGCCGCGAGATCACCGCGCTTTTCAATGACCGGGCCGCTGGTGGTGCGGATGTTGACGTTCATTTCATTCGCGATGATTGTTGCCAGCGTCGTTTTCCCCAATCCCGGCGGACCGTACAACAAGACGTGATCCAGAGCCTCCTGCCGCTTAAGAGCGGCGTGGATGCTGATTTCTATATTGTCTTTTACCTTTTGTTGGCCTATGTATTGACGCAGGTTCTGCGGCCGGAGAGATTGTTCAAAGGACTTTTCTTCCGCGTAAATCGTCGGATTCAAAAGCGTGTGCGGCAACTCGTGTTTTGCCATGTTCGTCTACCGCGCTAGCCGGCTAACCGCCGCAAAGTGTTTCGCAAAACATCCTCGAACGTGCGCTCACATTCCGTCGATCGCAGTGCCAGGGAAAGCGCCTTTTCTGCTGACGCCCGCGAATATCCGAGGTTTGTGAGCGCCGACAGGATGTCGTCTTCCACTCCCGTGCTGACCGCGTTTTCTCTGGACGGCTCCACTTGTTCTGCGAGCAGAAACGGGGTCATTTGATTTTTAAGCTCAAGCACAACACGCTCTGCGGTTTTACGGCCGACGCCGGGGATGGCCGTCAACCGTGCCAGGTTTCCGGAAACAATGGCATTGGCAAGCTCTTCGACCGGCGCTCCCGACAGGATCGCAATCGCCAGTTTGGGGCCGATTCCACTGATCGAGATCAACTTCAGAAACAGATCCTTTTCACGCTGAGACAGAAAGCCGAACAGTATCAGCGCATCCTCCCGCACGTGGGTGTGTATTTTCAGCGTGACCTCGTTTCCTTCGCCCGGCAGTTCATAAAAGCTGGTCAAAGGTATAAAGACCTCGTAGCCGACTCCCTGTACGTCGAGGAGAAGCACATTGGGTTTCTTGTGTATCAGCTGCCCGCGGAGCTGTCCGATCATGTGTTATTGCCTCTCTTGTTGCCGGCGGAAAGTTTTTTTTGCATCGCTGATGCCCGGAATCGCCGCCGCTTAACGCGGCGTGGCATCGGGCAGGCCTCCGTCCACGGGGATAGTTGCTCCCGTAGTGGGCGTTTGCCGCGTGGCGAAAAAGAGAACCGCTCTGGCCACATGTCGCGCCGTTATCCTTGCTTTGAGGAGATTGCGATTCCTATAATATTCCTCAAGGCCTTCGGGACTTAATCCCCGCGCGCTCATCCGTTCCGGACCGATCTCCGCCCATAGGCCGGATCTTCTCTGTCCGTTGGAAAAAACCGCATCCGGAGCGACCATGTTGACGCGGACATCCCATTCGGCGAATTCCTGACTTGCGATGCGCGCCAGTTGATGCCCTGCGGCTTTGGTGGCGCTATATGCGCCAAAACGTACACCGGGAGCGAACACGTTTTTCGTCGAGACCATGACGATGTCTCCGCCCGTGCCCTGGAGTTTAAAATGACTTATGGACTCGGAGAGCACGATCAGCGTTCCGTCCGTGTTGATCCGGGAGAGCTTCCGAAAGGATTCGAGACTCATATCGGAAATCGCCGAAACATGAGCGATGCCCGCATTTATAATGACCAGATCGATTCCTCCCCAGGACCCGATAACAGCGCGGAATCCTTCTGCGACCGATTTCGCATCCGTCACGTCCAGCGGAACGCCAATCACCCGGTCACCATACGTAATCTTCAGCTCCCCGACGAGTGAGGAAAGCGCGCTCCCTTCCAAATCCGTTATTGCGACGTGGCAACCCTGCTCGAGCAGTTCCAACGCGATTCCGGATCCTATGGCGCCGGCGCCACCCGTTATGAGAGCGACCTGATGCGCAAGGGGCAGAAATCCGTCTCCCCTCAACTTTGAATGCTGAAGGATTCGATATTCCATGTCGAAAAGGTCCTTCTCGCTCATCCCCGAATAGGTCCCCATCGCGGCAACTTGACTCTTGACCGCCAGCGTGTGTTCGGCGATATCTCTGACAATACGCGCCGCTACAACGTCTGAACCGGCGCAAATCGCCCCAAGGCCCGGAACGAGAATTACTCTTGGCAGAGAATCCATCCGCTCCACACCGGCAGGCATGTCGGCAATGTGCCTATCGATATAGGCATCATAGGCCGACGCATATTGCCGCAATTCCCCGGACAGCCGCTCCCGGGCGCCGTCGGAATTTGAGAAATCCAGGGAATCCGCCCAAAGGTAAAATGGTTTCGTCCGAATCAGGTGGTCCGAGGTCAGAGGCGGCGTCAGCGCAATTTCCTTGCCGCGGTCCGAGTCAACGAAATCGAGCACGTCCCGGTTGATCAGCGGCTGCAAAATCGTTCTTGCCCAGGGGCAATCCGGATCTCCTGTCGCTTTTGCGAGCAAACCGCGGACGATGGGCGCAATCGAGGTGTATCGTTGCTCTGCTTCCGGGAGAGACGTCGAAAACCTCGGTTTGAGCGGATTGCGCGCATTTTGCCGCAAAAACGCTTCTGCCTTGCTTGTCAGCTCGATGATTTTCGCATACGACGATTTCGCCGTTTCTCCCCATGTGATAAGCCCATGCTGCATCAACACGACGGCTTGCGCGGATGGATCCTGTTCCAGTTTGTCTGCGACGGCTTTTGCCAGCTTGAGCCCGGGAGGGACATACGGGAGAAGGGCTACTGTTTCGCCCAGGGCTTCCCGAAGAAACTTTTCACCGTCGACCTGGTTCGACAGCGCA
>JAEAMF010002136.1_pt1 | contig 11797 bp, 7 predicted proteins | sample 8958721 | NCBI WGS metagenome assembly JAEAMF01 (sample SAMN16933255, study PRJNA681124) | bioreactor sludge metagenome | isolation source: anaerobic bioreactor treating anionic surfactant - SDBS | place: India: Bengaluru | collected 2019-02-28
CACCTGCCGGTCGCGGCTGTCCCTCACGATGGAGAATCTTGTCGAGCTGGTCCACCTCGGCCACTCCGTGTCCCTCAGGGAGTAGTAGTAGCTCGTGGAGTCCTCGGTGATGTTGTAGACGTTCGTGCGCTCGAGCAGGTAGCGGACGGATGCCGATGTGTAATCTATCCACGGGAGGACGCGCCCGACCGTTACGGCACCGCCCGTCCTCGTGCGGTCGTAGTAGTCCTTGTCGGTGGTGGTGTGGAAGATCTCGCCGCCCAGCGTCAGCGGAGTGTCCCTGAACCAGGGCTCGGTGAAGCTGAGCTCGACGTCGTTCGTGGACTTCGAGAACTCGTAGTTGATGGTGATGGACTGCCCGCGGCCGAACAGGTTCTGCTCCCCGAGCTCGAGGTATCCGTTGAAACCGTCGTTGCCGCCGTATCCGGCGCCGAAGCCGGCCTTCCCGGTGGACTTCTCCTCTACGGAAATGACGAGATCGACGTCCGACGAGCCGTCGATGGACCTGAAGTCGGGGACGACATTATTGAAATAATTGAGATAGAAGATGTTACGAAGGCTTCTGACGAGGGCTGAACGCTGGAAGAGGTCGCCGGGGTAGACCCGGAGCTGCCTCCTGATGACGTTGTCCATCGTGCGGGTGTTCCCGGTTATCTCGATGCGTCTGATGTGGGCTCGCTCGCCCTCGGTGATGTTGAACAAGACGGAGATCTCGCCCGCCGTGGTGTCCGCAGAGACCGAGGGCTCGACCGTGGCGTAGAAGTAGCCCTGATCCTGGAACTGCTCGTAGACTGAGTCCAGCGTCTGTTCGAAACGGCTGATCCTGTATTCCTCGCCCTGTTCCATCCTCACCGAGGCTGCGAGGATGCTGTCGGGAATGGCCGTGTTGCCTTCGAATCCAACGGTCCCGAACTCGTAGTAGCGGCCCTCGGAGACGGTGATGAGCAGTCTGAGGTGCCTGCCGTCATCCATGATGCTGCGCTCGACACCCAGCACCCTGGCATCGGGGTAGCCGTGATCCCTGTAGTATCTCTCGATCTTGCCAAGATCCTCGGCGAGATCGGACTCCCTGAGGCGGCCGGACCTCCAGAAGGAATCCTGCTTCGTCTTCATCTCGCCCCTGAGGTCGCCGTCGTCGAATGCTTCGTTGCCTTCGAAGGCGATTTCGCCGACTCTCACGTCGGGGCCCTCTTCAACCTCGAACACGAGCCTGCTCCGGCCTCCGGCATCCGGCTCGTCCCACCGCGAGCCGACGGTGGCCAGATGCCTGTGCTTCTCGGCCAGCATCCCGAGGATGGTCCTCCTCGCGGTCTCGACATCGAGGAGCGAGACGGTCTGGCCGGGGAACAGGAGGAGGGAGTCCCTGATATCCTCCTCGTCGAGGCAGTCGAGGCCTTCGACCGAGAGGTCGCTGAGGATGCGGTTCTCGACCACGGAGATGAGCAGGTCGAGCCCGCCGGCCGAGGAATCCGCCTGCAGGTCGATCCCCGAGAAGTAGCCCAGGTTGAACAGATTCCTGATTCCCTGGGAGGCGGCTTCCTGTGTGAAGCCGTCGCCGGGACCCAGCCCGAAAGTCCTTACTATGAGAGAATCCGTTACGAACGAATTGCCCTCCACCTGGATGGTGCGAACGTCACTTGCGTGGGCGTCGATGCCGGTTGCGGCAGCCGCCGCGAGCAGGAAGGCCAGCGTTCTCAATTAGTGGTTCTGCCAGTCGCGGTGAGCGCCTCCCTGCCAATGGAGCCGTCCCGGGCCTTCAGGAACAGAAGATGATCGTCAGCCCTCTCTGCCACTATGTGATCCCCCCTGGTGAAGTCGCCCTGGAGGATGGCTTCCGTGAGCGGATCCTCCACGAGTCTCTGTATTGTCCTCCGGAGATGCCTGGCCCCGGACGACGGGTCGAACCCGTTTTCAGCGATAAGGTCACGGGCGGACGAGGTCAGTACGAGGTCGAGGCCGAATTCGGCGAGCCGTCTTCCGACCTCCTCGAACTGGATGTCCACTATGCCGTCGATCTCGGATCTCCCGAGCTGGTTGAAGACAACGATCTCGTCGAGCCGGTTGATGAACTCGGGCGAGAAGAAGCGTCTGACTCCGTCCATCATGATGTCGCGCTGACGACGCGTCCGCTCATCGTCGGACTCCGTGGAGAAGCCTGGATGTCCCGCGCCCTGCAGCTCCTTCGAGGCGAGGTTGCTCGTCATGATCAGTATCGTGTTGGAAAAGTCCACGTGGCGGCCATAGCTGTCCGTCATGCATCCGTAGTCCATCACCTGGAGGAGCATGTTGAACAGGTCGGAGTGCGCCTTCTCGACCTCGTCGAACAGCACGACCGAGTAGGGGCGCCTCCTGATCTTCTCTGTGAGCTGTCCGCCGTCGTCGTAGCCGACGTAGCCCGGGGGAGCTCCGACCAGCCGGGAGCGCGCTGGAATCTCCGAAGACCTTCTCCGCAATGACCCTGGCCGTCTCCGTCTTGCCGACCCCGGAAGGACCCATGAATAGGAAGGCGCCGGAGGGCCTGTGCGGATCCTTCAGACCCACGCGCCCCCTGCGGATCGCCCTGGAGATGACTCCCAGCGCCTCGTCCTGCCCGACGATGCGCGAGGAGAGATGCTTCTCGAGGTCGCGGAGATGGGCCAGCTCGCCCTCGGTCATGCGGTTGACCGGTATGCCGGTCATGTCGGACACGACCTCCGCTACGAGGTCGATCGTGACCATCCTCCTGTCCTCGGAGGAGAGCCATTCGTTGCGCGCGGAGGCCAGGACGGACTGCCTCTTCTCCACCTCGAAGCGGAGCTTCATCGCCTCCTCGAAGTCGCATGATTCGGTGGCACGCGTCATGTCGGACTCCATCAGCTCTATCTCGCGCTCCAGCTGGTCCAGGCCGGGAGGCGGGGAGCTGGCGAGCAGCCTCGTCTTGGCGCCCGCCTCGTCCATGACATCTATAGCCTTGTCGGGCAGGAATCTGCCGCTTATGAACCTGTCGGCCAGACTGGCGCAGGCCTGCACCGCATCGGGAGTGTACTCCGCGCCGTGGTGCTCCTCGTACTTGCTGCGGAGACCGTCGAGGATCTCGACCGTCAGGGAGACCGTGGGAGGATCAACCGGGACGGGCTGGAAGCGCCTCTCGAGTGCGCCATCCTTCTCGATGCGCCTGCGGTACTCGTCGAGCGTAGTGGCGCCGATGCACTGGAATTCGCCCCTCGCGAGGGCGGGCTTCAGCAGGTTCGCTGCATCGATGGCGCCTTCGGCGGCGCCCGCGCCAACGATCGAATGGATCTCGTCGATGAACAGGATGATGTTGCCGGCTTCGGTGATCTCCTTGAGCAGGACCTTCAGCCTCTCCTCGAACTGCCCTCTGTACTTCGTGCCTGCAATCACGCCCGCCATGTCCAGAGCCATGAGCCTGCGGTCGCGGAGAGGGGGCGGGACGCGGCAGGAGACGATCAACTGGGCGAGGCCCTCGACGATTGCGGTCTTGCCTACTCCGGGTTCGCCGATCAGGACGGGATTGCACTTCTTCCTGCGGCAGAGGACCTGGATGACCCTCGATATCTCCTTCTCGCGTCCGATCACGGGGTCCAGTGCGCTTTCCCTGGCCATAGCCGTGAGCTCCTCCTCGGACTTCTCGTCGCGATTCCTGGGGAGTGTCTGCAGTTCGGTCACTGCGCGGTCCAGAAGGACTCCGCGCTCGCGGAGCAGATTGGCCGCCATGCAGCTCGATACCGCTATCAGGCCCAGGAGGATGTGCTCGGTTCCCACCGAAGGATGGTTCATGAGGCCGGACTGGCGGTTGGCCTCGTGGAGGACGAGGCGCGCCTTGGTGGTCCATCCAACCTCGTGCGTGGGGATGGCGATTCCGGAAGGCTTCCTGATGTAGCTCTCGAGACGGACCCGCAGCTCGGAAGTATTGACGCCGAGGGCGTGGAGTATCGAGATCGCAGTGGATCCTCTCACTGAGAGGAGTCCGAAGAGCATGTGCTCGGATCCGACCTTGGCCTGCCCGTACTTGCTGGCCTCGGTCCTCGCGATGTTTATGGCCGCTCTGGCGCGCTCGCTGTACTGCTCGGGCAATTGAAACCTCCGTATGACCGGCGTGTCCTGAGCATATATCTGGAAACGCGCCGCAGGGTTCCTCTAATGATAATCCAGTCCCGTCAGGCCCTGCAAACAGGGTCCTCCTCGATCAGCCTGCCGGAGACGAGGCGGTAGGATCTGTCCGATCCAGCCGCGAGAGTCGCGGAGTGCGTGGCCACGACGAACGCCTGTCCGTGGTCCGAGGCGAGCTGCCTCATCAGGTCGCGCAGCCTCTCGCCGTTCACCGGGTCGAGGTTGCCGGAGGGCTCGTCTGCAAGAACTACGTCCGGCCTGGTGACGAGGGCTCTGGCGATGGCGGCCCTCTGCCTCTCTCCACCCGAGACGCTCGAAGGGAAGTGATGCGCCCTGGCTTCCATGCCCACCTCGCGGAGGATGGACGCGGCCGCATCCCTGGCCTCGGCCTTCGTCCGGCCTGCGATCAGGAGGGGGATGGAGACGTTCTCGAGGATAGTGAACTCCTCCATCAGATGATGGAACTGGAACACGAAGCCCAGCTTCCGGTTCCGCAGGGCGGCCCTCTTCCTCTCGGACGAGAGCCATGCATCTGTGCCGCCTATCAGTACGGTTCCGGAATCGGGTGGCTCGAGGATGCCGAGGATGTTCAACAGAGTGCTCTTGCCCGAGCCGCTGGGCCCGGTGACCGCTACGGTCTCACCACGGCCGACTTCGAGGTCGATCCCTCTGAGGATCGAGAGCACCGATCCGCCCTCGCCGTAGGACTTGCGTATGTCTCTGCAGACCAGAGCCTTCACGTCATTCATGTCTCACGCATTCGGCAGGAGGGACGGCCACGGCTCCAGCCGCGGGAACTAGGGATGCCGCCAGGCATGCAGCCAGAGTGCCTCCCGCGATGACCGCCCATGTCCCCGGGTCGATCCGGGCGACCAGGGTGTCCACCCAGTACACCGAATCCTCCAGTCTGAAAGGAATCACCCTGTTCACCAGGAGTATCGCGATGGATGCGAACAGGGTTCCGGCGGCGCAGCCCGAGATCCCCAGAAGCAGGCCCTGTGTGAGGGCGACGCGTAGGATAGTGCCGGGTCCGGCGCCCATCGCCCGGAGTACGCCCGTGTCGCGCCGGTGTTCCAGGGCGATCATCGCGAGCGCGCTGGAGAGGTTGAGCAGAGCCACCACAGTGATCAGAGCGAGGACCAGGGTCATCCCGAAGCGTTCCAGCCCGAAGGCTCTGAAGAGGTTCTCGTGGCGGGCCAGGAAGGCTTCCGCCTCCATGTACCTGTCGTGTCTGGAGTCGACATACTCCGATCTGAGCGCCTCGGATAGAGCCGAGGATGTCGAGACGGGATCGGCGCCGCGATCGAGCTCCACCCCGGCGGCCGAGTAGCTGCCCTCGACCCCGAATACGGCGGATGCGGTCTCCAGGGTCACCACGGCGAGGCCGGAGTTGTATTCGGCGAGACCGAAGTCCCGCACATCAGCGATCCTGACGCCGACGATCGTATCGACGAGCGCATGCCCGGAGGACGTCACGTCCACTGTCTCCGTAGAGGCGATCCTCATGCTGTCGCCAACCTCAACCCCGAGCCGGGTGGCGAGTTCGGAGCCTATGACGGCTTCGCGCCCTCCCGCGTGAAGACCCCGCGAGAGCGACGAAACCGGGGCTTCGGCAGCCGGATCGACCGCCCGGAGGACTATCCCGGCCACCGATCCGCCGTTCCCCGAGGCTACGGCTGCCTTCTCCACATAGGGCGAGACACGGCCGAGTCCCGGGATCGACGAGGCGAGCCTCTCGACCAGGGCCACATCCCTGCCGGAGAGGGCTCCCCCGCCAGGGGCGGTCACCACCACGGCGGGGTTGGCATCCGAGAGGAAGTCCATGATGGCTCCCTGGAAGCCGTTCATGAAGGAGTCGAGGAGCAGCAGGGCCGCGACTCCGATGGCTATCCCGGCGATGGAGAGCGAAGAGACCATCCTCACGACGCCGGAGTGCGACCGGCTCCAGATCTGCCGGAATGCCACCGGCAGCGTGATGGAGCCTTTCACGTGAGCCGCCTGAGCTGCGGGAACAGGATCACGTCCCTGATCGACTGGGCGTCGGTGAGGACCATCACGAGCCTGTCGACTCCGATGCCGAGACCGCCTGCGGGAGGCATGCCCAGCTCGAGGGCAGCGAGGACCTCCTCGTCCACCTCGCCCCTCCTCTCGCTGGAAGCCTGCGCCTGTTCGGTCAGTATCCTCCGCTGCAGCACTGGATCGTTCTGTTCGCTGAAGGCGTTGCCCATCTCGAGCCCGGCGATGAAAAGCTCGAACCTCTCCGTGATCCCAGGGCACCCGGGCTTGAGCTTGGCCAGAGGAGACAGGAACTGCGGGTAGTCGACGACGAATGTAGGCTGGATGAGCTTGGATGTGACATGATGGTCGAAGAGCCTGTCTATCATGTCCTCGCGGCTCGATGAGCCTGGCGCGATCCCAAGATCGTCGCAGAGCTTCCGCAGCGACCCGGGTTCCCAGGAGAAGAAGTCCTCACCGCTGGATTCACGGAGGGCTTCCACGAATCCTATTCGGTCGAAGGGCGCCTCGAGGCTTATCACGTGTCCCCGGAAGCCGGCGGTCCGTCCGCAGCCTGCGGCCTGCGCGGCCTCCGAAATCATCTCCTCGAAGCGCGTCATCATCGAGCCGTAGTCGCCGTAGGCCTCGTACAGCTCGAGCTGGGTGAACTCGGGGGAATGGGTTCTGTCGATGCCCTCGTTCCTGAAGTCCTTGCCGAGCTCGTAGACCCTGTCCATTCCGCCCGCCAGGAGCCTCTTGAGGTACAGCTCGGTCGCTATCCTGAGGTAGAACGTCTCGCCGAGATGAGCATACTCGGTCTTGAACGGCTCCGCCGCAGCTCCGCCGTAGAGGGGCTGGAGGACGGGCGTCTCGACCTCGACGAAGAGGTTGCGATCAAGATAGGAGCGCAGGGCAGTGACGATCCTCGATCTAGCAATGGCGCGCTCTCTGCTTCTGGGATTCACGGCGAGGTCGACGCTCCTGTGCCTGTACATCATCTCCGTGTCGGCGAATGCGTCAAAGGTGCGGCCATCCGAATCGGTCTGGACCACGGGGAGGGGCCTGACGCTCTTGCACAGGAGTTCGAGCGACGCGACCTCCACGGTCAGCTCGCCCGACCTGGTTCGGAACACGGGTCCGGTCACCCGGACGATGTCACCCAGATCGAGCAGTTCCGAGAGCCGCCAGACGGCCTCCGGCAGCCTGTCCTTCTTCAGATAGACCTGGATCGAGGCTCCCTCGCTCCAGACATCCATGAAGACGGCCTTCCCGTGCTCCCTCCTGGCTCTGATCCGCCCGGCGATGGAGACGGGCTCCTGCGTCTCGCCCGACTCGACGACCCTCGCAACGGGGGTGACGCTCCCGGTCCTCGGAGGATATGGATCCAGCCCCAGATCGTCCCGTATGCCGGCCAGCTTCGCCAGCCGCTGTTCGATCTGATCGTTCCTCTCGATCATGCCCTGCTCCCCGATCTGAGGTACTCCTCGATGAAACTCTGGATGTCGCCGGCGAGGAACCCTTCCACATCGGACGTCTCGATGCCCGTCCTGTGGTCCTTCACCATCTGATAGGGCTGCAGCACGTAGGACCTTATCTGGTTGCCCCAGGAGACGTCCTTCTTGGTGCTCTCCAGCTCATCCTTCTCCGCCCTGCGCTTCTGCTCCTCGAGTTCGTAGAGCCTCGACCGGAGTATCCTCATGGCGACCTCGCGGTTCCTGTGCTGCGAACGCTCGTCCTGACAGGTCACCACGATGCCCGACGGGATGTGGGTGATCCTGATCGCCGACGATGTCTTGTTGACGTGCTGCCCTCCAGCGCCGCTGGAGCGGAATGTGTCGATCCGCAGGTCCTCGTCGCGTATGTCGATGTCGATGCTCTCGTCCACCTCGGGCAGGGCGAAGACGGAGGCGAAGCTGGTGTGGCGCCTGTGATTCTGGTCGAAGGGGGAGCGCCGGACCAGCCTGTGGATCCCGGACTCGGCCAGGAGATATCCGTAGGCGAAAGGACCCTTGATCGAGATGACGGCCTCCCTGATGCCGGCTTCCTCGCCGGGCTGGAGGTTGAGCATCTCCACCTCGAGCCCCATCTTCTCGGCCCACCGGACGTACATGTTCGTCAGCATCCCAGCCCAGTCCTGGCTGTCTATGCCGCCCGCCCCGGGCCTCACCGTAAGGATTGCGTCCTTGCGGTCATCCTTGCCGGACAGCATGCTGCGGAACTCGAGCACTTCGCACTCCGACTCAAGGGCTTCGAGCCTGCGGGCTGTCTCCGCGGCGAGGTCCTCGTCGGGCTCCTGCTCCAGCAGTTCGGCGGCCACATGGAGGTCCTCCACCTGGCGCTCCAGCTCCCTCAGAGGGCCGGTCCAGGCCTGTATGCCCTTCAACTCGTCTATTACGGCGAGCGCCGTCTTCCTGTCGTCCCAGAAGCCCGAGGCGGCCATCCTCTCGCCGAGAGCCTCTTCACGTCCCGACATGGACTCGGCGTCAAAGGCCCTCCTTGAGCTGCCGAAGTCTTCCGTCGAGGGCGGAAATCCTGTCGTCCATCTCCGATGCCATCTTCCCAATCCCTTCAGCCGTAAATCGCTCCGTTTATCGTGAATGTGGCTCCCCCGGACAAGTGCCGGCATCCCGGGAGGCCCTCATGGAGGGGGGCTGGGACCGGGGGGGTCGACCGGGAATGCCGCGCGGAGGAGGATCGAGTATTATCGACGAACACGCTTTCGTCTATGAGGGTGCCGGCCGACCGGCCGCGCCGTGGTCAGCGAGGGAAGGAAGGAAGGACAGATGTCAGGCTTCGAGGACAGGATCGGCGGCCTTTTCGACCGCATCGAGGGCAACAACACTTGGAGGCAGCGGCGCTGCATCAACCTGATCCCGTCGGAGAACACGCCGAGCCCCATCGTCAAGATATGCGAGCTGTGCGACCCCGCCGGGCGGTATGCCGAGCACAGGTCGATGAAGAACCGCGAGGTCTACTTCTACCAGGGCACCGACTTCATCAGGGACGTGGAGATCGAGGCGCAGGAAGCCCTCTGCGAATACTTCGGGGCGACCGAGGCCGAACTGAGGCCGGTGAGCGGCCAGATGGCGAACGAGATCGTCTTCAAGGCCGTGACCCGCTTCGTCAACAGGGAATCGGCCCCCGGGGTCTTCAGGAAGCTCCGCGCGGTGATGAACAACGACCTTGGCAAGGGCGGCCATCTGTCCAGCCAGCCCATGGGCGCGCTTTTCAACTTCGTCGACATCGATCCGGCCACCGGCGAGGAGAACTGCGTCAACTTCCCTGTCCGCGCGGACAACATGTACAGGATCGACACGGAAAGGCTCGCCGGTCTGATCGGCGACAGGAAGCCCGAACTGATCGTGTTCGGCAAGAGCATGTTCCTGTACCCGGAACCCGTCAGCCTCGTGGCTGAGATCGTGAAGGACATGCAGCCCAGACCCGTGATAATGTACGACATGGCTCACGTGCTTGGTCTCTACGGCGCATTCCAGGCCCCGCTAGAGGAAGGAGCCGACCTGGTGACGGGTTCCACGCACAAGACCTTCTTCGGGCCGCAGAGAGGCGTGATAGCAAGCCGGATGGACAAGTCGAGCCCGTTCCGCAAGCTGTGGCTCGATATCAGGAGCAGGGCGTTCCCCGGCAGCACCAGCAACCACCACCTGGCCACCCTTCTCGGCCTCCTCGTGGCGACCCACGAGATGAACGAGTTCAAGGACGAGTACCAGACACAGGTGCTGAAGAACGCCCGGGCGTTCGCCAGGCATCTGGCCGACAACGGGCTCAGGGTCGAGGGAGACTCCTCCGACGGCTACACCATGACCCACCAGGTGGTGCTGAGGGTGAGCGAGTTCGGAGACGGCGCCGACATCGCCAGGCGGCTCGAGGAGAGCGGGATCATCGTCAACTACCAGGCCCTGCCCGACGACGAGACGTTCCTCGTCTCCAGCGGCCTGCGGACGGGCGTATCGGAGATGACCCGGTTCGGCATGGACGAGGACGACTTCGAGCCTGTGGCGTCGATGATGGCGCGCTGCATAAGGGACAAGGCAGACGTGTCGGGCGAGGTGGAGGCCTACAGGAGCCGGTTCATGACCATGAGGTACACCCTGCCCCTGCAGAAGTCCCTCGAACTGGCCGCCAGGGCCCTGCGCTCGTCCTTCCCGACGGACGACTACTCCAGGATGCTCGCCGAAAACCTCTCGAAGCTGGTCTGACTCCCCGACGCGGCTCCGGGTGCGCGGGGAGCCGCGTCCCGTTCATCCATCCCCATACCCTGCTTATGCTTATCAATACATGACGGCCCTTGACACTCGCGCCGCATGCATCCATCATGATCAGTGTTGACAGGAGGTGTGGGATGAAGGCTTTCGAGGCCGCTGTCATCCTCGCAGCCATCCTCTCTTCGTCGGCTTCGGGGGTACCCGACGGTACCTGGAGCATCCTCGAACACAGGGCGATTACTCCTTCGTACGATCTCATGCTCGACGCGCACGTCCTCCCGGACGGCATCACGGGTGTGATCGGCGGAGGCGACATCGTATTCTTCACATGGGACGGGGGCAGGCACTGGTACAACTCCATCCTGCCCGGCTTCCCCTACGATCAGGACATCCTGGGTCTGTACGCATGCACGCAGGATTCGGTATGGGCGGTCTGCGACTACGGCTGGTTCGCCAGGACGACGGATGCGGGCGCTACATGGGAGATCCAGCGGCCCACCTCGACCACCATGTTCGAGGTCTTCTTCCTCGATCATCTCCGGGGCTGGGCCGGAGGCTCCTCCAGCAGCGGGAGCAACCATCTGCTCCGCACTGTTGACGGGGGGGAGACCTGGGAGGATGCGAGCTTCGGCTCGAACGGCAACGTCATCGTGGCCATCTTCTTCCTGGACACCGAGACGGGCTGGGCCGGCGGGAAGGATTCCGAGGGTTACCCCTGCCTCTACAGGACGGACGACGGCGGAGGCTCCTGGTCACGGCAGACCCTGCCCTTCCTGCCCTACAACAGCGCTGTCGAGTCGGTCGAGTTCCTCGACGCGGACAGGGGCTGGGTGGCGACCAACAACTCCCAGTCGCCGGGCTACCTGCTCTGCACGGAGGACGGGGGCGACTCGTGGGCGGTCAACACGACACTGCCATGCCAGTACACGAGATTCGACCCGCTCGATCCCCTCGATCTCGCAGCCGTGTCCTACTCGTCAGGTTCGAGCTGGCTCAGCCGAAGTCTCGACGGAGGCCAGACATGGACTCATTCCCAGACGCCCATGTCCGGATATGTTCCGGCCCTGGCCCATTTCGACGGCCATATCTCCATATCGGGCGAGTCGAGCATGATACTCGGCACTTCCGACGAGGGAGCGACCTGGTCGGTACTCTCGAACAGCAGCATCGACTTCGAGTCGATGGCCTGGGCCGGGGACTCGTACGCCTTCGCCGCAGGGGAAGGCAGCCTGTACGCATCTCCCGACGGGGACTCCTGGGCCGGGGTGCCGGGCCCTCAGGGAGGCGGCTTTATATTCTTCTACGACGAAGCATCAGGCTGGATCCTCGATCCTCACCAGGTCGTCCCCATCGTCTGGAGAACAACGGACGGAGGTACTGACTGGACCCTCTCCACCCCCGGAGTCCTGTTCGAGGCCTTCGGTCTGTTCTTCGCCGATGCATCGACGGGCTGGTTGTACGGCGGGGAC
>JAEAMF010002154.1_pt1 | contig 11787 bp, 16 predicted proteins | sample 8958721 | NCBI WGS metagenome assembly JAEAMF01 (sample SAMN16933255, study PRJNA681124) | bioreactor sludge metagenome | isolation source: anaerobic bioreactor treating anionic surfactant - SDBS | place: India: Bengaluru | collected 2019-02-28
TAATTTAATGTTGCACCACCACCCCAATAGCCAAGAATATACTGCGAAAAAGTGAAATCGGTTAATGCATTTCCACCCAGATCGCCTACGTATTTTGTGCTAATGCCATTTAGTCCAATGGCAAATTTTCTATCGGCAGTTTGTGCAAAACTAAATTGCATACATACCAGGAGAATGATGATAAAAAGACTTTTTTGTTTCATAATAGAATTAATTTAAAATGTAAATTTGTAGTTTAATTGAATATATAATTGTGTGAGAATTACATCTGTTGCCGCATTGCAAAGATAACAAAAGAATCTAACAAATGTTTATAAGTGACTATTTTTTACTTAAAAATCACAAAATGAATTGTTTCTGTTCTTCAGAAAAAGAGCTGCTTCAATGTATCAAAAATACATTTTAAAATAATTCTGTTCCTGAAAAAAGGCTATTTTATTTTTATTGTAATACGTTTTGCAATATCGAGCGCCGTTGTAATTGTTTTTAAATCAGTGTTGAGGCTGCCATCTTTGCCTGCATAATGGCTGTGACCTAAAGGACGCATCGTGTATTCAGCTTCAGGTTTTGCCATGTCGATGTCAACAGCATACACAAGTGCCGGCTGACTCGATGTTTTATATTCCTTATCGTCGGGGAACTTTGCATTGTGCCAATAATCGTTCCAATCCCAGGACTGATTAAGTTCCAGCATGATTTTATATTTTCCGACCAAAGGCTTTTCGGTTTTAATATTTAAAATGAATGAAGCCGGAGGCGTAGCTCCGGTATAAGCATCGACTTCCGGTTGTCGTGGCGTAGGCATATAAGTGCCATATTCGTTTTTTATTCCCCGGTTGTGTGCCCAGAAGGGAAGGCTGGCAGGACGTTGAATTTCACCCGGCATCCATCGTCCTGTTTTGTTGTTTCCTCTTTCGAAATAGCCCTTTGCAATGCTTTTTGAAATGTAAAGGGTTTGAATGAAATTGCCTTTTTCGTCGGCAAGCCATACAGCAAAAAGAGGATGATTGTGTTGTTTCCCACGTTCGAACTGAAGTGTGATTGAACTTCCGTTATTGTTTGCTCCGAGTTGAAGTTCGGTAAATGTTTCCGGTTTTTTCTTAGCTGATGCTGCGATAGCAAAGACAAACAGTACAGCCAATAATATTTTAGTTTTCATATGGTAATTCATTATAAAATTATATATCATTTTGTGTTGAGAACGCCCTGATCAGATTTTGATAATTAATCCGATCGTAGGTAATACTGTTCCGCTGTAAGTTTCAATAATGCGTAAACCCTGTTTTGATGCATCTCCGTTTGGATCGGCCAGAATTACTCCGTTTACATCTTTGTTTGTGTAGATAGGAGCTTTCTCGCTTTGGAAGTTATACGCATTCTGAATGTCGGCATACAAATTTAATGCCCATTTTTTAAAGAAGAACTCTTTGTCAATTCTTATGTCCAGTTGATGATTGCTCGAAAGGCGATTAGCATTGAAGTTATTGTAATCGAGATAGGGCTGATTGGTAATGTTCCAGGCAGCACGGTTGGTCGACAATGCTTCGTCGATAGGTGAATAAGGCGCTCCACCCACAAAACGCCAGCGGGTAGCAATGTTCCAGCTGTTTCTGAATTTGTAACTTGCTATTAAATTAAGTAAGTGTTTTGTGTCCCACGATGACGGACGATAAATGCCATTTTTATCGGTAAACTCGCTGCGGAAGTAGGTATAAGTGGAAGTAAGATTTAAATTGTTCCATTCCATGATTTTGAAAAGTACTTCGAAACCATAGGCGCGACCTTTTCCTGTCGAAACGATTTCCTCATCGCCAATTTGTCCGTAATCGGCTCCCTGACTTGCAATGCTTATTCCCTCGCGAACCGACAAAGGGTAATTGCTGTATTGTTTGTAGAAACCTTCGACACTCATTCTCATTTTATCTTTTGGGCGATATTCGAAGCCCATGATCAGTTGATTTGAACTTATGTATTTCAGATTTTCATTCTGATTGATAAGTGCACCACCTGTTGTTGCACGGTAGCCAAGCGTAGTGTAAGCCGGTTGTGCTGCATAGCGTCCAATGTTGGCATTGAAGTCGACCTGTTCAGAGATGTTGTAGGATGCCGACAGGCGTGGTGAAAGCTGATTCAGAGGGTTCTTCATATTTTTGTTGAAGTTGTTCCCCACCATGCTCACACCCAGCGACAGTTTAAGCCTGTCTTCCAGGTATTCATCTGAGGCCTGAGCAAAAGCCTGATAGCCAAATAAATTTAATTCGGTGCTGTAATTCAGCTCATTCACTGTGTTGTTGTAAAACAGCCTGCGGTAGGTATCGTTTGTATAGTGTGAGTAGCGAACACCGGCGCCTATTTTCAGTTTCACGGGCAGGTAAGGATAATCCCGTTCGAAACGCAGTTTGTTTTCAGCTTCGTCCGAAGTATAATCGGATGTTTTGGGTTTTGTATCGTCGTTGTTTTCGAATTTGTAATTGCTGTTGCGCAACATGTTGCGGCTCAACACCCAATTGTCGATGAATCCCTCGCCAAAATGTTTGTACACGGCACCCACCGTATAGTTCCATTGTTTGTAGATGGGCAGATACGAAAGCAGGTATTTCTGAGCTTCCGTTCCTGTTTGTTGCAGTTCGGTGTTGAGGGTCAGATTATCGATGGCGCCAATGCCAATGAATGTAATTTCATTTTTCTTGTTGATTTCGTATTTGTATTTCAATTGGAAATCGTTGTAAGTGGGCAGGAAAGGAAGCCCGATAAACTTGAAAAGATATTGTAAGTACGACTGGCGGGCCGAAACAATAAAAGTAGATTTGGGGCTTAACGGTCCATCTATTGTAAGCGCGGCATCCGAAGCTCCCACCGATAGTTTGGAGTGAACACGATCTTTACTTCCATCTTTCTGGCGGATTTCCATTACCGAACTCAATGCATTGGTGCGGTTGGCCGGGAAAGCTCCCGTGTAAAAATTGATTTCGCGTACAAAGTCAGGGTTGATAACGCCAATGGCACCACCCGACGATCCCTGTGTTGCAAAGTGGTTGATGACAGGAATTTCAACGCCATCGAGATAAAATACATTTTCGGAAGGGCCACCACCACGAACAATCAAATCGTTTCGGTTAGGATCGGTAGCCCCCACACCAGGCAAAGCCTGTACTACTTTTGAAACATCGCGGTTGGCACCTGCACTTTTTTCAATTTCCTGAACGCCGATTGAAAGTACCGAAATAGGACTTTCGATGCGTTTAAGGTTCAGGTTTTGACGTACAACCACTTCTTTGATTTGTAATGCAGATTCCGTGACAGGGATATCAACAAAAGTAGTTTGGTTTCCCTGTACCTGAATTTCGGGTGAAACAGCAGTTTCGAATCCAACGAAACTTACAACAAGCCGATAGAATCCGGGAGTTATGCCTGTAAAAATATAATTGCCGTCAAGGTCGGAAGTGGAACCTATAGTAGTTCCCTGAACCAGAATGTTGGCAAATTCGATGGGCTCATTTGATTTGGCATTAAAAACACGCCCTTTTATTGTTCCTTTCTGTGCAAAAGCCAGCAATGGCAAGGCAAGGATGAATGTCAGAATTAGTACTTTCTTCATTATATATTCACTTTAAAATGTCTTAGTTTGTTTTTGTACTATTACAAACATAAATAATACAGTTTTGTTCTAATTACAATAAAAAAAGTAAATATTTTTCTTGTTTCTGCTGCATCAGCACAGCACAAGCATTTAAACCGCAATGCAACAAATGATTGCCCGTTAAAGGTCTTGTGCTTAGGCCTCCTTTTTGTTGATAGCGTCAAAAAGCGGTACTAAGTAGCCATTTTCGCAGCGGCAAAGCAAGCAGATGTTTCCAACAGGTTTTCCACTTTGCCATTCGGCCTGAAGCGGAAGTCCATTGTAAAAAATTTTGTCAAGAAAAGCGTTGCCCACTTTGAAAAGAAAATCATAATCCTGCGTTTCGAAGGTCAAAAGTTGCAGATCGAAGTTTTCTGTGTCAAATTCGCATTTATAAACAGCCTCTTCGGCGCATTCGGTACGAAGATACAGCGCTCTGTCCACTATGACGGGGCAAAAACTTTTCTGAGCGTGAATGGAGGACGCTGGTATTTTGCCCGAATACAGTGTTTTATCGTCCACCTTTACTTCAATGTTGTTGATGTATTGCATCAATAATTGCGATGTGTGGATCAGATCATTGTAATGATAGAATTCTTCCCAGTTCTTCATTATCGTGGGATCGGTAGGCATGTAATTACCTAAAACAAGTTCGGCAGCTATGCCCGACAGTTGAATTGTAATGTGCGACATAATATAAGTTTGTTGATGCAAATATACAAAAAAAGGAGGCAGAAATGATTGTAGCCTGTAGTAATTGATCCTTTGTTCCGGCAGTGTGAATCGCCCCGATGGACAAAGTGATTGTGTGTTGTTTGCCCGTGAAGGTGAGGCGGAGAGGGGGAATATTCAACAAAAACCACCCTGACGACAAGGAGTTGTCGTTTGGGTGGTTTTGTGTAGGTTGCGATTCAATGAACGGATGCTATCATTGCTTATCAGCATAGCCCGGTCGATTGTATTGATGCAGAAAGAAAAAAAATTTTTTTTCGTGGGGTGCCAACAGCTTTATACTTTGTTTACGCGAACGGCATTCAGTCCTTTTCGACCCTGTTCGAGTTCGAAAGTAACGGCATCGCCTTCTTTGATAGTGCCGCTAACGCCATTGATATGTACGAAGTATTTTTCCTGTGTGTTTGTTTCTTTTATAAATCCAAATCCTTTTGAATCATCAAAGAAGTCGACACGTCCATTGCGTACCGCCGGAAGTTCTTCTTCCACTCTTCGCGAAACACCAATTTCGATTGTCGAAGCATCGATTTTTTGTTTTTTAGATGGATCCGGTGGTGTGCTTGACAGATTGCCGTTTTCGTCAACATAGGCAATCATGCTGTCGAATCCACTTTCCGAAGGGTTTAATTTACGTTCCTCTTTTTTCTGTTGTTTTTCTTTTCTTTTTTTTAAACGTTTTTTCTCGTTTTCCTGTTTGATAAATGAATTTTGAGATTTTGCCATTAAAGTTTTTATAATTTAAATATGATGTCGGTATCGTTCGTTGGGAACAAGGAGTGAAAGTTATATGCTGCGGAATATGAAATGACACGATATAACCTGTTCGATGCGAATTGAAAGATGGCTCAACGTAAGGACAGTTTTAGGTCCTTGTGCAAAGATACGAAAAAAAGTTGACATTATTTTTTATATTTCCTCAAGTCATTAAAATTTAGTGTGAAAGCTTAGGTTTTGGCATAAGATTTTTTTTTGAGAAACAGAATAATTGAGAAACAGAATAATTGATGAAGGGAGGATATACAAGGGTGGAGACCGGAGAAGTGATTAAATGCTTCTACAGTTTCCACCCTTTGTCCTTTGTTCTGACTGCGGTATACGCTTTCGGATGTTTTTATTTAAGCTCTGCCTTTTCCTTTTTTGGGAAAATAAGCGATATCACTATCGATACAATCAGAATTCCCAATATCGTAAACAATGAATAGATAATTGGGATTTTATAAAAACCTACAATAACCATTTTTACACCTACAAATACAAGAATGGCCGATAAACCATATTTGAGATAGTAAAAGTATTTGGTGATACCGGCCAATGCAAAATACAATGCCCTTAAGCCCAATATCGCAAAGACATTAGAGGTGAATATTATAAATGTGTCGTTTGAAACAGCGAGTATTGCCGGAATGGAATCGACTGCAAATATCAAGTCGGTAAATTCCACAACGAGTAAAACTACAAACAAAGGAGTTGCAAAAGTTTTTGCGTTTATTTTTACGAAAAACTTGCCTTCGTGCATTTTTTCGGTCACCGGAAAAAATCTTTTGAATAGTTTAACCAGTATGTTTTTATCCGGTTCAATTTTTTCGTCTTTATGAAAGAGCATTTTAATGCCTGTGTAAACAAGAAAGCCTCCAAACACATAAATAATCCAATGAAATTTGCTGATAAGTGCCACGCCGGCAAAAATAAAGATGGCTCTCAGAACGAGCGCTCCCAATATACCCCAGAACAATACTTTGTGTTGATATTTTGGTTTTACATCGAAGAAAGTGAAAAGCATAATGAAAACAAATAAGTTATCAATGCTTAACGATTTCTCGATTAAGTATCCGGTGAGAAACTCAAAAGCTTTTTCTTTTCCCATAAAGTAATAAATACCATAGTTGAAAATAAGAGCAAGCGAAATCCATACAGCACTCCAGATAAGTGCTTCTTTGATTTTTACCTCGTGAGATTTTCGATGAAAAACGCCAAGGTCGAAAACCAATAACAAAATAATAAATGCGATAAACGCTATCCAAACATTCGTGTCGATAACCATAAATTAAGTAATTGTAATATAGATGATTTGATTGTTATAAAAAACTGATCTGATGAAAAAAAAAGTTCATGAGCTTACATTCCAATCTCGTGAAATATACGTTTAAAAGCCATACTGAAGGTTGAAAAGAACAGTGCGAAATAAATCAATGAGCCAACATTCGAAATATGACCAAGCACAATAATGATTCCGTCTTTTTGAAGAATTCCAATCGACAGAAACAGAATTCCAATGGCCGGTAGTGCGTTGCTGAAAGGAACAAATCCAAGAGGCAACATTAACAGCAGGGCTGCACATAAAATTGAAAAGCTATTGATTATGTTTGCCGTTTTGTTACATATCAGCCAGTTATATCGATGTGGTTTGCTTATTTTTTCTAATAATCGAAACCACTTCAGGCCTTTATGGAGTGCCGTTTTTAATTTGTCGGCCGGGATCTGCTTCCTTTTCATAATCTTAGGTAACCAAAGTTCCTTTTCAATGATTCTGCTAAAAGCGATAAAGAAAATAATAGCTCCGAATACAGTGCTGAAACCTGGAATCGATACTGGTATTAAAAAAATAATAGTAAGTAATGCTGTGAACAGCAACATGCCTTCTTTCCCTAATAAAATTATAATTTCGGATAACCCGATATATTTGTTCGGAATTTTTTCAATAATGCTAAGCACTTTGTTGTTCAGCGATTCATGTAATCCGGAATGCTGAGCAGACTCATTGCACCGATTGTTTGTATTGTCGTTGATACTTTTCTTCATATTGTGTTTATGTGAATTAACTCATTGTTTTCGGTTAAAACCCGATATTCTGTTCTTCAAAACATAATAAACAGCTACAAAGAAATAAAGTTGAGTGATGATTTGTTTGTTGTAATCATCAGACAAATAAACTTCGTCTCCCATAACTATTTATGTAATTACTGACGCCTGTGTCGGATTATTTTGCTTTTTTACACAAAATAATTGGTCTCATCCGTAGCAGTTTGCTTTACAAAACCATATGAAATGGTCTTATTGTGTTTAAAATAAGTAAATTAATTCAATCTGGGCGGTTGCCAAATGGAAGCGGAGTGTTGTAAAGGGATATAAAGGTGTTTGTCAAATCCTATGTTGGTTTGATAATTGAAAATACAATTAATTGTGAGTTCTTTTTTGGTCATCTGGATATCTTCCAAAAAATCCGACTCAGAAAATCCTTGAAATGTAGTTGTACTTTCGGTTGTTGTAAGTTCTTGTTTGTGTGTTTGTTGGGAGTGTGCGAAAAAGAACACAGTTACACAATAGAATGAAACAATCACCAACAGAAAGGTGAAATGGTTGAATGTTTTTTTTGCTGCGTTCATTTGAGTGCAAAGATAGTGTTTATTCTTAAGCTATTTGATTGACGTATAATAATTTTAAATTTTTTTATTGCTGTTTTATATTGTCAAAGGTCAGGGGTTATAATGTCAAGAGCCTAATGTCAAAAAAAAGCTATGCAGTTTGATGATCCACAGTCTTTTGTCTAAGGTCTAATGTCAAAGGTCGAAAGTCTGGAGTCTGGAGACTGGAGACTGGTGACTGGAGACTGGAGACTGGTGAGGATTTTACAATTCCACAGTTCAGCGATTCAACAGTCTTTTGTCTAATGTCAAAGGTCGAAAGTCTGGAGACTGGTGACTGGTGACTGGAGACTGGTGAGAATTTTACAATTCCACAGTTCAACGATTCAACAGTTCTTTTGTCTGTAGTCTGGAGACCGTAGACCGTAGACCGTAGACTTTTCCCTAAATATACCTTAGTAGTCGTGCCATTTGACAGGCATCGGCCATATTGAGCACATTCAGCCATCTATAGATGTGGGAGCAATCGTTGCGTAGGGTTTGGTAGCCTTTGTGAGTGATTTGGGCTGTTTCCTTTATTTTGCTGTTTTTATTGTGATACTGTAAAGTGTCTATGAGCGACTGCAAAAGCTTTTTGTGTTTGGTAGTCTCCAAAAATACGCTTGCCTGTCTTTTGTCTTCCGTAAGAATGCAGCAACTCAGGTGTGGGGTAAAATCGTCCACTTTACAAAACGGTAATTGCCTGCATTCGCCGGCCAATATCCTCGGACAATTCTGTTCATCGGTCTTCCATACATAGATACGAAACAAATAAGCGCCGTAAGATCCGTTGATTTCTTTCAAACGGAGGACATAATTCATTTCGAATAAATGACGCAGGTGAGGAGGGATGTTCATCAGACAGTTGTAGCCTTTGCAATCGCTTTCGCAGTAAAAACACCTGTCGTCGGGATGCACAAGCTTATAAATATCGTCCCAGTTATCCTGTACATCGATACGTGTAGTCACTGGTGGTAAACAATGTTTAAGGTGCGAACTCATAAATATGAAACGGCTGTAGTGAAGATCAATCAATACAAATGACATTTCGTTGTGCAGTGCCTGTTGGTTGAGTTCAGCTCTTTTTGATGCAGGAAGCAGGTCTTCGTCGTCACGAATAATGTTGGTATGGTTGGCCAGTAAGTCTTTCCGGCGTGCATACGTTGCTTGTAATTGATGGTAGGCATTCATTGTGTTTTAAATTAAGGTTATAAATAAAAAACAATACAATGAGATGCAGTAAACAGTTGAGTGCGGCTTTGGTTTATGGTTGTGCTCAGGTAAAAAGTGCATGGTCCGAAAACAAAACTGAACCACTTGTTGCTTAGTGCGATACAAAATTATTTCTATTTTTTGTATTTACATTACAAAAAGGCAAATATTTTTATTTTTGTTGAAAAAAAAGTGAAAATAATGCTGAAAGTGCTGGATTGTTGTAATTCTGACCTCACCCCCGACCCCTCTCCCGAGGAGAGGGGAGCGTTGAAGTGCGGGATTTATCTGGAATATTCATTTTATGTAAGTTTTCAAAGACGTATAAACTATATCTTTATTCGGAATGCTCGCGTATCCGGATCTCCCCTTATTTTAAGGGGAGTACCCGCAGGGGGAGGGGTTAAAATTCTAATTTCCAAACTGGCACGATGTCTGAATTGTAATTTACAGAATTATGGCATCAGAAGAAAAAGAAATGATAGTGAAATGCAGGAGATTTATTTGTGTTTAAAACCAGGAAACCCCTCCGCTTCGCTCGTCCCCTTATAAAGGGGACATCTACGCAGTTCGATATTTATCAGAAATAATACTATTCAGTAAGGTTTCAGGTTTCAATTAAATCTATTAAGTGTTTCTCTCGTCCTACTTGCCTTGCAGCAGACAGTGGCAAGTCATCTGGGCAGAAAAGCTGGGGGGAGGTGCAACTTTAACTAATAAAAGTACAATGTAATCTTTTTTTCGCGATTTTAAGACTTTATTTTTGCAACAATATTCGTTATCAACGCTCTTTGACATGCTGGACCCTGTACTACAAATTAAATTTACAGATAAGGAAAAAGAATTTCACGACAATTAATTTCCGCTTCATTTTTATGATTTGTCATTTAGCAGCAATGACAGACATTTTAATGAAAAGGATCATAGTTTTAATAATTGTGATACGAAAAATCACAATCATTAAATTCAATTTAATGATCGTGAAATTCAATTTAATATTTATGAAACCCGATTTAATAATCGTGATACGAGAAATCACAACAATTAAATTCAATTTAATATTCATGAAATTCAATTTCATGATTGTGAAATCAAAAATCACAACAATTAAATTCAATTTAATATTCATGAAATTCAATTTCATAATCGTGAAATCAAAAATCACAACAATTAAATCCAATTTAATATATATGAAAATCGATTTCATAATCCTGAAATCAGAAATCACAACAATTAAATTCAATCTCCTTTATGTGATTTTCCTTTTCCTTTCTGGTAAAAATTCTTTTTTTTTATGTTTTAGCGTTCGTAATTATTGTTGTATTTATCATAAAATCAATTATTTATGAGTAAAGTTAGTTTGGATTTCTCAACGAATCAATATGTTGATGCCGAGTTGAGTATAAAGGCTTCGACAGTGGCTACAAGTTTGGATGGAAATACTTATTTTCCATCATTGGCTCCTAATGTTACGGCAATTAAAGCTGCTGTTGTAACATTCGATGATTTGCTGGCTCAAATGGCCGCTGGTAACAAGAAATTAACTGCAGAGAAGAACTTAGCCCGTGCTGCTCTTGTAGAATTGCTTTGCGAAGCCGGTCGTTTGGTACAGAATATAAGTAAAGGTGATGAAGTGCAGATATTAAGTTCGGGATTCGGCATGAACCGGAAACCGACACCGACACCGATTGAAATACTTGATCAGCCTGGTAATGTAAGTGTAAAACCCGGTAAAACAGCAGGTAGTTTGGATGTGAGCTGGGATGTGGTAAGTCATGCACGGAGTTACGAAGTGCGTTACTCTAAATTGCCTAAAAGTGACCCTGTGTTTTATGAAAAGTTAACAACTCCAAAGCATAAAATCACGCTCGAAGGACTTGTTCAGGGACAACAATATGCATTTCAGGTAGCAGGTGTTGGTTCAAGTCCTAAGCGGGCATGGAGTTTCGAGATTTCGAGTTTTGTTATGTAAGCTAAGGTTCGGGAGCGTTTGTTCGGGTGGAGTAACGTGAAATTTGTTTTATCAGGGTTGGGCATTTCATAATTAATAAAGGCAGTTCTGTGCGCAAGTACGGGACTGCTTTTTTATGTTTTTTATCTATTTTATTAGGAAAGTTTATAAATAGTTTGCAAGATGCTTGTTCTATTAAGTAAAATATGTAAATTTGCAAAATTAATGTTTACGTTTGCCTTATTCTGTATTTTTTTTCTGAAAAAACGATCTGTTATGAACTGTCACCTCACCCCCGGATCTCTATCCGAATCCCCTGCCGGTAACGCTGTTTCCCGGTATGGACTTCCTTCCTTGTTCCTAAACAATGGGAATACCTGCGGTTTGAAAATCAATATCAATATATACACAAATAATTACAAGCAACTAGTTACAGGCTTCCGCGTGCTTGCTGTGGGAGAGTGTGGTAAATTTATTTTTCGGTGAGGAAATTCTGATTCAGACAATTTTAAATAACAATAAATAGTACGACAATGGAAAAAGATCAACTAACTTTTGATATTATCGGGTGTGCTATGAATGTACATAATACGCTTGGTAATGGGTTTACTCATGAAGTGTTTATTTTTTAAGGTATTCGTGAATACTTCGTATTTCAAGAGGTAATCTATCAACGTTGTTTGGCAATAGAGTTTGACCGTGCAGGATTAAAGTATAAGCGCGAAGTAGAACAGGATATTTATTATAAAGGGATCAAAGTAGGTACCCGCAGGGCTGATTTTGTTGTTGAGGAAAGGATAATTGTAGAAACAAAGGCAATCACTACTGACCGACAAAACTTGAATTTTGTCGGTTTTTATTTTTATTTATTT
>JAEAMF010002155.1_pt1 | contig 11784 bp, 10 predicted proteins | sample 8958721 | NCBI WGS metagenome assembly JAEAMF01 (sample SAMN16933255, study PRJNA681124) | bioreactor sludge metagenome | isolation source: anaerobic bioreactor treating anionic surfactant - SDBS | place: India: Bengaluru | collected 2019-02-28
GCGGCGCGTTCTTTGCCATGAAGGGCAACAAGACGGTGGAGTTCTGGCGGTACGTGGAGCCGACCGGAGCGCAAGCCCAAGCGCAAGCGCAAGCCCGGAGCGGAGTCATGGCGGAGCGAATGGCGAACGGCGAATCGCGAATGGCGATTGCGCCCAACCCGCTTTCCAGCGGCTGGGCGACACTGAGCTACAGCCTGCCGAAGGCCGGGCCGGTGAATGTCACCATCCTCGACGTGGCCGGGCGGTCGGTCCTGAGTCAGGCGTACAGCGTACAGCGTATGGCGTCAAGCGTCCCGCTGGACCTGCGCGGTCTCAGCGCGGGCGTGTACCTGGTCCGGCTGGATGCGGACGGCTTCACGCAGAGCCAGAAGCTGGTGGTGCAGAGGTAATGAAGCCACAAGCTTCAAGCCTCAAGCTCTAAGCCAAGGACAGAGAACAACAGAGGCGGGCGGAAGCCCGCCTCTGGCTTTCACTTGGCTATCGCTGTCGTATCGTGAAGACCGGCGGTTCGTGGGGCGGGCGGCATGACCGGTGACGTCCGGCAGGGCTCTGATGCTGTCTGCGATTGAGAGTAGCGAAGCAAACAATCTGAGACAGCAGAGTTGGCGGCAGAGAAGCGGGGACTGAAGGCGGTCTGCGAAGAAGAACCGAGGAAAGAACCGGAGACAGCACGAGGTGCAGCAGCGAATCCGGTGCAGTTCCTACGCGGGTGATTACGGCCCGATGATGGCCTTTACCGGCCTCCGGTTATCCCACCACTGACCTGTGCCGGCCAGTTCGGGCAGGCCCAAGACCGGGTCAGTTGCCGTCAATTGCCGGGCCGTCTGTCGGTTCGGTGGCCGGCGGCTGGACCGGTGTGGACTGGGTCCCGGCCGGCGGGCTGGCGGACCGGGCGATCTGCTTGGCGTCGTCGACCTTCTGGATGGTCGCCTTGAGCGCCGCACCGGCGGTGGTGGACTGTCCCTGGGCGCCGCGGGCCAGTTCAATCTGCAGTTCGGCCAGGTCGTGCTGGATATCCAGCAGCGCGTCACTCATCCGGTCGAGTTTCTCCTCGGCCCGCTTCTGAGCCTGTTCGGCCGCGATGGCCCGCTGTTCTTCGATACGGCCGCTCTCTCTGACTAGCACCGCCGAACCGGCGCCACCGATAATGATGAGGATAGTCGTGATGACCCGCATCGCCGGGCTGCGCTTGTCGAGCAGTTTCACCGCGCCCAGCAGGCCGGTAATTGCCGGGACCGCGAGCTTCAGTATGTCCATTACGGCTCCTTGTCAGCAGTCACTTGCAGCATGAGTCTAACTGGCAACGGGGTATGCTATGGCAGGACGGGCAGCCGGTCAAGGTCGCTGTCGGGCCGGGGCAGGCGGCAGACGTGAAACCGGGAAGCCGGCAGACCGAGGTCGGTCAGCTTCCGGGTTCGGCTTTCTTGAGGTAGGTCGTGGCAGCGAGGCGGGCGAGGCGGCGGACCCGGCCGATGTAGGCCTGGCGCTCGGACACGCTGATGGAGCCGCGGGCCTCGAGCAGGTTGAAGTAGTGGGAGCACTTGATGACGCAGTCGTAGCCCGGGTAGACGAGGCCGAGCTTGAGGAGCCGCTGGGCCTCGGCTTCGAAACGGTCGAACAGCTCGCGGTGCAGCGGCACGTCAGCCTGTTCGAAGTTGTAGACCGAGAACTCCTCTTCATTCTGGCGGTAGACGTCGCCCCAGGTCAGGCGGTCGTTCCAGCGGACGTTGAAGATGGAGTCCACGCCCTGGACGAACATCGCGATGCGCTCGAGGCCGTAGGTCAGCTCCACCGGGATGACCGACAAGTCCACCGAGCCGCACTGCTGGAAATAGGTGAACTGGGTTATCTCGATACCGTTCAGGTCCACTTCCCAGCCCAGGCCCCAGGCGCCGAGAGTCGGCGACTCCCAATCGTCCTCGATGAACCGGATGTCGTTGGCCCGCAGGTCAATGCCGATGGCCTCAAGGCTCGCAAGGTACCGGTCCTGGATGTCGGCGGGCGCGGGCTTGAGGATGGCCTGGAGCTGCCAGAACTGCTGGACCCGGAGCGGGTTCTTCCCGTAGCGGCCGTCGCGCGGCCGCTTGGACGGCTCGCAGTAGACCACGTTCCAGGGCCGGGAGTCGAGCACGCGGATGAAGGTGGCGGGGTTGAACGTGCCGGCCCCGACTTCGGAGTTGTAGGGCGAGAGGATGGCGCAGCCCTGAGCGGCCCAGTACTGCTGGAGGCGGAAGACGATGTCCTGCAGGGATAAGGGTTTGGCGACTGGGGACTGGGGACTAGCGGAGGACATCAGGAGGAGACGGCAGAAGTCAGATTGCAGATGTCAGATGTGAGATTTGGAGGAAGGCGGACGGTCGAGGGGCGGGATTCTCTGGCTGTCAGCTGTGAGCTGTAGGCCGTAAGCTTCCTCCTATAGTCCCAGTTCCGGCGCGATGGACTGCATCGCGGCGAGGCAGGTGGCGACGAACTCCTCGAGCGGCATCCCGAAGCTCGAGCAGGTGGCAATCTGCTCCCGGCTGGCGCCGGCGGCAAACTTCTTCTCACCGTAGCGGCGCATGATGAACTCGGCGGTGACATTGGCCAGTTTCTTCGTGGGGTGCATCAGCGCGGCGGCGACGATGAGGCCGGTGAGCGGGTCGACGGCGTAGAGCGCCTTGTCCAGGTTGCTCTCGGCCGGAACCGCGCCGACGTGGGCGAGCACCGCGTGGACGACGTCGGACGCGACGCCCGCGGCCTGGAGCATTTCGGCGCCGACGTGGCCGTGACGGGCGGTGTCGTCCTTGGTCTGTTCGTAGTCGACGTCGTGCAGCAGGCCGGCCAGGCGCCAGGTCGCTTCTTCACCGCCGAGCCGGGGTGCGAGCGCTGCCAGGCAGGCCTCGGCCGCGAGCATGTGCTTCTGCAGGTTGCGGTTGGCGACCTTGGATTGGACCAGGGACCAGGCTTCGTCGCGGTTCATCGGTGCCGATTATAGAAGCGGCGTACCGGGTGTCAAACAGCGGAGGAATAGGCCCGGGAGCCGTGGTTTTGGGGGGCCGGCGAGGAAGCCAGACGCGCGCGGACTGGCGACGGCTGTCCGACAGTTGAACCCTCGAACCCTCTCTTCTCATCGCGTTGACCTTGGGTGCCGGCCGGCTATACTTACGGTTCGATGGCGCTGCGAGTGGTTTTTCGCCCGGCTGATGAGTTCGCGGCCAACAGCATCAAGGACCTGCTCGAGCAGAACGGCATTCCCGTGCTGGTGCATTCGTACCAGATACCGGCCTATGACGGCATCGCCCGGATGATGCGGCCGAGCTGGGGCGAGGTGCTGGTCGAGGAGGCGCAGTTCGAGCAGGCCGAGGAACTCGTCCAGGGTTTCCTGTCCGACGAGCATCACGACGGGCAGTGAGCCCGCGCCGACTGCGCCGTTTTTTTAGGATTCCAATCTTAAGGAGGACCGTGAAATTCGTATATCGTTTCGGAGCGCGCCGGGCCGACGGTTCGGCCAAGATGCGCGACCTCCTCGGCGGCAAGGGCGCGAACCTCGCCGAGATGGCCAATATCGGGTTGCCGGTTCCGGCCGGGTTCACCATTTCCACCGCCGTCTGCGTCCACTACATGAAGACCGGCAACTACCCGCCGGGCCTCGCCCAGCAGGTCCGGGAAGGGCTGGCATATGTCGAGCGTCAGGCCGGCCGGCGTTTCGGCGACCCGAAGGCGCCGCTGCTCCTGTCGTGCCGGTCGGGCGCGCGCGCGTCGATGCCCGGGATGATGGAAACGGTGCTGAACATCGGGCTGTCCGAACGTACCCTGCCGGGCCTGGTGGCGCTGACCGGCGACGAGCGGTTTGCCTACGATGCCTACCGCCGGCTGCTCGCGATGTACGCCGACGTGGTGATGGAGAAGGCCGAGGGCATCGAGCCGGCCGAGGGCCAGGGCATCAGGGCCCAGCTCGAAGGACTGATGCGCGGGCTGAAGGAGCGGACCGGCCGGCGGCAGGACGCCGACCTCACGGTCGATGACCTGAAGGAACTGTGCGGCGCATTCAGGGAGCGGATCGAGCAGGTGTTCGGACGGCCGTTTCCCGACAGTCCCAGGGAGCAACTGTGGAACAGCATCCGGGCGGTGTTCCGGAGCTGGAACGGCAAGCGGGCGGTCTCTTACCGGCGCATCGAGAACCTGCCCGACGACTGGGGCACGGCGGTCAACGTCCAGGCGATGGTGTTCGGTAACCTGGGCGCGACGTCGGCGACGGGCGTGGCGTTCACCCGCAACCCGGCGACCGGCGACGCGCGGTTCTACGGCGAGTGGCTGCGTAACGCGCAGGGCGAGGACGTGGTGGCGGGCATCCGCACGCCCAACCCGCTGAACGCGGCGAGTCGCAACGTCCGCAACGCCGGGATGGAGAGCTTCGAGGAGGCGATGCCCGGGCTCTACGCCGAGCTCGACGGCTACCGCCGCATCCTCGAGCGGCATTTCCGCGACATGCAGGACCTGGAGTTCACGGTCGAGAACGGCCGGCTGTACATGCTGCAGACGCGGACCGGGAAGCGCACCGGCGTCGCGGCGATTAACGTGGCCATGGACATGGCTGCCGAGAAACTGATTGACGAACGGACGGTGCTGCTGCGCGTCAAGCCGGAGCAGCTCGACGAGCTGCTGCACCCGATACTCGACCCGGCCGCCGAAAAGGACGCGACGGTCATCGGCGAGGGCCTGCCGGCCGGCCCGGGCGGCGCGACGGGCCGGGTCGCGCTCACCGCCGCCGACGCCATCGAGCGGGCGCGGCAGGGCGACCCCGTCATCCTGGTGCGCGAAGAGACGAGCCCGGAGGACATCGACGGCATGCGCGCCGCCGCCGGCATCCTGACCGCGCGCGGGGGCATGACCAGCCACGCGGCGCTGGTGGCGCGGGGCTGGGGCAAGTGCTGCATCGTCGGGGCCAAGAGCGCCACGGTCGACGTGGCCGGCCGGACGGTCCGGTTCGGCGAGCTGGCAGTCGCCGACGGCGACTGGCTGACGCTGAACGGCACCAAGGGCCGGGTCTATGCTGGCCGGCTGCCGATGATCGACGCCAGCGAACAGCCGCGTTTCCAGCAGTTCATGAAGCTGGCCGACAAGCACCGCCGGCTGGCGGTCCGGGCGAACGCCGAGACGCCGGCCGACGCGGCGGTCGGGCGGCGGCTGGGTGCCGAGGGCATCGGCCTGTTCCGCACCGAGCACATGTTCTACGGCAAGGGCAGCGACGAATCGCTGTTCCTGCTGCGCAAGATGATCCTGGCGCGGAACGTCGCGGAGCGGCGGGCGGCGCTCGACGAGCTCTTCGTCCACGTCAAGACGGTGGTGAAGGGGACGCTCGAGGCAATGGATGGCCTGCCGGTGACCATCCGGCTGCTCGACCCGCCGCTGCACGAGTTCGTGCCCAAGTCCGAGGAGAAGCAGGCGGCGCTGGCCGAAGCACTGGGCGTCTCCGTCGAGGAAGTCCGGGAGCGGGGCAAGGAGCTGCGGGAGCTGAACCCGATGATGGGACACCGTGGCGTGCGGGTCGGCATTACCTACCCGGAGGTGACCGAGATGCAGGCGCGGGCGATTTTCGAGGCGGCGGCCGAACTGCTGGCCGAGAAGCGGCGGCCCATCCCCGAGATCATGGTGCCGGTGACCTGCGAAGCGCGCGAACTGGAGCACCAGAACGCCATCATCGCCCGCGTGCACGTCGAGGTCTGCCGCAAGGCCGGCCGGCGCCGGATTCCGCACCTGGTCGGCACGATGATCGAGATACCCCGGGCGGCGCTCCTGGCCGGCGAGATGGCGCGCGCGGCCGAGTTCTTCTCGTTCGGCACCAACGACCTGACCCAGATGACGTTCGGTTTCAGCCGGGACGACGCGGCGACGTTCCTGCCCGACTACCTGGCCAAGCGGCTGCTGGCGGCCGACCCGTTCCAGACGATCGACGTGGCGGCGGTCGGCGAGCTGATGCAGACCGGGGTGAGCCGGGGCCGGGCCGTCCGGCCCGGTCTGAAGATCGGCATCTGCGGCGAGCACGGCGGCGACCCGGATTCGATCAGGTTCTGCCACCAGGTCGGGATGGACTACGTGAGCTGTTCACCCTACCGCGTGCCGGTGGCGCGGCTGGCCGCGGCGCAGGCGGCGCTGCTCGACCGGCGTCCGGTGCGACCGGCCAAGTCCCGGCCGGCCCGTCGGCCGGCCAGAAAGGCGAGGTAGCCATGGCACCGGGCGAATGGACGGCCCGGCTCGAAGACCTGCTGGCGCGGCACGCGGACGTGCGGTTGAACCCGAGCCGGCGGCAGATGATCGAGCAGGCGGTCGAGCGCAACGAGGCGCTGGTCGCGCGCTGTGGCGCGCTCGCGACCTGGACACCGACTGACTCGACCGGCCGCAGCCCGAAGGACACGGTCATCGTCCGGCGGCCCGAGTCTGAGGCAGATATCGACTGGGATTCGCCCAACAACCTGCCGCTGGCGCCGGACACCTTCGACCTCCTGTTCGAGGACGCGCTGGCGGCGCTGGCCGCCAAGCCGCGGCTCTTCGTCACCGACCGGGTGCTGGGCGCGGACCCGGCCTACGCGCTGCCGTTCCGCACTATCACCGACCGGGCGCTGACCGCGCTGTTCACCGACAATATGTTCCGGCCCGCAGAAGGCCTCAAGCCTCAAGCCTCGAGCCTCAAGCCCCGGACTTCCCGTTTTGCCGAAAGGGGATTCACCCTGCTGGTGTTACCCTACGACCGGCTCAACCCGGCGCGCTACCACGGCCGGCTGCGGGTCGACCCGAAAACCGGCAAGACTTCGACGATGGTCATCGCGATGGACATGGACCGCCGGCTCGGCATCGTCTACGGCTCGGCGTACGGCGGCAGCGTCAAGAAACTGGCGTTCACGGTGATGAACTACCTGCTGCCGGCCGAGGGCGTGCTGCCGCTGCATTGCTCGGCCAACGAAGGTCCGGACGGCCACGTCGCCCTGCTCCTGGGCTTGTCGGGCACGGGCAAGACCACGCTGTCCGCTGACCCGCGCCGGGCGCTCCTGGGCGACGACGAACACGGCTGGGGCGATGATGGCGTCGCCAACTTCGAGAACGGCTGCTATGCCAAGCTCATCAACCTCGACCCGAAGAAGGAGCCCGAGATTTTCAACGCCTGCTTCCATGAAGCGCCGTTCCGCGAGCACGGTGCGATTGTCGAGAACGCGATGATGTACCCGAACGGCGAGTTCGACCTGTCGGACGAGCGGCTGACGCCGAATTCGCGCGGCTCGTACCCGCTGTCGTTCCTGTCGAACATCAAGACGCCGCCGGTCGCCGGCCACCCCAAGACCATCCTGTTCCTGGCCGCGGACGCCAACGGCGTGCTGCCGCCGGTCGCCCGGCTGACCCGCGAGCAGGCGATGCTCTGGTTCCTGATGGGCTACACCTCCAAACTCGCCGGCACCGAGACCGGCGTCGTCGAGCCGGTGAGCACTTTCTCGCGGTTCTTCGGCCAGCCGTTCATGCCGCGCAACCCCGACGTCTACGCCCGGATGCTGGGCGAGCGGCTCGACCGGTACGGGGCGACGGTGTACCTCGTCAACACCGGCTGGAGCGGCGGGCCCTACGGCACCGGCCGGCGCATCGATATCAGCCTGACCCGCGAGATTGTCGAATCGGCGCTGGCGGGCGCGCTGGCGGGCGTCGAGTACTGGGAGGACAAGGTGTTCCACCTGCAGGTACCGAAGACCTGCCCGGGCGTGCTGAACCCGGAGATGCTCAACCCGCGCGCGACCTGGCAGGACAAGTCGGCGTACGACGCCCGGGCGCAGAAGCTCGCGGCGGAGTTCTGCGCCAAGTTTACCAGGTCCTACGGCACCAAGGGCATCGACCCGGCGGTGGCCCGGGAATGCCCGGGGCGGTGACCGGCTAGGCCGGTCTAAGCCGTTTTCGCTTCGGGGAGACCAGCAACGCGACACCGAACACGGCGCTCGAGGTGATGACTATCACCGCGCCGGCGGGCACGTCCAGGAGCCACGACACCGCCAGCCCGACCAGGCAGGAGCCGACCGCGAACAGCATCGACAGCAGGTACATCGTCCGCAGCCGCCAGGTGAGCTGGAGCGCCGCCGACGGCGGGTTGACGACCAGGCTGAAAATCAGGAGGCCGCCGATGGTCGACAGGTTGGCGGTCACGGCCAGGCCGCACAGCGCCAGCATCGCGAAGAACAGCGTCCGTTCCGGCACGCCGGCGGCGCGGGCGACCGCGCGGTTGTAGAGCACCGCCTTGATCTCCTTGTAGAACAGCGCCAGGAACGCGAGTACCGCGCCGGTGACGGCCGCCATCAGCGCGAGGTCGCGGCCCGACACCAGCAGGACGTTGCCCCAGATGAGGCCGAGCGCCGCGCCGCGCGGGCCGCGCATCAGGCCGAGGCCGAGGAAGGCGAGCCCGAGCACCAGCGAGAAGATGATGCCCAGCGACACCGACGGCGCGAGGTCGGCGCGCTCGGCGACCGGGCCGATGGCCAGCGACACGGCCAGGCAGAACAACGCCGCCGCGACCAGCGGGTTGATGCCCAGCAGCATCCCCAGGATAGAGCCGGCGAAGGCCGCGTGCGACATCGCCACGCCGACGAATGGTATCTCCATCATCACCACCCAGACGCCGACCGTGCCGCAGACGACACCGCCCAGCACCGCGGCCGCGAGCGGGCGCCAGAGGACCAGCAGTTCAGAAGTCATCGCTGTAGCGCCCGGCGGCAAGGTCGGGGCCGGCGAGCATCTCCGGGCCGCCGGCGCGGGCGATGCGGCCGTCCTTGACCACCAGGATGCGGTTGGTGACCGGCGGCAGGTGCGCGATGTGGTGGGTGACCATCACCACCGTCAGCCCGAACCGGCGCCACGCCTGGACCACCAGTTCGCCGAGCTCGCGCACCGCGCGCGGGTCGAGGTTGGCGGTCGGTTCGTCGAGCAAGAGCAGCTCCGGTTCCTGGGCGAGGGCGCGGGCCAGCGCCAGCCGGCGGGCTTCGCCGCCGGATAACTGGCCGACCGGCCGGCCGGCGAGGTGGGCGATGCCGGTCAGTTCCATCATCGACCGGGCCCGGTCCCGGTCGGTGCCGGCGTAAGGGCGCAGCAGCCCGCTGCGGCCGACCAACACCGCCTCGAAGCACGAGACCGGGACGCGCGGGTCGACGCGCTCCTGCTGGGCGACGTAGCCGATGCGGCGCCGCAGCCGGCCGAAGTTGCGGCCGGTCGCCCGCACGCCGAGGACGTCGACGGTGCCGGCGCTCGGGGCGGTGAGGCCGTTGAGGACCGTCAGCAGCGTGGTCTTGCCCGCGCCGTTCGGGCCGATGATGCCGCAGCAGTCGCCGCGCGCGATGTCGAGCGTGACGTCGCGCAGGGCCGAATGACCGCGGTAGCTGACCGTGACGGACCGGAGCGACGCGGCCGGCGCGGGGCAGTTCAAGGCGCCGGCGGGGCGATTGCCGACTCGATGGCGGCGACGTTGGCCAGCAGCGTCGCCGGGTAGTCGTCGTCGAGCGGGAAGTTGGTGAGCGTCACGTGGCGCGCGCCGGCGGCCTCGGCCAGCGCCGTGCCCGCGTCCGGGCCGGACTGCAGGTTGTCGACAAACAGCCCGACCGACGAGTCGACGGCGAGCCGGGCGAGCCGGGTGAGTTCGGCGGCGGTGAACTCCTCGGGACGGCCGTAGGTGGCGACGACGGGAAAGTCCAACCAGCGCAGCAGCGGCGCCTGGTGCTCGGCCCCGATGACGCGGGGCAGCTGCCGGCCGGCGAGGCGGCCGCGCGCCTGCCCGGCGACTGTGTCCACCTTCGCCCGGTAGCGGTCGGCGGCGCGGCGGAAGCGGGGCGCGGACGCGGTGTCGGCCTCGGCCAGCAGCACGGCGATTTCCTCGACCGCCGCCCGGTGGACCGCGGGCACCATCCAGTTGCCGGCGGTAGCCAGCTTCACCTTCCTGAGCCGCGGGTTGGCGAGTGCCTGCTCGAACCCGGGGAGCCAGGTCTCCCAGCCGTGGCTGAGCAGCAACTCGGCGTTGTTGGCGGCGGCGACCGCCGAAGGCGGGATGTCAAAATGACCCGGGCAGAGCGTGGCCGGCGCGACCGTGGTGACGAACACGCTGTCGCCGCCTACCGCCCGGACGATAGCCGATATGTCGGCGGTCGAGGCGACGACCTGCAGCCGGCCGGCGGGCCGCGGCCCGCAGCCGACCGCCAGCAGCAGGACCAGCGGGGCGGACAGGGCGCTGATGACGTGTTCGAGGCTGCATCGGCGGCGGCGCGGCGCGGCCGAAGCTGTGTGGGCGGTGTCGAGGTGATTCATCGGTGGCCGGGCTCCTTTCAGTGCGCCAGCGGGCAGGTGGCAGGGGACAGGGAGAACCGGGCGTGGCGGACGCCCCGCGTCGCGGTCAGCCGGTCGGCGAGGGCGCGCAGCCGGTCGGCCCGGCCGCGCATCAGCACCACCTCGAAGCAGTTCCTGTGGTCGAGGTGGACGTGGACGGTGGAGACGACCTCGGCGTGGTGCTCGTGTTGGTCGCGCAGCAGCCGCTGCGCCAGCTCGCGCTGGTCGTGGCTGTAGACGTACGACAGCACGCCCACCGCCTCGGCCCGGCCCGCCGCCAGGTCGGTCTCGGCCAGCCGCGCGCGCACCAGGTCGCGCACCGCCTTGGAACGGGACGCCGCGCCGGCCCTGCCCAGCAGCCGGTCGAACCGCGCGAGCAGTTCCGGCTCCATCGAAACGCCGAACCGGACCAGTTCCGGTTCAGCAGGCGATTGCCTCTGTGCCACGATTCTTGAAATAGTAGCACCGCGCCGGCCCGGGTCAATGCCGGCTGTTTGACTGGCGTCCGGCCGGTCATAGGATTAGCGCATGCGCATCCGGATGCCGGCGCCTGCCGGCTGGTTGCTGGTCGCGGTCGGGGTCCAAGGCATGGCGACGCAGCTGGTGCTGCTGCGCGAGCTCCTGGCCGGGCTGGCGGGCAACGAGCTGGTCGCCGGGGCGCTCCTGGGCTGCTGGGTCGGGTCCGAGGCGCTGGGTGCTTGGCTGGCGGGCAGGACCTGGCCGGACTGGTCCGTCTCACTCCTCACGCCGGCCGCGATAGTGGCGGCGCTGGCGTCGCTGCTCGCGCCGTTCGGCGTCGCGCTGGCCCGGCAGGTGCTGGGCGTGCTGCCGGGCGAGGTGGTCGGAATCCCCGGGATGCTGGCGGTGACGCTGGCCGCGGTGCTGCTGCCGGCGCTGGCGCACGGCGGGCTGTTCGTGCTCGGGACCGCCGCCCTGGCGCGCCCGGCGGCCGGCGCCTCAGTCGTCGGCCGAGGGTATCTCCTCGAGGGCGTCGGGACGGCCCTGGCCGGGTTGGCGGCCGGGCTGGCGATGGCGGCCGGCGCGGGTTCGGTGCTGCTGGTGGCGCTCGCCAACCTGCCGATGCTCGCACTGGCCGCGGCGGCGGAACGGCGCCGCCCGGCGCGGGTCGCGGCGCTGGCCGCGGCCGGCGTCGTCGTGTTCGCGGCGGCACTGGGCGCACGGCTTGAGGTCCGTGTTTGGCAGCGCCACTGGCCCGGCTACCGGGTCACAAGCCTCGACAACTCGGCGGTCGGCAAGGTCATCGTCGTGGAACGGGCGGGCCAGCGGCTCGTGCTCGAAGACGGCACGCCGGTCTTCGGCAACCCGCGGCCGGACGTGGCGACAGCTGAGGAGGTTGCGCACCTGCCGATGCTCGCCCACGGCGCGGCCGGCCGGGTACTGGTCGTCGGCCCGGGCTACGAGCTGCTGCCCGAGCTGGCCCGGCACCGGCGCGCGGCGGTGACG
>JAEAMF010002158.1_pt1 | contig 11775 bp, 10 predicted proteins | sample 8958721 | NCBI WGS metagenome assembly JAEAMF01 (sample SAMN16933255, study PRJNA681124) | bioreactor sludge metagenome | isolation source: anaerobic bioreactor treating anionic surfactant - SDBS | place: India: Bengaluru | collected 2019-02-28
CCAGCGGATGGCCTCGTCCACAACAATATGCGCAGAGTACCCTTCGAGCTGGCCGACATCCCTGGAGTTGCGGACGAAGTTGTCAGGATTGCGGTGGTTTGGCAACGCATTGTTTTGCGTCGAAAACCAGTGATCGAATCCATGATCGCCCGGCTGCGGCTGGGTGGGTTTGTTGAACTCGCCGTTCATATGCCATTTGCCGCTCAGACAGGTCGCGTAGCCGGCGCGTTTGAGTAATGTGGCAATGGTGATTTCGCTCCTGCGGACATGAACGGGCGAGTCGTGCGCAATCCAGTTACGCACGCCAACGCGAGTTGGTGTACGGCCCGTCATCAGCGCTGTGCGCGACGGCGAACAGTTCCCATGTGCCGCGTAACAACTGGTCAGCCGCAGACCTTCCTCTGCAAACTTGTCTAGATTCGGGGTATGCAATGCCTTGTCACCGAAGCAGGCGAGATCACCATAACCAAGGTCGTCGCAGAGAACGAGGAGAATATTGGGTTTGTCTGCGGCACTGGAAACAGACAGGCACAGAGATAAGAAAAAGATTGTAACGATGGACTTCATGGCGGACCTCCCTTTTCGGCTAAAAGCTTCTATTTTCTTTTAGAAGCGAAACATCACTGTCTCTTGCTTTATTTTAAGACACGGGCAGATTAAAACAGGGCCCTGATCAACTCAAGGCGGAATGAGCCCGCCTGCCCTGACATTCCCACTGCTGGTAACCAGCGGTTCGCTACATGCTGACTACTCTTGTACCGAAATCTTCAGTATGCACAACGTGCGAGACGGTAATTCGAAGGTGATCCTCGTGCGCGGACCATCGACGGTGAACGTCTTAGCACAGGCAACTGATTTTCCTTCCCTGTCGGCGACCGTGAAAACGTACCGGCCGTTTTTCAACAGATACAGTTCCGCCCCCATCGTGCGCGCCTTTTCGCCGAAATGAAAGAGTTCTGCTCCAAAACGATTGTTCCCGCGATCGGTTACCAGGGCTGCAATCTCACGCGGTTCGGTGAGCCAGCGGACAGCGTTGAGGGGAAATACCGCAAATTCGCCACGGTCCCCGGTGGCTGTCATGTAGAGCAGGTCCATGTTTGGTCGCTTGTCGCAGGCCAACACTTTTTTTTCAAAGAGCATATCCTCGCCAAAGAGCCGACCGAAGGTAAAGACACGATCGGTCCAGCGGACCTCGCTGGTCCAACCAGGAAAGTTGATCGACAAGGCCTCTGCCGTGGCACTCAGCGACTTAGCCAGCCGCGGTCGGTCGGGTTCCTTTTCCTCCTCAGTCACCGACTTGTAGTCGCGGTTAAGAAGTTCGTCAAACTCTCTTCCTCCCGTCAGCAACCTGTATTTTGCCAATGTCCCGGCCAGGAAGTGGAGCTTCTGACCACACCACGCCCGCGAACCCGGTTCGGGCTTCTTCGAAGATGACTTCAACCACTCTAGCCGGATGGCGGCCATTGTGCGCAACGGCCGCAGGTATTTCTCGTCGCGGGTCAGGTGATGGGCCAAAAGCAAGGCGTCACACATTCCACGCATGGCGCTGGGCCATTCGTAAAGTAACGGCTCATCGCTGTTGCGCGGATCCCACCAGTCTTTCCCTGTACCGGCCGTTACACCCTCAGGCCAGTGGATCGCGGCGGGAATGACACCCGCCGGCTTGCCGCGCTCCTCGCGCGCGGCCGCATCCACCCACGTATCCAGCCAGGCGGTGAAAAGTTTTCTGAGTTTCTCGTCGCCAGTCCGCAGCCACAGAATCAGCGCCGGCTCAATTGCCCGGATGTTATAGGGCACATCGCAGGCGCGTACCGTACCTGGTTCCACCTTCTGCACACTGAAATAGGTGCTCTTGAACTGCAGGAAACCGCGTTCGTTCCGACCGGCCCATAGCGTCTCCATCAGTTCGGCCAATCGCGTGGCCCGCCTGCACCAGTCCGGATCGTCGGGCCTCAGATGCATCATGGGCGTGATCGTGTCGCTGGTGGGTTCGGCCGTGTGCTCCACGTCGTAAACGTGCCGCGTGTAGCCGTCCTTCATGTACTCCTGACTCAGCAGCGCCCGGGAAAAGAACTCCTGTGCCTCAGTCATCTTCGGGTGTTCGAAGGCGATCATCACGGGCACCCAGTTCCGCCACATCTCGCAATCGTCATCCCATCCACCGCCGTATTGGCCGTCCTTCTGCAACCGGTGGTCTATCCACCAGAGAACAATGTCGGTAAGCCGCTCCAGGCCCTCCCGTTGGGCGGCAGCCCAGGCGGGGGCGACGGAAACAGACGGGTACGACTTTTCGGGCGGGATTGGTTCGCCGAGGTACATCCGCACAATGCGATTCTCAGGAAAGGCCCTGGCAGCAACCCGGAACTGCGCAACGGCCTTGTCGAAGTAACGACGACGCTCGTCGTGATAGCCCTTGATGTTGCCGTACTCGTTGGCCGTCCAGACAAGCATTCGCCCGCGGTAGATGCAGGTAATCGGATATAAAAGAGAATCCGGCTCCACGCCGAAGTCATAATCCAGCTTCTTGCGCATGTCCTTGTCGAACCACTGAAAGAGCCGTGAATCGTTCACCCAGCGGTCTACAACCACCACGAGTTTATCGGTCTCTTTGCGCAGCGTCTCATCCAGACCAGGCATACTTTGCAGCTGCTTCAGAATCTTCAGGCGCTCGGCGTCGTCATTGGCATTACCGGCCTTCCGGATGAGTTCCTCGGGAGCAGTTTCGACGCACAACGCATGCAGCACTGTAAGGAGAAACGCCATCAGGAAGTAATGAAATAGGGCGAAGCGAATTTTCATGTCAGTTGATAAGAAATCACGATTCGGGGAGCAATTCTGAAACATCGGTTTCAGCGCCCTCGTCCCTGTTAATTATCTAAATGCTAACACTGCCATGACTGATGACAAGATCTTTTACTACCGTTTCCTCAAAGTATCAGAAAGAGTGTTCTCCGGAGTCTTGACGCATTTCAACGTGTCCCATCATGAACTGACCAGCAACTCGATTCGCACGTCATCGGGCATCAGGTCCACCTCCGCCTCGAACGTCGTGCCCTTCTCCACCGCAACCAGGCCCGTCGCCGTCTGTGAAAAGGTCTCGTATCGTGTAAACCATATAGACCGCAGGCAGGAAACACATATTTTTATCAATTCTGCGATAGCCATCTGTCGTCAGGTAAACATTATAGAACTATCAATAGCGAGTATTTGCCGGTATTTTGAACTCCATTCCGGATTTTCACAGCCAAACTGGCATAACTAATGCTAATCATTCATGCAGAAAAGGAGAAACATGAGACACTTTGATTGTCCTCTGTGTAGAAAGGACAGACTGATGCAAGAAAAAAACATCAGGCTGGTGACAGAGATTGATCACAATCCCGGCAAGATCAAATACGTTTCCTTTCACCAGTTCATCTGCCCCTCGTGTGGGTATGTAGCTCTGACGCGACTCCCTGAAGAAGGAACAGAACCCGAATCTATAATGGATTTAGACCAGGGAAGATCATGAGAATCCTTGTCATAGATGATGATAAAAGCATCATCAAAATGATGATGGAAATGCTGCAAGAGGAACACCTTGTGGAAGGCATAACCAGCGCCGAGTCAGCTCTTGAAATTATACGCAAGAAGGAATTCGATATTGTTTTCATCGATTATGACATGCCTGAACATGACGGACTCTGGTTCATGAAAAATGCTGATCTCCCTAAACGCACGGTAACCCTGCTTTTCACCGGCAATCTCAACAAGCTTCTATTGTCTGAAATGTTCAAGACAGGGATTACGGGTTACCTTTCCAAGCCTGTTACTATTGAAGAAGTACGACGCCATCTCGATTTCTATTCACATTCAGGCAAATATGCAGGCTACGCCGTGTCCGCCTGAAAACAGGCCACGCCGGAAAAATTTCCCAGTAAAATTATTCCCAACGCAGTCCCGGAACTTAAACCGATTAAATCAATTGATCACCTTCCGGGTTTATGCATTAATCCATCCGCTGTTACTTCCATAAACACTGAGGAGCCTCTCATGAAATACGTTACATGGCTGAACAAACCACACTCCAACATTTCACGTATTATGTCGATAGCCCTTGTTGCCATAGTTGCAACGGCCCTCCGTGCCGAGGATGCCGTTAACAGGGAAATCGAACCCTGGCAACCTGGCACAATGGACATTCACCAGATCAGCAGCGGTCGTGGCAACGCCGGCCTCTACATCTTTCCCGACGGCACTTCACTGCTGGTGGATGCGGGCGAAATCGAACGCAAGACGCCCAACCATACCCCCGATCGTCCCGATGGTTCGCGCCCGGCTGGCGAGTGGATCGTTCGCTACATCTGCCACGCGCTGCGTCACTACGCAAAACCGGCTCTCGACTATGCGCTACTGACACACTTCCATGAAGATCACATGGGCGGCCTCACAAACAGCCAGCCCATGTCGTCTTCCGGCGCATACCGGCTTACGGGCATCACGTGGGTCGGCGAAAAACTGCGCATCGGAAAAATGATTGATCGCAACTGGCCGGATTACAACTACCCTATCCCTCTGGAAAGCCCATTCATAAAGAATTACCGGGACTTTGTGAAGTGGCAGGCGGACCACAATGGCGTGAAGCCGGAACGATTCGCGCCCGGCCGCAAAGATCAGGTGGTATTATGCCGCACCCCGGAAAAATACCCGCAGTTCGAATTCCAGAATGTAGGCGCCAATGGGGAAATCTGGACCGGCAAAGGGACCGCCACTGAACATCGCTTTCCTTCATTCGACAATTTTCCACGTAAGCAGCTGCTGGATGAAAATGTGTTCAGCATTTCTTTCCGTCTGCGTTACGGCAGCTTCCGGTTCTTCAACGGCGGTGACCAGCCCGGTATACGCCCAAACAGGCCGGACTGGTATGATCTTGAAACGCCTGTTGCCAAGGTCGTCGGTCCGGTGGACGCAGCCATCCTGGACCATCATGGCTATGTGGATTCAATGAATGAGTTTCTCGTATCCACACTACGCGCCCGAATCTGGACAATCTCAGTATGGGACGCCCACCATCCCACGCCAGCCGTGTGGGATCGTCTTTTTTCCGAGAAACTCTACCCCGGCCCGCGCGATGTCTTTGCCACTGATGTGCATCCAAAAGCCCGCGAAGAAATCAAAAGTATTGACCGCATGGCCAGCGGACAGGGGCACATCGTCCTGCGCGTTTCGCCCGGTGGCACTGAATTTCGCGTCGTGATTGTTGACGACACTTCCGAGAGTCACCGCGTCACGAAAATCTTCGGCCCATTCAAATCGAAGATGTAGGATGTCTCCTCAGGCACAAAAAACGCCAGGGTCACTGTATAACGGGCCGCAGACCTTCAATTGTCTGAAACCGCCGGCCATCCTGTTTGCACAATGATTTCACCAGCCGCTCGCCTGACATGACACCGGAAGGAAGTCCCTCTCCCGGCTGAACCCACGGACCGCACATGAGGCACTGTCCGGATTTCTTTCGGAATGATTGACGTACATTTCAGGTGGTTCGAAACCCGCGAGGCGTGGTCGGGTTTCGCCTGCATCCGGCTTGTTATGCATTTTGTCCCTTGTCATTCGTCTTGGGTTTTCTAAGGTTTTCCTCTCCGATGAGTTCAATGAGGGCATTTATCCTTCGGGAAAAGTGCTCGTATACACCAAAAATGATGGAAGACAGAGCGATCAAGAGCAAAAGGAGATAAACTTGTTCCTTGCAAAAATATACAGCGAAAATCAGCCAAAGTGTTCCAGACGTATAGAATTTCCAATCGGATTTACCCCGGATAATTTTCAAGAGATGTTCACGTCTATTAAGGTTACTGAGTCTTGAGGTTGCCTCCATCTCTGCTAACGACGTTGTTTCATTCATTGTTTTGTTCTCCTTCTGCCTAATTGCCGCGATCAAGCTGAGGCGGCCGCGAATGGCCGATAGCCTGAAAACGCTTGTTGACTGATTGGTCCTGATCTGCATCCTTTTCCTGAGATGACAATGAAAAGATCTGTTCGACCGTCACGTTCAACGCTTGCGCGAGTCTCAGGGCAGTGTCCGTGGAGGGGATGAAGCGTCCCACTTCAATGGCATTTACGGATTTTCGGCTGATACCGGCTTTCTGCGCAAGCGCTTCTTGTGTCAGGTTCTCGATCGCCCTGAACACTCTGAGTCTGTTCGTTAGTGTAATGGTACCCATCAGCCACGCTCAAGGTAGCAGTATGTCGCTGTGAAAGTTATGCCCCCAATCAGCACTGGCAACATGCCAATGGGCGTCATCGACATCGGAAAGGAACAACCCAAGCATACCAGGAGTAGGGATGCACAAACGGTGGTGATAAAACCCGCGACTGCCGCTTTACGTTCGTTCTCCTTCTGGAAATCGTCTCTGAAGACCCTGAAAACGTCGGGATCCCTTTTCGCTCTGATGTAAATTGCGACTAATGAAGAAGCGCTTACGATGAGAAGGATCAAAAAGGCCAGTCCCGCCGAGATGTGCCGAAGAATGGCATGGGCTGTCTCTTTGCTCCAGTGGCTGGAGTCGGGGGTCTGGTTCCCGGCGATGAGCGTGAGCGGCCAATATATCGCGGCGTAGCAGCACACCGCTGTTACGGCGGCATACACTTGGTATCTGTTGTAGCGATGGCGTAGATTCTCTGCACTGTTTTTCATTGTTCTCTCCTAGTTATGTAACCCATACTCTCCACAATGTAACCTATAGGTTACTAACAGTAAAGAGAAATCTCAACATATTTTTCCGAAACCAAGGGGTCACACACGCCTGTCCACGTCCAGCGCAGTAATCTGAAACCGCAGGCCATCCTGTTTGCACAGGGATTTCACCAGCCGCTCGCCTGACATGACACCGGAAGGAAGTCCCCCGCCCGGCTGGACCCACTGGCCACACATGTAGAAGTTCTGCAGGCCGGGCAAGGTCTGGCTCATTGGCCGCATGAGTGTGTTTGCATTCTCCGGCGTAATCAGCCAGCCTTCAAAATTTCCCTTCCAGTTCCCGGTATACCTTTCAAAAGTCAGCGGCGTAGCCACATCCGTCATCTCAACCTGGTCCGAGATGCCGGGAAAACGCTGTTCGAGCAGTTCCACGATCGTCCGTGCAACCTGTTCTTTCTTTCCTTTGTAAGCAGCAGGATCCCGGGCAAGGTCCCTCCAGTACTCATAACTGCTTGGAATCATTACCTCGATAACGGTTTTCCCGGCAGGGGCAAGGGTCGGATCCTGACTGTAAACGTGAACCCAAATACGCTTCTGCACGGTATCGGCAATTTCCACCGGCTGGCGCAAAGGAAAACTGATTCCAAAAACGGTTTTTGGCTCCGCACTGAAAGACCGATTCACACCAATTCCAACGAAAAGCAGCGACGGGAAAATTGGCCATTTCTCATAGGGCTCGCGCGTTTTGGCATCCGTATACTTTCCATCCAGCATGGAAAAGATTGTGGCGTATCCATCAGCAGCGGAGACGATCCGCGCGGCATGGTGTTCACTCCCATCCGCAAGACGTACCCCAACTGCCCTGCCCCCCTCCACGATGATTTTCTCAACGCGACTGCTGTAGTGAATTGTGCCTCCAAGATCAACAAACCGTCTCGCCATTGCCTGTGACATCGGCAATGAACCACCTATCGGATAACCGGCATTCTTTTTATGCAGCCAGGCAAAGGTAAAGAGCATAAACAGCATGGAGAATTCCGGGACCCACATTTCACGCAGGGCCTCACGGATCATCGGATCTTTGAATTTAAGAACGAAATCCGCAGTAGTTGTCTTTAAAAACTTCTGTATCGAGCGATATCTCAAAGCAAACAACAAGCCGAGAGTCACGCCTTTCAGGAAGCGACTTAGCGGTGGGGCTGAGGTGGATGGCGGATCGAAATTCATACACAGGCGGATACCACTGACAAGCTCACGGATGGCTTCAGCATCCTGGGGCGAGAATTCCAGCAGGTGTCGCTCAAGTTTGTCCACATTCGAGTAAAGGGTCAGAGTGCGTCCGTCTGCTCCCTCGTGGCGCATGTATTCATCAAGATAAACGAATTCACGTCCCTGCGCGATACCGACATCCTCCCAGTATCTGTGCATGCCACTTAGGGGCGAAGAACCCACGAGCCAGTGGATACATCCATCGATGGTATAGCCCTTGCGCTTCCAAGCGGTACACAAGCCTCCAGGCAAATTATGCATCTCGAAGATCCGGGTCTTGTAGCCGTTCATCTGCGCGTATATCCCGGCCGACATTCCGCCGAAACCCGCACCAATTATTATGATTGATTTATCGTCCATTAACTTTTCTCCACCTAACCCGCTTATCGCCCAGCGCAACCTAAAGAGAGAAGTGGCGTACATTTTGCGGGGAAGCCGGTAAGTGTCTTTTGCGCACCGACATCGTTACGGATACTGCCGCGTATGCATATACAGCGGCAGTATCCAAGCCTTGTCGCCATCGCAAAATCCACATACCGTTTCCCCGTTCCCATGGACCCCAAAATGTACACCACAACCTGCCATCCGTATCCGTCGGATGGATACGGAATTCTAATGACAAAAGAATTTTCCAAAAACAAGAAGTAGTTGGCGGATAGTATTAGCGAAAGTTAGAACTCGAAATTAGTCCAGGGATTCTGGTTGGTTATGGTGCCGGACTGACTCTCGATAGGTCCTATAACCTGCTGGCCGGTAATCGCGTAATTTGTCCCATTGCCGCCGCAGGTGTTTTTTACGATGAAGTTGCCGGATTCGCTGGCTTCGATTCCACGGTCGTTATCACGGCTCAGATTGTTTTCAACACGATTCTTGTCTCCGATCGTCCGGATGCCCGCGCCATCGCCGGAATCTCCGTTACTCTGGCAGCTGTTTCCCTCTACCAGCGAATAACACGCGCGGATACCATCTTCCGTGTTCTGGTAGGCAATGCACCTGGTTATGACAGACATGTTGGCGAATATCCCGTGCGACTTGTTCTTTGATGCAGAAATGCCCGAGACTGTACACATCTCTGCATAGATTCCGGACTGGGTGTTGCCGTAGACCGCACAATCTCGAATGGTACAGTTCTGCCCGTAAATTCCGTACAGGAGATTCTGGTAAGCCATGCATTTGCTGATGGTGCTTCCGTTATAAGTCGTAATGCCTTCGCCGTTATTGTTATAGGCGGAGCATCCGGTTATGGTGGACCCGTCGTTTGCACCGATACCCCGGCTTCCATTCCCGTACGCTTTGCAGTCACGGATGGTGCAGCCCGTATCAGCCGATATACCGAAATACTTGTTGTTGGCCGACACGCAATCGCTGACCAGGTTGTTCTTTCCGACCAGTATTCCGATGCCGTTAGCGTTCCACCCGTTGGATATGCTGGTCAGACCGCTGAATACCGAATTATCGGTTGCGAATGCATACAGTCCGTATTCTCCCCAGTCGCGGATCACACCATTTCTGATGGTGACCGAGTTCTGGCTGTTTGAAATGTCAATGCCCCTCAGAGACCCATTGACGCCCCTGATGCTGAAGCCGTTAAGGTCCAGTGTAACGTTGTCGACACAGATGGAAATGCCGTTGGAGCCCGAAACACCCGTCAGGTTGCCAACCACAACGTATGCGCCGGAGTTTGTTATGGCGAAAGGGAGGCTGGAGATCGGCAGGGCGGGCAGAACCTCGTTCATGGTGCGCATTCTAGCCTCTGGTGATCCCGGCAGTCCCGGTGGGTCGAGGTAGTTGTCGGCATTAATGTACGAACCGACAATTATCAGGGCGAGCCCTGCCAGAATTAACCTGTTACTCATTGTTTCCTCCATCCGAGTTTAACAGATAGTTCTTTATCTATTCCCATGGTTTCCCGGCGGAATAGCCTGACTTGAATTATGTTTACATAAACAGATGTCTCCCGAGACATCAAAACTGTATTAAGGTATAAATTCTAGCTATGAAATGCCGTGACGGAAAGAAAATTATAAAGGCAAGCGGATGATGAACAAACTTCCCTGATTTAGCGTACTTTTAACCTCGATATCGCCGCCGGATGCACGGGCAATGGCTTTTGCCAGACTGAGGCCGAGGCCCAAACCCGGTTCGGAACGGCTGGTGTCACAGCGGTAGAATCGGTCAAATATTCTTGACAAATTTTGTTCTGAGATTCCGATGCCGGTATCTTCGAAAAGAATTTTAATCTGTCTGTCCTCTTCCTTCAAGGTAACGGTAACGGTGCCGCCGGGGCGGTTATATTTAATTCCGTTCTCAATAAAGTTGGTTACCAGTCGCTGTAACTTGTGCTTGTCACCCAGAAAATATAATTCATTGTCAGGAAGTGAAGTCATCACCTTAACACCTTTTTCCTCGGCGATCGGCTCAAAAAGATCACAGGCGGATAAGATAAGTCTGTTCATTTCTACTTTTTCCTTATCGGTGGTACTGACGCCGGCTTCGACTTCTGTTATGTCGAGCATGGTGTTGATCATGTCGATCAGGTTGTCACATTCTTCTATGGTACTGGCGGCCATGTCGCTGCAGCTGGTTTGAGAACCGGCACCGAGGAGTGCCATTTCTGCTTTGCCCCGTATTCTGGCAAGAGGGCTTCTTAAATCATGAGCGATATTGTCGGTTACTTCCTTCATGCCTCTGATCAGGGCCTGAATACGGTCCAGCATATTATTGAAGGTATCAGCCAGTTTCTCCACTTCCGAAGTGCTTCGTTTCAGCCGGACTCGTTGATCATAATCTCCCCCGGCTATTTTCTCGGCGATCAAAGTAACCTTCTCGACTCCTTTCAAGGCTTGCCTGGCCAGAAACCAGCCGACAATTGTTGACAGTGCCACCAATGGGAATACCACTAACAACGAGAAGCGTTTAAAAAAGGACAGTGTCTTTTCGTAGTCGGCAAGTGATTCTCCAGTCTGCAGGACAAATCCCTGGCCGATATCGCCGGACACCGTCCTTAACTGGTTCGGGTAGCCAGGTGCGTCTATATTTGAGAATATTTTCTCGCCATTCCTGTATGCCAGAAGAGCAAGGCTGTCGAGCTGTTGCGTGTTTCTAAAGGGAAAGTTCGTTGTCAGGATAATCTCCTGGCCGCTAGACGAGAAAAGGCGGAAAAAAGAATCTTCAATTTCGGAGTCTACCTCGATGACCATGTATTTTTTCACCGCTTCCAGTCCGCTTTTATTCAGGAGAGATCGAAACTCCGTAATCTCCTCTCCTAAACTGCGATCCAGGTCTTCGATAAGGTGTGAGGCGATGTAAGAATAAAAAAGAAAAATAAGAAGTAGGGTGGTAATCATGAATATGCCTGCATACCACAGGGTCAGGCGGAACGACAGTGTATGGCAGAGATCACGTATTTTCCCGGAGAACATAACCGAAACCCCGTATGGTATTAATCAGCTTTTTATGGAAACCGCCGTCGATTTTATCCCGCAGATGGCAAATCCGGGCTTCGACGACATTTGTCTGAGGGTTGAAGTTGTAATCCCAGACATGTTCCATAATCATCGTTTTCGAGACTACTTGACCGACGTTCCTCATCAGGTACTCCAACAGAGAAAACTCCAGGGGCTGAAGTTCAATGCATTTTCCGCTACGTTCGACCTTGCGGGTCTTAATGTCCAGAGTAAGGTCGTCTACCGTTAACCTGGTCGGAGAGGCGGCGCCGGTTGACCGGCGGATAAGGGCATATACACGGGCCAGAAGCTCTGAAAAGGCGAAGGGTTTGGTCAGATAATCATCTCCGCCGCTTTTCAGTCCACGCACACGGTCATCAACAG
>JAEAMF010002159.1_pt1 | contig 11770 bp, 8 predicted proteins | sample 8958721 | NCBI WGS metagenome assembly JAEAMF01 (sample SAMN16933255, study PRJNA681124) | bioreactor sludge metagenome | isolation source: anaerobic bioreactor treating anionic surfactant - SDBS | place: India: Bengaluru | collected 2019-02-28
TCCTATAACCAGGCATGGGACGGCTATCAGGCGGTTGCCTCTTATGATCAGCAACACTGGTTTCGGGTACCGACCCAGTTCGACGGCCAGGCGCTGCACTTCCAGCTTGAGGCCGGCGAACAGGAGGCCTGGTTTGCCTACTTTGAACCCTACTCCCGCGCCCGCCACAACCAACTGATTGAACGGGCGGTCAGCCTGCCTGGCGTGGAACTGCTGGCCACAGGGCGCAGCGTCGAAGGGCGCGACATCCCGCTACTGCGCGCAGGCAACGGCGCAGCAGGCAAACGCAAGCTGTGGATCATCGCCCAGCAGCATCCCGGCGAGCACATGGCCGAATGGTTCATGGAGGGCGTGATTGATCGCCTGCAGGCCAACGATGCAACGGTTCAGGCGCTGCTGAAGGTGGCCGACCTGTACCTGATCCCGAACATGAACCCCGATGGTGCCTTCCACGGGAACCTGCGCACCAATGCTCAGGGCAAGGACCTCAACCGCGCCTGGCAGGACGCCAGTGTCGAACACAGTCCGGAAGTGTTCTTTGCACAGCAACAAATGAAACTGCAGGGTGTCGACCTGTTCCTCGACATTCACGGCGACGAAGAAATCCCCCACGTCTTCACCGCAGGCAGCGAAGGTACACCAGGCTACACACCCCGTATCGAGCAACTGGAAAGCGCGTTCCGTGAGCGCTTGTGCCGCCTGACCGCGGACTTCCAGCAAGTGCATGGCTACCCGCGCGACAAACCTGGGCAGGCGAACCTGACCCTGGCCTGTAACAGCGTTGCGCAGGCCTATGGCTGCCTGGCACTGACCCTCGAAATGCCGTTCAAAGACCACGACGACGCACCCAATGCCATTACCGGCTGGTCTGGGCAGCGCTCCAAAGCGCTGGCCAGTGCGGTGCTGGATACGCTAGCGCCGATGGTCGGCGACCTGCGTTGAGTGCTTGCGGTTGGCCCTGCTGCGCTCAGCGCGTCGTGGCCAACCGCAACCGATAGCTTCCCGGGCTCTCACCCGTCCATTTCTTGAAGGCCCGGTGAAAGGCGCTGGGCTCCTGAAAACCCGTCTGCTCGGCAATTTCCGCAACACTCAGTTCGCTGCCACGCAGGCACTCGAACGCCATCGCCCGGCGCACTTCATCCTTGATCTGCTGGAACGAACAGCCCTCACGCTCCAACTGCCGACGAAAACTGCTGGGGCTCAAGCCTTCCCCCTCGGCCATGGCCAACAATGTCGGCCATTGCCCGTACTGCCGTGCACGCAAGTGCCGATAAACCCTTGCTGCCAGGCCGTTCTGATTACGGTAGCGAATCACCAGCCACTGCGGCGCACTGTGCAGGAAGGTCTTCAGTGCCCCCAGGTCCTGAACCACCGGCAGGCGCAGGTAATCGGCAGCAAATTCGATTTCGGTATGCCCCGCCCCCAACTGCAGGTTCGGCCCCCACAGCAGTGCGTCATCATCCAGCGGTGCCCGGGAGTCGGCCAGCTCCGTGCGGTCGATGCCGATGCGCCGTCCACTCAGCCAGCACAACAGGCTGATCACCAGCACCAGGAAGGTTTCCTCGGCATAGACCCGGGTCTGTGCATCGGCCATCGTCGACTCCAGGCGGATCACCGCGCGCTGCCCCTTGAGGGTCAATACACCCTTGAGGTCACGCAGGAACAGCGCAAAGTAACTCAAACACTGGCGCAAGGCTTTTTCCAGGTTGGGCTCCTGGATCAGGCCACGGCAGATCAAGGCAAAACTGCCCAATGGCATGCCGTGGCTGTCGAGGTGGAAGAACTCGTCATCCAGTTCGTGAATCAGGATAAGCCAGAGCCGGGCGAAGGCCTTCGCCGGCACCCGGGCGCCCGGCTCGTCAAGCAGCTCAACAGCGATGCCGGCCTGCTCCAGCAGCGCAGCCGCGCGCGCAGGCTGATCACGCAAGCCATGAAGCATGACATGAACAAAATACACCGCGACCGAATCGTTTTCCCGCATGGCTGGTTCCGCTGTAACACGCACTGGTATGGCAAAAAATGCCAGCTCGTCTGGACAGTTATGGCATAGGACGACAGCGTCCCTTTGCCTAGACTCGACTGCATCCTGAAGCTGGTGCCCGGCATTCTCGCAGAGCCGAACACTGCCACGCCACGCTTTCGCACTCTGGAGTCGACGATGAACAACCACGAAATCTATGTAGTCAGCGCCGTACGCTCGGCCATTGGTACCTTTGGCGGCTCGCTGAAGGACCTGCCGCTGGCGGATCTGGCCACTCAAGTCTGCCGCGCCGGCATCGAGCGCGCCGGCATCGACCCGGCCCAGATCGGCCATGTGGTCATGGGCACCGTGATTCCAACCGAAGCGCGCGACGCCTACCTGGGCCGCGTCGCAGCAATGAATGCCGGCATTCCCAAGGAAACCCCGGCCTTCAACGTCAACCGCCTGTGCGGTTCGGGCCTGCAGGCAATCGTCTCCGCCGCCCAGAGCCTGATGCTGGGCGATGCCGAAGTCGCACTGGCCACCGGCGCCGAATCCATGAGCCGTGGCCCTTACCTGCTGCCACAGGCCCGTTGGGGCGCGCGCATGGGCGACCTGCAGGGTATCGACTATATGGTCGGCGTCCTGCATGACCCCTTTGAACACTTCCATATGGGCATCACCGCCGAAAACGTCGCGGCCAAACTGGGCATCAGCCGGCAGATGCAGGACGAACTGGCCCTGACCAGCCAGCGCCGCGCAGCCCGCGCCATTGCCGAGGGCCGCTTCGCCGGGCAGATCGTTACGGTCGAAGTCCCTGGGCGCAAAGGGCCACAGCAATTCAGCATCGATGAACACGTGCGCGGCGAGGTCAGCCTTGAGCAACTGGCCAGCATGAAAACCGTATTCAAGAAGGACGGTACGGTCACCGCCGGTAACGCCAGCGGCCTAAACGACGGTGCCGGGGCCTTGGTGCTGGCCACTGGCGATACGGTACGCCGCCAAGGGCTCAAGCCGCTCGCCCGCCTGGTGGGCTATGCCCATGCCGGGGTTGAGCCGGAACTCATGGGCCTGGGGCCGATTCCGGCCAGCCGCAAGGTGCTGGAAAAGGCCGGTCTGACCGTCGCTGACCTGGACGTGATCGAGTCCAACGAGGCCTTTGCCGCCCAGGCTTGCGCCGTTGCCCGCGAACTGGGTTTCGACCCTGAGAAGGTCAACCCCAACGGCTCCGGTATCTCGCTCGGCCATCCAGTGGGTGCGACCGGCGCGATCATCGCGACCAAGGCCATTCATGAATTGCACCGCATACAGGGCCGTTATGCCCTGGCGACCATGTGCATCGGCGGCGGCCAAGGTATCGCCGTACTGTTCGAACGCACTTGAGCCCAAAGGAGTTTTATACCGTGACAATCAACAACATCGCCGTGATCGGCGCCGGGACCATGGGCAACGGTATTGCTCAGGTCTGTGCCGTAGCCGGCTTCCAGGTCACCCTGATCGACATTTCCGACGCTGCCCTTGAGCGTGGCGTAGCCACCCTGCGCAAAAACCTCGAGCGTCAGGTCAACAAGCAAACGCTGGACGCTGCACAGGCCGAGGCGGCGCTGCAACGAATCAGCACCAGCACCGACTATGCCCAGCTCAAGAGCGCGCAACTGGTCATCGAAGCGGCTACCGAGAACCTTGAGCTCAAGCAGCGCATTCTCGGCCAGGTCGCAGCCAGTGTCAGCGATACCTGCATCATCGCGACCAACACCTCGTCGCTGTCGATCACCCAACTGGGCGCGACCATCAGCCTGCCAGAGCGCTTCATTGGGGTGCATTTCTTCAACCCGGTGCCCATGATGGCCCTGGTGGAGGTGATCCGTGGCCTGCAGACCAGCGACGCGACTCACGCAGCAGCGCTGGCCCTGACCGAAGCACTGGGCAAGACCGCCATCAGCGCCGGCAACCGTCCGGGCTTTGTGGTCAACCGGATTCTGGTTCCGATGATCAACGAAGCGATCATGGTGCTGCAGGAAGGTCTTGCCAGCCCGGAAGACATCGACACCGGCATGCGCCTGGGCTGCAACCAGCCGATCGGCCCGCTGGCCCTGGCTGACCTGATTGGCCTGGACACCTTGCTGGCGATCCTCGAAGCCTTCTACGACGGTTTCAACGACAGCAAATATCGCCCGGCCGCACTGCTCAAGGAAATGGTCGCCGCTGGCTACCTGGGCCGTAAGAGCGGTCGCGGTTTCTACACCTACTGAGGCTATCACCATGCCAATGACCTGTGCCGAACGCGGTGGCTACTATGAAGAGCGGCGCGACAAGGCGCTCGAACTCCTTGCAGTCAAGGGCTTCGGCCAGGTCAGCATGCGCGAACTGGCCAGCCACCTGGGCCTGACCGCAGGCTCGCTGTACCACCACTTCCCGAGCAAGCAGCACCTGCTGTTCGACCTGATCGAAGAGCTGTTCGAGGAGTTGCTGGCCACGCTGCAACCGCCACGGCGCAGCCGTGGCAGCAGCGAGGACTGGCTGACGAGCGTCATCGATGCGCACTGGCAGTTGCACCGCGAACGTCCGCTACAGTTTCGTCTGGCCGAGCGTGACCTGTGCTGCCTGACCGACGAGCAACAGGCCCGGATCAAGCACCTGCGCGATGACTACGAATGCCAGTTGCTGCGCCTGATCGCACCGACGGCGGCGCTGTCGAAGGCGGCACGGCAGGCGGCCGGCCATGCCATCGCGACACTGCTCAACAGTTTGCCGGGCTGGCTACAGTCGAGTGAATTGCCCGAAGCCCAGCGCCTGACGTTGATGCAGAACCTGCTGTTGGGCGCCATCGAGCGGACGCTGCACGATAGCGCTCAGGTGTGCGCTGCCTGAAGCACTCAGGCGAGCAACTGTTGAATGCGCTCGCCCAGCGTATCGAGGTCGAAGGGCTTGGTCAGGATCGGCGCCTTGCGCGCAATGGCACTGCCGGACTCCAGAATTTCTTCGGGGTAGCCACTGATGAAGATCACTTTCAGCTCGGGCCGCAACTTCACCGCGGGCTCGGCAATATCGACCCCGGAGATCCCGCCCGGCAGACGAAAATCCGTGACCATCAGGTCCAGGTGCGGTTTGCTGGCAAGCATTTCAAACGCCTGCGCACCATCTTCGGCCACCAGTACCCGGTAACCTTCCCTGGCCAGATAATCGTGCAGCACCCTGCGGATCGCCGGCTCATCCTCGACGATCAGCACGACATCTTGTGCATCTTCACTCATATCAACGCCTTGTTTTTCAATTCAATCGCTATCCGACCCCAGCGTCAGGCAGAGGTTGCCTGCTGCCGGTCAATTTCCTGCACGTGGCGTGCCACCTGTAAGCGTACCGCAAAGGTCAGCCCCTTGCCTGCACTCCTGTACGTCGATACCCCTTGCCACCACACGGTTCAGGACTTGCGGTAGATTCGTTCGGCTTTGACCAACGCCTCGAAACGCTCGCTATAGCCCGAAAAGCTCAGGGTTTCCTTGCTGCCCAAGACCAGAAAACCACGGTGGCACAATGACTCGTGGAACAAACCCAGGGCCCGGTCCTGCAACGGCTTGTTGAAGTAGATCAACACATTCCGGCACGAGATCAAGTGGGTCTCGGAAAATACGCTGTCAGTCGCCAGGCTATGATCGGCGAAGGTCACCTTCTCACGCAGGCTGCTGTCGAGTATCGCGCTGCCGTAGGCCGCCGTGTAGTAGTCAGCGAGCCTCTGCAGGCCTCCTGCCTTTTCATAGTTGCGCGCATACCGCTCCATCGCCTGCATCGAGTAGATACCCTGCCTGGCCCGCTCCAGTGAATACGGGTTGATGTCGGTTGCGTAGATGATCGAGCGCTCCAGCAGCCCCTCCTCACGCAACAGGATGGCCATGGAATACACCTCCTCACCCGTGCTGCAACCGGCGATCCAGAGTTTGATCGACGGCCAGGTACGCAACAACGGCACCACCTCCCGGCGCAATGCAAGGACGTGCTCGGGATCACGGAACATCTCGCTGACCGGAATGGTCAAGTATTGCAGTAACGCCATGAAGGCCGCGGGGTCCTGCAATACGCGCTTCTGCAAGGCCGCTACGGTCGCACAGCCGAGCTGACGCAACGCGTGCTGTATCCGACGCGTGATAGAGGCGCCAGAGTAGTTGCGAAAGTCATAGCTGTACGTGAGGTAAATCGCCTCGATCAGCCCTTGAATCTCGATATCGGCACTGCACTCACTGGTCAAATGCGCTCCAGATGCGGCAACCACACGCGAATCAGCGAAAACAGCCGCTCCAGCTCTATCGGCTTGGCCAGGTAGTCGTTGGCACCGGCCTGCAGGCAGCGTTGCTGATCATCCTTCATCGCCTTGGCCGTCACGGCGATGATCGGCAACTTGCGCCAGCGTGGGTCTTTGCGAATCAATCGGGTTGCCTCATAGCCATCCATTTCCGGCATCATCACGTCCATCAAGACCAGATCGATAGCCTCGTTCTGCTCAAGCCTGTCGATGGCCTCGCGGCCATTACGACCGACCTCGACAATGGCCCCCTTCTGCTCCAATGCACTGGTCAAGGCGAAGATATTGCGAACGTCGTCGTCAACCAGAAGCACCGTGCGCCCCTCGAACACCCGGTCGCGGCTGCGCGCGGTCTTGAGCATGCGCTGGCGCTCGTGGGACAGCTGCGATTCGACCTTGTGCAGAAACAGCGTTACTTCGTCGAGCAGGCGCTCTGGAGAGCGTGCGCCCTTGATGATGATCGAGCGCGAGTACTTGAGCAGGTTGGCCTCTTCATCACGGCTCAGGTTACGCCCGGTATAGACGATCACCGGCGGGAAGGCCCGGATACTGTCCTCGGCCATGCGCTGCAGCAGCTCATTGCCCTGCATGTCAGGCAACTTGAGGTCGATGATCATGCAATCGTAGACCTGCTCGCGCAGCAATTCGAGGGCGTCCTGGGCCATGCCGACCGCCGTGATTTCGATATCCTCATCGCCGATCAGTCGGGCAATGCTGTCACGTTGCAGGTCGTCATCTTCGACCAGCAGGATGTGCTTGAGCTTCTGGGTCAGCGTGGCCTCCAGCCGGCCAAACACCGCCTTGAGCTGTTCTCGACTGGCCGGTTTTACCGCATAACCAATCGCCCCCATGTGCAGCGCCGCCTCGACGCGGTCCTCCACCGAGATCACATGAACCGGGATATGCCGGGTGAGCGCCTGCTCCTTGAGCCGTTGCAACACCGTCAACCCAGAGTGATCCGGCAGGCGCATGTCCAGCAATATGGCATCGGGCACATAACTGACGGCCAGGTCGAACCCTTCATCGGCCGCGTGCGCCACCAGGCAGCTGTAGCCCAGCTCATGGGCCAGGTCGAAGAGGATGCGAGCGAAGTCCGGCTCGTCTTCAATCACCAGAATGCAACGTTTGCTGAACGGCGCTAGCTGGCGGTCATCAGCAAAACCTGGCGCGCGCGGCACTGTCTCTGGCGGCGCACAATCAGCCTGAACCGGCACAACGGATGAACGAATGATAACCGGCGAAACGGTTTGCTCGACAATCGGCTCGTAGCGCTCCGGAAGGATCAGGGCGAACTCACTGCCCTGCCCCAAACGGCTTTCGACGCTGATCTGGCCACCCAGCAACTGGGCCAGGTCGCGAGAAATCGAAAGCCCGAGGCCCGTGCCGCCGTAGCGCCGGTTGGTGGTGCCATCGGCCTGGTGAAAGGCCTCAAAGATGGTCTGCTGCTGATGGGCCGCAATACCGATACCACTGTCGCGGACACGAAAAACAATCCCCTCGCCCGCCTGTCGAGCAATGCTCAGGTTGACCTCGCCATGTTCGGTGAACTTCACCGCATTGGACAGCAGGTTCTTGAGGATCTGCTCCAGGCGTTGGTGGTCGGTGTAAAGGGCTTTTGGGGCCGTGGCGTCGACGTTGATACTGAAGCCCAAGCCCTTGTGCTGAGCCAGCGGCTCGAACAGCTGGCGCAAGCGTTCGGTCAGGCCCTCGACCTGAGTGGTCTCCGGGCGCACCTCAAGCTTGCCGGCCTCGACCTTGGCAATGTCGAGGATGTCATTGATCAAATTGAGCAGATCATTACCGGCCGAATAGATCGACTCGGCAAACTTCACCTGTTCTTCGCTGAGGTTTCCCTGTTCGTTCTCAGCCAGCAACCGGGCCAGAATCAGCGAACTGTTCAATGGCGTGCGCAGCTCATGGGACATGTTGGCAAGAAACTCGGATTTGTACTGGCTTGAACGCTGCAGCGCTTCGGCACGTTGCTCCAGCTCGATCTGGGCCTCGTTCAGCTCAGCATTCTTGCGGTCCAGCGTGTCGCGCTGCTGGGCAAGCGCTTCGGTGCGCTCCGCCAGTTGCTCATTGGTTTGCTCCAACTCTGCCTGCTGGGCCTCCAAATACGCCTGTGACTCCTTGAGCACACGTGATTGTTCTTCCAGTTCCTCGTTGGCGGATTTCAGTTCTTCCTGCTGTACCTGCAGCTCCTCATTGAGCAACTGGGTTTCAGCCAGCACTTCCTGCAAGCGCTGTCGATATCGGGCGCTCTCGATCGAAATGCCCAGGTTATTGGCCACCCGCTCCAGCAACTCGACATCACGCGGCTCCAGCGGACGCAGGAAGCCCAGTTCGACGACACCATTGATCTGCCCATCATTGCGGGTCGGGGCTACCAGAACACTGTGTGGCGAACCTTCACCCAGCCCGGAGCTGACCCGCAGGTAGTCACCCGGCAGGTTGTCCAGACGCAACACGCGCTCCTGCAGCACCGCCTGGGCCACCATGCCCTCATTGCTGCCGATCAGTTGCTCCTGCTGTTCTTGCTCTCGGGGCAGGCCATAGGACGCCACGCGACGCAAGTGGCCCTGTGCATCACGAACATACAGCGCCGCAACCACCGTTCCCAGATACTCGGCAAAAAACTGCAAGGCGTTGCGTCCCAGCAACGGCAAGCTCAACTGCCCCAGCAGTTGTTCGGCCAGGCGGGTCTGGCCCGTGCGCAGCCAGGCCTCTTGCTGCAGGCTCAAAGCACTGCGTTGTTGAGCTTCGAGGTTACTGTTGTAACTGCTGGACAACCCCAACAGATCGCGCCGACCAAAATAGGCCAGCATGCCACTGAGCAACACAACGAAGCCCAGGTACAGCGAAATCGAGGCCACCGTCGTGCTCTGCACGCGATCGCTGCGCGCTTGGCGCAGTTGCTGCTCGGTGGACACGAAGGCTTCATACTCCTGGCGGATCTGGTCGGTCAGGCGCTTGCCGTGCCCCGCCCGCATCGCCTCGACATAAGCACCTCCGCTGCGTCGCAAGTCGATCATATGCTCGGCAAAGCGATTCCACTCGGCTTGCAGGGACTTTATCCGAGCCACCCGTTCAACCTGTTGAGTGTTGTTCGACACCAGTGCCTGCAGCGAAGCCAGGTCGGCGTCTATCCTGGGTTTGGCCACGCTGTAGGGTTCGAGAAAATGCTCATCACCGGCAATCAGGAACCCACGCAGCCCGGTCTCCATGTCGATGGACAGCTTGATCGACTCATTGGCACTGTTGATCACCCGGTCGGTATGCTCCACCCACTGGATCACTGACAGCAAGTAGCTGATGACGGCAACAAACACCACCGCGCTGAGCAACCCAACGCCCAACGGCAAGCTGATATTACGACCCAGGAGCTTGCGAAAACTCCGCTGGTCGATTGCGGTTGGCTGAATCATCCTTAAAAAGCCCCCGTAACGATGTATCAGGACAAGAGAGTCTGGCGTTCTCTCGAGTAATAGTTCCATTTTCGCAATCGTGCTGTAACGCAACGCACTCGCCAGGGCTGGAGTCTAACCGCTAGAACCCTTGAGCAGCATAGAAAGCGTGCCTTTCAGGCAGATTACCGACAATCGCTGCGTGCCCACGTCGGCAGGCTGCACTGTGGTTAAATACGCATTTTTCGCTGAAGGCCGATCGCTCATGCCCGCATCACCGCTCAAGGTTCTCGTTATTGGTTATGTCTGGCCGGAACCGCGCTCGTCAGCCGCTGGCGGGCACATGATGCAGATCCTCGAGAGTTTTCTTGAACGCGGCTGGCAGATCACCTTCAGCAGCCCGGCCACCGTTGGCGAGCACAAGGCGGACCTTGCTGCACTGGGCATTGCCGAGCAGGCCATCGTGCTCAATTGCAGCAGTTTCGACCATTTTGTTGCGGAACTGGCACCCGATGTCGTGCTGTTCGACCGCTTCATGATGGAGGAGCAGTTCGGCTGGCGCGTCGAGAAGCACTGCCCTGCGGCGCTGCGCGTGCTGGAAACCTCTGACCTGCAAAGCCTGCGCGATGCCCGTCAACAGCTGTTGCGCCGCCGCTTGATCGAGGGCCTGGACAGCAACGACTTCAGCGCACTGTTTGCCACCACGAGCGCGACCCTTTACCGCCACATGGCCAACGCCGACCTGACCCAACGTGAAGTGGCCGCGATCTACCGCAGCGACCTGAGCCTGATGATCTCGGATGCAGAAATCGACCTGTTGACCGCGCATTTCGGTGTTCCACCCGCGCTGCTGCACTGGTGCCCGCTGATGCTCGATCAACCGGCAACCCCTGCACGAGGTTTTGCCGAACGCGCGCACTTTCTCAGCATCGGCAACTTCCGCCACGCCCCGAACTGGGACGCCGTGCTCTGGATGAAGCACAGCCTGTGGCCGATGATCCGTCGGCAACTGCCGCAGGCCCAACTGCATGTCTACGGCGCCTACACCCCGCCCAAAGCCACCGCATTGCACAACCCGGCACAAGGCTTTCATGTACTGAACTGGGCCGAAGATGCCCTGGAGGTCATGAGCGCCGCACGCCTGTGCCTGGCGCCTCTGCGCTTCGGCGCCGGGATCAAGGGCAAACTGACCGATGCCATGCTCTGCGGCACCCCCAGCGTCACCACCCCGATAGGGGCCGAAGCCATGCACGGAGCCCTACCCTGGCCTGGCGCTGTTGAAGTCACCGCCGAAGCGCTGGCCGAAGCGGCCGTGCAGCTGTACCAGGACGAAGCCCGCTGGAACGCGGCACAACAGGCATGCACACCGCTCATCGCGACACGCTTCAACCGGCGCATCCACGCGACCGCGCTGGTCGAACGGATCGAACAAACCCTGGCCGACCTGCCACAACAGCGCCTGAACAACTTCACCGGCGCTATGCTTCGTCATCACCAGCACAAAAGCACCCAGTACATGGCCCAGTGGATCGAAGCGAAAAACCGCTTACCGACACAGGCCTCATAACCGTCGCGCAGCGACAGGCCCCGAGGCGATCACTGCGCCCTCACAGTGATCGCCTTTTCGGAAAGGTCCTACAACAAGTCGTCGGTCCAATCTGCTAGCGTCCAAACCTCTGGCCTTGAGGCCCTTGAGGATGCTTCAGTGTTCTGCCTGCCAACGACTCAAATGCTGTTTCCAGTTGCAGTCCTGCTGTTACTGACCGGCTGTCAGGCCCAATCCCTGCCATTGCCCAAGAGCGAAAAGCTCTCCGCGGAAAAAGTCGCGCAGATCGCGACGACCATCGACCAGACTTACCCGAAGCTATCTACCGACATACGCACCCAACTGCTCAACACCGTGGTGCAGTCGCTGGACAATATGGTGTTTGTCGAAGGCGGTGAGTTTCAGATGGGGGATTTTGGCTGGAAGTGTGACTACGACCAGAGCAATATGTGTGAATGGCCGTGTGGCGTTGAGCCAGAGCGGTTGTGCAACATCAGCATGGATGGGGATGATGATTTTGTTCATCCGGTAAAGCTGAGCAGCTACTACCTTTCAAAATTTCA
>JAEAMF010002160.1_pt1 | contig 11768 bp, 7 predicted proteins | sample 8958721 | NCBI WGS metagenome assembly JAEAMF01 (sample SAMN16933255, study PRJNA681124) | bioreactor sludge metagenome | isolation source: anaerobic bioreactor treating anionic surfactant - SDBS | place: India: Bengaluru | collected 2019-02-28
CGGCTACGGTAGAGACCAGGACGCGTATTGCCAGAAGATCGTGGATATCGTCGATCGGGAGGCGCAGCGGGAGCTGGAAGAAGTCGCACAGGCGAATGATCAAGCGGAGATCAACCAGCTGCGTAGGGAGATGAAAGGCGAGTAGGCGAGCGTATCAAGGCACCAGCTCCCCTGCCTCGATCATTTGTAAAACCTTCGGATACCATTCTTTTTCGAGCTCCTGCACGCGCTGCTGGAGCGTCTCGGGGGTGTCGTCCGGGAGGACCGGGCACGTTTTCTGCACCAGAATGGGACCCGTATCCACCCCCTCGTCCATGAGGTGAATGGTGACACCGCTCTCCCGCTCTTTCGCGGCCAGCACCGCCTCGTGCACGTGATGCCCGTACATCCCCTTGCCTCCGTGCTTCGGGAGGAGCGCGGGATGGACATTGATGATTCGGTTCTTCCACGTGGCGATGAACCACTGCGAAAAGATGAACATCCATCCCATGGTAGCGAGCATCGTCCGCCCGTCCGCGCCCATCGCACGGAGCGCCGCATCGACCCGCCGGTCGAAGTCCTCGCGCGACTCCCCCGCCCTCCGCTCCACGACCGTCACCGGAAGCCCCGCCTTCTCCGCCTTCGCGATGCACCCGCGCTCGGGACTGTCCGTGAGGAGCCCAAGGCATTTCGCTTTGAGCGCCCCCTTCTGCATGGCCTCGATGGTGGCCTGGAAGGTGGTGCCGCGGGAGGAACTGAGGACGATGAAATTCATACAGGCATTGTACAGGAGAGGGGCCGGGGGTGAGGTCGAACAAAACAAAAACAAGTCTTCACGCGCCCATCACCTTCATAAATTCGTCGAACAGGTAATTCGCGTCCTCCGGCCCGGAGGTCGCCTCCGGGTGGAACTGCATGGAGAGGAATCTCCCCGAGACATGCCGGATGCCCTCCACCGTCCCGTCATTCGCGTTCGTGAACCAGACGCTCCAGCCCGCAGGCAGCTGGTCCGGCTTCACGGCGAACCCGTGGTTCTGCGACGTGATGACGCACTTCCGCGTTGGCTTGCCCCCCGCGTCGTGTTCGATGCACGGTTGGTTCACCCCGCGGTGCCCGTACTTGAGCTTGTACGTATCCCCGCCGATAGCGAGCGCCAGCAGCTGATTGCCGAGGCAGATCCCGAAGGTGGGAATCCCCTTCTCCACCGCCCACCGGATCTGCGCAATGGTCTCCCGGCACATCTTCGGATCGCCGGGACCGTTCGAGAGGAAGACGCCGTCGTACTTCAAGTCACTCTGCGCGAGGTCGAAATTCCACGGTACGCGGTGCACCTTTACCCCCCGCTTCAGGAAGCTCCGGAGGATGTTGTTCTTGATGCCGCAGTCGAAGACGATCACCGTTTTCTTGGCTTCCCCCTGCGGTTCATATGTCTTCACTTCCTTGCAGCTGACCTCCGCGACCAAGTTTTTAAGATTGGGATCAGGAATGCCTTCTTCTCTTCCCCCCTCCCCCGGCACGGGGGTGGGGGCTGCCTGCACAATCCGTCCCAGCATCACCCCGTGCTCGCGGAGCTTCTTCGTGAGCGCACGGGTATCGACGCCGGTGATGCCGGGAATCCCGTGGTGCTCGAGCCACCGATGAAGCGAGCTCACCGCCGCCTGATGACTGTAGTGCTCGCTCGCCTGCTCCACCACGACGGCGCGGACGTGGATCGCCTCGCTCTCGAGATTCTTCGCGAATCCCCACGCGTTCTTCTCCTCGGACGGCACCCCGTAATTCCCGATGAGCGGATAGGTGAAGACGAGGATCTGGCCGCGGTAACTCGGGTCCGTGAGGCTCTCGGGGTAGCCCGCCATTCCCGTATTGAAGACCACTTCTCCGTCGGTCTCCTTGGCTGCGCCGAAGGATTCTCCTGTGAAGACAGAGCCGTCCGCGAGAACGAGAGAAGGCATTTCTGGGGCATCCTACAGAAGAAATGGAGGAGCGCCTAATAATTGACTATATTGTATAATTCTATTATAATAACAATCAGTTGCTCTTTCACAGCTGTGGCCGTGCGGTTACAGGTGGAAGGGCAGGATCAAGGCACTCCAAAGGAGTAATGCCATGATGTACGCAGGCGTTCTGGTGTTCGTTGTATTCGCGTTGGTTGCCGGCCTCTTCCTCGTGTACAGGTTTAACTACACCCAGTGTTGGCATGGTATCCCCTACGGGGGATTCCTCGACTCGCTGGGTCTGATGTTGACCATCGCGGGGTTCGTCGTGTTCTATCTTCTGGTGATCCCAGAGGAGAAGCACACGGAGTACCGGCATCGCCTCGGTGTCGCCTCTTCCATGAAGGGGGTCGCGGATCCCCTCATGGACTTGGCGTTCGACGAGACAGCCAAGAAGGTGACGTGGAGCTTCCCCGCGGACGCGTGTCCGCTGTGGGTCGCCATCACCCTCTACAAGGGCGAAGCGAAGGACACCTTCGTGCGCTCCGGCGCCACCGTGTCCTTCGAGGACAAGCTGGCGCTCCAGGGTGTGACGAAAGTCACCGGCTGGTATGGCACTCCGGGAGGGCCCTCGGCGCTTACCGAGTGGTCGTTTCCCGTCGTGCCGACGAAGCCCGCTGCCAAGCCCGCCTCCAAGCCGTAACCCACCCACAGCGAGGAGGAGCAACTCAAGGGGCAGTACGTTCACTCGTGCTGCCCCTGTTGCTATGTTCAGAGGAGCAACATGAATGCAATTTACCGACTGGCCTCGGCTTCCGCTGCCTGTCTCGCCTGATCAGCAGCTGTGTGCTTCCTCGTAGCATCCGCTTCAGCAGTCGAGAGTGCGCTCTCCGCTTCTGCGAGCTTCTTCTGTGCCTCTTCGGCCACACTCTTTGCTACCTCCACCTCTGCACGCGGCTTCCTTGCTTTCACTGCAGCAGCATGCTTAGCAGCCAGAATTGCCGCATTCGCTCTCGCGGCCGCCACGGCAACTTCTGCCCTCACACTCTGTGCCTCAGCTTGCTTCAGTGTAACCTCCGCTTCCGCCGCAGCGCGCCGCAGTTCCGTCTCTAGAGCTCGCTTCTGCGAGGCCTCGGAGATGCGCCGTGCAGCGTCGATTCTGGACGCATCTGGACGCGCGGCCCCCTGCGCCACTTGCAGTTCCTGCGCGGACACCTCGGCGTCATGTTTCACAACTGCTTCAGCAGAACGATGCTCGCCCACCACTGCTTCTGCAGCCCTGACTGCAGCATCCGCTGCTGCCACGCGCGCTGCTTCCGACTGACTTGCCTTCCGCTCCGCCCCCTCGTAAGCCGTCCAAGCCAGAGCCTGAGCAGCGGCATCTCGCGGTGCTGTATCCGATGGAGAGATGAAGTGCATCGCTGCTTCTGCTGCCTGGTGACGCATAACAATCGCCGCAGATGTTTTCTTCCCTACTTCTTCCTCCGCCTTTCGAAGGGTGACTGCCGCTTCGGCTGGTCGCCGGAGAGCCTCAGCTGCCTGCACCCATCGCTCTGCAGCCGCAACTTCTCCACGTGCCGCATTTGCTTCGGCGGCACGACCAAGCGCTTCGGCATCGGCGATCTTCCTCTTCCCTGATTCCACAGCCCGTCGAGCAGCCTGCTCTTCCGCCGCCCATCGTTGCACCAACACTTCTGCATTCCCTCGCCTTGCAATGACCTCTGCAGCCATACGCCGGACATCTGCTTCCCCCACGTGAACAACGGCCAGATTTTCAACGGTGGGACGATGCGTGATGGTGTCGGCTGTGCGCCTCGAGGCATCGCTGATTTCAGCTCTCCTGGCAGCCGCGGCATCAGAAGTTCTCCTTGCCGCATCTCCGGTCGCCACTCTTGATGGGGCTCCCGCCTCTGGCGGCTTCGGCCCCTCCACCGACCGCGGACCGCGCCCGCCAGTTCCGGGGATCTCCCACTTGCCCGTCGTGGTATCGAAGGTCAGCTTCTTGCCAAGCCATTCACTGGCTTCGCCCGCCATTCCGGCCGCTTGCGCCCCGACCCTGCCCGGCATTCCGACCACCTGTGCCGTCCACTTGCCGAGGTTCTCGTCCCACACGATCACCCAGAAGGCACCGCCGTACTCCACGAAGGTCCCGCACGCATGGTTGGCGATCTCGGCGGCTGTGGCGCGCAATCGCCGCCACGCCCCCGCCTCGTTCCCGCCCACGGCGAGTCCTCCCGCCTGCTCGTTGAAGATCACCCACATGTTGATGCGTCCGCCCTCCACGGCAGGAGCCTCGTGCTCGAGCCGCACAAGCTGGTGCCCCGCCCGAACCCGGCGAGGCCCGTCGTGGGTAAGTACCCGCTCCCCGCCGCCGCTTTCCAGCGGCGGCACGACGCTGTCATAGACGTCCGCACCTGCCAAGCCTTCACGGCGCCCGCGTAACCTCGCAGCATCGTGAGCGACTTCCTCGATAGCACTGAAGGGTTTGCGCTCCACGTACACCTTATTGATGATGCTGTACCCGAGCGCGGCGTTGTCCCGCTCCATGCCCGGCCCCTCCCCAAGTCTCCCGCGCATCGTCTTACCCCGCTGCGCGAAGAACTTATGGAGCGTCCGGTAGAAGACCTTTGCCACGTTGATATCATTCATCTCGCGCCCGAACACGTTGTCCTTCACCTTGTCATCGAGCTCGAAGGGCAGGAGCAGGCTGTCATTATCCTCGGTCGCGGTGCCAGCGAGCATGGCCTGATCCATCCGCCCGTACCACTGGAGCACGTCGCGGCAATCATGATTGCCGAGGAGAAGCAGGCACTCACGCTCCTGACTGTCCGTGATCCCGCACTCGCGCGCCCAGTAGTCCGCGAGGGTGTCCCGCTCGCGCTCGTTCACATCTTCCGGCTTCTTGCCCCTACTTAAGCCCGCGAGCTCGCCGAGACTCTCCCACCACGCTTTCCCGTGCTTATGCTGCTGGTAGAGCCCGATGGCAGCTCCAATGATCGAAGGATATACCACCAAGTTGCGCACGTACTTGTTGTGTTTGTCCGTGAAGAAAAAATCGTAGAGCCATTTGATAATGATGAATGCCGTTGCCCCCATGAGTACCGAGCCAACCGGGTGCTTCTTGAGGTCCCCCATGTAACGATAGGCTTCCTTCACCCACTGCTCCACGGTTTGCCCAGTGTTCATGCGTTCCTTCAGCTCCTCGCGCTTGTCGGAACTTGCCGCGTACTCCGTCTCCGTCACGAGGAGACTCTTGATAACGAGCTCCAGCGTAGCATCCGTCGCCTCGCGGCTGAGGGACATTTCCCGCGCTTTAGCATCCCCGTATTTCCCGACGAAGGCCTCCATCATGGCCCTCTTCTTCTCCGCATCCGGCTCGTAGTGCATGTACCGAGAAAAGAGGAAGGACTGGTTGCTCTCCGACTGGCTGAAGGGAAGATCCTCGTCAGAGAGGAAGTCGTAGGCAAGCATGGGATTGGACCTCCAGAACGCTGCTGACTGACCTGCAGGGAGGAGCGGACTCTCCTTTGTGCCACTACGGATCTCCATGTAGGCAGAGCGCGTTTCCCGCCCGATCACCACCCCGTGCCGCGCGAGCATTTCCTTCGGGCCCATCTCCTCGGGCAGGAGCTCCGTGTAGAAGGCATGGGGACGCTCGATGGCAGCGGCATTGTCCGCAATGAGCGCCCGAAGATCTGCGATATTCTTCGCTTCCGCAAACTCCCGTGTCTTCTTTCCCTGCACGACGAGAACAAGCAGGGAGAAGTATTGGTCGCGGCTGAGGGAATTCCCCTCCTGCCACGCGGGCGCCTCCACGGACTCCGCGCCCGGGATGATGATGCGGTTCCGGACGAGGACGGCATCGAGCTGCCTGCGCCACTCCTGATACTGCTTGATGGTGCGCTCGAGGACTTCCGGGGCCGGGTCCTTCCCGTCCTTCCAATCCTTCTGAGCATCCTCGAAGGGCTTTTTCTCCGCGGGAGTCCTGAGCTTCCGCGCGAGGCCGAAGGGATCGGCCATCGTGATCCGGTCGCGCTTGAGGGTGGCATAGTTCGGACGGCCCGTCCCGCCGATCATCCCGTTGTAGAGGAGGGCGAAGAAGTACGTGCGGTCCGGCTGCGAGAGGAGATCGGGGTACTTGAGCGCGATGAGACGCTCGTAGTTGCCGCATGCATCCTTCAGTTCCGCCTGCCCCCTGAGCGCATTGCCACGCGCCAGTGCATCGGGGAGATTGTTGAGCTCGCCGGCGAAGGCGCAGAGCCGCGCTTCAGAGAGGGAGAAGGCCGGTGAGGAATGATGCAGGTGCATGAAAGCGGATTAGAAGATCGTGTCCTTCTGTGACATGTACTCATGGAAGGAGCGGGCGAGCCCGGCGATCTTCCTGAACGGCCAGGCAATGGTCTTCCCCGCAAGCTTCACCGGCTTCACCGCTCCCCACTTCACTGTCTGGACCACTGTCCCCTTCGCGACGCGACCCGCAAGCCTGCGCTTCCATGCCGTCTGTCCCGCAGCGTATTCGATGGCGCCGGAAACGTCCGAGGCATACATCGGCGGCACCTCGCCGGTGAGGAGCAGGCGAATCTGGCGCTGCGAGCGCTCCGACTCGCTCAGGCTCTCCAGCTCCTGACGCTGCTCGTCGGTAATGGGCGCGCTGTCGAAGTCACGGACGAGATTGCGGGAGTAGTGGGAGACGAGCAGATGACTGAGTTCACTCAGCTGGCCGCGCACGTAGTCGCTGCTCTGGAGATGTCCCTTGCGCGCCGCGTCGCGGATGGCGAAGTAGGAGGTGACGAGCTGCGGGTAATTCGCCCGTCCCCACGGCGGCCGCGCCTTGTGCTTGTGCGATGCCCACAGGAGCCACCAGCGCCGCGTCCCCGCCGCGTTCATCCCCACCTGCGGGCTCTCCACGATGTTGCAGAGGAAAGATTCCTCGCGCCCGAGGGCGAGTTCCTTGAGCGACCTCCACTCCTCCTGCTTGAAGTGATCGTAGAGCCATCCCTGCCGCATCTCGGGCACCACCTGCGGCGTTTCGTTGATGAGGTGCTTCTGCACCTCCACCTCCTCGCGCCCGACGGCATTCCTGCCGAAGAGCTCGTGCGCCGCCCGGCGCGCCTGGTCGGGGGGCATATTCTCATTTTGTTCAAAGTGCTTTTGATAGACAGCAAGGACCGCTTCGCGGCCGGATAATGCTTTCTTACCCTCCATTATATCCTTTTTCTCCTGCTCAAGCTTCACTAGTTTTGCAGCACAGTCTTCCTTCGATGCCAGCTTGAAATCCGATCGCCATTTGTCGGCAAGAGTTTTTGGATTCGTTGACGTTTTCAATTCGACATCTTTCACTTTTCCTCCAGCATCAATATAACCATCAAGATCAGTATTTTCCCCTGCACGTTTCGCCTGATCGTAGACTCTTTGAATAGCGGTCTTAGCCTTATCGTAATGACGCCGTTCTTTCTCCAATCTTGCCATTTCCTCACTTAGGCTTTGGATCATCTTATTTTTTCTGCTCGAAACAAGAGTGAATAAATTTGTTCCAGCAGACGACAATCGTTGTGCGATCTCGCTTTGTGGAGCGACTATTGCTGGTGCAACAATGGCACGAAGAACTGTCAAATCCTGCTGGATCTTTCCCTGTTCATCGAGCACTTTTGAATAATCTTCATTTTGCGACTCTTCACTGACCCCTTCCAAATCATGAAGAGCTTGGATGAGGCTACTTTGCCCCTTCGTTTTTTCTATTTCTTTCTCAACCTCACCCACATTCTTTCCAAGGGCAACTACAGCATCAAACGGCATATGTCTTGCAAGCTCCATGGCCACTTGAACATTCGCCTCACTGACTCCATTCGCACGAAATGACTTTTGCAATCCTCGAAAAGGCAGAATGACGCCCCACAGCTTGTGGGCCAGATCTGCACACTGCTGTTCGGTAAATTCGGAAAATATCCCTGCGACTGGAGTAATGTGGACCCCCATCGTCAAAAGTTCGGCAGGGGTAAACTTCCACAAAAAGTGTTTTATTTGGTCTTCCGAATCGAGAGTCAGCGCCGGGCATGTCACATCAAAGGAAACATTTACATCGATGGGAATCAGGGGACTGGGATACGGCGGAGTCATGCCCATTCCATTCCCCGCAATCGATACCGAATAGGGCAGAATGACATCATTTCCCCTTTGCCGCAGCGCCTCCTCCGACACTCCCGCTCGCAGGGCAGCAGCTTCTATAGCTTCGGGCTGGTAGTGCTCCGCGTTCTCCGCTGAGATCTGCCGAGCCTCCTTCCGAGGCTTTTTGATTAGCTTTTCAAGCTCATCATGGGTCATGCCGATATCGCCTTTGATTCTCCCCCACACATCCCGCTCCACCCTGCTCACCCCGGCATTCAACCGCGGGTCCAGCGAGTCGAAATCAGCAACGGTATCTGATGTGAGTGTCGACATAAGGTATCAAGATATTGTAGCAAAAATACCGCCGCATGTCCAAGATCCCGGACTCACAGGAAACAGGCGGGAGACACGGATTTTCCAAGGCAAACAGCCTTCCTCAGGCGGCTTTCTTCTTGTCCTTCTCCCCCTCTTTCTCCTTCTCCTTTTCCTCCTTTCCCTTCTCCGGTTCTTTTGGCTTCTCCTCCTTGTCTTTCTTGGGTTCCTCCGGCACCGGGGCCTTGATGCCATAGCCTAATTCCAGCGTTTTCGCGCGGAAGCTCCCGGAAATCCCCTTGATGAGCTCCCACGATCTCCGCCACGGGGGGAGCGGGAGAGACGGTGCCTTATCCTTGTCGACGGAGGCCATAGATACAAAATTCAAAGGATATTTAATATAATACTACATTTTATAATTATTTGCAAAGAGCCAATATTTTCGAGGTAATGAATGATTTGACAAACAATATCATTATTTTATAATAAACCTTAGGAATGCTGTTGTTTCACAGCATCGGTTCGCTTCATCCCATACATGTGAAGGAGTCAGAGCGTGAACAAGCCAAAAGTGGGCCTGTGGCTCGTGGGCGTCATCGCCCTCGTGCTGTGCGTCGTGGCGGGGCTCCGCGCCGGTCCGTGGACCTTCGCCCTCGGTTTTGTGGCGATCGCGTGCGTCGTGATCGCCATCCTCCATCTCAGGGACGAGATGAACTGGTGGTTCAGCTCTCTGCGAGTCTGCTGGAGACGAGCGATACCACTGGCAGACAAATTGCAGGAGAGCTACCTGGACGACGATGTGGGCTCCCTGGCAACGACGATTGCACTGCTGCTTCTGTTGATCACCGCACTCGCGGTGAACTTCTGGGCGGCGGTGTGCGGCGTGCTCTCGCACGTCCTGCTCTTCGCCCTCCTCGCTTTCGCACCCCCTGTTCTCCGCACGATGCGAGAGGGGTGGGAGGAATGGAGGGCGCGACGCGCCGAGCCCGAAGCTGAGGAAGCCCCCGTCAGCGAGACCACATCGGAAGACCCCGCCAGCGACGGGGCTTGACCGCATTCCATCACTTCTCGGCCCCCCTTCGCGGGGCCGGACGGACGCAACATCGCAAGGTGCTGCGTCCGGTTTTTATGTGCGCATTTTTTTCACCACCTTCTCCGCACCAGCAGCATCACTCCGCCCACGAGGGACCCGCCCCCGAGGAGAAGGTACTCCGTCATCCACGAGAGAGCGGCGGCGGACGTGCGGGGCTCGAACGTGCCCCCCGTCACGACGAGCGATTCGAGTCCCTCGGGAATCACCGTCATGGAAGTACCCGTCTCCGGCGCGGGAAGATGGGTGACGTACTTCACCTTACCGGACGGTTTCCGGGAAGAAGAAGAGGATGAGCTCTTCGCCTTCTTCCCCGCCGTCTTCGCGGGACGGGAAACCTTCGCTTTCACCGGGCCGGATGAATGGTTGGACGACAGCGCCGAGGACGAGGACAGCGCCGATGCGCTCGACGCCTCCGCGGAAAATTCGTTCGGCGCGTCCGGCGTGAGGAGCGGCGTCCACGCGCGCGTGCCGTCCTCGCACAGGGCATAGGACTCGCCCTCCTCCGCGTCCTCGTAGGAGACATCCTCCGCGAGGAACCCGCCCGGACCGAAGAGACGCACGTGGTCATCCCCGTTATTGAGCGCGAGGCCCGTGGTACCGCGCGACAGGACGAGGAATCCCTGCGGGACGATCCGCGCAAAATCCAGCTTGAAGGGACTGCTCCCGCCCTCCCCGTCATCGAGGGTCCAGCCGCAGAGCGCAGCCATGCGCCAGGTCCGGTTCTGGAGCTCGATCCACTCCCCCGCCGCCTCGTCCTCCTCCGGGTCCGGCAGGAATTCGCTCACGACGATCCCGCTCTCGAAAAAATCCGGCACGCAGTGAGCGGCAACGGAAGAGGCACGATCCTCCGCTTCCTCCGTCTCCTCCGGCAGGACGGTGACGGTGAGTGTGCGCTCGGCCGTCCCCGCGCAGAAGTCATGCACGGTGAGCCGCACGACACGCAGTCCCTCCTGCGTGAATGCGTGCGAGGGGGGATTGCAGGAGGTGCCGGTCGCGCCGTCGCCGAAGTCCCACGCGCAGGTGGCGGAGGCGAGGGAACCACGCGCCACCTCCGCCGTAAGATTCAGGGAGAGCGGACTCCTTCCTTCCGTGTCGCCCGACTGGATGACGATCTTCGGGTCGAGCGCGACGAGCGTGTTCGGCGCGCCCTCCGTGGGAACGCAGAAGGGGCGAAGCAGTACGGGAGACGCAGGATCGCGGCCGAAGCTCACCTCCTCCGCCGTCTCGGCGTACGTCCACGCATCCACGAGCGTGGCCCCGCTCATCAGGCTCACCCGCTCGCCGGCGTTGTCGAGCGCGAGCTTCGTGACGGATTTGCGGAAGCTCACGTGCTCGCCGGGCGCGAGGAAGAAGCCCGAGCCGCCCCGCGGCGGGATGACGTAGACCGCGGGCGAGTTCCCGTCGTCGAGCGTCCAGCCCGCGATGTCCGCCGTCTCCGCCCCGAGGTTCCCGACCTCGATCCACTCCTCATCGTCCGCACCGAGGGGATTCGCGAGGACTTCGGTGATGAGGACAGAAGGGAAAGAAGAAAGAGAGGATGAAAAAGATGAAGAGGATGGAAGGGGTGAAGAAGATGAAGAGGATTGCGAGGAGGAAGAGGATTCAGAGGAGGCAGAGGAGGCAAAAGAGGCAGAGGAGGAAGAGGGAGAAGACGAGGATGGCGAAACATCCGAAGACGGGGAACCGGGCGTGCCGAAGATGGGGACGCCGGACTTGAAGCCGGAGGAGACAACCGCCGTGCGCCAGTTCTCCTTAATCGTGCCGGTGAGGGAGAGATCGATACGCTCCATGCTCGCCCTGGCACCGGTCCCCGTGGGATTCGATCCCGCGAACGGCGCGCCCACTCCGTCATCCACCTCGTCGCGCACCGTGCCCGCGCTGTCCCGGAGCCGGAGGAGGAGCTTGGTATTCGGGAGGCTCATCGCAGAGGTCGTGCGCCACGGCTCCGCCTCCAGTCGTGAGGAAGCCGCGGGGAAATTACTGATGACGCGGACATCGCCCGCGGCGATGGCGTCCCCCGCTCCGAAGGCGTAGAGCACTCCCTCCTCTCCCGTGCCCTTCAGGCTCGTCAGTGTCCATCCCGCAAGATCCGCAGTGCCCGTCCCCCTTCCGGCGATCTCCACCCACTCATCGGCCGTGGAGAGATCCGACCCCATCCACATCACTTCGCTGATGACGACGTCGGCCTGCGGGGACGTGTCCATCACCGCTCCCGACTCCGCGGAGACATGCCATCCTTCTCCCGCCACGCAGAGGAGCACGGATAGAGTGAGGAGATCCGCGCGGAGGAGCCGAAGGGAACATGTGGGCCGCGCCAAAGGGGCCCATTGCAGCAAAACCGTGAA
>JAEAMF010002163.1_pt1 | contig 11750 bp, 6 predicted proteins | sample 8958721 | NCBI WGS metagenome assembly JAEAMF01 (sample SAMN16933255, study PRJNA681124) | bioreactor sludge metagenome | isolation source: anaerobic bioreactor treating anionic surfactant - SDBS | place: India: Bengaluru | collected 2019-02-28
GGGCATGTACTTCGCGAAGACGCGATGCAGCAGAGCCTGCAATGACGGAGCGTGCGTGCCGTGAGGGGCGACTAGGCAAGCAGAGAGAGTCGGTGCACTTTGAAGGTATGCAGGAGCGTCTCCAGAAGATTCTCTCTAGCGCAGTGGCATCGCCTCCCGGCCCCCTTCGACGGTGCTCAGGGCGCCGCTATACTGATCTCATGCTTGAACGTCTTCAGAAGATTCTCTCTGCGAGGGGCATTTGTTCGCGGCGCAAGGCGGAGGAATACATCCAGCAGGGCTTGGTGAAGGTGAACGGTGTCCCGGCGGTGCTCGGCCAAAAGGCTGATCCGGAGCGTGATCACATCGAAGTAGCAGGGGAGGTGATCGAGGCGCGCAGAGATATGCTGTACTACCTTATGAATAAGCCCACAGGGGTGGTGACGACGAACATCGAGAAAAAAAACGGGCGAGGAGAACATCGAGCGGGCGCATCTGCCCCATCCATCCGCGATCTCCTCCCTGCGTCCCTACAGGGCAAGCTCTTCCCTGTTGGTCGGCTCGATAAGGACAGTGAGGGGCTCCTCCTCCTCACGAATGACGGCGTCCTCGCGTATCGGCTCACTCATCCGAAGTTCGATCACGAGAAGGAGTATGAAGTAACCGTCGAGCACCCGATCATGGAGGGGGCGCTCGCAAAGATGCGCAAGGGCATGACGATTCTCGGGGAGAAGACGAAGCCGGCGCAGGTGCGCAGCACCGGGCTGAAGGCGTTTACTATCGCGCTCACGGAGGGGAAGAACCGTCAGATCCGGCGAATGTGTCAGAAGATCGGGAACCCCGTTGTCTCTCTGCGGCGTGTGCGCATCATGACCCTCCGTGATCCACACCTGAAATCGGGCAGGATACGTCCGCTCACGGCGGAGGAAAAGGCTCAACTCCTCGCAGCAATTGGGCTATAATGTTCAGCATGAGAGACAAACCTGCGGTTTTTCTCTCATGAGCTCACTTTTCCCTTAATGGTGTCCTCCAGCGCGGGACCCACGAGACCCGCGCTTCGGACAATTTCTCCCCATGAAATTCATATCACACGGTGCGGCAAGAGAGGTTACGGGAACCTGCCATGAATTGCAGGTGGAGACGCCAAAGGGCTTGCGCCGCATCCTCCTCGACTGCGGGCTCTTCCAGGGGCACCGCGCTGAGGCGGCCCGGAAGAATGCACAGTGCTCCTTCGACCCCAGACAGGACATCGATGCCGTCGTCCTCACCCATGCGCACATGGATCACGTGGGGCGCATCCCTGTCCTCTACAAGAGGGGCTATCAGGGGCCGGTGCACTGCACCTTCGCGACGAAAGATCTCGCGCATGTGATGCTGCAGGACGGCGGGTACATCCAGGAAAAAGATGAGGAGTACTTCCGCAAGCACCTGAAGAAATCCATGATGCTCTCCGAAGGGCCCCTCTACACCCAGCAGGACGCCGCGGAGTGCATGGCGCTCTTCTCGGGGAAGAACTACAACGAGTGGTTTCCAGTTTGTGACGGCGTGCAGGCGCAGTTCATCGAAGCAGGACATATTGTGGGGGCTGCAATGGTGCTCCTGGAGGTGACCGAGCGGGGGGAGAAGCAACGCATCGGCTTCAGCGGGGACCTCGGGCGGAGTGCTCTGCCTATCATTCGCGATCCGGCGCGTATGCCGCCGGTGGAGACTCTCATCTGCGAGGCAACGTACGGCAACCGCAAGCATGAGGACATCCAGGAGGCGCGTGGGCACCTGAAAGATGCCATCGTCCGCACGGCGCGACGCGGGGGCAAAGTCTTCATCCCTGCATTCTCCCTCGAGCGCACACAGGAACTCATTTACGATCTGCACCTCCTCTGGGATGCGAAGGAAATTCCTGCGCTTCCTATCGTGGTGGACTCGCCGCTCGCGGCGAAGGTCACGGAAATTTTCATGAAGCATCCGGAGTGCTACGACCAGACGATGTACGAACAATTTCTCTCGAAGGCGCGGCATCCCTTCCAGTTCTCCCTCGCGCGGTATTCGGAGACGGCGGAGGAGAGCAAAGCGCTCAATACGACGCCGGGTCCCATGGTTATCATGGCGGGCTCGGGCATGTGCGAGGCAGGCCGCATCCGGCACCACCTGAAGAACGGCATCGCGGATGAGCGCAATACCGTCCTCACGGTCGGATACATGGCGGACAACACCCTCGGTCGCCGCCTCGTCGATCCCGCGGTGACCGATGTGAAGATCTTCGATGAATTCTTCCGCAAGCGCGCGGAGATCGTGAGTATCAATGCGTACTCCGGTCACGCGGACATGGCGGACCTGGATGCGTACATCCTCGGCGTCGAGGGGATGAAGAATCTCCTTCTGGTGCACGGGGAGCCCGGACAGATGGACCCGCTCGCTGAGCGGATAAAACACATGAGAGGGGAGATTGCGGTCTTCCGACCGGAGCGCGAAGAAGTGGTCTCGTTGTGATGTGTGAGCGGTGCGCTTCCGTTTGCCCTTCGTAGCATATTTGGATGCGATCCAATAATTTGCAGAACACGCAAGAAATCCTGCGCATGACTGCGGAGAGCGCGTGATACAGTAGCGCGAAAGAGACGATGCGGCTCCTCTCACGCAGAACGACGGCAGTCATGGCAGTGGGACTCGTCCTCGCGGTGGGAGGGGTGGCATTCGGCAACCGCCTGCAGACAGGGCGGTGGTGGGCGGCGACGACTTCCTGCAACATCAATCGCGTCGTCGAAGCGGGAGAGGAGTGTGACGACGGGAATATGGACGCTCGCGACGGATGCAGTCCTTCCTGCACGATTGAGTTCGCTTGCAACGATTCCGATGGCGGGAAAAACTATAATGCCAAGGGAACCGCTTCTACTACGTACATCGATAACGGCGAGCCTGTGCCTGGCATGCAGGGGTCCGATTACTGTCACAATGCATGGCTGCTGGCAGAGAGTTACTGTCATGCGCCCGATTACAATCGGGGCGGGCTATTAAGTATTTCTGGATATGACACGGGCATCCAGTGCCCCTTTGAGTGCAGAGACGGTGCCTGCGTCGCCGGGGCTCTCCATACCGATGCCATAGTGATTAAGGTAGAAACCGCGCCCACTGGATCGTCGGTCCATGGGGCGGTTTTATTATTGACAAAAAATGCAACTCACGATGATTTTGGTCGCTTGGTCCTGCACACCCCGGAAGCGAGTCATTGGACTCCCAAAGCCGGTTGCAGCCTTACGGATGCCACAACCATCACCTGCGACAATGGCGGCGGTGGCATCACCATTAAATATCCGAGTGTCGTGACGTATTTTAGCATTGATTTTGCCTATGCGTCTGCAGGGGAAGTGCCCTCCTGCTTCCCCATCACAGCGGATCTCATCGTCCTCAATGCTACGGATGTCAATGACGCCGATAATCACTGGGCCTCTCCCTGCGAAACCACCTGTGGAAACGGCGTCTGTGACAGTCATGAGGACATCATCTGTCCTGGTACCGGAGGGGGGGCGTGTTCTGTGGGGACCTGCCCCTCCGATTGCCCGGGCATATGTGGGGATGGGCAGCTGAACACCGGAGAGCAGTGTGAGGATGGCGTCAATGTTCCCTGTGCCGTCACGCATCCGACCATGCCGGTATGCAACTATGCTACTTGTCAGTGTATTGCGTCTTCTTCTTCTTCTTCTTCTTCTTGGCTGGGCTGCTTGCCCGGATATACGTGCACGAAGGCAATTGCATCCAATGGAAGCTGTATCGATAATCAGGGGGACGGAGGTTGCACGTACGTTTACAGCGGCACCTGCGGCAATAGCACGTGCTCCGGCATGTGTTATCGTTGTGCCTCCTCCTCTTCCTCCTCCTCTTCTTCAATAGCTCCCAGTGGCATCTGCGGAAACCGCATCAAAGAGTCGGGGGAAACGTGCGAAGTGAACGTGTGCTGCCCGGCAGGGCAAACATGTGATGTCACGACCTGTCGGTGCGGAACGGCGGTGGGGGCAGTTCCTTCTGCCGAAGGGGGGCCATTGGTGGCGTCGCTGCTGCAGGACGAAGCCGGTTCGGTTGGATGCGGCACCGCGGCAGAGACGCCTCCGCAGGGCTTTTGGGCGCGGTTCGTGTCGGACCTCCTCTCACCGATCAAGTGGGTCGGGAGTCTCCTCTCCTCCTGGAGCTTCAGCGGTCTCACGGCACAGGTGACGTCTGCCGATATTTCCATCACTGCTTCGGCGAGCCCGACGTCTGTCACGCGTGGTGGGACGGTGACATACACCCTCCAGGTCAAAAACAATGCGGGGGGAGTCGCAGACAATGTGCTTACGACATTCACTCCTCCTGCTGGGCTGACCTATCAACCCAGCAACTCCTCGACGCAGTGCCCGTGGGATGCTGCGAACTCGCGGGTCATTTGCTACCACAACTCCTTCAATTTCGGCATGGCGAACTGGAAGCCCATTGCCGGCGATTGGAACGGTGACGGCAAAGACACCATCGGTACCTACGAGCCGGCGAGCTATCTGTTCCACCTCCGGAACACGAATGACACGGGCAATGCCAATGTCACCTTTGCCTTCCAGGGCGTCTCCGGGCAGTCGTGGGTGCCTCTTGCCGGCGACTGGAACAACGATGGCAAAGATGGCGTTGGCCTCTTCAATCCCTCCACGGGGGAGGTGAAGCTGCGCAATACCCTCACCAATGGCACAGCCGAGATCGCCTATACCTTCAGCATGGCCGGGTACACGAAGCCGGTTGCCGGTGACTGGAACAACGACGGTACCGATACCGTCAGTCTCTACAATCCCACGACGTCTCATTTCCAGCTGCGCAACACGAATAGTGCGTCAGGTACTTCTGACGTGGATATCGGGTACGGCTGGAATGGGAATCTTACGCCCATCGCTGGCGACTGGGACGGGAGCCGAACGGGGGATACGATCGGCCTCTACGAGCCTCCCGCCTCCGGTTGGATCCTCCGCAATTCCAATACATGGGGAGTGCAAGATATGGGGTATGGCTACGGAGCTCCAGGGGAAGGATGGCTGCCGATCACCGGTGATTGGAACGGGGATGGGACGACGACACCCGGGATGTATTCGCCCGGCTCGGCGTTGTTCTACCTGCGCGATCTGAATAGCTCTGGCAACGGTTGGCTGGAGCTCTGGAGCGGGCAGTCACGTACTTACACCATGAAGTTTACTGTTTCGACGACTGCCACATGTGGTTCTAAGTCAGGGATGGCCACCGTTTCCATGGGGCCGACGACGGATACGCATGCCGGCAACAACCAGAGTCAGCCTGCCATCACCGTGACGGGGTGTGCTCCTGTCTGCGGAGATGGCAAAGTCGAGTCACCGGAACAGTGCGAGAGCGCAGCGAACTGCCCCGCGAATAATTTCTGTACCAGCTGTCAATGCGTCTCCCGTGCGGCCTGCGTACGATGTCTTGATATTGATGGCAACGGAATAGTGACTCCCACAGATGCAGTCTACGTCAGCAACCGCATCGGAGCATGTACTGGTGCGGCCAACTACGATTCCAAGGCAGACATCACCGCTAATGGCTGTATTGCAGAGGACGATGCCAATTGTGTGATATCGATGCTTGGACAGAAAGTTACCTGTGCCAACGCCGCCTCCTCTATCGCCGCCCCTGTCTGTGGCAATGGCATCAAGGAAGGGACGGAGCAGTGTGACAATGGGGGTGTGAATTCAAATACCCAGCCAAATGCTTGCCGCATGAACTGCCTCAACGCCTCTTGTGGGGATGGAGTGAAAGATTCCGGAGAGGAGTGCGAGAGTGATGGCCAATGTGATTCGGGGCAGGTGTGTAAAAGTTGTGCTTGTGAGGGGACGATTTTGGGTGGATGCTCGCTTGATTGCGATCCTCCGTTGATTCTGGAGCCGGTGAGCTGCCGCTGCGTCACACCAAATGCATGCGGGAATGGCATCCAGGAGATGGGAGAGACTTGCGAAGTGGGGGTCTGCTGCGCGAGCAATCAAATCTGTTCCACCTCTTGCCAGTGCCAGAACATTCCCTCTTCCTCCTCGTCCCATTCCTCGGCCCCCGCCTCTTCGGCTCAGGCTTCCTCGGCAGTCTCTTCTGCCGTGAGCCTGCCGCAGTGCATCAACGGGTTCGATGAAGATCAGGATGGTCTTACGGACATGATGGATCCTAGCTGTACTACATTGGATGACAATGACGAGATCAACCCTGTCCCCACCTGCCCAAACCAGCCCGGCGTCACGCCGCAATTGCTTTGGCAGCTTGGGAACTTCGATTACGAGATTCCGGAGGAAACCGAATACCTCACGGATGGCGATTATTCTCCCACCTTCGAGTATCCCATCACGCTGGCAGTGGACACTCTGCCGGAGATGCCGGGATACCTGTACAACGCGCCTCATGAGCCGCCTGATCCAGACATGGAGACTCTCGATGCCACGGCAAATCTGACATTGAGATTCACGGTTCCCGTCAAGCTGCAGCCAGCACAGCTGGTCTTGGGCAGCGAAGGTTCCGGCAGCACGGTTTACCTTGATGGAGCAGCATCCTCCTTGGCGCGGACGTCCTTCGCTGAAGGGCAGGTTGGTGTCATGAAGAAAACGATTTCCGTCCTCAATGCGGGGGAGCATACCCTCACTCTCACTTACAATGGCAGGGCGATCGACGACGGAAACTACCTGGATGCGCTGGCCATCGTCGGGTGCTTCGTGGCCGGCAGTTCTTCTTCTAGTTCCTTCGTTTCTTCCTTGAGTTCCTCCTCTATTTCTTTGTGTGGCAATGGGCAGCTCGATCCTGGGGAGGATTGCGACGTGGATGTGATGAGCATGCAAAATCCTTGTTCCTCAGGACAGGTTTGCAGTGTTGCACGAGGATGTGTTTGTTCTCCTTCATCTTCTTTACCGTCTTCGTCGTCTTCCTCCTCTTCCTCCTCTTCTTCTAGTGCCCCCCGCTGTGGCGACGGCGTGAAGGAGGGGGGGGAGGCGTGTGATTACGAAATTCTCTGTCCCACAGGGAGCACGTGCAATGCGGAATGCCAGTGCATCACGCCGACATTCTGCGGCGATGGCGTCGTCACGTCGGCGGCAGGGGAGGAATGTGAAGCGAATTCGGACTGCAATACCGGACAGATCTGCAACGTGAACTGTCAGTGCCAGGATGGGACGGGGGGCACCTGCGGGGATAATGTCATCGAAGGTTCCGAGACATGCGAGAAGAAACAGCCCTGCCTCGCAGGGAAGATGTGCAGCGCGTGCATTTGTGTCAGTGCGCCGGTGTGCGGCGATGGCAAGAAGGAGGGCTACGAGCAGTGTGAGAATGTCAGCCATTGTTCGATTGGTCAGGTGTGCACCAATTGCCAGTGCAAGACGCCCGCGGCGCTGTGCGGCAATGGTTTCCTGGAGACAGGGGAGCAGTGCGAGAATGACGGCACCTGCAAAGTGGGACAGGTTTGCAACCGGAATATCTGCCGCTGCGTCAGCACATCGCAGGACATCTGCGGCAATGCACATCTCGATACCGGGGAGCAGTGCGAGTTAGGCCGTCCCTGCAGCGATGCGGCGAAGAACTGCGATCTCGCGAGTTGTGCTTGTGTGGAGGAGCGGGTGGGGTCTGCCTGCGGGGATGGTGAACTGAATGTGGGGGAGGATTGCGAAGTAAGTGCTCCCTGCTATGGCACGGAGGAATACTGCAACTTCGCCACTTGCCACTGCGAGCAGAGGGTCTCCCGCTGCGGCGATGGCATTATGGATCCGGGGGAGCTGTGTGAGCTCAAGAATGACTGCACCACTCCCGGGCTTGTTTGTGATCTCACGAGCTGTACTTGCGTGGAGCCGTCGGATCAGACGGTGTGTGGCAACGGTGTTCTGAATCCCGGGGAGGAGTGCGATGTGAGCAATCCCTGCCCCTTCAGCTGGAAGTGCAATTTCCAGTCATGCATGTGTGAGAGCCAGCCGGTTTGCGGAGACGGTCGTCTCGATCCGGGCGAGCAGTGCGAGGTGAATAGCCCCTGCTCGGGACAGAACCTCACGTGCGAGTTCACCCACTGCCGCTGCACCGGCAAGCTGATGTCCTGCGGCAACGGCATCCTCGAACCGGGCGAGCAGTGTGATGATGGGAATAAGGTGAGCGGCGATGGCTGCGACAATAATTGCGTCTTCGAGCGGCGGGCCATCGTGGCCTCCTCCGTGCTCTGCGGCGATGGCATCGTGCAGCTCCCGGAGCAGTGTGATGACGGCAACACCGATGCGGGGGACGGCTGTGCGTCCGATTGCACCTTCGAGATCTTCTCCTCGGAGGAGATCCCCGAGGCCTACAACGTGACACCGGCAGGGGAGATGGTGCGCGAGAGCGCTCCCATCCGCAATGTCGCCGGGGAGGCGCCTCCTCCACTCGTCGAGGTGAGAGAGCAGGTGAGGGAAGAGACAGAAGGTCAGACGATTGAATTCGCGCAGTCTTCTGCCGCCGCTGCGGCTGCCCCGCTCGCCGTGCAACAGCATGCTGCGGGACCACTTGCTACCATCATTCCTCTGAACTTCCAGGGGGCCCCCGTCGGCAAAACCGGCCCGGCTGCTCTCGCGGTGATCGCCGCAGGCGCGGCAGGAGGATTTGGGTGGATGCGGCGACGAAGGAGGAAATGAGACTACTCGCCGGTTGCCGGAGGCGCTTCCTGTGCGCGTCCGATGAGTTGTCGATGTGCCCTTGCTACGATTTCGGCAACAATGACCAGGATGCGCCTTTCCGGGCGTCCCTCTGGCATTGCAGCAATCTCCCGCCGCAGGTCCGAGAGGCTGAAGTGCCATCCACAGCACCGACGAACGGTAGCCAGGCCTTCCTCGCCCACGGCCGCGTTGACCGTGCCTTCCAATGATCCGGATGAGGGGAGGAGCATAGTTGAAAAAAAGAGGGATGCAATGGTACCGCGATTTTTCGCTTGAGCAAGCTGTTAGAGCCCGATTTCCCCGGCAACACCCTTCATGGCATCGAGCGTCAGTTGGATGAATTCGTTGAGCGGAATGCCGAGGAGTTCCTCACACTTTCGGATCTGTTCGCGGTTCACCTGCGCGGCAAAACTTTTTTCCTTGAATTTTTTGAGCACGCTCTTCACTTCCACCTCGGCGAGCTTCTTCGAAGGCCGCACGAGCGCCACGGCGATGATGAGGCCGGTCAATTCATCCACGCAGTAGAGGCACTTGCGGAGCATCGAATCGAGGGGGTGCGCGGCGCCATACTTCTCGGCATAGTGCGCGCGGATATCGGCCAGGAGCTCGGCTGGGGCCTTGATGGGCTTGAGGAGCTCTTCCAGCGTCTTGCCGCAGTGCTCCTCCGCATCCTTCTCCAGCTTGTCCCAGTCGAGGTCGTGGAGCATGCCGGCCACCTTCCAGGTGGTGGGATCGCCGCCGTACTTTTTGGCGAACGCCTCCATCACCGCCCCTGTGGCGATGAGGTGCTCCCGCGTCTTATCGGCATGCGCGGCGAGGAGACCGTGCGCTTCCGGGAGGAGATGTCCGTACTCGGCGTGTTGGAGAAGGGAGGTCATAGAGTGGAAAGTGGTAAGTGGAAAATGACTCTCATTTAAAGAGGGAGAATTTCTTCGTGAATGCCGCGATTTCCTCGGTTCTGCCGAACATGCAAATGCCATAGTATTCCAGGGCAGGTTCGGAGGCAGCTTCCATCGCCTGATGTTGTTCATAGGCAGTTCCCACTGTCATTCTGTCCGTGAAATCCGTGAAGGGAATGCCTCGTGCGATGGCCTCCTTTCGTACGTTGCGAATTTGTTCAGAATTATCGGCCCGGAGCACAATGAAGGGGTAATCGGAAATCTTCGGATGGGTGCCGCCGTCTTTATCCATGTATGCCGAGAATCGCATCTCCTCCGCTTTCCCCGATCCTCCCCCAAGACCGGCTGCCATGTGTCCAAGTGCATTCATCAGTCTGCCCGGCTCGATCTTCTTGTTAAGCACTGTGACAAAGCGCTTCGTCTTTTCATCTTCGATGAGTTCTTCAATAGTCATGGGAAATTTCAGGAAAGCTTCTGGTCGGAATAGTAGCCGATCCGTTCAAGGACGTCCTTCTTCGGGAGCGTGGAGAGGAACCAGCCCATCTGCGGGCCATCATCACGCTTGAGGAAGAGCTGGTAGAGGGGCGCGAAGATCTCCTTGGGTGGTATTTTGAGCTCCTCCTTCACGGCGTGGAGCACCTTGTGGATGGGGTCACCTTCCCATGCGGTTCCTCTGAGCCGCTCCGCGATCAGTTCCAAGGCCTTTTTCTGTGCCGCAGTGAGAGGGAATTCCTCCTTTTTGAAAGGGTGTGCCTCTTTGATCAGGGTGAAGCGGAACTTCTCCGGCGCGAGCGTCCCGAGCCAGTGCCGCGCATACGTCGCGCGCTCCTCTGTGTCCGCTTGTTCGTCGGCGGAGAGCGGCGCGCCCTTGGCGACTGCAGCCTCCTTGAGGAGGTCGAGATGCGGCATCTGCGTGATGAACGCCGCGAGCGTGAAGCGCATGTGCCAGAGGTCTTTCGGCTTCGCGGGGAAATCGATTTGGGTGAACGCGAAGAGGCGGGCAAAGTCCGGTTCCGGCTTCTCATGGCGGCCGAACGCGTGGTCCGCGAGACGGTCGTACTCGTCGAAGAGCTGCGGGATGGTCACGCCCTCGGGGTCGAAGTCGATCGGCTGATTTGGCTGTTTCCTGATCATGAGGAGCTTGAGGATCTTCGGCGGCAGCAGGTCGGCCACCTCCTTTGCAGAGGCTCCAAGTCCTTTGCTGGCGCTCATCTTCTTTCCGCCGATGTTGAAGAACTCGTAGGGAATGTTCAGTGGTTCCGGGTAGTGGAAGATCTCCTCGCAGATGCGCCGGCCGATGTCGCGCGATCCGCCGGCGGCGGAGTGATCTTTGCCGGCGCCTTCGATATGGACGCCCATCACTCGCCACTTGGCCGGCCACTCCACTTTCCAGGGCAACTTGGCCTTCCCGTCAAAAGGGTTGATAGAGCCGGAATTTCCGCATCCCTTGGCCCATTTCACGAGGTCCGGCTTGCAGGAGTAGGTCACCTGTTTCCCGTCCCATCCTGTCACCTGCGTCGTGCCGATCTTGCCGCACTTCTCACAGACCACCTGTAGCGGATACCAGTCCTCCGGCTTCACGCTCCCGCTCACCTCCCTGTAGATCGCGCGGATCTCCGCGGCGTGGTCGAGTGCCTCGCGGATGACGTCGTTGAACTTCCCTGCGCGGTAGAGCGGGGCGAGATCGTAGTATTCGATGGGAAGATGGAGGGGCTTCACTACTCTCTGCAATTCATCGCCGAAGACCGATGGATAGTTCTTCTCCCCCGGGACAGGGGAAGGAACCGTGAAGAGCGGCTGACCCATGTACTTCCTAAACTCCTCGCGCCGCTCCAGCGTGGCGGGAAGCTCATCCATGGGATCGAAGTCGTTCATCTCGAACTGGAACGTGCACGGGATTCCCTGATCCTTGAGGATCTGCGCGATGAGCCCGTGGATCACGAGACCGCGCAGGGAGCCGACATGGACCCTCCCGGAGAGCGTCTTCTCATCGCGGAGGATCAGTGGCTCCCCGGCTTTGATCTCCTTTGCGAAGCGCTTCAGGATCTCCCCGATGATTTCATCGGCCCATGTCATGGAATGAGAATACCGTGGATGGCGGGGAAATTGAAATTGCTGCAACGAGCAGCCTGTTCACAAAATTGCGCGCGATGCATTTGACGTTTTGAAGAAACATCCGCGAGAATGCATATATGAGTAATGTAGATCA
>JAEAMF010002166.1_pt1 | contig 11739 bp, 10 predicted proteins | sample 8958721 | NCBI WGS metagenome assembly JAEAMF01 (sample SAMN16933255, study PRJNA681124) | bioreactor sludge metagenome | isolation source: anaerobic bioreactor treating anionic surfactant - SDBS | place: India: Bengaluru | collected 2019-02-28
CTCCACGATGCCCTCAAACTGCTCGGAACCGAAGGCATCCACCGTGAAGACGGCCCGCTGTCCGACGCGCACGTCCTTGAGACCCTTGTCTTCCTCGATGCGCGCGGCAACGCGCAGCTCCTTCGGTTCAACCATCGCCACCACCTCCTGCCCCGAGCGGTACGTGGCACCGATGTCGCGCTGGACACCCGTGATGATGCCGGGCACCTGCGTCGCGATGATCTCGTCCCCGACGCGGGCGACTGCCTGGAAGGCATCCACTGCCTCCCCCACCTGCACCGTGACCCGCTTGAGCTCGCCGCCGACCTGCGGGGCGAGGCGGATGATCGGAGCGAAGATTTCCGCTTTGTCGGTGTACACGTACTTCCGCGCCTCATTCCAGTACAGGAGTCCGCCGATCACGCAGAGGAGAGTGAAGATAACGGTGCCCCAGAGGATGACTGTCTTGCGTTTGGCAGGATCGCGGAGAGCCTGCTTCAGAGGATGGCCGGAGGAGGCGGGAGTGGAAGGATGCATGGAAGAGTGAGGAATCACTGAAGGGAAGGAAGGATGACCGTGTCCCCCTCCTGCAGACCGGAGAGAATCTCGATGGATGCGGAGGAGACGTCACGGATACCCGTGGTCACGGGGATTTCGACGGCATGACCGTCGGCATTCAGCATGCGCACGGTCGTCGCGCCGTCCGCGTCCTGCAGGAGAGCCTGAAAGGGAATGAGCAGGGCATCCCTGCGTTCGCCGGTGACGATGGTCAGGTCCCCGCTCATGCCGATCTTCAGATCCGTATGCGGATAGAGGAAGTCGAGCTTGATGCGGTACTTCTCCCCGCCATTAACCACCGTCGGAGCCTCGTCGATGCTCCCCACGACGAGCTTGAACGTCTTGCCGGGGAACGCGTCGAGCTCGATGGAACCCGATTGCGTGTACTGCACCTTCGTGATGTCCGCCTCCGACAGGAAAGCCTCGATGCGGTAGGGGCTCTCCCCCATCATGGTGAGCGCCGAACCGAGCGGGGCCATCTCCCCAGCCTTGATGCTCACCTTGGTGATGCGCCCCGCAATGGGCGCGGTGATCTGCGTATCCCCGTAACTCGCGCTGACGCGAGCCAGATCGGCGCGCGCCGCACGCAGACGCGCGGCTGCCGCGTCGAGATCGGTCTGGCGGGCGCCGGCCCGCTTAAGCGCGAGGTTCGCCTCGTCGATCCGGATGGCAATCTCGAGCGTGCGGATATCGACATCCGCCTTCTCCCGCGCCCCCTTGGCGGCAACGAGGATGCTCTCCTCCGTGGCAATGCGCGTCTCATAGGTGGCAGCTGCGTCCTTCAGGCCCTTCACCCACGTATCGAGTTCCGTGAGGGCCGTCTGCGCGCTGCTGCGCTTCGCCGCAATGGTGCTCTTGTACGCGTCGCGGTCCTCCCGTGAAAATTCGCGGGTCTCCGGGAGCGTCCCGAGGAAATCGTAGGCACCCGTCAGGCTGTCAACGCTCAATTGAATGGCCACATGCGCCTCGTCCATGAACTCCAGCGTCGCCCGGTAATCGGCGGGGGCCGGCTTCCCCTTGGCCGTCTGAATCGCCGCTTCGGCCCGCGCAACCTGTGCATCGAGCACATTGGAGGCGGCCGCACCGAGCTGGACCACGAGATCCGCGATATCGTAGTTACCGAACACCTCATCGATGGCACCGAGTGACTGCTCGGCGGTCGTGAGCTTCTGCGTGGCGACCGTCCCCGCCATGGCGATCTGGCCGGAGAGCGCCGTGTTGGCTTCCTGCTGCAGCGCTTCGAGCTTCGCCTGGGAAGCGACGAGGCTCGCTTCTGCGGTACTCAAGGTCGTTTTGGCGGACTCCAGATTCATGCGCTTGCTGTCCAGCTGCGCCTCCGCGATGGTGATCTCCTCGGGACGCGTCCCTTCCTGCAGAGCACGGAGTGCCGCTTCGGCCTCCTGCATGCGCGCGGACGCGGCGGTGACGCTCGCTGCCACATCGCCGGCGCGGAGCGTGGCGAGGCGCTGCCCCGCCTGCACGAGATCCCCCTCCTGGACGAGCACCTCCGAGACGATGCCGGGGCTGCGGAATTGCAGTTCCAGATCCTGCTCGGAAATCACCGTGCCCACCGCCTCGATCTTCTGCATCACTTCCCCACGCGTGACGGGGGCCGTGTCGTAGACCTCGCGGCTCGAATAGACGGAGAAGGTGACGCTGCAGAGGAGCAGCACCAAGAGGGCGCTGCCGGCGAGGAGAGCCGTGCGACGGCTGGTGAAGCGCTGCCAAAGGAGGAGGAAAGACTGCATGGGAAGAAGGGAGAAAGCGATCAGGATTGCTGCGTGAGCGAGACGTGGAGATTTTCGTGAAAGCGCTTGAGGATGCGCAGAAGATGGCGTTGATCCGCGAGGGGGCAATGCCGGAGACTCTGGCGGACAACCGTACTCATCTTCGCACGCTCCCGCTCGAAGATGCGCCGGCCCGCGGGGGTGACGAACAGATGGACGAGCTTGCGGTTCTTCGGGTCCACGCGCCGCTCGGTCCACCTCAGCTTGGTGAGACGATCGGCGAACGTCGTGGCCGAGGGAGGAGTAATGAACATCGCATCGGCGAACTCCTTCATCGTCATCCCCGAATGTTCCACAAGGAGCGAAAGGGCATGCCACTGCAGGATATTCGCGCCACAGGTGCTCTTCCTGCGCAGGAATCCCTGCCGCATGGACCGGCCGACATCGTGGATGAGGGCAATGAGCTCCGTAATGACATTATCTTTTTCCATAGATAGAATATGGAATAATTAGGGTAGCTAAGTATATTCAGCCGCGCACGGCTGTCAATGCTCCGGGGAGAAAAAAACTCCTCAAGTAACCGGTGGGGATTTCTCTCTTACAAAAGAACGACAAATACGCGGCACGCCCTGCTGTCCGGCAGGAAGGCTCATCGGCACTTTTCTGCTCGATGAAGCCGCGGAACGGGTATAGCATGGCCTGCTTCCATGGCTTCCCGAGCCCCCTCCCCGCAGGCAGCACAGAAGAGCAGGACCCGGCACGTCGTCCGCCACAGCCTGCTGGTCAACTTCCTCCTCCTCTGCGTCATCTTTCTCCTGCAGCTCTATGGTGTGTGGAATGGGCTCTCGCGCATCGGAGCGGACAGCATCCTGCTCCCCCAGTCGGTGATCCTCACGGATAACGAGGGCAGGGAAATCCGGCGGATCTTCCTGGAGAAGGACCGGCTGGAGCTCGCGGATGACTACTTTCCCGCGACGCTCAAGAACGCGGTCATCGCCATTGAGGATGAGCGTTTCGCCACCCGGAGCTGCATCGACCTGCGCGCCATCGCCCGTGCGGCCAAGGCCAATACCGCCGCGTTCAAATCACAGGGGGCCTCCACCATCACTCAGCAACTCGTGGGGAATCTCTTCCTCGACCGCAGCGACAAGAGTTTCGCCCGCAAGTTCGTGGAGATCCTGCTCGCCTGCCAGCTGGAGCAGACCGCCTCGCGGGACCGCATCCTCGGGCTCTACCTCAATCACATGGCCTTCGGCGGGACCATCTACGGCGCGGAGGAGGCCAGCCAGACCTACTTCGGGGTGAGCGCCCAGCGCCTCACGCTGGCACAGTCCGTCGTCCTGGCGGCGCTGCTGCAGCGGCCCACGTACTTCAGCCCCTATGGCATCCACCTCCGCACGTCCGCCCCCCGCTCCGTCGCCGCAGCCGTCCGCAAAGGTCTTATCCGCTCTCCGGCGCAGATCTCCTCCGACGACATCGCCATCGGACTCATCGGCATCTCCCTCCCGGGGCCTGAGGGGACTGTGGTGTATCTGGAAGGCCGGACGGATCACGTGTTGCAGGCTATGGAGCGGAATGGATTCATCAGTGTGGCAGAGCATTCCTCCGCACTGCGGGAGCTCCGGTCCCTGCAGTTCGAGCGCCGGAGATCCGCCCTCTCCCTGCCGTACTTCGCCCTGTTCGTCCAGAAGCAATTGAGTGAGGGGTCGGTACCCGTCGACCGGCCGTGCGATGCCAAGGCCGGAGGGTGCATCGTGCAGACGACGCTCGATCCGCAGTTCCAGGAGCTGGCCGAGGAGATCGTGCTCCGTCACGCGGAGGAAATCCGCAGCAAGTACCACGCCCGCAATATCGCGCTCGTCGCCGCGGACCGCGCCACGGGGCGCATCCTCGCGTACGTCGGCAACGTGCGCTTCACCGACACAGAATCCGGCGCCATGATCGACATGGCGCGCGTCCCGCGCCAACCTGGCTCCAGCTTCAAGCCCTTCGTCTACGCCACGGCCTTCGCGCATGGCATGAATCCGAATACGTTCGTGCTGGATGCGCCCCTCATGCTGGGACGGGATCAGCCGCGCAACTATGAGGGAGGCTACCGCAACTGGACGGCGATCCACCACGCCCTCGCGGCCTCGCGCAACATCCCCGCCATCCGAACGCTCCTCATGGTCGGCGGCGAAGAGCCCGTGCTGGAGACAGCCGCCAAGGCCGGCGTCGTGACGCCGCTCCTCACCTTTCAGAAGAACCGTGCAGGGAACCCGCAGTTCTCCTTCGGCTACCCGCTCGCCATCGGCGCGGCGGAAGTGCCGCTCCTCGAGATGGTGCAGGGATACCTCACGCTCGCCAACGCCGGCATCTTTCGTCCGCTCACCGCCATCGAGAGTGTGCGCACGGTGGACGGTATGCCCCTCGACCGCAAGCTCGGGAACGCGGGCGTGCGGACCATCCCCTCTCTCCACGCGCGGTGGCTCACCTCCATCCTGAGCGACACCTCCATCCGGCCCACCCCCGGCTGGAACGCGGCCCTCACCGTGCCGGGCATCCAGACTGCCATCAAGACGGGCACCAGCAACCGCTGCGCCAGTATCAACCTCCTCACGAGCCGGTGCGCGCTGCTCCCGGGCGACGTGTGGACCGTCGGGTACTCGCCGGAATTCGTACTGGGTATCTGGGCGGGGAACGCGGACTACTTCCCGCTCACGCCCGATGCCGACGGGATGAACGTGGTGGCGCCGCTCTGGAAGGAATTCATCGCGGGGGCGCACACGCTCCGGCCGGAAGGAATGACACGCTTCCCCCCGGAACTCATCGAGAGGGCGAAGGAATGACGCAACAGGAAGAAGATGCGTTTCCCTCTTGACCCATGTGTTAGAAATATATAACATACTCGCATCTTCCCCCTTTCCGATGACGCAGAAGCAGTACACCGCAATCCGCCTCCTCGTCGCCATGGCACTGGCCGCCTTCGTCTCCGCCTCCATCGTGCGGCAGGAATTCTTCTGGCCCGTGGTCGCCGTGGCCTGCGCCCTACTGCTCCTTCTCGTCCTGCGCCGCTTCGTGCAGGGCGTGCTGGCGGACGAGCGGGATTACGCCCTCGGGGGCCGCGCCGCGCGCTGGGCCATCCAGATTTTCAGCATGGCGGCCGTGCTCCTGATGTTCTTCTTCCTCGCACGGCAGGACACCGACCCCGCCGCCCGCATCGTGGCCAACGTGCTTGCGTACTCCACCTGCGCCCTCATGCTGCTCTATTCCGCCATCTTCACGTTCCTGCGCCGGAAGGCGTCGTGACAGGTTCCTCCTCTTTCTCCATGAAGAATCGCATTCGGGAATTTCGGGTGAAGCGGGGCATGACGCAGGAAGCGCTCGCCGCGGCTGCGGGCGTGCGGCGGGAGACCATCGTGTTTCTGGAGCAGGGCAAGTACAACCCGTCTCTGCAGCTTGCCTACAACGTGGCCAAGGCACTCGGCACGACCATCGACAAGCTCTTCATATTTGAGGAAAAATGATGGCTGGGAAGGAGGGATGTGGCGCGTCTCGTCGCTCCTCACTCCACGTGCCCCCTCACGCCTCTTCTGGAGAGGTATTCGTTTTGGAAAATCCGATCCGATAGCGGTTTCACCCAGGAAAATGATGCCCATTTGAGATGGGCGTTTCTGGTGCAACATTAATATTTTATGATACTATCTTGGCTCGCAGTCAATTACCCCCGATTTCTCCATGAACGAAGCGTTCGCTGAAAAATTTCGATCGGCAAAGGATGCATCACGGGTGCTCGCTCAGGTCCCGGATGCTGCGATAACGGATGTCCTCCGTTCCCTCGCCGGGAACATGGAACAAGATATGGGCTCGATCATCGATGCCAACAAAAAAGATCGGAATCAGATGAAGGAGAATGACCCCAAGTACGATCGTCTGCTCCTCATGGAAGAACGTATCCGGGCGATGATGCGTGACGTGCTCACCGTCTCGGCACTCCCTTCGCCCGTCGGGAGAATCATCGAGAGCCGGACACGGCCGAATGGTCTGGTCATTGAAAAAATCTCGACGCCCTTCGGCGTCATCGGCATCGTGTACGAAGCACGGCCGAATGTGACTGTGGATTCCTTCGCTCTCTGCCTCAAATCCCGGAACGCGTGCGTGCTCAAAGGCGGGAACGATGCGGCCGCTTCCAATGAGGCGCTCGGTGCAACCATTCACCGGACGCTGCGGGAGGCGGGATTGCCCGAGGGTGCCCTCGTCCAGCTCCCTTCCGATCATGAGAGCAAGGCACTTGAAGCATTGCTCCAGGCGCGAGGCTTCGTGGATCTCCTGATTCCTCGCGGCGGGAAAGGGCTGATCGAACGCGTGCGCGAGGAAGCGACAGTTCCTGTGATCGAAACCGGTGCTGGTATCGTGCATACCTACGTCGATTCCTCCGCCGATATCCCCATGGCCGCTGCCGTGGTGTGCAATGCGAAGACACGCCGGCCAGGCGTGTGCAATGCCCTCGATACCGTGCTCATTCACCAAGAGATCGTTGCACGTATCGCGGAAGTGCTTGCGCCGCTCGCCGCAAAAGGCGTACGCGTGTTTGCCGACGACCGGGCATTTGCACATCTCGCCGATACATACGACGCAGCGCTTCTGGAGCATGCGATGGAGGAGCACTTCGGCACGGAGTTCCTGTCGCTGAAACTGGCGGTGGCGACGGTCGATGATCTGGGTGCGGCGCTGGCGCATATTCGCACGTATTCCTCCGGGCACAGCGAGGCTGTCGTCGCACAGGACAAAACGGTCATCGAGCGCTTCCTGCGCGAGGTGGACGCTGCAGTGGTCTACGCCAACGCTTCCACGGCCTTCACCGACGGCGGGGAGTTCGGCATGGGAGCGGAGATCGGTATCAGCACGCAGAAGCTCCATGCCCGCGGTCCCATGGGACTGGAAGCCCTCACGACATACAAGTCTGTCGTGCGGGGAAACGGGCAGACGCGGGAGTGATGCGGGCGTACGGCGGGAGACCATCGTGTTTCTGGAGCAGGGCAAGTACAACCCGTCTCTGCAGCTTGCCCATCATGTGGCGAAGGCACTGGGTGGAACGGTCGACGGGTTATTCTCCTTCGAGTAATCAGGCTCTTGTCTTTTTCCAACCCGCGGCCGCGCCCTTCGGCTTCGCTCAGGGTGAAAAGGGCCGCTCTTCACCCCATCTTCTTCCTCACTTCTTCAATGAGCTCCGGGAATTCTGGCGCGAAGAAGTGCCCCCGGTCCGTGTACTCGTGATACTCGGCCTGAAGCTCCCTCTGCACGAGCCTCGGCTCTTCGATGGGGAAGAACGGATCATCCACGGAAGCGAACTGGATGATCCACTGCTGATTCTTACGAATAGCAGGCCAATCCCACGGGTCATCGAAGTAGCCGCTCAGCCGTTCCCGTGCGTCCCCCGTGTCGGTGTAGTACGCGCCGATGAGCACCGATCCGAGGATCTTGTTCTTCTCCGCGAAGCGCATGGCGGCGATGGCGCCCGAGCTGTGGCCGATCAGAATGGAATGCTCGTCCGCACCACATTCGTTTTTCAGGAACGGGAGCCAGATGGATTGCCGCGCGAGAAGGGCATCCGGGAAATTTTTCGCGATGACATTCATCCCCATCTCTGTGAATGTGCGCCTGGCGTAGGGCCAGAAGTGGTTACCCATGCCCTCCCCGCCGTTGCCGTGGAGGAAGATGAGCTTGGGCTTCGTGCTGTCCATGGTGCCATCATAAAGATGGCCCGGCTCGGTCACCATCCACTTCTCGTTCTTTGAGAATGAGCACCAATTCTTCTGCCATCTGCCGGCGTACATCCATGAGCATCATGCGCCCGTACATTTTAATTTCTTTCGTATCCAGTCCTGTGGCGCCCGGTCGGTTCATCCGGGCTCGAAGTTCATTGACTATGAGTGTTGGATCGTACGTGATGCCTCTCATTGTGATGGGTTCGTCGTACGCTTTCACGTCCTGTCCGACGCCGTCCGGGAATGCGCTCAGGATGTCCGCCACGAGTATCCCGATACGGATATCACGCCCATCCTCGAGTCGTGGCAGGAGGTAGTCCGTGACGATCGACTCGAAAAATTCGGAGACGAATCCCTGTATTTTCCCGTCGTTGGAACGCGTTCCCTCGGGATACATCATGACCGGTGCGCGCGACCTGCAAATTTCCGCGGCCACGCGTCGACGCTCTTCCCGCATGTTTCGGACATACTCGTGGTGCGGCGCTCTCCTTTCTTCCCAGATTTTTTTCCGCTCCACCAGAGTAGGTGCCCGGGCTGGCACTCCGTTCTCCCGCGGAGGCTTCTCCAGCGTACGATCCACGACGATGGGCTTCGTCTTTCGGAATGCCAACGCCATGAACAGCTGTGCGAGCTCTTTCTTCATGGACTGCCAATCACATCTCAGAAGCGCTTTCGCTGTGTCCCGGAAGGGGAGACGAGTCAGATAGTTCTTCAGGACGTAGCGTGTGTGCGGAGGAAGAAGCGCATGGGCATACAATCCTTCCGTTCCTCCCGTTCCTTTCCCTGCGGCGCATTTCCCGTCCACGCCGCCTGCGTTGTCCGTCTGGGGGCCTTGGTGGTTCGCCAGGATGATGTCGGCGTTTTGAATCGCTTCCTTCCCTTCAATGGTGATGCGAAACGGGGTATCTCTCTTCGCCGTATCCATGAATCGATGGATGACGTGGCCCGGACTTTGCGTGGGAAAGGCGGTACGGATGACGGCCCGTTTCATCAACCTGCCGAAGCGGTTCGTCATTTCCTGTGGAACCGCTTTCCCCTCGTCCCTGTTTTCGCGGACAGCCGCATAGGGGTCTTCGGCCGTGGAATGGAGGCGTTCTGCGTTCATGGATGAAGACGAAAATGGTTAGTACAGTGCCAGTATCCTGACACAACAACAAACCAAATGTGACGCCAAGAGGGCTTCGGGACTCTGTTTTTGTGCGATAAATCATTCAGTGATACACTGAACGAATGGCAAAAACCCACTGCAAACTGGTTCTTGTTCTCGCCTTGGTGCTTCTGGGGTTGATTGGCATTGCCGTCGGTACCGCGTCCAACTATCGCGCTGAGGTCACTGGTAAGTGCTCCGCCACTTCGGTCGCTTCGGACACGTCGATCACGACGTACCGCATGCGCGATCGTGCCGACGGGTACGGTCTTTCGGTCCTCAAAGACGGCGGGTATCTCCTCATGGGCGATACGGTCTGGAGTTCCGGTATGGGGGTGTGGAATGCATTTGTCGTGAAGACCGATGCGAAGGGCTCCGTCCTCTGGAGCAGGCAATTCGGCAGTCAGAGCGCTGCGCAGGGCGTGCTGGTGGATACCAAACGTCTCTCGGTACAAACAACCGACGGCAATTTTGTGGTGGCGCACGATATCATCGATTTTTACGACGCGAACTATGAGAGTAGAAAGGAAGGCTGGGGCGATGTGCTTGTGACGAAGCTGAATGCCGCGGGCGATCGGGTGTGGTCCACCATGGTCGGCGACTACAGCATGGACTTTCCGCAGAGGCTCTGGGCTCTGTCCGACGGCGGCGTCCTGCTGCTCGCCAAGTTCAAAGACACCGGCTACGGCTCTGATGTCGCTGACTTTGATGCCGTACCCGGCTACAGCGTCGTGATCAAATTCGATAACAACGGGAAGGTGCAATGGAGCAAGAAAATGAATTGGACCGCGACGGACATGAAATATCTGGCCGACGGCAGTTTTGTCGCTCTGGCAGACATGGAGGTCCGTACGGGGACGGAAATGGCGATGGGCAAGATCCCGACGGTCATCAAGTTGGATAGCAAGCTGAAGGTCCAGTGGGCAAAGAGTATCGAAACCCTCTCCATGGAGCTGCCGACGACGACCGGCTCCACCCCCGGCAACCTGAAGGTATCCAAGTCAAAGATACGGTTGTCTGCGGGGGATTTCCGGTCGGTGGAACAGACGCAGGACGGGGGATTCATCGCATTCGGCCGCTACTTCAATGCCACCAGCCTCATGACCGACCGCACGGGCACGGCGCTCCAGAATCTCGTCGAATCCATTCCCTATGTGGCGGTGAAAATGGACACTCAGGGCGGCTACCAGTGGGCCAAGCGGGTGAAGACCGGCTTCGCGCCCACCGATATTGACTTCAAAACCGTGAGAACGAATGACAACGGATTTGTTCTGATGCGCGATGTCATGCGCAAGTCCGGTATGAAAAAATCAGCTGATTCGGCGGGGAATCTGGAGCTCCTCAAGACCGATGCCAACTTCAATCCGCAATGAATCAAGAAAATCGATATCGAACGGGATACGGCCGGCTCCGATCTTCGGGCGACGAAGGATGGTGGCGTGGCTGCCGCCGGCAGGATTGTGACGACGGAAGAGCACATGGTCATGGGCAGTCTGGAGCCGTATGAGGAAGCGTTCCTGGTCAAAGCGGACGTCAATGGCAATGTGAACGGCGCGAAGATCGTGACCGATGGCGCGAAGGCAGCGGCGGAGGATCAGAGTTCCCTTATCCTCATGCAGGCGATGAACGCGAGCACCGAAGATATAAAACTCCCGATCAATAAAGCAGTGAATGCCAAGGTATCGAACATTGAAAATCTCACGCGCATCATTGTTCCCCCTGCAAGCAAGAAAGTGACACAGGTGTGCGCCGCCGCTTCCAGGGATTCCCTCTCGCCGGCCTCCGGGGAAAATGCGGCACCGACGGCCGGCACGTGGGCGCAGATCAATTATGAGAGCGCCAAGGAGGCGAAGATCGAAACCGAGAAGAGCCGGCAGGTGCACGCGGAGCTCCTCCCCATCCTGCAGAAAATCTACAACAATCAGGTGAAGATGACGGATAACACGAGCGGTCTGTGGCTCACGTACTACGTCCCGCGCCAGACCACCCGCGCGGACGTGGAGGCCGTCGAGAAAGCCTATGTGGCGCTGGGGTACAAGGTCGATGAATCCGAGGGCGGGCACCTGAACGTCTCCAGGGTCGGGATATCCCTGCGCATGACGTTCTCCGTCAACAATGCCATGGTCGGGAAGATCGAAGTGATGCTGTGATTCCGTTCCTTCTTTTCCCGACGACATCTGGGTGGAGTTTGGAGCACAGGAGATGTAACACAACGTTGTGGACCCCGTCGGGTGGGTTTCCGGCGAACGCGATCTTCTGCTCGCACGCTTCGCGTGACCTACGAGCAAATCGAAGCCTACGGCGAAAAATTGAACGAGGACGATATGCATGCCGTGGAACTCATGACCAAGGCGGCCGTGCATGCGCAGGCATTGGCGGATGGGGAGTGATGCCGGTGGAACCGTCCCGAGCGGAAGAAGGCTGCTGAGAGGTGGCTGATCTCTCTGGAACGGCGACATCCCACGATATCCAGAAGAAGCTCGAAGAGGCGCTCTCCGCATAAGTGAATCCCGGACAAGGGTTTTGAAGACAGGAGACACTGGAATTAATTATCCCTTTTTGGGGACACGGCTCATTCGAT
>JAEAMF010002169.1_pt1 | contig 11737 bp, 10 predicted proteins | sample 8958721 | NCBI WGS metagenome assembly JAEAMF01 (sample SAMN16933255, study PRJNA681124) | bioreactor sludge metagenome | isolation source: anaerobic bioreactor treating anionic surfactant - SDBS | place: India: Bengaluru | collected 2019-02-28
TCCATGCGCGTCTGCGCCGCCTCGCTACGAAATCCCGTGAGAAATGCGGGTTAACGCCGGCTATTTTAGATTTGCGGCGGCTGTGGGACAATGAATCTTTGAAGCAAATGTCTATTGGAACAAAAAGGAGACGGCATGGACGAGGTCGATAAGATCCGGAATGAAATCAATCAGGTGGATGAGCGTATTCTCGAAGCCCTGGCGAACCGGCGTAAACTCGCCGAACAGATCATACAGGCTAAAGAGATCGCGGGAACGCCTATACGCGACTCTTCGAGAGAAGAGCGCCTGCTGGCCGATCTCATCACCAAGGGGCGAAACCGGGGACTGGACGCGCACCTTGTTACCCGTGTGTTTCATGAAATTATCGACGATTCCATCCGCTCCCAGCAGCTTCACCTGCTCGATTACGGCAAAGCCGGTTTGAGCCGCGTGGCGTTTCAGGGAATCCAGGGAGCCTACAGCGAACTGGCCGGACGCAAACACTTCGCCCCCTATCTGGACAGGACCGTATTCACGGGAGTCGAAACCCTGGAGCAGGTTGTAAATGCTGTAGAGGACGGGGACGTCGAATACGGACTTCTACCGGTGGAAAACACGACGGCGGGAAGCATGAACGAAGTATATGACCTGCTCTCCGTCGCGCAACTCTCCATCGTCGGCGAAGAGGTTCTGCGCGTGGAACACTGTCTGCTTACGGCTGACGACGTGCCGCTCGCCGGCATCCGGCAGATCTATTCCCATCCGCAGGCTCTGGCCGAGTGCATGAAATTCGTGGCGAAGCTGCCGAACTGCCAGGCCATGCCCTATGCCGACTCCGCCATGGCCGTAAAAAAGGTCAGCGACGAGAAAAGCTCAGGCATTGCGGCCATCGGCAGCGAAGAGGCCGGGAAGCTCTATGGATTGAAAGTGCTGCGCCGCAATATTGAAGATCAGCAGAACAATTTCACTCGTTTCCTCATCCTTGCCAGGAAGCCGGCGACAATCGATCTGCGGATTCCCTGCAAAACGTCGCTGATCATGGCGACGCCGCACGAAGAGGGATCGCTGCTGAAAGCCTTGAGCCTGCTGCACGAGTATAAAATCAACCTTACCAAGCTCGAAAGCCGGCCGATCCCGGGAATGCCCTTTCAGTACATCGTCTAGATCGATTTTGAAGGGAACACGGCCGAAGGACGTATCGCGGAGGCGATTGAGAAACTGCGTACGGCCACGACTTCGCTCAAAGTCCTCGGATCGTATCCTGCACAACACCGCGCAAAAACGTCTCCCCGTGTGGAGGTTCTTGCCGGCGGGGCGCCGGAAGTAATCGAGGAACCCCCGGAGCAGCCCGCGGCAAGGAAGGAAAAAGTAGGGTACAAACTTGCAAGCCGCGATCACAAGCCCGATGACACTATCATCGATGTGCGCGGCGTCAGGATCGGCGGTCCCGGATTCGTCGTGATTGCCGGGCCATGCGCCGTGGAATCGCCGGAACAGATCCTAAAATGCGCCCGCTATGTCCGGGAATGCGGTGGCGCACTCCTGCGTGGCGGCTGCTTCAAGCCGCGCACATCTCCCTACAGCTTCCAGGGACTCGGTTTTGAGGGGTTGCAGATGCTGGCGGATGCGGGCAGAGAATACGATCTGCCGATAGTGACGGAAGTCCTGTCCCCGGCAGACGTGGAGCCGGTGGCGCGCTACGCAGACGTCCTGCAGATCGGGGCGCGCAACATGCAGAATTTCAGCCTGCTCAGCGAAGCCGGCCGTTCCAACCGGCCGGTGCTGCTGAAACGCGGAATGATGTCCACCATGGACGAGTTTTTAAATGCAGCCGAATACATACTCGACCGAGGCAATCACCAGGTGATTCTGTGTGAGCGCGGCATCCGGACTTTCGAAACAGCAACGCGCAACACCCTTGACCTTGGATCTATCCCCATCCTTAGACGGCTAACCCATCTGCCGATTCTGGTGGATCCGTCTCATGCCGCCGGCAGGCGGGAATTGGTGATTCCGCTGGCTCTTGCAGCTCATGCCGTGGGGCCGCACGGGTTGATTGTGGAAATGCATCCGGAGCCTGAAAAGGCTCTCAGCGACGGCCCTCAGGCGCTGCACTTTTCCGAATTCGCCGATCTGATGCGGCGCATTTACCAGGGATAGCCGCAATATTTACCTCAAATCGGCACACGTCGGTATCGGAATCGCTATCGGGATCGGCATCGCCATCCGCAATCGGCTTCTGAATTTGAACGAGCAGGTACTTACTCGATTAATACAAATGCAATCAGTTTAACAAAGCCGGTTTTGAACCGCAGAATGTCGAATGCAGAATGCAGAATATCGAAGTGCCCGCCATAAAAATTGCTGTTCAGCATTCCGCATTCGACATCCTGTGGTTCGATATTCATTTATGGACATTCCACATTCTAATTACCCCCGGACAACGGCATTGCTGCGGCGTTCCCGCTCAACGGTGGAGGTCGGACTCATACCGTAGTTGTGGCCGGGAAGAACCACCGTGTCCCCGGGGAGCGTATAAAGCTTCGAACGAATGGAATATTCAAGCTCCGCATAGGAGCCTCCGGGAAAATCCGTTCTGCCAACCGATCCCACAAACAGCGTGTCTCCGGTGAAGACCATACCATCCAGATAGAGACACATTCCCCCGGGGGTGTGGCCGGGCGTGTGAATGACTTTCAAGGCTATGCCCCCTACCCGGATCAGGTTCCCGTCGGCTACAAGGATGTCCGCCCGCGGAGGCTCCTCGGCTCCAAACATATCGAGGATATCCGGGGGCGTGTCGAGAAGGCCTTCGGCATCCGCTTCGTGAATGACGACCTTCGCACCGGTTCGCTCCGCCATCTCCCGGTTTCCCATGGAGTGGTCGATGTGACAATGAGTGTTGACTATATATTTGATGGTCAAGTCGTGCGCCTTCGCTTCTTTGAGCAAAAGGTCATGGTCGGCCGATGGGTCAATGAAGAGTCCTTCCTTGGCCTGCTCGTCTGCAACCAGATAGCTGAAAATGCTGAAATTACCCACTTCAATTTGCCTTATGATCACTGGCTATTCTCCATTCCGCTGTTTCGCCTAAACATCATACTGTATCCGACGGAATTATTCATGAGACAGGAGTCAGGTTTCAGGTGCCAGGTTTCAGGTGCTAGGTGCTAGGTTCCAGGTGCCAGGTTTCAAGTTTCAGGTTACAGACACCTGGCACCTGTAACCTGTAACCTGAAACCTGTAACTTGTAGCTTGTGGTCGGAAGCCTGAATCCAATGATTTTTATTCTCCGGCTGCCGATATCTGATAGTATAGAGGTTGAAGAAAGCGAAATATGAGAAACGTTTTTGGCATGTATTATTATTGCTCCTATTAGGCCGGCCCCTGAAGGCTGCGTCTTTGCTTTCTTTGCGCATTTCAGAAAGAAAAACGCGGCCCACCATGAAATTGGCGGGCCGTTCGCATTTATGGAGACGGAATATGATCATCATATGTGAGACAAAGGCAACGGAAACTCAGATTGCCGCACTGCAGCAGAAAATCCGCGAGGCCGGCCTTGAGGTGCACCGATCCGACGGCGTGGAGCACACAATCCTGGGCGTCGTTGGCGACCGCAAACGTTTGGACATGGAAGCCTTTTCCATGATGCCCGGAGTACGCGACGTCCTGCTTGTTTCCACTCCCTACAAGCTTGCCAGCCGTGAGTTTCACCCGGAAGACACCATGGTGCGGATTGGCGAAGCTTGTTCAGTGGGCGGTTTGGAGGTCGCCGTCATGGCAGGTCCATGCGCCGTAGAAAGCGAAGAACAGATCGAGGCCAGCGCAGCGTTTGTAGCCGCAAGCGGGGCGCAGGTCCTGCGGGGGGGCGCGTTCAAGCCGCGTTCCTCGCCTTATTCCTATCAGGGCCTCGGAATGGAGGGACTGAAGCTGCTCCGGCAGGCCGCGGACAAATACGGGCTGGCGGTGGTGACAGAGGTGATGATGATCGAGCAGATCGAGACGATATCGGAATACGCCGATCTGCTGCAGGTCGGTGCCCGCAATATGCAGAACTACCCTCTCCTTACCGCATTGGGGCACGCCGGAAAGCCCGTCCTCTTGAAGCGCGGCATGTCGGCCACCATCCAGGAATGGCTGATGAGCGCCGAATACATATTAACCGAGGGCAATCCTGACGTCATTTTGTGCGAGCGCGGCATACGTACCTTTGAAACGGCAACGCGCAACACTCTGGACCTTTCTGCCGTTCCTGTAGTCAAGCACCTGTCTCACCTGCCCATCATCGTGGATCCCAGTCATGGCGTGGGTACCCGGCGCTTCGTGGCTCCCATGGCAAGAGCGGCGGTTGCGGCCGGCGCCGACGGCATCATGATCGAAATTCACCCGAATCCGGACAAAGCTCTCTCCGACGGGCCGCAATCCCTGAACTTCGAGGAATTCGGTCTGATGATGAACCGCTGCCGCATCATCGCTACCACCATAGGCAAGCGCCTCGGCAAGGCGAAGTGAGGGAAATATGAAAATCACAATCATCGGTTGCGGACTGATCGGGGGATCCATGGCGCTGGCGCTCAGGCGGCGACGACCCGAAATCGCCCTGGCCTGTCTTGATATGCCCGAACGACTCCCGGCGATCCGGGAAGCCGGTGTTGCCGACCAGATAGGAACATTGCACGACATCGAATCCCACATTCCTGAAAGTTCCGTTGTCATTTTGGCTACACCCGTGCAAGCGGTTCTCGAAACCATCGCCCGGCTGAATCCGTTTCTCGGGAAAAATACCGTGGTTACGGATGTAGCCAGCACGAAAAAGCAGATCATGGCAGAGGCACAGAAGCTGCTGCCCAAGGGAGTTCATTTCATCGGCGGCCACCCCATGGCCGGATCCGAGCGGTCCGGTGTCGAAGCGGCGGACCCGCTTCTTTTCAGCGATAGAGTATATGCGCTCTGCCCTTATCCCGATTCTCCCCCGGAGGCGCTGCTGCTGATGATGGATCTCGCCGAAAGCCTTCTGGCATTGCCGATCACGGTTGATCCGGAAGAACATGACCGGATTATGGCGATAGTCAGCCATCTGCCGCAGATCATCTCCGTCGCACTCATGCACAGTGCCATGGCGGGAGATGCAGAGCACGCAATGCTGGATAAACTCGCAGGCCGCGGTTTTCTGGACATGACGCGGCTCGCAGCTTCGGAGATCGGAATCTGGAGAGGGATTCTCGAAACAAATCGGGATGCGATTTGTGAGGCGGCCTCCCGATTCACTGCAAGCTTGGCGATCCTGAGCAGCGGCATACCGGGCCTCGAAGCGGAAACCGCCTGGGAACAGGCAGGAAGACGCAGACGGAAAATGGGACCGGAAAGCCTTCCCAGGCCACGCAAAAATGATTTGCGCAGCATGATCGACCGCTGTGATAAACAGATCCTCTCGGCATTAGGCCGCCGGATAGAAATTGCGCGCAAAATCGGCGAATTGAAAGTCAACCAGGCTGCGCCCGTAGTCGATCCGGATCGCGAACGCCGCATGATGGCCCCGCGCAGAGAGTGGGCAACGTCCCTCAGCCTTCCGCAGGACCTTGTCGAAGAACTCTTTGCCGTCATCCTGAAACACAGTTCGCGCATTCAATCCCAATTTCGGTGACAGTCACCATAACTCCGAAATTTTTCTCTATGAAAACAAAGAGGTTATAGGAATTGCTCGTATTTTCAGCCTTCGGCGCCTCCCAATCGGTAGTTTTGCAATCTATTCTTTTTATTGAACTTACATAATCCCATAGCCGGATGGAATTTCGGAGTTATGGTGACTGTCACCGAAATTATTTGCTTGACAATTATTATATATTGCAATATATATATTGCATTGTGCAATAAGGGACAGACGCATGACTCTGGGTGAAAAGATACGCTATTTGCGTGAAATCGAGGGGATGCTCCGCGGACTGGGACGCGCAATGACGCAGCTGGAAGTGGTACGCGCCGTCAAAAGCGAATTAGGAAAAGCTATCAGCCAATCGTACCTGTCTCAGATAGAGAGCGGGCACAGGCCGCATGTGACAAACACCACCCGCCTGCTTCTCGCACGTTTCTTCAAAGTGCATCCCGGCTATCTGGTGGAAGATCCACGCGGATACCATGCAGAGCTGATGTCGGATTTGAGAGGAATGGAGGACCGCCTGGACGCGTGGCTGATCGACGGAGCGGAGCGCTTCACGCACGATCCGGAATTGCAGCAATCCATTCTTGCACTGGCGCGCCGCAATGATTCACGAAAATGCCTTTTGCTCCTCCGTGCCATCACGGAAACACCCGGACTGGTCGACCGTCTTTCGGAAGTGTTGAATCCGGCTCCCTTGCACAAATCGGAGACAACTCAGTCTCAGGCGGGAGACCCTCTCATACGAAGGAGGCGTGACCGATGACTTGGGCAAACTGTTATCTGTTTTGTTTCCTCGTGGGATTTTTATGGAGCCTGGTGTCTCTGCTGATCGGTCATCTGCACATCGACATGCCTTTTTCCCATGGCGACGGCGGGCACGGTCTGCTGCACGGCGACAGCGGGCATGGAATGATGCACGACGGAGGAGGCGCACAGCACGGGGATTTATCGCATGGCGGAGGCGAAGGCCAGGATGCGGGAGGAACGAATCATGCGCACGGGATCAGCATTTCTCCCATCAACCTGGGCACCATTGCCGCTTTTCTCGCCTGGTTCGGGGGCGCCGGATTCCTGCTCGCAGCTTATTCCGGGATCTGGTTCCTCTGGGCGCTGCTGCTGTCTACTGCGCTGGGACTTGCGGGAGCGTATGTGGTCTTCTGCTTCCTGGCTAAGGTGCTGATCGGCCGGGACAGGGATCTGAATCCCGCCGACTACCGGATGACCGGAGTTCTGGGCCGCATCTCAAGTTCCATACGCGAGGGCGGAACAGGAGAAATCATCTATTCCCAGGAAGGAACCCGGCGCACATGCGGCGCGCGCAGTGAAGACGGCAAAGCCATTCCAAAGGGAACCGAGATCCTGGTGATCCGCTATAAAGACGGAATCGCATACGTTCGCCGTTGGGACGAGATTTCGCAGCAGGACGTTTCTGACGGTGCCGGCCGTCGGGACGCAAGGTGATTCTTGAAGACCAACAGCTGCACCGTTCCCTGGGGGGGTTTCGGTATCAAATTTCTTAAATTGCAGGTTCACTTGTTTATAAAGGAGGAAATATGCCAATGGGCGTATTTGTAATGGCTGGATTGATGGTGCTGGTGCTGTTTATCATTGTGGCGCTGTTTGCCGGTCTTTATCGCAAGGCCGGTCCCCATGAAGCGCTCGTCGTGTACGGATTCCGGGGCACGCGGATTGTCAAGGGGCACGGCACTGTCATCTTCCCCATGGTGGAGAGCTGCCGCGAGCTTTCGCTGGAGTTGATGTCGTTTGACGTGGCCCCGAAGCAAGACCTATACACAAAACAGGGCGTCGCCGTAACCGTCGAGGCTGTCGCCCAAATCAAGGTAAAGTCGGATCCGGAATCGGTCCAGACCGCCGCGGAACAATTCCTGACCAAAACCGACCAGGAACGCGAAGCCCTGATCCGTCTCGTGATGGAAGGCCATCTGCGAGGCATCATAGGCCAGCTGACGGTCGAGGAAATCGTCAAACAGCCTGAGATGGTGGCGGACCGCATGCGATCCACCTGCGCCGAGGACATGAATAAGATGGGACTCGAAGTCATTTCCTTCACCATTAAGGAAGTGAAGGACAAAAACGATTACATCTCCAACATGGGACGCCCGGATGTGGCGCGAATCAAGAAGGATGCCGATGTCGCCACGGCGGAAGCGGAGCGCGATACGGCCATCAAACGGGCCGATGCGCAGCGCGCATCGGCCGTAGCCAGGGCTCAAGCGGACCAGGAGCGCGTTTTGGCCGAGACTCTTTCCCAGGCAAAACAGGCCGAAGCGGAACGCGATCTTGCCATCAAGAAAGCGCAGTACCTGGAATCGGTAAAGAGGCAGCAGGCAACGGCAGACAAGTCGTACGAAATACAGACCAATGTGATGCAGCAGCAGGTGATCGCGGAGTCGGTAAAGGTGCATCGCATTGAAAAGGAGAACGAGATCGGCGTACAGGATGCCGAGATTCAACGGCGCGAAAGAGAGTTGATTGCCACCGTCTTGAAGCCGGCCGAAATTGAAAGGCAGCGGATCGAAACGCTGGCAAACGCCGAAAGGCAGCGTCTGACCGTCGAAGCCGAAGGCCGCGCCGCGGCCATCAGGGCTCAGGGAGAAGCAGAGGCCAGCGTCATATTCAAGAAAGGCGAGGCGGAAGCCAAGGCGATGAACGTCAAAGCTGAAGCATACCAGGAATACAACCAGGCCGCCGTGATCGACAAACTGCTCACAGGCCTTCCTGAAGTGGTGCAAGCCCTGGCATCGCCTCTGGCCAACGTCGACAAAATCACAATTGTTTCAACGGGAACCGGGGATGCGGCCGGTATGACTAAGATCACAGGAGACCTCACCAAGATGGCCGCTCAGGTCCCAACGCTCTTTGAAACGCTGTCAGGCATGAAGATCTCGGATCTGCTGGATAAGGTAAAGGGGATCGGCCAGAAGCCGGAAAAATTCGTATCCCCTAAAGAATAGCGGGATCGTCAGAGTATTGAGCGCCGCTTCCGCAAATCGGAAGCGGCGCTTATAAGCACCATGAAAGGAGTATTGCTATGGCATTGCTTGAGCGTGTATCAACCCTTATACGAGCCAACCTCAATGACCTGATCGACAAGGCAGAGGATCCGGAAAAATTGATCAAACAGGTAATCCTCGACATCGAGAATCAGCTGATTCAGGTCAAGACACAGGTCGCCGTTGCATTGGCCGACAGGCACCTGCTCGAGAAAAAACGCAAAGAGATCGAGAACAAGGCCGCCGAATGGATGCAAAAAGCGGAATTGGCCGTCGACAAACAAAAAGACGATCTGGCGCGGGCTGCACTGGAGCGCTCTTTGGAGAACCGGAAAATGGTGGAAGGCCTTAAAGCGCAGGAATCGGAGCAGACCTCTCAGGCCGAAGCCCTGAAATCTTCGCTTAAAACTCTGGCGGACAAACTGGCGGAAGCGCAGACAAAAAGGGATCTCCTGATCGCGCGGCACCGCAAAGCCCGCGTCCTGCGGTCGGCCGGGGAGACGGGGCCGGTCAAACCCGCACCGGACGATCCCATGGATCGCGTCGGCGAGAGACTAACGCGCCCGGAGGCTGTCGCCCGGATCAAATCCGAACTAATAGCCGATGAAGTCGAAAGCACGTTTGCTTCACTGGAGAAAGAAGATCAGATCGACAAACTGCTGAACGAGATAAAGTCCCGGCGCCGGCCGAATGCGTCTTGACATTGGCAAAATGGTGACAACCGCATCTCTTTCATGTGGGTCCGGGCTTCGGCCTGTGCCCACATGACGCTATGGCAAGGCGTCTGAGCGCTTATTCGGTGCCGACTGTCGCCAAACAACGCGAGCATCAATAACGTGCGGTTACGCGCCCGCCCGGAACGGGAGGACCTTCAAGTCCACGAAGCCGTTCATCACAAATTGAACGGCAATAGCCGTCAGGACCAGTCCCATCAACCGCATCAAAATGCGGATCCCGGTTTCACCCAAAAATCTGCGAACCTTATTGGCACCCGCCAATATCATATAGGAGGCGACAGCCGTAATTGCGATTGCCGCGAAAACCGGTATGGCCTGCCACCAGTTGTGGGACTGCCCGACCAGCACCATCACGGTGGAAATAGCCCCGGGCCCGGCCAACATCGGGATTCCCAACGGTGTCACTCCCACCTCTTCCTTTGTCGCCCCTTCCATCCTCTCTTCTGTAACTTCCTGAGTTCCCGACCTTCTCGCCTGCAACATGTCAATGGCGACCAGAAAGAGTATCAGGCCTCCAGCGATTTTGAACGCAGGCAGGGTGATACCGAAGATTTTAAATATGAGAGTCCCGGCAAGCGAAAAGATGGTTAGGACAAGGAAGCATGTCCATGCTGCCTGGCGAGCCATCCTGCGCCGCTTTTGTTCAGTGTCATCGGAAGTCATCACCAGGAAAGCAGGTATTGTAGCCAACGGATCCACGATGAAAAATATCGAACTCAGGGCAACAAAAGAAAATTGGACAATGTCTTTCAGATCCGCATTCATCGCTCTCGCTCACCAAGCAGCAGGAAACGCATATATCCGCATGGGCCGGCGTTCATACTACACCAGCCTGTTCCTTGCATGCAACGAAGACGGTTTGCGGGATTCTCTTGCGGGCCAAATACCCGTAATTATCATTTCCGGACTCAACACGGCGAATACTTCCAGGGAACAGCGCACGCTGGAGCCGGTCCTTATGGGATTATCTTTGGCATCTGAATGCTCAAAACGGCAATCCGTCCATGAAACGCCAAAAAGGATTCATTTTGGTGTTGTTTTGACCGGGAACTGCCACGATAATCGCTTCGCCATCATAAAAATTCATGGCCGTGGAGGGCAAAAAATGGCGGGAAAACCGGAAAACTGGAAATCGTTGACTGCTGAGGAAAAAAGAAAACTGAGGCTGGACGCATGGGTCCGCGGGGACGGGATCAAGTTTGAAAGCGCAGAAGCCAAGGCAAAATACGGGGAGCGCGCCACAAGGTTCCGCACGGCTCTCGAGTTGGGGATCCCCGACCGGGTGCCGATTGCCGGCCTCGGAGGAGCGTTTATTTACAGGCGTGCGGGCATTCCCCAGAAAGCGATAATGTACGATCGGTGGGAAGAGGCATCCAGGGCTGTCATCCAGTTCCAGAAAGATTTTCAACCGGACAGCGCAACGGCCACATTCATGATGTCCGGCGCCTCGATGGAATTGCTGGGACAGACCAACATGAAGTGGGCGGGGCATGGACTTCCCGACGATGTGCAGTACCAGTACGTCGAGCAGGAGTACATGAAGGCTGACGAATATGATCACTTTCTGAAAGATCCTTCCGACTACGTCGCCCGCCTGTTTCTTCCCCGGATGTACACGGGGTTGAAAGGACTGCGGAAGTTCCCCTGGTTCGGCGCGGACGGCATTCAGATTGGAGGAAGAGTCATCGCGGCTTTCATGGACCCGGAGGTCCAGGAAGCTGTCTCCATCATGAAAAGGGCCGCCGAGATGTCCATGATTCCCGCGAAGATATCAATGGAAGCCGGCAAAAAACTCCTGGAGATGGGATTCCCGAGATTGTTCATGGGATTCGGAGCCGCTCCTTTTGACGTGCTTGGGGACACGCTTCGCGGTACGCGCGGGGTCATGATGGATCTCTATCGCTGTCCGAACAAGGTGCTGAACGCCTGCGAGAAAATCCTCGAACTCTCGGGCATCCCGGACATCCCGATGGGCGAACCGCCTCTGATCATGATGCCGCTGCACAAAGGGGACGACAGCCACATTTCAATCAAGCAATTCGAAAAGTTCTACTGGCCGACTTTCAAGCAGCTGATGTTGAACATGATCGGGGAAGGATTGATCCCGGCGCCTTTCGCGGAAGGGGTATATACGCAGCGGCTCAACCACCTCACGGAGATGCCGAAGGCTTCGGTGCTGTGGTTTTTCGACAGGACAGACATGCGCAAAGCCAAGGACATACTCGGCGGCCACAGCCCGATTATGGGGAATGTGCCGATCACGCTGATCGCGACCGGTTCTCCCGATCAGATCAAAGCGTGCTGCAAAGATCTTATCGACTATGTCGGCAAGGGTGGCGGCTACA
>JAEAMF010002170.1_pt1 | contig 11737 bp, 11 predicted proteins | sample 8958721 | NCBI WGS metagenome assembly JAEAMF01 (sample SAMN16933255, study PRJNA681124) | bioreactor sludge metagenome | isolation source: anaerobic bioreactor treating anionic surfactant - SDBS | place: India: Bengaluru | collected 2019-02-28
GCCCTCAAGTTGCCTTTGGTGCTCTGGATTTATGCCGATGGCTTGGTCTGAGATTATCTTTACATCTCTGAGCACATCCATAGTATATTGCCTAATTACCTCTGTCTTGATAGTCCTGTCTATCCTCTCAACATCCAAATGATGATTATTGATATAATAGAATCCACCATGAGCAACCAAAGACATACCCTCAATAATAATATCGCCAATCATCTCCGAGTGGCTCTGAGGATTGACCCTGATTGCCTTGCCATCCTCAAACATTGAGAATGGAAACCCTGCTTTCTTAAAAACAAAGACATCCTCCTCCTCATCAAGTATGTTCTTTATCCTTGTATAGCCAATAATCTTGCCTAACCTTATCTGCGGATGTTCAATATCGCCAGAGAGATACAAGTCTCCGAGCATCTCTGGCTTTGTAAGTTTTGCCTGTTCTACTATTTTCTGCGAGTTCAATGCAACCCTGTCATCCCTAACTTTCCTGATAAAGAGATACCACACGCCCCACACTGCAAGTCCTATGATAAAGACCCCTATCAAAGCCCATTTAAGAAAGTTCATAATCCCTGCAAGACCTCTTGCTCCAGCCACAAAGTAGGCAATCACGCCCAATGCTATGATAATAATGACTATAACAACAATCATAGACCTGCCCTTCTGCTCGTTCATATTAACTGCCCCCCCATCAGCAGGAATGTAACAATAGCCCCAACAAGCAGGGCAACCGCCCCTATAATTACCATCTTAACAGAAACAAATGGCTTTTTCCTTACCATGTCTTTCAGCCCCTTGCTATATCTACTCTCAAGTTTCTGGAGTTGAGCAACCTGAACAGACAATTCCGATACTTGCTTTCCGAGCCTCTGCACAGACACCTCATACTCCATTCCTTTCTTGATTAATGCCCTTCTCCTTGTATGCTCTATCCTTAATTTAATGACTTGTGACAGGGCAAATCCAACCAAGAACCCTGCAACCATGATAATTGCAATGTCTCGCTTAGATGCCCTCAGAAAGTCCTGTATGCGAGTGTCAAGCGTCTCAAAATTCTGGTCTATGAATGTAGAAGTTGAATTTTGGCTCTGAGCCTGATAGTCCTTAATTGCTTTCAGTATCTCAGCTTTGTTTCTCTCCAATCTTTCATTAAGTTGTATCATGGCAGTTGTATCGCTTGTTGTCTGTGCGAACACCACACCAGAAAGGATTATCATTATCAGGATAGGTATTATTATGCTCTTGTTGATAGTCTCCACCCCCATTATAATCTCTTTTTTATGTCTGTATTTATATATGTTTAGATATTATCGCAGAGCACCCATCCTTGAATAATACCCCCAGATTAGAGGCACACCAAAGATGATTACTAATAAGTACATCCATAGCCTATAACTTAACAGATTGATAGAATAAAAGAACAATCGAGGATGCGTTGCCTCACAACTGATGCGAGTAGGTCGATACTCATTCACCGCCAAATCAAAGTTTTCTGCCACAAATTGGTTTCTCTCTCCTGCACTCAGGTCTTGAAATTGTGTCTTGAACATCAGGCTCATAGCAACCGCTATGTCAGTTGTCTCATAGAGCACACCATTACCATCACAGGCATATCTTGTTCCCAAGAAAAAGTTAGAAAAAACATTGCCAAAAGTCAGTATAAAGAACAAGAATATAGCAATTTTCATAGGAGTGGGAGCACTCTGTATGAAAGAACTGAGCAAAGAAAATACTGACTGGAAAAAACCTATTATTGTATCCAGAACAGCTTTACCAGTATCAACAATAGTTCCCACAATTGCACTTATCGCTGTCGCAATCGCTGTGATAAGAGGGATAATCGCTACCATTTTTTATCTACTGACCTCTGAATTTCGGTGCTATATATGGTGTTATAATGACAAACAAAATCACCAATATCAGGAAATATATGAAATTGTTGAGGACAAATGAAGTTGCTCCGCCAAGCCAATATCTGATTGTAACTCTCGCAGGGCAAAGCATACTCTTGGTCTGGTTCTCCTCTGCCGAACAGCAATCCCAATTAAAAGTGCCATTTGTTTTACTCCAGCACCATCTCAAATCCTCGATAGGAACACCAGTATCACTAACACCACTCAACAAATTATCCACAAGAATTGTTCCTTCCGCAAGTGTTATATAGTCTATGTTGATAGAACTACCAATATTAGTCCAGAAACCTGCTTTATTGACAGATGTAGCTGGAGTGTTGATAGTTCCCTGACTTATCATCTTGTTGCTGTTCAGATAAAAGTCATACTTGTTTGTAGCAAGATTAACAAGCAGAGTGTATGTATTCCATGAATCAAAAGCATATGTTCCGCCTGACCTGCCATTAACAAATATCAGCCCATCTGAAAACTGCACATCTATTGGCGATATTGAAAGATTGCCACCAATGTTTGTGGGATACAAATAAAAGTGTGTTGTATCAGCAGTAGTCTGAGCAGGTTGAGGCAATCTTGCTCTGAACTGGAGGCTCATAACCCCACCATTATCAGTGCTCCTGAATATATTAAATATGTGGTCGAAATAATAACCCTGTGTATTATTAGAGAGCACTGCAAAACTTGAGGATGGCGTTGTATTGAACATATACCATCCATGAGTATAGGTATCATCAGTATAGTTAAAATGGTCATGGAATATACATCCATCGAAATAGCAGAAGTTAGTAGTATTCTGCTCAACCAACTCCTCTACTCCACTGGTGAGTTTCATGTCATCCAACCAAACACCAACAGAAGTGTAAGTATCTGGATATGGTGGCTGTGGAACTATCTGCACTCTGTCTATTGTGCTGTTTGCATAAAACTGGCAACCCATACATCCCTCTATATAAGAGAGCATATTAGTTGAGTTTGTATAATAAAAGTCAAATGTATAATTATCTGGATGCACAATAACCTTATATGACAGCAATCCCGAGTCTGACTGCCAGTTACCTATCTCCACAGAAGGCACAACATGGTTATATATTTTGCCATCCGCATCAAAATCCAATTCAATCGCAATGCCGAGATTATTCCTCAATATAACCTGAGTAGGCATACCATTCTCTACATAAAACTCGCCATCCGAACTCTCAAGCCACATATCCCAACTAAAAGTAGAATCACCATTCAGTGCATAGTCAAACACATATGTAGATGACCCCTCAGATTCCTGCCAATCCATGAACAGCCTGTTGCAAATATTGTAATCATTCTCACCTATGACCCAACCCACCCCTGTCCAGCCATGTTGTGTAATACTTTCTCCTGAATAGCCGAATGTATCAAGCCATAAAACAGGATACTCATAGACATCCTCATAGGAAGTGCAGTTAGTCTCTGGCTCTGTTATAATTATACAAACCCCACCAGACATATACCCCCCAGATGCAAGACAATCATTCCAAGTATCATCATCACATCTGCCATTCACACAGGTTGAATTTGCCTGAGAGCAATCATAATAATACAAGTAAGGCGAATTATTGAGGCATGACCTTTCTCGTAATGTTGTTGCATTAAGGCAACTATCATTAGCAAAATATTGGGTGATGTTACCAACCATCATTGTAACATTGCCAAATACAAGCAATGGATTAGTCGTGTTAATATCGCTATCTATGCAAGTTGTAACAGGAGGTGGGGTAACACAAGCCCCATTATCACAAACCAAGCCCAGAGTAGAGCAGTTGAAAGTCCAACCATATTGCTCTCCATAAGTAGCATTATTGCAGACAAACTCTATTAAAAGTTCATCATTAATGCAGTAATCCTCTCCGTCAGTCAGATTAGAACCTGTCCTATAACCTATCTGGAGATAATTGTTAGTGGGGTATGTGCCATTGAAATCTGTGTCCTCGCAAACCTCATTTGTTCCCATGACACAAGTGCCATTCACGCAAGTCCCACCATAATAGTTTGCATCGCAATCTACATAGACTGGTGATAAAGAAGTATTAGAATTTAAACAAGCGAACTCAACTAAATAAGTAGAGTTATAGCAATAATCTGTGCCTACCAAAGAACCATTAAAAGTCACTGCACCCTGCACAAAATCCTCCCAAGAGGGGTATGACCCATTGTAATCTGTATCATTGCAAGTAACACCAACAGGGGGAGTAGAACCCGCAGTAAGCATCACACCAAACCTGTCATTAGTCGAGTCTGAATAAATTATATCCCTAAAATTGTCACCATCTATGTCTAAAGCATACATCCAATCTGTCTCACCAATACCAGAAACATTCTCACAAGACAGAGGACTACCATGCCCCTGAAAATAGCAGATATGGCTCTGACTAACGGAGTTACTAAAGAAAAAATCTGAATATCCATCATTGTTAAAGTCTGTCGCATACATCCGTAGAGGGGTTGCTGTTAAGTTTAGATTAATTAAGGTAGTATTATAAGAGGTATTGAGTGTAGATGGAGTTTTGCAATAGAATTTCCAAGAACCCGCCACATCAATAGTAGGCGAGAAAGCATAACAAATATCTCCATTATGCCCAAGTTGAACTGGATTAGTCATCCTATTGCCAGTCGTGTAAGTATATGAATAGTCCCCTTCCCAAAAACTGACAGGATATTGATAACCATATACATCTCCATACCAATAATTAGGTGTCTGAGTGCAAGAACCCCCTCCAGCACTCGCACCATAAAAATAATGGATGAGTATTTCATCAGAATATGATGCTCCCCTATTAACAATCATAGCTTCATTAATACCACAAACGCAATATGCACCTGTGCAACCTCCGATAGAAAAATTGCCACCACTACCCCCATAGCAGTGATAATATACCATAAGGTTCTGCTTTGCAGTTCCACTTGTATGCCATACCCAACACACATCTCCATTGCCGAACAAATCGCCAGATGGCAACACGCCTGATGATGGAGTATAAGAAGCATATTGATAATCATATTCACTATGACCAGTCTCATTTATGATATGGAGATACGCAGATGTATCTATATATGTAACCATGACATCGCCATTAATTCTCTGGACATCCATTCCAGTCTTATTCGCAAAACCATAAGGAGCTTGACGTTGCCACCCCATATTCAAAGCTGAACCATTATAACAATATACCTGCCATGAAACATAACCAGTCCCATCAAGAGGAACATACAGCCCATAGCCACTAGGACAAGTATCAGACTCTCCAGCAGTTAATTGCTTACTATCAAGAGAAACACCTAAATTCAGACTAACTTTTGTATTGCCTGACAAATTATATATCTTTATAGTCCCCGCCCTATTATAGATTATCTCATTCATACCATCGCCATCTAGGTCATACACTAAAGGCATATTATCACTCTGTCCTATGTCTGACCAATTTAAATCAAATCCAGATGAACCTTTTTGCCCCGCCAACCACCAATTATTTTCACCTGTCACGCCCCACTTACCAACCTCCTCCCCCGCAGACAACGCAAAGCCCATTGTCAGCACTAACATCAGAACACATAATACTGGAAACACAAGTTTAGATTTCATCGTCTCACCGCCAACATTATTAATTCTATAAGTATAAACAAGAATATAAATGCTCCTATTATATACCCAATATTATCTTTCAGCCAAACGCCTGTGAAAGCAACACCCTCCATGTTCTTATACATGGGTGTTATGTAATGCTCTGATTTCAAAGTTCCGTTCTCAAATGAGCATTGGACACCAAACACATAAGTCTGGTTTGGCTTTAGATTTTCAGTAGTGAAGTATGGCTGGACAAGACCCTTATCTGCGGTGAAAAATTCTCTGGTCTCCTCCTGCCTTGTGAATAAGCCAGTTGAATATGTAGTCTTTTGCGGATTAGTCTGTATGATAGCCCCCTGCTCCTTGACATACGAAACGCAGTTATAATTTTCGGATAGTTCTGACAGGCATTTCCAATAAATCTTGTTGCCAATTATGTTTATCAAAGGATTGATGTCATACTCACATTCCATATCCTCCGTCAGATAACTGCAAGGTATCAATGTATCGCAGTTGATGAAAGACGCATCACAACTATCCGCATAGAGACCAGTGAGATTGAAACAAACATTGTTGTCCTGATACTGCCTGAACTCTGTATTATTCTCCAAACAGGATGATGTTATCTCCCAATCGGGAGTGCAATAATCGCATGGCTCTGTTTGGTTATACGATGTGCAATTAGGACTTCCATCACCCACATATTGCACCACCTTTGTATCATCTATCTGGCACTCGCCCTCTGTTATGTTATATGCACAACTATCGCAGACAAGATGAACAGAAACATTTGGAAAGAATAAAGCATCTCCATCACTAATATCTCGTATTCTGCCTCTGTCAAAAGCGATATATTCGTCTGTATCAGATGAAGTTATACCCTTATGCCAATCATAATAAAAAATCTCATTGCTCCTTGAGGTTGTGTAGTCTGTATCATTTATCCTGAATTGAACCCAATCAATATACGCATAGGGAGTTATGTTGCAAGAAAATCTAACATCAACAGCAGAGCAACCGATAGTGGAAACATTTGCTTGGCAATTAGTAACCTCAAAAGTGTATATCTCAGTTGAGGAATTAACTTGAATACCATAGACTATCGGCAAGATTAGTAATAATAGAATCCCTATAAATATGCTGTTTTTCATTATGTCTCCCCTCTCCCACATTTAGTATTTAAATATGTTTTGTTTTCAATTCACCCTCTCACAATTCACAGACCAGTTAAAGGTTGTATAGGCTGGGTCACACAGATGTATGTATTTGAAATTGTCCTCATAGAAGGAATAGGTCATATTCTCTGCCCCCCATAAGTCTGTTGTCATGTTGCACTCCACACCATCAAGATAAGACAGAATATTGCCATATCTATCCTTGACTTGTGCTCTTGCTATCCAGTTAGTGTCAATAAGGCACATATTAGGAGCAGTCACAACCATGTTGAGGTCATCTGTGCTGATATTAAACTGCTCCAAAATCCAGTTATTAGTAGTGTTGATATTAACGATTGTGCCATTCATATCATCAAGCATACCTATAATCTCATCTCCAGTATTGTTCATCTGGTCTGATAGAGACTCATTGACAGCCACCATATAATTATAGGTATCATTTATTTCTTGGAGAATATCTGCCCTGACATCATAGAGTGTGGTGTTCAAGGAGGATACCTCAAAAGTGATAGAGGTGTTTATGGACAAAAGCATCTCCGTCAGGGTAGTGATATTCTCTTGTGTTAGGTTATGATTGTTCTGTATAAGGAAAGTGAGATTATTGAGATAATCTTGGACTTCATCAAAACTTTGCTGAGTGGATGTATTGGTGGCAAATATCAATTCCTGCGTCAAGTTAGTTGTATTCTGTATCTGCTCACTCAAGGACTGGTTTATCAGTAACATTTGGCTATGAGTATCATTCAAACTATCGGTTATATTTTGCAGATAGGATAATATGACAGAATTGCCATCGCCCTGCGATGAGTTCAATGCCTGAATCATAGCCCAAGTCAGGTCAAAGCTCTGGGTTGTGTTCTGCCTGAGACTGGCGATGTCACTAGAAATATTAGTAGTGGCGTTCTGCACCAAAAGATTGGTGCTATTCAGAGCCACAAGGATGCTGGTGTTCTCAGGTTCAGAGATATGGAATGTGTGTGAGACATAATATGTCTTGGTAATTAGGGTAGCATACGCATCTGCGATATAGACCCCATAGATGGCTGGTGCTGTGAAATTGAGTTCGTAGATTCCATTCCCGACAAGTCCCATCGCAGTCCAGTTAATGAACAGCGAGCCATCTGGGTAGAATAACCTGATATATGGCGTGGCAGTATTCACTGGGTCAAGGTTCTTGTCAAGGAACTGCACAACCGCTTTGCCCTGCTGGGTGGGCACATATTCTGCTCCGCCTACAAACCTGAGATTTTGGACTATGTTCTCCTCGATGAGTCCAGTGAGGTTATCTATGATGAGCGAGTTTGAATTATTGATATAAGTATTGGTTGAGTTGATGATTGAGATATTTAGTTCGTTGATAAGGTCTATGATGTCGCCTGTGTTGTTAAAAGTCATCCCTGTGATGTTCAGCAAGGTCTCTGTATTGATTAGGGTCTGATTCGTGATGTTGATTGTGGTGTTTAGCTGTGACTCGATGCCCAAGAGCTTGTTCCAAATCTGTTCGAGGTATGGCATTATGACATCAAGCAGATAGTCCCACACACCATTTATGATATTTGTCGTGTTGGATATGTGCATCTCTGAACTACCCATAACCTCCTGCCATACAGGATTTGATAGCTGATTGCACGAGACATAGAACTGGTCGAGTTCAAGTGTGCTTGCACCGCCATCTGTGAGATTTGTGTCGGTGAATCTGATTTTGAGACCGCCCAGCGACTCGTTATAGAGACCAGAGGTGGTGAGATTATTGAAAAATAGTGCGTTTGAGGCAGATTTCCAAACTGGATTCTCAAGGAGTCGGTTTGGTAGAGATTGCCACGATGCACTTGTATAATTATAGACAGATAGAGTTATGTGGTCATAATTCTCGCTATCAAACTTGCCATAAGCATATACCTCTATTCCTGTGAGCAGAGCCTCACTGACACCAAGACACGAGGACATATTTGTCACATTCAGAACAATATCAAGTCTTTTGACACCAGCCACATCTGCCTCTTTGAATTTCACCTTGTCTCCATCAATGAGTTCGAGATTAGTAGCTACCCACCCACCATCAAGTGTGCCTATGTTGAGATAATAAGCTGTTGCATAATATTTCACACTTGTTGCCTCATAATAGCATCTGGCGATTACAGGATAGACTCCCTCTGTTTCTGGTGCAGGCAGGTCATAGTAATAGATTCCGTCATGATTCATAGAAAACATCTGGGCGTGTTCGACATATTCTGAGTTATCTGGTGAATAGATGTCTATGAAACACACACCATCGTTGATGTATGTCCCATTGGAATCAAGCAGTTGTAGCCACGCCTTTGCCTGTTGCCCTATCTGATATTCTGTTCCAAAGACCTCCATAGTGGGCTTTGGCTTATTGGTGTAGGTGAGGTCAAGCCACCCATTGATTGCCCCTGTATTCTTGTTGGTTTTGAACTCAACAGAATAATTACCTGCTTGGGTAATAATGTTGGAGCAGTCGAAACTTGCAGTCATCTGGGCTGACCCAGCATAGGTGGTTGAGATGTAGTAGTTTGGTGTGTTGCAGGTCTGGTTATTGACTCTCAGAGAAATATTGACAGAGGGAGAAAATAAAGCCTCAAAGGTGATTGTTGCAGAATAGACTTGCGTGAGTCCATCGGGGGGATTGACTTGGAGCGTGTAGTTATAGGCAGTGTTGGCAGTGGTCGCCTCTCGATAGTATGGATTGAGATAAATTTTTGAGTAGAGTTGTGTCTGGTCTGCAACAACAAAAGTAGTTAGAAATATTACCAACAGAACCCACAAAAAACCCTTTCTCACCACTTTTAACCCCAGAGAAGGATTATATAACGAATGGTATATAAATCTTTTGCTTGGAAACAGAAAAAAAGAAAAAAAGGATAGGTCTTGCGACCTATTTATGCCTTGATGCCGAGTCCCTTGACCCTTTTCATCAGATACACAACAATAGCGATAAGAACAATTATCGCTACAAATTGGAGTATCTGGAACAGGGCAGACCCAAGCAAATCAACTATCATGGCTGAAAAATCGCCAGTTGTATAGTTAGGTGTATATGCCATTTTGCGTTCCCTCCGTTTAGTTTATTGCTCCATACAGAGCAAACTCTGTATGATGGAAGGGATATAAATATTTAGTGAATACATTTGACACACAATTATCTAAATATTTATAAATGTGTATGGCAGATAGACACCAGAAATGGCAAAATCAGACAGCATCAGAATAAGTCTGCGAGTCCCAACTGACATTTATGATGTAATCAAGAGTTCTTGCATACGGATAAAAATTATAGAGGGAAAAGAGGTTAAGAGAGTAATTTCTCTAAATGACGCATTTGTGGATTTCTTATGGAGAGGCATAGAAACAATAGAGGATGATGATGACAAAGAAACCTCAATATGAGAAATTCAGGGTGCGGAAAAAGCTGATGTTTATTGAAACAATGCTCTGGAGTATTGAAAGCATCATCTACATTGTGGGTGCATTTTGGGCTGGGTTTCAATTACGAGCAACCAATAACCTGCTGTTTGTTCTTGCCCTACTCGTAATCCTAATCCTCAGATTTAAGTGGAAAACAATAGAGGAAACAACCAAGAAGGTGAAATTAATATGAACAAAGCACAAAAGAAAATGAAAGATTGGGTAATATCGCACATAGCGAGTCCAGAAAAGATGACAGCAACAGACCACAAGGTAATAGACCTGCTGATTGTTGGTCTGCCAGCATTCTTAGGAACTCTTATAATGTTCGCATTAATGTCTGCTGTATATCTATGGGTTCTCAATAAGTATGGTCTCGAAAAGACACTGGTATTCATGCTTGTGGGAGTTATTATTGGGATAGGGCAGATTTCTGGTGCAATCAAGCAACTCTCAGAAATCTGATTTTTTTATTTCACTTTTTGTTAGTGATATATGATTTTCGTCTGAGGTTTAAAAACTAAAATTTTAAAACGCAACTTTTATCGTCTGTAAGAGTGTGTCACTGAGCAAAAGTTTTTTCTAAAAGTTTTTATTCTAAATCGCATTACCAACTTGTAATCAGTAAGAAACTGATTGGAGAACAAATGGAAAAGAAAATAATAGAACAACCAAGCAAATGTGCAATATGTGGCAGGGCATTTAATTATAAATGCCAAATCTGGCGTGAAGGTGGAGTAGCATTTGGGATTCTTGAAAGGGGGACTTATCCTTGCTGTTCAGAGGGATGCAAAAAGACATACTTTGAAAAAAAGAAAAAGGAATGGGGCAGATAAGCCCCCTCTATTTGTATTTGATTTCCTTGATTTGAATTGTCCCATTGATTGTGGAAAAGCAGTAGAATGACCCTACCTCTTTATAGAGGTAGGTCATACTAAGATTAGTGCAGACCTCACTCATCTTTTGTTCAAGGTAATCATCTATAAGCCACATAACACCCAAAATCAAGAAAAATATGAGAACAGAGATTATCACTGCATTAATCGTTTTCATCTTGCTCTATGTCGTTCTGGATACCTTTCCTAACCCTATCTCCCATCTTTATCATAGAATAGAGCATAGACATCTCCTCAGTTGTTAAAGAAGGATGTGTTCGCTGAATAATTATCAACCAGTCATGCTTGGTCTTGGCAAACTTTGAAAGTGGGTCTTTCATACATTCTTTTGCAAGTTTTCCCATGTCTTGTTTCGCAAAATTCATCATTTGCACTTTCGTAAGGAAATCTTTTTTCTTTACTTGGTAATCGTTCCAAATATTACTCATCCAATTAATCTCAAAGATGACAGACCCAAGATAATTATGAGTAGCAGGATTCATGACACCTACCAAAGCATACACAGGAGTAGTTGCCATGCCCTCATCATCTAACTCAAACTTATTAACACCGATAGAGTGAAGGATATAGTGTGCAGTGCCAAGAACTTTCTCTGTGGGGCTTATCATGCCAATAGAAACCTCATTCTGCCTAAGTGTCTCTGTCTGAATAGTTATAAACGCAGACATCCTGCAACTGCCAATACCAAATTCCCCTGCTGATGTTATTTCATCTCGCATTAAGAAACACTTTTTTGTGTAT
>JAEAMF010002168.1_pt1 | contig 11729 bp, 6 predicted proteins | sample 8958721 | NCBI WGS metagenome assembly JAEAMF01 (sample SAMN16933255, study PRJNA681124) | bioreactor sludge metagenome | isolation source: anaerobic bioreactor treating anionic surfactant - SDBS | place: India: Bengaluru | collected 2019-02-28
CTTTCAGGACTGGAGCTGGGCCACGCGCAGCCTGACCCAGTCGGCGGTGGTCCACGCCGGGGGGGCGGCCGTATCGTTCGAGCCCGACGGCTGGGCGGGCATCTACTTCCACGTGGACGCCGGCCTGACCACCGACGCGTACGAGGCGTTCGACTTCTGGATCCACGGCGGCGCCGCCGGCGGCCAGGCTCTCACCGTGGCTCTCTACACCGGCACAGCGCTGGCGGGTTCGGCGCCCCTGTCCAGCTATCTGCCGGGCGGCGCCCTGCCGGGCGCCCAGTGGGTGCACGTGCGGGTGCCGTTCTCGGACCTGGGCCTGGCGGCCGGCGTGATGAACGGCTTCTGCCTGCAGGACCGTTCCGGTGGCGACCAGGCGACGGTGTATGTCGACGACATCCTCGTCGCCGAACGCACCGGCCCGCCCCCCGAACCCACGACCGTTGCCGTCAGTGTCAATCCGGCCGCCGACCGCCGGCCCGTCAACCCGCTCATCTACGGGGTCAGCTTCGGCGGGGCCGCCCAGCTCTCGATGCGCCCGGTTTCACGGTGCGCCGTTGGGGCGGCAACCACACCACGCGCTACTCGTGGCTCGCCGATACGGGCAACCGGGCCATGGACTGGTTCTTCCTGAACATCCCCGAAGACAATCCCCACCCGGAACGCCTGCCGGACGATTCGGCCGCCGACGTGTTCGCCGACGAGACCCTGGACGCCGGCCGCGAGGTGCTTCTGACGGTGCCGCTCATCGGCTGGACCCCCCGGGACCGCGCGGTCCGCTGGGGCTTCTCGGTGCAGAAGTACGGCGCCCAGACCGAGACCGAATGCAGCGCCAGCGGCTATCCCGACTGGTGTCGCGCCGACGCCGGCAACGGCATCCTCGTGGGCGGGGCCGATGTCACGGGCAACGATCCGGCGGACACTTCCGTCGCCATCGGCCCCGATTTCGTCGCCGACTGGATCGACCACCTCGTCGCCCGGAATGGCACCGCGGCCCAGGGCGGGATCCGGTTCTACGCCCTGGACAACGAGCCCATGCTCTGGAACAGCACCCACCGCGACGTCCACCCGGCGCCGGCCACTTACGACGAGATCTGGCAGCGCACCGTGGATTACGCCGCGGCGGTCAAGGCGGCGGACCCGTCCGCCGAGGTGCTGGGGCCGGTGGTGTGGGGCTGGTGCGCGTATTTCACCTCGGCCGCCGACGGCTGCCCCGACGGGCCCGACCGCCAGGCCCACGGCGGGCTGCCGTTCCTCGAATGGTACCTCCAGCAGGTGACGGCGTACGAGCAGGCGCACGGGATCCGGCTCGTGGACTACCTGGACATCCACTATTACCCGCAGGGTGGGATTTACTCGGCCAGCGAAGCGATCGCGGAGCAGCGATTGCGCTCCGTAAAAAGCCTGTACGATCCGGCGTACGTCGACGAGTCGTGGATCGGCCAGGCGGTCCGCCTCATCCCGCGGATGAAAGAGTGGATCGCCGCGCGCGCGCCGGCGGTGAAACTGGCCATCACCGAGTATTCGTGGGGAACGAACGATGCCTCGCCCAGCAACGCACTGGCCCAGGCGGAGGTGCTGTCCGTCTTCGCCCGCGAAGGCGTGGACCTGGCGACGCGCTGGGTGGCGCCCGACGCCGACAGCCTCGTGGAGGACGCGTTCCGCCTCTACCTGGATTACGACGGGGGCGGCGCGCGGGTGACGGGCGAATCCGCCCGCGCCCAGAGCGCCAACGTGGACCAGGTGGGCGCCTACGCGCAGGTGCGCGGCGACGGTCGGCTCTACGTGCTCCTCTTCAACAAGGACACGGTGCCGCACACCGCGGCGGTCAGCGTGACCGGCGGCGATTCGTACGCGGCCGAACTGTTCCGTTTCGATGCCACGCATCGGCTGGGACCGGCCGGGACGGCGGCGGCACCGGGCGGGGCGCTGACGCTGGAGCTGCCGGCGCGCTCGGCGACGCTGGCGGTGCTGGACCCGTCGGCGCCGCCTTACAACGGCTACGGCGACCTGGACCTGGACGGCGAAGTCGCGGCCTTCGACGCGCAGATCATGGCGGACTATCTGGCCGGCTCGCTGCGGGCGGGGGATGTGCCGTTCGTCGCGTCACCGGACATGGCCGATCTCGACGGCGACGGCCGGATCACCGTGACCGACCTGGTCATCCTGAAAGCCCACCTGGACGGCTCGATCCCGGCGCTGCCGGTGAACCGGTGACGTCGATTCGCGCGTTCACAGGTTTCAGGGTCACTGGTTCACAAGTTCGAGAACGGTTGATGGTTGCTGGTTGATAGTTGATGGTTGCGTTGAGGTGGGAATGTCCCATGGGGTGACCCATGGGATGCCCCCAATTTCTAGACACTCGGTGGGTTGGGTCGTCCGTTTCCCCTGACCAATCTCAATCGCTCCCGACGTCTCCCGCTCTCTGTTTCCCGCAAGCTGTTTACTGTTTACGATTCACCACTTACTGTTCGAAGTCAGTCCACGTACGCCGGCCCACGGTGCCCAGCGGGATCAGCATGGGCACGAACCAGAACAGGTGCCACCAGGACAGGCCCAAATCGCCCTGGGATCCGAACGCCCAGAATGCCCAAGCCACAGAAATGAAGAACACGGCATAAGGTGCCAGCATCAGCTTCCAGTAGGGCGTGGCGGGATGCCGCCAGGGGGCGCCGAAGACGATCACCAGCACGGCGAGGCCTGTCAGCGCCATGCCGATGATGCCTTCCAGCCATTGGCCCTGAAACATGAAGACCACCGCCAGCAGGGCCAGCCAGATGAAGCCGCCCAGCCAGCCGCCGGTCCAGCCGATTTTCTCACCCCTGCGTTCCGTCATGGCGATCACTCCTTGAAAGAGATGTCAGGCACTCACCCGGCAATTGTTTTGGATCGAGCGATTGGATATCCGGTACCGCTGCTCGGACATTAAACATCGGACATGGGCCCTAGGACCTGGGAGCTGGGCCCTGGGACCTGGGAGCTGGGACCTGGATCCTGGATCACAGCGGATCGGCCAAACACATCGAATGTCTAGAAATTGGGGGCATCCCATCAACTAGCAACTATCAACCATTAACCATCAACACATGATAAGAGAAGGTGGCGGCTAAAATATTACACTTATATCTACCGCCGGTGAAAGCGCGACGATGGCCAGAGTCCAGAGGCAGGCGCTGGTGAATGCGGCGGGCAGCGCCGAACCGGTGGATCGCTCCGACGCGGCGCCGACGAGGGCCAGGCTTGCCAGCATGGGCGCCAGCGGGAACAGATCCATGGCGAAGAAGAAATTATCCAGCAGTAAGCCGGAGCCGAGAATCAGCACGGCGAACCAGGCGAACAGCAATCCCGTCGCCAGCCACGTTCCGGCGGCCGGATGGGTGCGACCGGAACGACGGCCCAGCCAGGCGGCGAGTGCCGGCCCCGCCAGTTTCTGGATGAAGATGGCGAACCAGAGGGTGATGGCGAACAGGGGAGCGAAGAACAGCGGGAGGAAGAGCCAGCGCTCCGGGCCCGGCAGCAGTCCGATCCAGTGGCGACCCACCAGCAGGAGGCAACCGACGCCCAGCGCCGCGGCCAGCGCCGCGGCGCGCAGCCAGACCTGCCAGCCGCCGCCGAGCGCCTCCCGGAACAGCCGTGCCAGCGGGAGACCGGCTGTGCGCGCCGGGCGCCGCAGGGCCAGCGCCAGGCTCACGGCGCAACTGCCCAGGATGGCGGTGGCCAGGGCGCTGAAGGCCAGCCCGGTGAGCGCCAGCGGCAGGAACAGCAATGCCAGCGGCCAGCCCAGCAGGCTGGTCGCCGTGCGGCTGACGACTGTCCGGGCGGGAATGGATTGAGATGGTGCGTCGGCGGCCGTAGGCGTCGTTAGGGACAGGGGCAGCGCCGACCCGGCATACATGAGGACGGCCAATCCAAGGAGCCCCAGCGCCAGCCAGCCCAGGCGGGGTCCCAGCGCAAAGCTGCCGCCGGTGGGCATGCCAAACGATTCGAGCACCCAGTTCCGGGTCCGGCGGAGCACGCCGCCGTGGTACGGAATCAACAGGTGATCCACCCCCGGCAGGAGCCGCACCTCCCGGGCGGTGCCGTCGGCGATCGATCCGTACCGGCGGTTATAGACGGCCGGGCCATCGGTCAACAGGCGGTCCATGGTGGCGCGGACGCGCTCCGGCCGGAACGCCTCGTCGAGAGTGCCGATGAGCAACAGGGCGTTGGGCGGGTTCTGCGGTCCGCCCGCTCCGGCCGGAGCCACGGTGCCGAGACCCACCCAGGCCCGGGTGGCATCACTGCCGGCGGCATAACGGAAGGTGGGCGGTCCGCCCATGGAGAATCCCACTAACGCGAGGCGGCGCATGTCCGCGTTCGGCATGTGACGCGGCAGGTCGGCGGCCACAGCGGCAAGGTCATGGGCCAGGCCGTCGCGCGAACCCAGCCGTCCGCCGCTGGCGCCGTGGCCCCGCCAGTCGAGAGCCGCCACGACGCATCCGTCGGCGGCCAGTTCCAGCGACAGCGCGGCCATCATTTCCTTGTTGACGACCACGCCGTGGCCGATGATTGCCACCGGCGGTGGTGTCGCGCCGGGCGCCGGGCGGTACAGGTCATAGGCGATGGAGACGCCGTCGACGGTTCGGGCGCGGTGGCCCGTCCGCCGGACGCCGCCGGGGTATGCCGACAGCATCGCGATGGCGGCCGCCAGCAGGCCCGCGGCAACGAGGATGACAATCCGGTGCGTGCGGCCCATCCGGCAGCCTCCCTTGTCACCCGATGGTGACCAGCAGGATGCCCGCCAGCGCCACCAGCGAGGCGGCGGCCTTGCGGCGGGTGAAGGGCTCGCGCAGGAAAATCGCGGCCAGGATGAGCACGTAAATGGTGCTGGACTGGTTGAGGATGGCCGCCACGCCCACCTCGACGTATTTCATGCCGGCGATCCAGAAGATCAGCGACAGGTAGGAGCCGAGGATGGCGCCGGGGAGCATGAACCGCCAGTCGCGGTTGGGGCGGATCACGGCCAGGTGCTCGCGCCGCTTCGGCGAGACCACCGCGATGGGCAGGAGCGCCGCCAGGCAGCCGAGCTGGCGCACCGTCGTGGCCCAGATCACGGGCGTATGCTCCAGCACCGGCTTGGCGATGACGATTCCCAGCGCCAGGGTGAACATCGCCAGCACGCCCCAAACGACGCCGAGGATGATCTGGCGCCGGGAGGCGCCGGGCGCCGGCGTGTGGCCGGCGGCGGCGATCATGCCCGACACCACCAGCGCCATGCCGATGAGTTGCAGCGCGCTGAGATGTTCGTTGAGCAGCAGCCAGGCCAGGCCCACGGTGAAGGGGGAGTAGAGGCAGTCCACGATGGCCGAGATCCCCGCGCCCACCATGTTCAGGCTCATGTGGAACAGCGTGTCGGAGATCCCGATGGCGATGATGCCGCTCAGGATGAGGATGAGGTAGTCGGACAGCGTCACTACGGCGAGCAGCAGCGTGCTGGACACGGACACGCGATAAAAGTTCAGCGCGAACGGCGAAACCGTCTCGCCGGAGCGCTTCAGCAGGATCACGGCGCAGGCCCAGATGATGGCGCAGGTGAGGGCGTACAGTTCGCCCATGATGTCATCTCCCAAAACCGGATGATGGCCGGGACACAGGCTGTCCGTCGTCTGACCGGACAGTCTAGCAGAGTGTGGTGGTGAGTGAAAGGGAAGAGAACAGTGAACAGTGAACAGTAAACAGTAAACAGTAAACAGTAAACAGTAAACAGTAAACAGAGAGAAGATAGGAGATTAAGGGAGGGGTTGGTGGATGGTGTTGGCAGCGAGGGTTTGCCGCGATGTTGGCTGCAGGGAGAACTTGCCGCACCGCTTGGAATTCGCTAGACTGTCGGTGCACATCATCGATTGGAGGGACTCATGCAGCTCGATCTCACCGGGCAGTCCGCGCTGGTGACCGGCGCCTCGCGGGGCATCGGCAAGGCCATCGCCAGGGCGCTGGCCATGGCCGGCGCGCGCGTCGCCGTCCACTACCACCGCAGCCACGCCGCCGCCAAGGCGGTGGTCGCCGCGCTTCCCGGCGGCCCGCACCTCGTGCTGGGGGGCGACGTCGCCGACCCGGCGGTCCCGCCGGCCCTGGTGGAGGCGGCGGTGCAGGGGCTGGGCGGACTGCAGGTGCTGGTCAACAATGCCGGCGTGTTCGAGGAACACCCGCCGCTCGACTCGGACTACGACGCCTGGCGAGACGCCTGGCAGCGCACCCTGGGGGCCAACCTTTTCGGACCGGCCAATCTCTGCCACGCCGCGGCGCGGCACATGGCCGCGCACGGCGGCGGCCGCATCATCAACGTGTCGTCGCGGGGCGCCTTCCGCGGGGAGCCGGACGCGCCCGCCTACGGCGCCAGCAAGGCGGGGCTCAACGCCATGAGCCAGTCGCTGGCCAAGGCGCTGGCGCCCCACGGCGTCTTCGTGTACGCGGTGGCGCCCGGCTGGGTGGAGACGGACATGGGCGCCGACTACCTGGCCGGTCCGGGCGGCGATGCGATCCGCGGCCAGAGCCCGCTCAACCGCGTGGCCCGGCCCGAGGAGGTGGCCCGGACCGTGCTCTTCCTGGCAACGCCAGGCGCCGAGTTTCTCACCGGCGGCATCATCGACATCAACGGCGCGTCCTACCTGCGCACCTGACGGCGGCCGGCTTCGGGCCGACCGCTGCGCCCGGGCGCCCGATCACTTGAGCGGCGGATAGAGCGCGTTCCACCACTCCGGCTCGTCCTTGAGCCAGAAGGCATACCACGCCATGATCGACTCCGACCAGTGCCGGCGCTTGTCGTGTTCCATGATCCAGTGGTCCTGTCCCTCCACCTGGAGGTACTCCACGGACGCCCCGAGCAGCTTCAGGGCGACGAAGAAGGCGTCGCTCTCGCCCACCGGGACGTTGGTGTCCGCCGCACCGTGGGTGAGGAGCAGCGGCGTCTTCACCTTGTCGGCGTGGTAGAGGGGGCTTTGCTCCACGTAGATGTCCTTCCGGTTCCAGGGAAATGAATCGGCAGTGGCCAAAGCGTTGTAGGAATAGCCCCAGTAGCCCTCGCCCCAGTACGAGGACAGTTGCGAAATGCCGGCATGGGAGACCGCCGCCGCGTACTGGTCCGTCAGCGTGAGCAGGCGCATGGTCATAAACCCGCCGTACGAGGCGCCGATGCAGCCCACCCGCTTCGGGTCGGCGTACGGATGCGCCGCCAGGAACCGGCGGGTCCCCTCGATGATCTCCTGCGCCGAGGTCAGGCCCCAGTCGTTCACGTGCCGGGCCGAGAACTCCTGGCCGTAGCCGGTGGCGCCCGACGGCTGCGGGACATACACCAAATAGCCGAGGCTGGCCCACCATTCCTTCGGATAGCGGGTGCCGAACGCCCGGTTGACGGGGCTGGTGCCGCCATAGTAGTTCACGATCACCGGGTATGTCTTTGCCGGATCGAAGTCGGGGGGGAAGACGATGTAGCCGTCGATGGTCCGTCCCGGCGCCATCTCGAAAGACCAGTCCTCCACGCGGCCGATCCTCACCAGGGCCAACTCCGACTGCGCCGGGCATGCGAGGGCCCGGGCGGCGGCCTGCTCCAGGTCCAGGGCGACGAGGGTCTGCGGCTGCCACGGCGATGTGCCTGTGACCACGCCGGCGAGCGCCCGGTCGGCCAGAACGAAACGCTCGGCCACGTCCACCGGCAGGGCGATGGGCGTGAAGCCCGGCAGCTTCTCGTCGAAGCGGTACAGCCGCACCCGGGTACCGTCCTCGGCGCTCAGGTAGATGCGGCCGTCGGCGCGGCTCCAGGCGGCGCCGGTCACCGCCGGGTGGAACTCGCGGGTGATGGGCGTGACGGTGTCGGCGGCCGGATCCCAGATGTAGAGTTCGCCGTCGCTCTCGTTGGGGATGACGCCCGCCGGCACGTTCACTCCCGCTGCGCCGAAGGCGGACGGTCCGGCATGCACCAGCAAGCGCCGTCCGTCCGGGGCGTAGCACACTGCGTTCAGCCAACCGAAATCCCGCAGCTTGCGGGCGGCGGACGTGGCCAGCTCCAGTTCCCACAGTTCGATCCGCGAGAACGGCCGCCGGCTCACGTCCTCCACAGTCCGGGTGAACAACAGCCGCCCTCCGTCGGGGGAGATGTCGTCGAGGGAGGCGGTCAGGCCGCCGGCGGTGAGCCGCCGGATCATGCCGCCGGGCACGCCGGCCAGGTACAACGCGCTCTTGTCGCGGTAGTAGGACCAGCGGTCCATCAGGCCTTCCACCCGCTTGATGCCGGTCTTGCCCTTTTCGGCTTCCTGCTCGATGTCGAAGACAATGCCGGTGCCGTCGGGGAGCCAGCGATAGGCGCCCAGGTGTTCCAGCCGGTTCAGGACGGGCGTGGCCGCCCGGGTGTCCAGGTCCAGGAGCCAGACGGTGGTCAGGCGCTTGTCCTTGTCGCGCTCCGTGCTCGCGTACGACAGCTTCCGCCCCACCGGCGCCCATTGCACCCGGCCGATGTCCAGACCGCCGCGCCAGGAGAGTTCCAGTTGGCCGTCGGCGATGCGGCGCACCTCCAGCCACGACTCGTCGGACGATGCGCCGGGGGGACGGCGACGCAGCCCCAGCGCCACGTGCGCGCCGTCCGGCGAGACGGCCATGGACTGGATGGCCGGCCAGCCGAGGATGTCGTCGATGCTCACGGCCCGGATCGGGTCGGTGGTGGCGTGGACGGCCGGCGCCATCGCCGGGGGGGCGGCGCACGCCGCCCCCACGCTCCACTCCGTGGTGAGGTGCGGATCCATGACTGTTTTGACCAGGAGCAGATGGCGGCCCGGGGTCAGTTTGGCCGTTGCGGCCACCTTGCCCGTGTCGTCGTCGGACGGCTTGCTCCCGGACGCCATGGGTTCGCCGTCGAGCCAGAAGCGGCGGGGGTGCGTCCCGGTCACGCTGATTTCCATTTCCACCCAGCGCGAGACGTTGATGTAGGCGGCCAGCCATGCCACGGCCGGTGACGCTGCCGACGGAGCGGGCTTGAGCAAGATTACCCGGCCGTTCGTGTCCGCCGCGACGCCTTGCCAGGCAAGGGGCGCGCCGCCGGGACTCACGACGGCCAGACCCGCGACGGGATCGGTCGGCTGCCGGTCGAAGTCCGGGGCCTTGAGCAGGTCATCCAGCTTGGCGCCGCCGACGGCGTCGTCGTGGAATACCGGCAGCGGGGCGGCGGCCGGACCCAGCAGCAGCCAGCGGTCGATGGCAATCTGAGTCGGTGCCGCCGGCTTCGCGGCCGCTTCAGGCGGCACAGCGTTCAGGGGCAGCGAGCAGCCGAACAGTGCGCACACCGTCACGGCCAGGCAAAAGGTGGTCTTCATGGCTCATCCTTGCTCTGTTGGATTTCCATGTCCGGATCGGTGCGTTTGGCGCACCGATGAAAACAATGGATGCTGGACACGATGATCATACGAAGTGCTTCGGCAAACGGTTGCTTGCCTAACGCCATACATTAGACGAGTTCCCGGTACGGTACAATGGTTATTGCCGCAGGGGAGAGAAAGAAAACGGGCGGAGCCGATGGCTCCGCCCGTTTTTGGAAGGGCAGATGGTGACGCTTACTTGAGCACCGGCAGACGGCCCGGGGTCCAGGGGGCGCCGGCGGCCTCGACTTCCCGCTCCAGTTGCGGCAGGTCGGTCTGGTAAATCCGGGTGATGGCCTGAAGCACGGGCGGGAATTCCTTCTGGAGGATTTCGTAGGCCGTGCGGGCCGTCCCAGTGGGCTTCGACGTGGAGCGCCACATGGAGTAGGTCATCGCCGACAGACGGTCGTTGAGGGGCACCGCGGCCGGCGGGATCTCCTCGGCGCTGGCCTTGGCTTCCTGGCCGCGGAAGGTGAACAGCACCTGGTCCAGCTCCAGCGCCAGCGTCCGCGCGCGCTCGGTCAGCGCCGCCGGGGCCGCCGGCGTGGCCGCCAGCGCCTGGCGGATGTGCGCCAGCCGCTTGAGCATCTCGTCGGCCAGCCGCTCGGACCCCAGCATGGTCCGGGCCAGCTCGGCCGCCTGCTTCTGGAACGCCACCAGCTCGGCCCGGTCGGGCGCCGGCAGGGTGGCGTTGTTCAGCACGACGGCCCCGAACGGCACCGGCCCGGCCAGCGGTTTTGGCTGGCCGTCGGTGACCAGCGCCATGCTGACCGTGTACGCGCCGGGCATGGCTAGCACGCCACCCCGGGACTCCGCCAGCGGATCGAACTTGTTGTCCTTGAGCTGGACAGGGGTGGTGGGGGCGTAGCGCAGGTCCAAGGTGACGCGGTTGAAGCCCTTGACGGCCCGGGTGGCAATGGTGCGCACCACCTGGCCCGCGGCGTCGGCGATTGTGAAGAGCAGATGCGGCTTTTCCTCGCGCTCCTCGGCGCGCAGCTCGTCGACGCTCGGCTGCGGAATGGGTTTCCCTTCCTTGAAGAGCTCCGCTTCCTTTTCCTGCCGGATCTGGCGGCGGGTTTTGGGCGCGTCCTTCAGGTAGTAGGTGAATGTGGCGCCGAACGGCGGATTCTTGGCGGAGTAGTAGGAGGAACCCTGGCTGGAGAGGCCCCGGCTCTGGATGTACATGAGGGCGTCGCGCGCCGGGAAGAGCCGGGCGTCCGCCTGCAGCATCTCCGGGGTCACCTGGCGCAGGGCGGAGTAATCGTCCAGAATGTAGAAGCCGCGGCCGAAGGTGGCCAGCACCAGGTCGTTCTCGCGGCGCTGGATGGCGATGTCGAACACCGCCACGGTGGGCAGATCGCCGGTGAGCTGCACCCATTTCCGGCCGCCGTCCACGGTGAAGAACACACCGAACTCGGTGCCCACGAACAGCAGGTCGGGATTCACGTGGTCCTGGGCGACGGTGTAGACGGTGCCCCGCTCGGGCAGGTTGCCGGCGATGGACGTCCAGGTCTTGCCCTTGTCGGCGCTCTTGAGGAGGTACGGCTTGAAGTCGTCCCGCTTGTGGTTGTCGAACGCGGCGTAGACCACCTGTTCGTTAAAGCGGTCGGCTTGCACGTCGCTGACATAGGTGTTGGCCGGCACGCCGGGGAAGTCACCGGCCTTGCGCCAGGTGCGGGCGTCCTCGGAGATCTGGATCAGCCCGTCGTCGGTGCCCACGTACAGGAGGTTCTCGCGCACGGGGGACTCGTCCATGGCCAGGATGACGCCGTACTGCGAGAGCGACACGTCCTTGGCCACCGCGTCGACACTCCAGTACTTGCCCATGACGGGGATGGTGTTGCGGTCGATCTGGGCGGTCAGGTCGTCGCTGATCACCGTCCAGGTGTCGCCGCGGTCGTCGCTGCGAAACACCTTGTTGGCGGCGCAGTAGAGGCGGGCGGGCGCATGGGGGCTGATCATGAGCGGCGTGTCCCAGTACCAGCGGTAGGTCTTCTCGCCGGGCCGCGGCTCGGGGCGGATGTCCACGCTCTCGCCGCTCTGCCGGTCGTAGCGGCACATGTTGCCGTACTGCGCCTCGGCATAGACGATATTGGGATTCGTCGGATCCACCGCCGTCCAGAAGCCGTCGCCGCCCTGGGTGACGAACCAGTCGGCGTTGACGATCCCCTGGCTGCTGGTGGTGCGGGACGGGCCGCCCATGCTGTTGTTGTCCTGAGTGCCGCCGAAGACGTAGTAGAAGGGGAGGGAGTTGTCCACGTTCACGCGGTAGAACTGGGTCACCGGGAGGTTGTGCTTGAACTCGTAGGTGGCGCCGGCGTCCCACGACTCGTAGAGCCCGCCGTCGCC
>JAEAMF010002174.1_pt1 | contig 11713 bp, 8 predicted proteins | sample 8958721 | NCBI WGS metagenome assembly JAEAMF01 (sample SAMN16933255, study PRJNA681124) | bioreactor sludge metagenome | isolation source: anaerobic bioreactor treating anionic surfactant - SDBS | place: India: Bengaluru | collected 2019-02-28
TGTTTTAGTTGGACCTAACGGAAGTGGTAAAACTTCAGTTTTTGAAGGGGTCAATTTCTGGTATAAAAGATATGGATTTGGAAATGTTGGAGACCTAACGTTTTATGAAAAAGTAGGTTTCGATAAAGAAAAACCATTATTTAACAATAGTGCAAAGTGCAAGTTTATCTATATAGATACTTGCATCTTGCACTAAATATCGCTCCTTTGTAATTATAGATAAAACTATAATTATCTCAAGAATTTAAATAATAGACATATCTATCTTATATATAATAGATTATAATAATTCTAATCGAATGATAAATTTTGTGTAATACTATTCCTTAAAATTTGCACATATAAAATCTTTAAGTAAATTTGCTATTTACATTGAGTAAATTTATTTTCTATGTTTGAGCGCCTTTATTTGAAATCTGTTAAAGCAAGAATTGAAGAACGAAGGAAGTTCATTCGGGTTATATTAGGGCCTCGCCAAGTTGGTAAAAACACTATGGTTACCCAGCTTTTGTCGCAGCTATCTATCCCCAACTTATACGAATCGGCTGATGCTATTTCAGCAACAAACTCAGCACGGCTGATGCAAGTATGGGAGTCTGCCAGATTACGGATGAAAGCTTCTGTAGAATCTTCTGTTGGAACTCATTTGATTAATAGTTCTATTTCTGAAAGATATAATCTTTACTATTTGCGAGATGGCAATTATGAGGTTGTTTTTGTGTTGGAAAAGGGAGATAAAGCAATTGGACTTGATGTAAAAAGTGGGACGAAAGCGGAAGATATAGATGTGATTATTTTTTTAGAGAAATTTCATCCCGAAAAAATATTACTTGTCGTAGCAAGAGGAATTCCGTACAATGATTTTTTATGGATTAATCCAAAATAATTGTTTTAAGATTAATGCGGATATGACAAATGAAAAATTAACACGGCAAGAAATTATAAACCTGCGTCTGAAAGAAGCGGGCTGGGATGTTAACGATCGTACCCAAATAATGGAAGAATTCCAAATTAATTTATCCGTCTTATCCGAGCCACAAGTTGGCTACAGGACAAAAAGTGAATACAGCGATTACGCCTTGTTAGGAAAAGATGGAAAGCCCCTTGCCGTTGTCGAGGCAAAAAAAACATCAGTTGATGCTCAGATAGGAAGAGAACAAGCCAAACAATACTGCTACCATATTAAAAAAACGCAATCTGCGGAGCTGCCTTTCTGTTTTTATACCAATGGAAATGATATATATTTCTGGGATTTAGAAAATTATCCGCCCCGCAAGATTCAGGGATTTCCTACGCTGCAAGACCTTGAACGGCTTGCTTACCTTCGAAAAGCTAAAAAATCGCTGGCCGGCGAGTTGATAAATACCCGCATTGCCGGGCGCGACTACCAGATTGCTGCCATACGAAGCATTATGGAAGCGATTGAAAAAAGAAAGAAGAAATTTCTACTGGTTATGGCAACCGGTACTGGTAAAACCCGTACATGTATTGCTTTAGTCGATGCCCTGATGCGTGCAGGCTGGATAGAACGGACTCTGTTCTTGGTCGATCGGATTGCTTTGAGAGATCAGGCTCTGGAGGCATTTAAAGATCATTTGCCCAACGAACCCCGTTGGCCTAAGGAGGGTGAAACAGCTATCGCTACCGACCGGCGGGTATATGTTTCGACATATCCTACCATGCTAAATTTAATTGAAGGCAATAACAATATACTTTCACCCCATTTCTTTGATTTGATAGTAATTGACGAGAGTCATAGGAGCATTTACAATACCTATCAGAATATCTTAAACTATTTTGATACCATCACCTTGGGGCTGACGGCAACACCTACCGATGTTATTGACCACAATACATTTCAGATTTTCGACGAAGAAGATGGAATACCGACATTTGCATATTCCTATGACGAAGCCGTAAATCATATACCACCCTATTTATGCAATTTCCAGGTGATGAAGATCATCACTAAATTTCAGGAAGAAGGGATAAATAAACGGACTATTTCCTTAGAAGATCAGAAAAAACTTATCCTGGAGGGAAAAAAAGTTGAGGAAATCAATTATGAAGGAACCGAACTCGAACGAACTGTAATCAACAGAGGTACCAATGCCCTGATCGTTCGCGAATTTATGGAAGAGTGCATAAAAGATGAAAACGGTATTCTTCCAGGAAAAACCATCTTCTTTTGCGCGACAATATCTCATGCACGCCGGATAGAAGAAATATTAGACAGTCTTTACCCTGAATTTAAAGGGGAACTGGCCAAGGTGATGGTAAGCGAAGATCCCCGTGTGTATGGCAAGGGAGGATTACTGCATCAGTTTAAGCAAGAAGATATGCCCAGAATAGCAATCAGTGTTGATATGCTGGATACCGGAGTAGATATTCGCGAAGTTGTAAATCTGGTGTTTGCCAAGCCCGTATATTCCTATAGCAAATTCTGGCAGATGATTGGTCGTGGCACCCGTTTGTTGGAAGAAGATAAAATAAAAACCTGGTGTACAGAAAAAGATGAGTTCCTGATTCTCGATTGCTGGGATAACTTTGAATATTTTAAGCTCAATCCCCGTGGAAAAGAGCTGACGCCACAAATTCCTCTACCCATTCGCCTGGTAGGTCTTTTAATTGATAAGATAGATAAAGTACTGGAACTGGCCGAGGCTAAAATTGTAACCAAAGAGACAAGCAAACTCCAACGCCTGATTGACCTACTACCTGGGCAGTCTATTGTAATAAGAGATGCCGCCGGGAAATTAGCGCAATTGAACACAGACAGTTTCTGGTCATCCCTCGATTCTAAGAAAATACAGTTCCTCCAGAATGAAATAAAACCCCTATTCAGGGCATTATCGGGGATTGATTACAAAGCTATGCGCTTTGAAAAAGATATCATAGAAGTATCTCTGGCGCATTTGTATAAGGATAGAAATAAATTCGAGACATTACGGGACAGTATAATCGAAAGAATTTATGAATTGCCATTAACAGTAAACACAGTTTCTGCTCACGAAGAATTGATCCGAGCAAGCCAAACTCATCATTACTGGGCAACGATTGACGAGTCAAAACTGGATGAATTAATTGAGAAAATCGCGCCTCTGATGAAATACTATGAGACCAGCTATTTTGCGGGGATAGCAAATTACAATTTCAAAGACATGATCAGCCAGAAAGAATACATCGAATTTGCACCCGATCAAGGTTCCGTAAACATTGCAAAATACCGGGCGCTGGTGGAAGAAAGAATACTTACACTGGTAAATGCCAATCCAATTCTGCAAAAACTGCAACAAGGCATCACGCTGAACAATGCCGAAGTAGAGATTCTGGCTGAAGAGCTAAGTAACGAATATCCCCATATCACCGAAGAATTATTGCAGAAAGCATATAACAACAGGAAAGCAAAGCTGGAACAGTTCATAAAACATATATTGAGAATAGAAGCACTGGAAAGCTTTCCCGAATCAGTAACAAAATCATTTGATAAATTTATCTGTGAACATACAGACCTCAATTCCCGGCAGCTCGATTTCTTGAATTTGCTAAAAACATTCCTGATAGAAAAAGGTACCGTAGAGCGAAAAGACTTAATAACCGCTCCCTTTACGAAAATTCATCCAAATGGTATTTTGGGCATATTCAGCAAAAGAGAAATAGACGAAATCATACAATTTATAACAAAATTAGCAGCATAACACAATATGACATCAACCATCAAAACAAAAGTAGCAGAACTTTGGGACAAATTCTGGAGTGGAGGAATTTCTAATCCTTTGAATGCAATAGAACAGATTACCTATCTGCTTTTTATTAAACAAATAGACAGGCACGATACTGAGCAAAAACGAAACGCGGAATATTTGGGTACAGTTTATGAATCCATTTTCGAAGGCGAATTCCAATTGCCGGGAGCCAATGAAGGTATTTCAAAAAGTGACCTCCGTTGGAGTAATTTCTCGAAAAAGCCGGCAGACCAGATGTATAATATCGTACAAACACAAGTATTCCCTTTCATCAAGCAATTGGGTGGAGAGAATTCATTTTTCACAAAACACATGCAGAATGCGGCTTTGATTATACCGAGTCCGCGTATGTTGACCGAATCCGTAAAAACAGTTGACGAGATTTATCTAGAGTTAGATAAAGAATCCCGTTTTGTCGATGCCCAAGGGGATTTATATGAATACCTTTTGAAGGAGCTAAGCACCGCTGGAAAGATGGGGCAGTTTCGTACACCCACTCATATTATCGAATTAGTCATTGAATTAGTCAACCCACAGCTGGGCAACAGAATAGCAGACCCTGCTTGCGGTACTGCCGGCTTTTTATTGGGAGCTTATAAATATATTCAAACCCAATTTACCAGCGATACTGAAAAACAAACAGATGAAAACGGCTTTCTCCGTGGTTCATTAGCTGATAAGTTGGTTGATGATGCTATGAAAACGATGCTTGCTGAGAATACATTCTATGGTTTTGATATCGACCCAACAATGATTCGTATTGGACTGATGAACCTGATGATGCACGGCATTACGCAGCCCAAAATTGACTATACAGATACGCTTAGTAAGAATTACAACGAAGATAATAAATACGATGTGGTACTGGCCAATCCTCCATTTACAGGAAGAATTGACAAGGGGTTTCTCAATGAAACATTCACAGTAAATACTACCAAAAGTGAGCTGCTGTTTGTAGAACGTATCTATAAAATGCTTAGGATAGGCGGCACCGCCGGGGTTATTGTACCGCAGGGAGTATTATTCGGTTCTGGAAATGCATTTAAGGATTTACGGAAAATATTAATTGATAAGTGTGAATTGCGCGCAGTGATTACTATGCCGAATGGTGTGTTTAAGCCTTATGCCGGAGTTGCAACTGCCATATTGATCTTTGTAAAAGGAGGCGAAACAAAGGATGTTTGGTTTTACGATATGCAGAGCGATGGGAAAAGTTTGGATGATAAACGTAGTGATTTGGTGAATACAGATGGTGCGCGAAATTATGGGGATTTGCATACTATTATTGAAGAATTTAATAAGGCAGAGAAAAACAGAGACCGGAAGCTGCAACATTTTCTGATTCCTAAGAGTGAGATTGTCGATAATGGGTATGATTTAAGTATTAATAAGTATAAGGAGGAGGAGTATGTGGTGATTGAGTATGATACTCCTGTAGATATTCTCAACTCATTAGATATGATAGAGAATAGAATCGCTGATAAACTAAAAACATTAAAGGAATTATTTTGATGCAGCTAATTAAACTAAAAAATCTTATAGTTAATAAAATTTCCGGAGAGTGGGGTGAAGAAGGTACTGCTGAGAATGGTATCAAAATTATACGTACCACAAATTTCACAAATACAGGAAAAATAGATTATAAGAATATTGCATATCGCATTATTAGTCCGGAAAAGGTTGAAAAGAAAAGAGTTTTAAATGGTGATATTATTATTGAAAAATCGGGGGGAAGTCCAAATCAACCTGTTGGGCGTGTGGTCTTTTTTGATAAAGATGATTCAATATATCTTACAAATAATTTTACAGCCATTCTAAGACCAAATGCCGACTTAATATATAATAAATTCTTGTTCTATACGCTATTTTTTCTTCATAAAAGAGGAGTTACATTAAGGTATCAAAACAAAACTACAGGTATAATTAATCTTCGTCTAGATAAATATTTAGAGGAGAAGATTTCATTGCCATCAATATCTGACCAAATCAAAATAGCCAAAACCCTCTCATGGGTGGAAGAACTGATTGGCGATCGTAAAGAATCTATTGATTTACTTGATGAATTATTACAAAGTAAGTTTATAGAAATGTTTGGAGATCCAGTTATAGGCCAAAAGTTTCCATATGAAACTTTCGGAAATATTTCCAAAGTTCGTCAAGGGCTACAAATATCTATTTCATTGAGAAAGAACGAGCCTGGAATAAATAGATATCCTTATATTACCAATCAATTTGTTAATGGGGGGAAAATTGCAGAATATATTGAAAATCCGAATGCTAATGTTTTATGTGATAAAGATGATGTACTAATGACTAGAACAGGAAATACAGGAATTGTTGTTACAGATGTTAAAGGTGTTTTTCATAACAATTTCTTTCTTATTGACTACAATAAAGAACTACTAAATAAGACATATTTAGTAAATTTTCTCAGATTTCCTCAGGTAAAGAAGATTCTTATTAAAAAAGCATCTACAACAACCATTCCAGATCTTAATCATGGTGAATTTTATTCTGTAAAGATCCCTATCCCCCCTCTTTCACTCCAAATCCAATTCGCCTCCATAGTCGAAAAAACAGAATTAATAAAAAAAGACTATAAGTTAAGCCTTGCTGAATTGGAAAATCTATACGGATCACTCAGCCAGCGAGCATTTAATGGCGAGCTGGATTTATCCCGTTTAGACATAACAGAAGAACTGAAAGCACATGAAGAGATTATTCTTCAATATAAAGAGCAGAAAGAAGAAGAAATGAAGCATATCGAGGAGTTTGAAGACGAAAACCTTACAGCATCCACCATCCACGCCGCTTTAGATTGGCCTATTAAGTCAGAGGTCTTCAACACAGAGCAAATCGCTAATCTTTTAAAAGAGAAATATAAAGGCTTTCATTTCTCCTTTGAAATGGCATATCGTTACTTATCAAAACGCATTAAAAATATAGAGTCATACTATTTTTATTCAGAAGAATTATTAGGCGATCCCGGTTTGAAAAATGAAGCTAACTTTAAAGATTTTTTTCAATCAGCCCTTGAAAAAGAAAGCCAGTTTATAGAATTGAAACAGCAATTCTATAATCCCAAAGAAGAAAACTTCGATCTACAGTTAACCGCGGATGATTATAGTTTGTGGAAAGATAAAAAAGACCGTTCAGGAATTTATTTCAGTATAAAATGAAGTTATTAAGCGTCAGAATACTAAGCAATGACGGCTTTAGAAGCCTGAGTCCAAATGAAAACTATCTATTTGGCATTTCTTCATTAAGATCCGATCAACTTACTACGAAGATTTTTGCTGGCATTAATGGTAGTGGTAAATCTAATTTTCTTGAGTTACTATCCGAAATCTTTTATTTTCTGGAAATATATCATTTGCCGGATACCCCTAAAGAAGAAAAGGCACATGATAATATCGGTTTCGAAATCGAATACCTCATTTCTCTACCGCTGGCATTTGTTGAAAGACATTTACCCGATTCGGTTAATGTTCAATACATACAAGTTCGTATATCCAAACCGCTTGGGTTGATACCTGAATTCAGCATAAAACGTTTGTTGGACAACGAATATGTTACAACAGTAGTCGATGACACAGACAAACTGCTTCCGGCAAGAATTGTTGCATATACATCGGGACAGAATGAGCTCTTAAGTAATGCTTACTATAAATTGAAGTATCATTACTTCCAGAACTATCTAAACGATGAGGCTTTTTCCAGAAACGATAAACATCGGATGATCTTTCTTGATACCTGTATTAATAGCTCTGTGTTTATTGCCAATATGTTGCTTGCCAATCAGCATAAACTGGATTATCTTTTGATGGTTCTTCAAATAGAGAAGCTTCATTCGTTTCGTATTACCATCAATCTGGTTGATGCGCAAAACAGACCGATTGATTTTCTGGAATCGATTCTTGAAAACATTGAGAAACTGAAAAAATGCGCTACAACATGGGTCGAACGTAAAGTAAAAAAAAGGCATTTTTATGTATTGGACTTTTGGGTAAATGAAGCTACGCGGGAAGCATTCAGCTATTATTTCAGTTCTTCATTCGAGCTTTTTCAGGCATTCTATGATCTGGAGAATCTAAATCTGTTTTTACTCCGTGATAAAGAACGACAGCGTATGCTGAAGGTGGACAAGTCGTTTAATTTTACTGATGATGTTCCTAAAAATAATCCTTTCCGTCTGATTTTCAGAATAGAGAACATCAAAGTAAGAAAAGCTATTAAGGATAAACCTTCAAAAGTAATTTCATACCGGGCATTGTCTGACGGTGAACACCAATTCAATGAGGTGGTAGGCACCATCTTAATGATGGAAGAAGACAATTGCCTGTTTCTGATGGACGAACCCGATACACATTTCAACCCGAAATGGCGTGCGAAAATGATTAAAATGTTCAATTATGTTTCTGCTATAGAAATAGACTCTAAACATCGAGTTACCAAAGTGAGAGATCAGGAGGTTATTATTACCACGCATTCTCCCTTTGTTGTTTCAGACACGCGAAAGGAAGACGTGTATGTATTTGAAAAGGATGAGAAGGGAGCGAGGTATCATAATCCTGAAATCGAAACTTACGGGGCTTCGATAAATTTGATTTTACAGGAGGTGTTCAGGAGGGATATTACGATTTCGGATTATGCTAATTCGAGGTTGGAAGATCTGCGAACCGAATTCGGCAAAGGCATACAAGATAAAGAACATATAAAGAATTTAATCTTAGAGACCAGGGAAGAATTATTTCAGTTTGGCGAATCCATTGAAAAATTCGACCTGTATAATTTTCTGTCTATCAAAGAAGATGAAATATAATAGCTTTATGATATACACATATAAATATCTATCCCATCCCATCGAAAACTTTCATAAAAGCCTTATGTTTTTTTTTGAAAAGCTGTTCGAACTAAATCCCGATTCTTACGATGAAAGCAGACTTACAGAAGCAGATTTCAGACTTTGCGTAAATGATTCGAGGGATGTCATTAAAGATGGATTAATCAAGATTGTTGAGCTGTATTATAGATTGCCATCTGCCGAAAAGGATATGCTAAGGCAAGCATATGCTATAAATTCAGATATTGAACGAATTTGCAGGGATATTACGATTGATCCTGTGCAATATAAAAAATTACCCTTTTTATTTGAACAGATTATAAAGGATGGTAAAACAAAAGAAGTATGTTTCCTGAAAGATTTCTCAATGAAATTGTGGAAAAAATATCCCCACGTGAATCGAATTGAAACTATGTATGGGGTTATTCAGGATCATTTTAATAAATTCCGTACATTAGATGAAAATAGAGGGAAAGTTTGTCCTTTTTGTGGACTTTTTCCATTGCTACCACCTACTGAAACTTCTCAAGAGAAAAACCGGGATGATTATGATCATGTTGCTGCTGAATCTATATATCCATTTGTAGCTTTAAACTTTAAGAATTTAGCACCCGCATGTGGCGCGTGCAATACCAATGAAAAAAAGACTGAAGATGTTTTCTATGATAAAGAGAAACAAAGAAGAGAGGTGCTTTACCCGTATGATGAAACATATCGTGCTGAAGAACTGAATATAAAGATTGAGAATGTGACACCGTATGATCCTTCCACTTTAAAAACTTTATTTAATTCAATAGACTGGGATTTCGCAATTGAATTGGCCGGAGTTGAGGAATCGTATTTAAAAACGTGGGATCAAGTTTACCATATAAAAGACAGATACAAAAGAGCTTTAAAAACATTTGAAAAAGAATGGTTTTGTCAGTTAGTCGATATATATAAAGAAGAAATGGAAGATGGAGTTTCCTATGATAGGTTTAAAGAAAAGGTACTAAAACGGTCTAAAAAAGCTATAAAGGCTTCTGCTGGAGGAATGTTACGCTATGTCTATTATAATTATTTATTGTCTTTAGATAGTTTTAAAGGATATCTTGAAAAGGAATAATTTTCGGTTTAAACTGGCTATCATACATCTAAATTTATTTATCATCTTCTCAAACAATTATATATCCCAGTTTATTAAAGTGAACTGTATTCTCACAGTAATCTCAATGTAAAAATCCCTGATGGAGTAAATCCTCCCCCCAAAAAAATATATTCTCAAACCAGAAGATAGTATCATAACACTCCTGCTAAAGCAAATCAATCTCCTTGTCAACGAGTAAGCGTTCAATATTCGGCTCATGTGTCAAAAAAATCCATCTAGATTTGTTGCATACGTAATTAAAAAATACGCTTATTCTTAAAATGATAGATTCTGTATCTTTGGTGGAAAAATACCAAATGCAGGGTGTTCATCAAAAAATACGTATTGAAAGCTTTTGTGTAATGAATGGTTATACGTACAAACAATTTGATCAGTGGGTCTAAATAGATAGAAATCATATTTTCACTTTCTTTGCAATTAGTGATTCGACCGTTTATTCAGAATGCTTACAAAAACAACCTTGATAATAATTAGAATTTGAATGAAAAAAGTATTGTTGTTATTGGCGAATGGATTTGAAACGTTTGAAGCAAGCGTATTCATTGATGTCATTGGGTGGAATCTTGTTGAAGGAGATTGTTCTACCCAACTATTTACATGTGGACTAACCAAGGAAATTAAAAGTTCTTTTAATCAACGATTTGTGGTAGACTTTCTGATTGATGAAGTAAATATTGATGATTTTGATGCGTTAGCAATTCCGGGAGGATTTGAAGTGTATGGTTTTTATGACGATGCTTATGCTGAGAAATTCCTTGAATTAATTCGTGGTTTTAAATCAAAAAACAAGATAATTGCATCTATTTGTGTTGGTGCTTTGCCTTTAGGTAAGAGTGGAATATTGAAAGATAAACAAGGCACGACTTATGATAGTAAGGTTCGACGAGAGGCATTGACGGATTTTGGTGTTCATGTGTTAAATCAGCCAATTGTTTTGGATGATAATGTTATTACTTCATGGAATCCTGCAACCGCGATTGAGGTTGCTTTACTGTTGTTGGAGCTACTATCATCAAAAAATAATGCTGATGATATACGTAAATTAATGGGTTTCTAAGTATTAATCAGGACTAAATAGAATAGACATTATTAAAATAAATATATAATCTATACTGGAAAATGAGAGTTTCAATCGCCCAGATAGCGGCAATAAAAGGAAATATTGAGAAAAATATTGAAAATCATTTAAAGTGGATAAAACTGGCAATTCAGAATAATGCGGGTATGCTGGTTTTTCCTGAGTTGTCTTTAACTGGTTACGAACCTGAATTAGCCGAGATTCTTGCAACCAATCAAGATGACTCTAGATTAGATGAGATTCAGAATTTAAGTGATAGAAATGGAATCACGATTGGAGTTGGATTACCAACCAAAGATGAGCGTGATATATTCATTAGTATGATTATATTTCAGCCTTACAAAGAGCGAATTACCTATTCAAAGCAGTATTTATATCCACCGGAACAGCCTATTTTTAAAGCTGGAAAAAATCCTATTGTTTTAAATATTGAAACAGAAGTGGTATCTCCTGCAATTTGTTACGAAATTTCTAATAAAGCACATTGTGAGTTTGCAAAACGAAATAAAGCAACACTTTATATAGCAAGTGTCTTAAGTTCTATCAATGGAATTGATGATGACATGAAAAAACTGTCAGACATAGCTAAGAACAATAATTTGGTAACTTTTATGGCAAATTATGTAGGTGAATCAGGTGGATACAAATGTGCAGGAAAATCTTCAGTTTGGGACACAACAGGGAAATTGATTGGACAACTTGACGGCGAGACTGAGGGAATCCTAATTTACGACACAGAAACAAAAGAAATTGTGAAGAAAACCCTGGACGGTTTAATACTTACTAATAATAAATGAAAACCATAAAATCGCTGCTGCTTTTTATTACTGTTGTTTTAATATCTGTTGTTTTCTGTAGCTCGGATATTAAAGAGAGAAATGGGTTATTGTGGAAAATAT
>JAEAMF010002142.1_pt1 | contig 11705 bp, 9 predicted proteins | sample 8958721 | NCBI WGS metagenome assembly JAEAMF01 (sample SAMN16933255, study PRJNA681124) | bioreactor sludge metagenome | isolation source: anaerobic bioreactor treating anionic surfactant - SDBS | place: India: Bengaluru | collected 2019-02-28
CGGGATGCGGATGGTGCGCGCCTGGTCGGCGATCGAGCGGGTGATCGCCTGGCGAATCCACCAGGTGGCGTAGGTCGAGAACTTGTAGCCGCGACGGTATTCGAACTTGTCCACCGCCTTCATCAAGCCGATGTTGCCTTCCTGGATCAGATCGAGGAACTGCAGGCCACGGTTGGTGTACTTCTTGGCAATGGAGATCACCAGACGCAGGTTGGCCTCGACCATTTCCTTTTTCGCGCGGCGGGCCTTGGCCTCACCGATCGACATGCGACGGTTGATGTCCTTGATTTCGGCAATCGTCAGACCGGTTTCTGCTTCCAGGTCTACCAGCTTCTGCTGGCAACGCACGATGTCGGCGTCCAGGCGGCCCAATGCTTCAGCCCACTTGGTGCTGCGCTTGGCAAGATCGCCGCTCCAGGTCAGGTCGACTTCGTTGCTTGGGAACATGCGCAGGAAGTCGGCACGTGGCATACGTGCATCACGTACGCACAGCTGCATGATGGCGCGTTCCTGGGCCCGCAGGCGTTCCAGGGCGCTACGTACACGCTCGACCAGTACTTCAAACTGTTTTGGAACCAGTTTGATCGGCATGAACAGCTCGGCCAGTTGCAGCAGTTCGGCGATGCCTTGCTTGCTGTTTCGACCGTGCTTTTTCAGCACTTTGACCGTTGCTTCGAGCTGCTCGGCCACTGCGCCGAAACGCTGGCGAGCCACTTCCGGATCCGGACCGCTTTCGGTCTCTTCCTCGTCGTCGGAGGCTTCGGCAGCCTCTTCCTCGTCGTCATCAGCGACCGCAGCCGGAGCGGCTTTGGTGTCGACCGGTGGCGGCATTTCGGCCGGCGCGGCGATGCCGTCATCCGGGTCGATGTAGCCACTGAGCACGTCGGACAGACGGCCGCCTTCGGCGGTTACACGGTCGTATTCGCTGAGGATGTAGTCGACAGTACCCGGGAAGTGGGCAATCGCACCCATGACTTCACGGATGCCTTCCTCGATGCGCTTGGCGATTTCGATTTCGCCTTCACGGGTCAGCAGCTCAACCGTACCCATTTCGCGCATGTACATGCGCACTGGGTCGGTAGTGCGACCAATGTCGGTTTCCACAGCTGCCAACGCGGCGGCCGCTTCCTCGGCGGCGGCTTCGTCGGTATCGGCTTCGGCCAACAAAAGGGCATCCGCATCCGGAGCACTCTCGAATACGTTGATCCCCATGTCGTTGATTGCGCTTTTCCGGACATAACACCCTATCCACTGAAGGTCTTGGCGGGCAAAAAAACAAGCCGAGGATTATACCCGAGCATGGACCTCACGCGCCAGTTGAGGTCGGGTTTTGTGCGGGAACATTACGGCTTAACAGGTCGCGCAGCTGATTTTTTTCCTCTGCGCTCAGTTCACTTTGACGTGCTTTCCTGAGCAAATGTTCCAGGCTGCGCTCGCGTTGGCGAGCGGACAAGCTAGTTATAGTGTCGAAAAACTGTTGTTCAAGGTTGTCGGCATCGATCAACCATTCCTTTTCTGCCAGCGCTCGCAGCAAGCGGCCTTGTTCAGTGCCGTGCCAGCGTGCGATCAGCTGTAATGAGCGTAGCTCAGGATTTTTCTGCAAGGCCTCAAGCAGCGCCACCAGTAGCTGAGCGTAATGGTGCTCTTCGGCAGCGAAGTGGCTGGCGTCCTCGACTTTTTTGGCCAGTCGCGGGTGGTGCAGCAGTGTACGCAGGGCGCTCAGCGTGGGTGGCTCGACGGCGGTCGGTACCCGTGGCGGCGCCTCTTGATTGCGGCCATTGCGCTCCCATGGCTTGCCTTTCTTGTCCCAGGGCTTGCCGTCCCACTTCTTTTTCTGGCCACCCTTGTTCGGTGTCCACTGCTGCTGTGGCGGCGTGTATTCGGGCTGATGAAAATCATTGTAATCGGGTGTGTAGTCGGGCATCGCACCGTAGTCGATGCCCGGGTCGTAGCTGGGCGGCGCTTCGGTGGGCGCGCTGTGCGACAGCTGCTCGACCTGCTCGCTATTGAGGCCGGTAATTTCCTTCAGCCGATTACGCATCAGGGCGCGCAGGTTTGCACCGGGCACTTTGTCGATCAGCGGTGCAGCGAGGGTGGCCATGTGGGCCTTGCCTTCGAGCGAGCGCGGGTCGGCCTCTTCGGTCAGTCTTTGGAAAAAGTAATCGGCAAGCGGTTGAGCGTGCTGGTTGATCCGTGCGCGGAAGGCGTCTGTGCCTTCGGCGCGAATCAGGGTGTCAGGGTCTTCACCTTCGGGCAGGAACAGGAAGCGTGCCTTGCGACCATCCTGCAGGCTCGGCAGTGCAGCTTCCAGTGCGCGCCAGGCGGCATTGCGGCCAGCCTGGTCGCCGTCGAAGCAGAACAGCACGCTGGGCACCACGCGGAACAGGCGCTTGAGGTGTTCTTCGCTGGTGGCTGTGCCCAGGGTGGCTACGGCATTGCGCAGGCCTTGCTGGGCCAGGGCGATGACGTCCATGTAGCCTTCTACGACGATAATTTCATCGAGATTGCGGTTGAACTTGCGCGCTTCGTAGAGCCCGTACAGCTCCTGGCCCTTGTGGAATACAGGCGTCTCCGGGGAGTTCAGGTACTTGGGCTTGTCGTCCCCCAGCACGCGGCCACCAAAGGCGATGACGCGGCCCCGGCTATCGCGGATCGGGAACATGACGCGATCGCGGAAGCGGTCATAGCGTTTGCCGGTTTCGGCGTTCTCGATCAACAGCCCGGCGTCGATCATGGCTTTTTGCTGCAGTGTATCGCTGCTGAGGTGCTTGAACAGGTTGTCCCAGCCGGGCGGGGCGAAGCCCAGGCCGAAGTCGCGGGCAATTTCACCGGACAGGCCGCGCCCTTTGAGGTATTCGACTGCTGATTTGCGCGTCGGGTGGCTTTTCAGGGCCTGGCGGTAGTACTCCGCGGCGGCTTCCAGCAGTGGATAGAGCGGTGAATCGGTCGGTTGCCGGGGCTTGTGCCCGCGCTGGCCTTCTTCGCGTGGCACTTCCATGCCGGCCGCTTTGGCCAGTTCCTCGACAGCCTGGGGAAAGTCCAGGTTGTCGTGGTCCATGATGAAGCCCAGGGCGTTGCCACCAGCGCCGCAGCCAAAGCAGTAGTAGAACTGCTTGTCGGGGCTGACGCTGAAAGAAGGGGTCTTCTCTTTATGGAACGGGCAGCAGGCGGTGAGGTTCTTGCCGGCTTTTTTCAGTTGGACGCGTGAACTCACCACATCGACGATATCGGTGCGGTTGAGGAGGTCGTCAATGAAACTTTGGGGTATCAGCCCGGCCATGGCACTCTCATCATCAGGCGATAAACCAGTGTAATCGCTAATGCTGCGGGAACGGCTGCGCATTCGAGCGTGGTCGAATGTTCATAACACAAGTGTGGAAGAGTGTGCTCGCCTGCAGCCCGTGAGGACTCGTCAGTGTTGACGTGCACAGCTGGCGTGATGCCAGTTCTGACGATTGGAAGGCCTGCTTCAACCGACGAGCGGTTTCTGCAGCTCAGGTGTTTAGGCCTGAGTAAAACATCATCTGCCGACAACCCGGCGTTTAGACCGGGTTAGGCAGAAGCGTGGTCGAACGTCTGTATTAGTACAGACGAACGGCGCGGCGCTGCTCGCGCTGGACTTTCTTGGCGTGACGCTTAACTGCAGCAGCAGCCTTGCGCTTACGCTCGGAAGTCGGCTTCTCGTAAAATTCGCGGCTACGAACTTCAGCCAGTACACCGGCTTTTTCGCAGGAGCGCTTGAAACGACGCAGAGCTACGTCGAAGGGTTCATTCTCTTTAACTTTGACGGCTGGCATCCAGAGCTACCTTCATTTAGTACCGGGGCAACGTACTCGTGGCAAAAATGTGCGCTGGAGAACGTCGGTTTTTAAGGGTTGCGGATGTTAACCCTTAGACGCTCGGAATGCAAAGCCTCTGATCGAAAACCGCTGGTCGGCATCGGGTACGGGGACTATCATGCGCGCCTTCGAATTCAGCCTATACAAGGCATAGACCCATGCTAGTACTGGGATTGGAAACATCCTGCGACGAAACCGGCGTCGCATTATACGACAGTGAACGCGGTTTGTTGGCCGACGCGCTGTTCAGTCAAATCGACCTTCACCGTGCCTACGGCGGGGTGGTGCCCGAGCTTGCCTCGCGTGATCACGTCAAGCGCATGCTGCCGTTGATCCGGCAGGTGCTGGCCGAGGCCGACTGTGTCGCGACCGAGATCGATGCCATCGCGTATACGGCAGGCCCCGGGCTTGTCGGTGCGTTGCTGGTGGGTGCCTCCTGCGCCCAGGCCCTCGCGTTTGCCTGGGGCATCCCGGCGTTGGGCGTACACCATATGGAAGGCCATCTGTTGGCGCCGATGCTGGAGGCCCAGCCGCCGGAGTTCCCGTTCGTCGCCTTGCTGGTTTCGGGTGGCCACACCCAACTGGTCCGGGTGGATGGTATCGGTCGCTACGAACTGTTGGGCGAGAGCCTGGATGACGCAGCAGGTGAGGCGTTCGACAAGACTGCCAAGCTGATCGGTCTGAACTATCCGGGCGGGCCAGAGATTGCCCGCCTTGCCGCTCAGGGCGTACCGGGACGCTTCGTGTTCCCGCGGCCTATGACCGATCGTCCGGGCCTGGATTTCAGCTTCAGCGGCCTGAAAACCTTTGCGCTCAACACCTGGCAGCAGTGTCAGCGCGCTGGGGACGACGGTGAGCAAACCCGTTGCGACATCTCGCTGGCCTTCCAGCAGGCAGTGGTGGAGACTTTGACCATCAAGTGCCGGCGTGCCTTGAAGCAAACCGGCCTCAAGCGGCTGGTGATTGCCGGTGGAGTGAGCGCGAACAAGGCCTTGCGTGCGTCGTTGGAAGAGATGCTGGCCGGGCTCAAAGGCAATGTGTATTACGCGCGCCCAGCGTTCTGTACCGATAACGGGGCGATGATCGCCTATGCCGGCTGCCAGCGTTTGGCCGCCGGGCAGCACGAAAGCCTGGCAATTACAGTGCAGGCGCGCTGGCCGATGGAGCAGTTGCCAGCGCTTTGAAGCTGAAAGCCATTCATGTTTCAGGTTCAGAAGTGTCGTTCGCGCCCGGCGAAAAGGTCGCGTAGATTGCCGCGATGGCGCCAGACGATCAGTATCGTCAGTACGCTTATCGGCAGCAGTGCCTCAGGTTCGCGCCAGGCCAGCAAGGGCAGGGTGAGCGGTGTGGCGATCAACGCGGCCAGCGAACTGGTGCGGGTCAGGCGGAAAGTAAGCAGCCAGGCACTGATGGCCAGTAGAGCAGCCGGCGGGTAGAGGCCAAGGAGCATGCCGGCGGCAGTGGCAACGCCCTTGCCGCCACGAAAGCGAAAGTACACCGGGAACAGATGGCCGATGACGGCGTACAGGCCGATCCAGGCTTGTTGTTGCAGGCCAAAGCCCAGCGCTTGCGCGATCAGTACGGGCAGCAGGCCTTTGCAGAGATCGCCGAGCAGGGTCAGGATGGCGAGTTTTTTCCCCGCCAGGCGCAGCATGTTGGTCGCGCCGGCGTTGCCTGAACCGCTCATGCGCGGGTCGGGGCAGCCGTTCAGGCGGCTGAGTAGGATGGCAAAGGACAGCGAGCCGAGCAGGTAGGCGAGCAATGCCAGTAACCAAAACATGCTAACTATTCCGGGCGAGGACGCCCTGATTCTAACGGCGCAAGGCGCCCTTGTCGTGCAGCGGAGAAAAGTGCTTGGACAGAGTGTTCATCGAAGGGCTGGAAGTCGATACCGTCATCGGTGCTTACGATTGGGAGCGCGGTATTCGCCAGTGCTTGCGGCTGGACCTGCGATTCGCCTGGGACAATCGCCCGGCAGCCGCAGGTGATGACCTGACGCTGGCCCTCGATTACGCCAGTGTGTCGGCGCGCATCCAGGCTTTTGCCGAGCAGGCGCAGTTCCAACTGGTGGAAACCTTTGCCGAGCGCTTGGCCAAGGTGCTGATGGACGAATTTCAGATTCCCTGGCTGCACCTCAAGCTGACCAAGCCCGGCGCCGTCCCGGAAGCCAGCGGGGTGGGTGTGGAGATTGAGCGCGGATGTCTCTGACCACGGTTTACCTTGGGCTTGGTAGCAATACCGAGCGAGAACGGCATTTGACCGCAGGGCTTGATGCGCTGGCATCGTTCCTTGTGGACATGCACTGTTCAGCGGTGTTCGAGAGCCAGGCGGTGGGCATCAAGAGTGGCCCGTTCTTCAATCTGGTGGTGGTAGCGAAGACCGATCTGCCGCTGACGGAGCTGGATCGTCGCTTGAAGTTCATTGAGGCCGACAACGGTCGCTATGCGCCTGAGCGCAAAGGCTTGCCGCTGGATATCGATGTACTGCTGTACGGCGATCTGGTCGGTAATTTCGATGGTTTGGTGCTGCCGCGTGCCGAAATTCTGAAAAATGCCTTCGTGCTCTGGCCGTTGTCGCTGATTGCCCCCGAACTGGTTCATGTTGAGGTCGGTAAGACCATGGCTCAGTTGTGGGCTGACTCGCATATCGAACAGGTGTTGGCGCCTGTGCCGTTCGAGTGGCGCGGTCAGCAACTGACGCGTCAGGACAGCCTCGGCGGGGATGCAGGCGCCGCCAAGGCTGATGAGGCGTGCTAGTGTGCGGCCGCGTCCTTGTAGGCCTTCAGCGCCTTCAGCCGCTCTGATTTAAGCGCATCACCCAAGGCTTGCCCCGTCAGGCCTTGCTGCACCAATGGCTGGACTGCGACCGCGCGTGCTGCCGCAGCCGCACCACGCAGGTAGTCCGCTTGTGGGTAGGGCCGCTGCTCCAGCCCAAGGCGCCCACGGGCGTCCATTTCGCAGGCCGCGATGAACGCCTCAAAACGCTCTGGGCGGCGATACACATCGAAGCTCTGCAACAGCTCCAGCAGGGTCGACGCCTTGAGCTCCAGGGCCCGGTGGCTGTGGGTGTGGTACTCGCCGACCAGTATTGCCAGTTCCTGGCAGTCTCGCGGTACCTTGAAACGCTGGTTGACCGCTTTGATCAAGGGCCGCCCGCGATGCTCGTGGGCAATGTGCTGTGGCCATTGCGCTTCAGGGGTCAGGCCTTTGCCCAGGTCGTGCAGCAGGCAAGCCCAGCGCACGCTGAGGGGCTGTTGATGCACGGCCGCCTGTTCCAGCACGGCGAGGGTATGCAGGCCGGTGTCGATTTCCGGATGGTGTGCAGCCGGCTGCGGTACACCGAACAACGCATCGACCTCGGGCAGCAACTCCTTCAGCGCGCCACACGCCCGTAGCACCTCAATGAAGACCTGTGGTTGGTCTTCCATCAGTGCGCGGGAGATTTCCTTCCAGCTGCGTTCTGCCGTAAGGGCCTGGAGTTCTCCGGAGGCGCTGAGTTGGCGCATCAGTTCAAGGGTTTCCGGAGCCACCTTGAAGCCCAGATAGGCATACCGCGCGGCGAAGCGGGCTACACGTAACACGCGCAGGGGATCTTCGGCGAACGCCGGGGAAACATGGCGTAAAATGCGTGCTTCTAGATCGCGGATGCCGTTGTAGGGGTCAAACACCTGGCCGTGTTCGTCCTCGGCGATGGCATTGATGGTCAGGTCGCGGCGGATGAGGTCTTCTTCAAGGGTGACCTCGGGGCTTGCGTGAAAGGCGAACCCGCCATAGCCACGCCCGCTCTTGCGCTCCGTGCGTGCCAGCGCATATTCCTCGCCGCTGCGTGGATGCAGGAAAACCGGAAAGTCGGCACCGACCGGGCGATAGCCCAAGGCTTGCATCTGCTCGACTGTCGCGCCCACTACCACCCAGTCGATATCTGTTACGGGCCTGTTGAGCAGGCGGTCACGTACCGCGCCGCCGACCTTGTAGATGTGCATTAAAAAACCTCCGTTGATGCCACAGGATACCCTGTCCGGCAGCAACGGAGGCTGGCTTCGCTACAGGTGTACGACGGCCAGGTCGAGGCGACCGTAATCGCCGTCCGAGTGTTCGCCTTTGGGCGGCACATGGTGGGTTTTGACGATCTGGTCGCCCTGCAGGGTTTCCAGGTGGATATCGAAGCCCCAGAGACGGTGCAGGTGCTTGAGTACTTCTTCGGTGGAGTCCCCCAGGGGTTTTCGGTCGTGCTGCTGATGGCGCAGGGTCAGCGAGCGGTCGCCCCGCCGGTCAATGCTCCAGATCTGCACGTTGGGCTCGCGGTTGCCCAGGTTGTATTGGGCTGCCAGGGTTTCACGAATGGTCCGGTAGCCGGCTTCGTCGTGGATCGCAGGCACCAGCAGGTCGTCGCGTTGGTCATCGTCGAGGATGCTGAACAGCTTGAGGTCGCGGATGACCTTGGGCGACAGGTACTGCAGGATGAAGCTCTCGTCCTTGAAGCTGCTCATGGCGAACTTGATGGTCGAGAGCCAGTCGCCACCTGCGATGTCGGGGAACCAGCGACGGTCTTCTTCGGTGGGGTTTTCACACATGCGGCGAATATCGCGGTACATGGCAAAGCCCAAGGCATAAGGGTTGATACCGCTGTAGTAGGGGCTGTCGAAACCTGGCTGGAACACCACGCTGGTGTGCGACTGGAGGAACTCCATCATGAAGCCGTCGGTCACCAGCCCTTCGTCGTACAGGTCGTTCATCAGGGTGTAGTGCCAGAAGGTTGCCCAGCCTTCGTTCATCACCTGGGTTTGCCGTTGTGGGTAGAAGTACTGGGCGATCTTGCGCACGATGCGCACCACTTCACGCTGCCAGGGCTCAAGCAGCGGTGCATGCTTCTCGATGAAATACAGGATGTTCTCCTGTGGCTCGGCCGGGAAGCGTGCGTTGTCTCTGTCGCTGTTCTTGTCACTGTTCTTGGGTATGGTGCGCCACAGGTCGTTGATCTGTTTCTGCAGGTGTTCTTCACGGTCCTTTTGCCGGCGCCGTTCTTCTTCGGCAGAGATCGGGTAGGGGCGTTTGTAACGGTCTACACCGTAGTTCATCAGGGCATGGCAGGAATCGAGCAGGTCCTCCACAGCATCAATGCCATGCCGCTCTTCGCACTGGGTGATGTACTGCTTGGCGAACACCAGGTAGTCGATGATCGAGCTGGCGTCAGTCCAGGTGCGGAACAGGTAGTTGCCCTTGAAAAAGCTGTTGTGGCCATAGCAAGCATGGGCCACCACCAGCGCCTGCATGCAGATGGTGTTTTCTTCCATCAAGTAGGCGATGCACGGGTCGGAGTTGATGACGATCTCGTACGCCAGGCCCATCTGGCCGCGGCTGTAGGACTTCTCGGTGCTGAGAAAGTGTTTGCCATACGACCAGTGGTGGTAGCCCAGCGGCATGCCGACCGAGGCATAGGCGTCCATCATCTGCTCGGCGGTGATCACCTCGATCTGATTGGGGTAAGTGTCCAGGGCATAGCGCTCTGCCAGGCGGCCGATCTCACGGTCATAGGCCTGGATGAGTTCGAACGTCCATTCGGACCCCGTGGAAATGGGTTGGCGCTTCTGTTCTCTGGCGGTCATGTCACTAACCTGCGCTGGAAGAGTTCACGGAAGACCGGATAAATATCACCGGCCGATACCAGTTGTTGCTGGGCGAATGTGTCGGGGAAGGACTCGCCGATGCGCTCATACTCGAACCACAGGGCCTGGTGCTCGCGTGGGGTGATCTCGACGTACGTGTAGTACTGCACGAAGGGCATGATCTGCTTGCTGAGGATCTCGCGGCAGATCGGCGAGTCATCATTCCAGTTGTCGCCGTCCGAGGCCTGGGCGGCGTAGATGTTCCACTCGTTGGCCGGGTAACGTTCGGCCATGATCTCCTGCATCATTTTCAGGGCGCTGGAAACGATGGTGCCGCCCGTCTCCCGTGAATAGAAAAACTCTTCCTCGTCCACTTCGCGGGCACTGGTGTGGTGGCGGATGAACACGACTTCGATCTTGTCGTAGTTACGCTTGAGGAACAGGTACAGGAGGATGAAAAAGCGTTTGGCGATGTCCTTGGTTGCCTGGGTCATGGACCCGGAAACGTCCATCAGGCAGAACATCACGGCTTTTGAGCTTGGGTTCGGCTGTTTGACCAGCAAGTTGTACTTGAGGTCGAAGGTATCAAGGAAGGGTACGCGATGAATGCGCGCACTCAACCGCTCTATCTCCGCTTCTATGGCTTGAATGTCGCCGAAATTGTCAGGTTCTTCCTGTTTCAGTCGAGCAAGTTCTTCCTGAGCCTCGCGCAGTTTGGCGCGGCTGCTGCCAGACAGGGCAATACGCCGTGCATGGGCAGAACGCAATGTGCGAATGATGTTGATGCGTGACGGGTTGCCTTCGTTGCTGATACCGGCGCGTACGGTTTTGAAGGTGTCGGTACCGGCCAGGTGACGCTTGACCAGGTTGGGCAATTCGAGGTCCTCGAACATGAATTCGAGAAACTCTTCCTGGGTGATCTGGAAGACGAACTCGTCCATGCCTTCGCCGGAGTTACCGGCCTTGCCGCGCCCACTGCCGCCACCGCCGCCTTGAGGGCGGGCGATATGTTCGCCAGCGGTAAACTCCTTGTTGCCGGGGTGGACGACGGTCTGCTTGCCGCCGCGGCCATGGTGCAGCACCGGCTCGTCAATATCGCGCCCGGGAATACTGATCTGCTCGCCGTGCTCCATATCGGTAATGGAGCGGCGGCTTACGGCCTCCTCGACGGCTTTCTTGATGTGGTCGCGGTAGCGCCGCAAGAAGCGCTGGCGGTTAACCGTGCTCTTGTTCTTGCCGTTCAGACGTCGGTCGATCACATAGCTCATGACTGCTCCTTATGAAGCCGTCTTGGAAAACCTTTGGCGGGTCAATCGGCCAGAACATCCGAAACGGACTGCTCGGGTGCGCACTGAGTGTGGCTGAACCACGCCGCCAGCTTTCCGACAACTTCCCTCAAGCCTGTGTAGCAGATATTGCTGACACAGGCTCTGGGCTAACGACAACCGGTGCTCCGGTTGCGGGTTATTGTGACTTTCTGACCCGCAGGTACCACTCGGAGAGCAGCCGGACTTGCTTGTCGGTGTAACCGCGTTCCACCATCCGTGTGACGAAGTCGTTGTGCTTTTGTTGATCCTCTTTGCTGGCTTTGGCGTTGAAGCTGATGACAGGCAGCAGGTCCTCGGTGTTGGAGAACATTTTCTTCTCGATGACCACACGCAGCTTCTCGTAGCTGAGCCAGGTCGGGTTCTTGCCGTTGTTGTTGGCCCGGGCGCGCAGCACGAAGTTCACGATCTCGTTGCGGAAATCCTTCGGATTGCTGATACCGGCCGGTTTTTCGATCTTCTCCAGCTCCTCGTTGAGGGCAATGCGGTTGAGGATCTCGCCGGTTTCCGGATCGCGGTACTCCTGGTCCTGAATCCAGAAGTCGGCGTAGAGCACGTAGCGGTCGAAGATGTTTTGACCGTACTCGCTGTAGGACTCCAGGTAAGCGGTCTGGATTTCCTTGCCGATGAACTCGATGTAGCGGGGCGCCAGGTACTCTTTCAGGTAGCGCAGGTAACGCTCGCGCACCTCAGCCGGGAACTGTTCCTGTTCGATCTGCTGCTCCAGCACATACAGCAGGTGTACCGGGTTGGCGGCGATTTCGTGCGGGTCGAAGTTGAAGACCTTGGACAAGATCTTGAAGGCAAAACGGGTTGAAAGGCCGTTCATGCCTTCATCGACCCCGGCCGCGTCGCGGTATTCCTGGATCGACTTGGCCTTCGGATCGGTGTCCTTGAGGTTTTCGCCGTCATAGACGCGCATCTTCGAGTAGATGT
>JAEAMF010002177.1_pt1 | contig 11705 bp, 7 predicted proteins | sample 8958721 | NCBI WGS metagenome assembly JAEAMF01 (sample SAMN16933255, study PRJNA681124) | bioreactor sludge metagenome | isolation source: anaerobic bioreactor treating anionic surfactant - SDBS | place: India: Bengaluru | collected 2019-02-28
AGCAAACCCCGCGCGAGCGTGCAGGTGGCTTTGGACCTCATAAACGGCCTCACCACATGCATTCACTCCTGGATGGGAACGAAATATTACGGGAATGAAACTACCTATAAAGCGATTTTCGGCGTGGCAGAAATGAAGGGATTGGAGCCTCCGCAGTATATGCGCCATGAATTCACCGATGAACTCGTGGGCCATGCATTTTCATGGTCTTACTCCGACCAGATGACTTCCTTGCATCTTTATACGACTCCTCACTCCATGTCCTGGACCATATTTACCGAAAACCAGACACTGGGCGCCCAGTGGGGTTCTCCCTGTATTTATGTCAAAGTCCGCGACGGAGTTTACATATTCGTTCAAAATGAAGAAGCCTGCAACGGCCACCAGATGTGCGTAATGATCAACACCAAAATATCGCACGACTGCGGCTTCGGTTTTTCAGGCGGGGCGGGAGGAGTGAATCTCAGTCTGACGGGAGCAATAGGCCGTCATATAGGACAGTATCACGTAAAGGAGTATTTCGGTCCGAAAACAAACAGGAAAGGAGCGTGATATGAATGCGCTGCAGCCTTCATCGAGGCAAGGCTGCAGCCGATGTGTCGGATGCCGCGCTTCCGGGGACGTCAATACGCCGAATTAGTGAGGCGAAATAATAATCCTCGCGTCCACGGCGATGCAGCCATCCGTGTACGGAAAGACGGGATTGAAATCCACTTCCTCGATCTGCGGCTGTTCTTCAAGCATCTGCCCCATCGAAACGAGGACGCCGGCGATGGAATCCACGTTCATCGGGCCCCTTCCCCGAATTCCTTTGATCAGCGCGGGTGGAAGAGTTTCCAATATCAGCTTTTTCGCGTCCTCCAGAGTAATCGGCGAGAGGCGGAAGCCCACCATCTTCAGCGCTTCCACATAAATCCCGCCCATCCCGAACATGACCACGGGCCCAAAGGATTTATCTCTGAGCGCCCCCAGCACAAGCTCGGTATTTGAAGGCATCATCTTCTGGACCATTACACGCATCTTGGACAGGTTGGGCGCGGCTTTCTTTATATTCGCCGCGAGCTGTTCGTAGGACGCCCTCAGGGCGCCGTCCGAGGTTATTCCAAGCATTACGCCTCCGGCATCCGTCTTGTGCAGAATTTCTTCGGATACCACTTTCAGTGCGACGGGATACCCGATTTCACCTGCTGAGGCAACGGCGCTTTCGACTGAGTCCATGACGCGGAAAGGAGGCACTTTGATGTTATATTCGCCGCACACCTCGTATGCTTCCGGTTCCAGAAGACTGATTCGTCCTCGCCTCGATGCGCCCGCAATGATTTCCGCGGACCGGTTCCTCGCATTGGATTGGCAGCCGGCGGCCGCGGCTTTTTCGGAATAGGATTTGCGGTAAGCGGCATAGGTCGCCATATTCCCCGCAACTCTGGCGAGCATGTCGGAGTATTCGAACGTCGGCAGACCCGCGTCCTCGAGACCTTGCCTCGCATCGTGCGCAAATTCTCCGAAAGTCACCGCGTTCAGAAATGTCTTTCCGTTCTGCTTCAGCCGGCAGGCTTCCGCAATTTCCCTTACGAGGAGTTTCTGATCCAGGAATGCGCTCGGAGCCAGGATCTGCAAAACCATATCTATGTTCTTATCCTGGAATAAAATCTGCAGGACCTGATTGTGAAGGTTTTCATAGTGCGCGGCCGTCAGATCGACGTACCCGTCGGGATGCCCTATATTCGCCATCGGCGCACAAATGCTCTTGAGCGATTGTACCGTCTCGGGTGAAAGCCTGGCCAGTTGCAGTTCATGCGTTGCGGAAACTTCGTCTATGCAAATGGTCCCAGGCCCTCCCATATGGGTGAGCACTGAAATACGGTTCCCTTCCGGCGCCGACTGCTTCGCAAAAGCTCTTACGGTGTCGTAAAACTCGAGGATTGTTCTGGCGCGAATGATGCCTGCCTGTTTGAAAGCGCCATCATAAATCGCATCGGATCCGGCAACAGATCCGGTATGCGATAGCGCGGCTTTCGAGCCGATATCGCTTTTCCCGGTTTTCATGACAACGATGGGTTTTGTGGCGCTGACGTCACGGGCGATCTCGAAAAATTCCCGCGGATTCGAGAAGCCCTCCATGTAAAGAGCGATCACGCGCGTGGAATCGTCATCTTTGAGGTGTCTCAGCAGTTCGCCCATAGTCACATCGGCCATGTTTCCGATCGAGGCGAATTTGCTCAGGCCGATAAGGCGCAGCCTCTCGGCCCAGAACACGAAGGAATTGGCGAAGGCGCCGCTCTGCGTGAGGATGCTCACGCCGCCTTTCGAGTATGTCGCAATGTCGAAATTGGTGTTGAACCCGCTGTAAGTGTCAAAAACTCCCACACAGTTGGGGCCGACAAGCCTGATCGAGGCGGACCGCAGCTTACGGACAAGCTCTTTTTCGCGCTGCTTTCCCTCAGGCGTGCCCAGTTCTCCGAATCCCGCGGACATGCACACGGCCGCGGTCACATCATTGTATCGACTCTTCCTTTGAACAAGTTCGTCGGCAACCTGCATCGTGAGATCCGCGGATACCAGCAGGACGCACGCATCCACCGGCTCAGGAATTTCGAGCATATTCCTGTAACAACGGAACCCGAGTATGGAATCCTCGCGCGGATTTACCGGGAAGATCATTCCCTTGTAGCCCATAGATACAAGGTTTTTGAGCGCGGTATTGCCCACCTTCTTGGGATCAGAGGACGCTCCCACAATGGCCACGCTTTTCGGTTTAAAGAAGGCGTCTAACGAAGAAAACTCGCTCATGTATCCCTCCCGTGTATGTCATTCCTTGCGCATTTTTCAACAGCGAACCGGATACGTTATCAACATGTTCGTTTTGGTGTCAAGAATCGCTTTTTATGCAAATGCCGTCCACGTCCACCTGCACGAGCACGTTGACGTCAACGTCTACGTGGGCGGGAAAAAGGGTTTTTCCCTGTAACCAACCTGCCCCAATCGGGGCATTTCGTGCTTGACTACGCTTCTTGGTCTCTCCTATGCTATCCAACGAAATCTGCTTTCTTTCTGCGTATTTACGGTATTGTCCGGCGCAAGTTTGAGATTTCGAGAGAGTAGACTTTAAAAAGGCGGGTAAGAAGACATTATTCGGTAATGCAGATAGCAAATGGCCTGTTTTTAAGCCCCAAAGGCTTGGTCTGTCTGGATCGCTTAAACGTCCTCAAGCTAAAATCTTAATACGAAGAGTCGCGAAAAACATATTCGAAAGGAGCTGGAAATGTTTAAAAATGTTTATGTTCCCTATAAAGGATACTGGAGCTCGCCTTTTTGCCGGTGGCAGGAATCGCTTCAGAATCAGCATGCCGTGAAGTTGGCGGCTGAAACGGCGAAGAAGTTCTTTCAATTGCGCGGCATTACGCCTGATATCTTCGACAGCATCGTCTTTGGCGCAACCATCCCCCAGAAGATGTGGTTTTACGATGCCCCCTGGTTTGCGACGCTGATTGGCAATCCGAATATCAGCGGACCTCGAATCGCCCAGGCGTGCGCCACCGCCACGGTTTCCATCAAAACTGCAGCAACGTTCATAGAGGCGGGGAGCGACGCCAACATACTGGTGGCTACCTGTGACCGGGCGTCGAATTGCCCGAACATCCTCTGGCCGAATCCCACAGGCCTCGGAGGGAAACCGGATTTCGAGAGCTGGATGATAGACGGCTTCAACTTTGAACCGACCGGCGATACCGGCCCCCTGGGCACAGCAAACAATGTCACAAAAGAACACGGCATCACCCGTGAAGAGTCCGACGCGCTTGTGCTCGATCGGTATAACAAGTATCTGATGTCCACCGCAAATGACCGCGAATTCCAGAAACGTTACATGATCCCCGTTGAAGTGTGGCTCTCCAAGAAGAAATCCATCATGGTGGAAGCGGACGAGGGAATTACTCCATGCACCGCCGAAGGGCTGGCAGCGCTGAGAACGATGGGTCCGGATTCCATCATTACCGCCGGAGCCCAAACCCACGCAGCCGATGGAAATGCCGGGATGATAGTGACCACAAAAGGAAAGGCGAATGAGCTATCCGCCGACAAAGGCGTAACCATCCAGATTCTTTCTTACGGCTTTGCTCGCGCCAAAAAGGCTCACATGCCCGACGCGCCGGTGCCGGCATCAAACCAGGCATTGGAAAGAGCCGGAATCAAGGTGTTCGACCTTAAGGCGGTCAAGACCCATAATCCTTTCTCCGTCAACGATATCATCATGAGAAAGCAGATGGGGATAGACGACAAGATATTCAACAATTATGGAAGCTCCCTGATTTGGGGACACCCGCAAGGCCCCACCGTTACGAGGCTGGCCATCGAGTTGATCGAAGAACTGGTCATTAAAGGCGGCGGTTACGGACTGGTGGCCGGTTGCGCGGCGGGCGATTCGGGAGCTGCCATGGTATTCAAAGTGAATTAATACGCAGACGTTATGTGAAGGAGACATTAAAATGACGGTAAAAAATCTGTATCCAATCTTTCAGAATCCCTACCTCATCAAGCCCGCCCGGCCCATACCCAAAGAGATGGCCGTGGTCGGGTCCGGCACCATCGGCCCCGATATTGCCTATGGCTTCCGCGTCGCTTTTCCCGACATGAAGCTGTTCCTCGTGGATGTGGTTGAAGAACCTCTCAAGAAAGCGAAAGCGCGGTTTGAAGGGTATGCCCAAAAGGGTTTGGAGAGAAAAACGATTAAGCCCGAGCAGGTGGACAAAATCCTGGGCAATATCGTATATACCACCGATTACAGCCAGTTGAAGAACTGCGAGCTGGTGATAGAAGCGGCAACCGAAAACCTGGACCTGAAAAAGAAGATACTTTCCCAGGTCGAGTCGATCGTCGCCAAGGATGCGATCATAACATCCAATACCAGCGGCATTTTGGCACACCAGATCTTCAGCCATTTGAACAACCCGGAAAGAACCACCAACACCCACTTTTTCGAGCCGGCGTGGCGCAGCATGGGCGTCGAAGTCATCAACTGGGAAAAAACCAGCCCGGACACCGTGAACTGGCTGCTGTGGTTCTTCGCCCAGGCCGGCAAAGCGCCGATCGCGGCACAGGACGCCTTCTCGTTTGTGCTCAACAGGCTGTTTGAAACCTGGGGAAGTGAGACCGCCTGGATGCTGCCAAAGGCTACCAGCAAGGAAATCGATTTCATCAGTGAAGAATTCCTGGGTGCCGGACCTTTCGGTATCATGACCAACCCGCTGACCTATTCCTCCATGATGCGCAGAACGTCTGAAGGAGCTTGCTACACTCCTTCCCGACTGCTCCTGTCTGTCGACAAATGGGCCGCGAACAAACCCCGCACCAAAGTTGACGTGGATTCCGAGCTTGCGGAGTGGATTCGCATGCGCTTCCTCGGATGCGTCTTCTCCCAGGCTTTCGACATCGCCGACAGAAATATCGGAACAAGCAGCGACCTGAATTTCGGAAGCATGATCGCCCTCGGCTATAAGAAGGGCATTTTCGACCTGATGGCCAGTCTCGGAGTAGAAAAGGTCAAGCATTACACTGCAAAGTTCGATGCCGAACGCCCCGGTTTCCCTAAACCAGCAAAGCCCATTCAAGAGTACCTCGATTTCCCGCGGGATATCCTGGTCGACAGGAAAGACGGAGTCGTCATTCTCACGCAGCGAAGGCCTCAGGCGGCCAACGCTCTGAGCGACAAGACCTGCAACGAGATCCTTGCCGAGCTCAAGAAGGGTGAAGCGGATGCTTCCGTTAAGGGCTTCGTGATCACCGGTTATGGCCCGAAGGCCTTTTGCGCGGGCGCCGACATCGGCGGATTCGTCGCGACGTTCGGCAACCATGAAAAGGGCCAGGCGCTCTCACGAGGAAACTCCAAAGTCCTCGAGTACATCGACAAGATGAACAAGCCTGTCGTCGCGGCTCTCAACGGGCTTGCGATGGGCGGCGGCACCGAGTTGGCCACCCGTTGCCACAGCATGGTAGCGATGGAAAAGGCCTTCATGCAGCTTCCGGAAATCACCCTTGGCATGATCCCCGGCATGGGCGGCGTCGTAATCCCGTATCGCAAATGGCCCAAGGCGGCGGCGAAGTTCCACGCCATGATCGGCAAGTCAGAGAGGCTGACTGTTCAAGAAGCGGCTGAAATAGGGATTGTGAAGAAGATCGTCAAGACGTTTCCCGAGTTGATCGACGCCGCGATCGCCGAGGTTAATGCGCTCAAGGGAAATATCCCCAGGATCCCAGACGGACCGGTGGATATTCCTGAGTTCGTCGTCCCCGAGGCGCCAGCGGCCGGGGATCTTCCTCTCAGCAAGGAAATCCTCGGAATCATCGGCGGCATCATCAACAAGGCTGCAAAGGCCAAGACACTGGCGGAAGCCCTGGAGATCGCTTATGTAGGCGCCGGCGATATCTCCTGTGCCCCTGACTGCAAGGAAGGGGTCACCGCTTTCCTGGAAAAGCGAAAACCCAACTTCGCGAAATAGCTGGATGCCAGTCGTTAGCCGGCAGCCGTTAGTGTTCAGGCACTGGCGGCTGCCGGTTTTTTATGGCACAGCCCTTTTGAACCGCAGAACCGCAGAACCGCAGAATATCGAAATAGATGGCAAATGCATGCCATTGCGGTTCAGTTTTTAATATAAAACAAGGAAAATCGAATGCTGAAGGAGCCCCGGATATTCGACCTGGAGGACAGACTGATAGGGTTCGGCGTTCATATAATCCGCCTGGCGGAGGCATTGCCGAAGACCAGGGTTGGAAACCACATCGCTGCGCAAATCATTCGCTGCGGCACATCCCCGGCGCCAAACTATGGAGAGGCTCAGAGCGGTGAATCTCGCTCTGACTTTGTCCATAAGATGCAAGTGTGCCTCAAGGAACTCCGTGAAACCAGAGTATGGTTGCTGATGATATCAAGGGCGAACCTTGTGAAATCCGCCTCGAAGCTCGATCCTTTGATTGATGAAGCCAATCAATTGATTTCCATATTTGTATCCAGTGTCAAGACTGCGAGACAGAAGAGAAACATCGCATGACGAAGCTGCATTGCCGGTTACTTCTGCGGTTCGACATTCGATATTCTGCATTCTGCGGTTCGCTTTAATTTTCAGCGAAGCTCCAACTATGAACACCGTATTCTTTCTGGTGGGCTTGTCCTCAGGCTTGGCGCACAGCATCTATTCTGCATTTTCCAAGGCGCTTCTTAAAAACAGAATCAAAGAACCGTTTCTGCTATTTCTCTATGTAAGCGTTATCCAGGCGCTTGTAACGCCCCTGCTTTAGATTTTCATCATGCCGCAATTTCCCCCGGCAGCGGCATGGGCGCCGCTATTGATATCATGCATGACCTGTGTGGCGGCGTATCTTTTCCTCTATAGTGCGCTCCACTGCGGGGACGTTTCCAGCGTCATGCCGATTATGGGGAGCAAGGTGGTCTTCAGCGGCCTTCTGGCGGTCCCCTTTCTTCACGAGAAGCACAACTGGCAGGTCTACACGGCCGCCGTTCTGGTGGCCATTGCGATCGCCATACTCAGCTATTCTCCGTCAAAGAGCGCAAGCGGCCGATTTCCTCTGAAGCCGGTGGCCCTTATGACCGCCTGCTGCGTCATATTCGGATTTACGGACATTTATATCAAACGCACCCTGGTGTACATGGACTCCTGCAATTTCATGATCTATTACAATCTTATTGCCGGCGTCCTTTCGCTTGGCGTCATTCCCTACATCAGGCAAAAAAGGGTGCCGCTTATTTTGATTGGCAAGGATTTGCGGCTCAGCATATGTTCTGCGTTTTCGCTTGTCGCGGCGACACTGCTCTTTACGGTTATGCTAAAAATGTCCGCCGGCGTGGTGATCCCCAATATCCTGCAATCGACTCGGGGTATTTTCATCGTGCTTATCAGTGCCGTTTTGTCTCATCGCGGAAGCACGATGCTGGAAACGCAAAACAGGAAGGTCTATGTGCTCCGCCTCGCCGCATCCATTCTGATCATCGTCTCCGTCTGGATCGCGTTAAGTCATTTCCCCGCGGGATCATAGCAGCAGAAGTCGGGAGCAGGACTTCGAGATTCATCATTCGCCATTCGACATTCTGCGGTTCAAATGGTCGCCGAGGTATTGACTGTGCACGGAATGATTGAGATCAGGAGCCTTTGATGGGTCGTCAATCGCAAAGCTTCCGGTTCCGTCGGAGAGTGTTTACCGGGAGCCGGAGCGGCGGAGGCCGGGGTAGGGGGTGCGGTTGCGGTAGATGACATAAATGCAGCCGGCGAACACGGCCGCAGCGACGAGATAAGCCCACCAGCCCAGTTTTCCAATCGGGAGGCGTTGCATGGACGCGAAATAGGAGAAGGCGTTATTGCCTATATGCAGGACCATGCAGGGGAAGATCGATCCCGTGAGAAGCGCCAGCGTGGTCAGGACGATTCCGAGAACTCCCGTCGGGATGATTCGGAAATAGGAAACATGAAAGAATCCAAAGATTATTCCCACGACGATGGCGAGAACCGCGGGACGGGCCCTTCGCCGCAATCCGTAGAGCAGAGTTCCGCGGAAAGCGAGTTCCTCGCAGATGCCGGGAAGGATCGCCAGGAATAGAATCATCTGCCAGGCGGAAAGCTCCTTGGGCATGATGCTCTCCGCAAATTGCTCGAGGATCTGGGTGGGAACGGGGATAAACACATCGGCAAGACGGAAGATTCCAACCACCATGACGTTGGCGGCGGGGATCAAAAGCAGCACTGCCGGCCAGATGGCGGCTTTCGGAAGGCGCAAGGACCATGCCTGTTTGATATCCAGCCTGTACACGCGCAGCATCAGCAGGCTGCCGCCGAGAAAGATCGCCAGCTCATTGAAGAGGATCTGTTTCCTGAAGGTAGCCAATTGTGGGACGTTCGCCGCCACGACGAACATAATCACGCCCAGAAGCGCATACCAGCGCAGAACGCGCTTCGGAAACAGATCCGCTCCTCCGGCGAGATCCGCCGCATCCGATTCGCTCGCTGTGACCAGTCGCTCCTCATCAAGCATCTTCGCAGCCGCACGCATCGTCCATAAGGCCGCCGCACTCATGGCAATAAAAACAATGGATAGCATGAGCCAATCGAATTTGCCGACCATGATTTCACGCACCGCCACGCTGACATTGGCCAACGGAACCACCGCGATTGCGGAACGAAGGGCGATTCCCGGAAGCACGCCCGCCAGAGACGGTATCCAGAAAAGCAGATACACCGGGAAAAAATAGAGCTGTGCCTCCTTGTACGATTTTGCATAAGCCGAAAGCATCAGCAATACGGACGAGATAAACGCCGCTACGGGAACGAAGAGGAGCAGAAGAGTCACGATAGCTACAGGCGGAATTTCAATCACAAAGCCCCTGGGAAGAGCGATAGCTTTAAAAGTCACAAAGACCAGGAGCTCCGCAATCTGAATGACCGTAATCACCAGGGCTACCGCCAGAATTGTGAGTTGTTTGGCGGTTACCACTTCGCTGCGCGTGACCGCGGTTGTCAGAATCGTTTCAAGAGAACCGCGCTCCTTTTCGCCGGCGATTATATCCATGGATGCTATCGCTCCGCCGGTCAACATGAGAATGACCAGGAAGAGTGTCAAGCCCCGGCCTATAAGAGATCCGGACGTCTGACCGGCGGTGGCTAGGCTCCGATCCTCGACCGGAATAACCTTGCCCGGATCCGCGGGAAATCCGCGCTCTTTAAGAAGGATATCTCTATCCGTCCGTCGTTGTCGCTGCAGCAGCGAACTCATTCTTGATGATCCCTGTTGGGAAATATCGCGGTTGCCTTGATAATAGATGTGAATCAAGGGGACGCCGGGCAGGCGAGCCGGTTCGACCAGAGCGGATTTTGAGGCTTTGCCGCTTGTTGAAGGCGGTTCGCCGGACCTGTCCCGTTCCTTCGGCTTCGGCAAGGCATCCGCTTCCTTGCCGCTCAGAGCTTTAAGATAGAAATGTATCTCCTGTTTTGACAAACTTGCCGCGGGGTCCGCAACCCGGACCTCCTTGATTTTATACCCCGAAAGACGATCGGCTTCTTCTTTACCCCAGGTCCCCGATTGCAGCGATTTTTGCGCCTCCTCGATCAAGGCGCGTACCTCATCCGCACCCGTTCCAGTCACGGCGAATGTATAAACGGTCTTTTCGAGCTTCCTGCTTCGACTCTCGCCAACGGATTTCATGGCATACAGGATTACCGGCAGCAGAAGCAGAGGCAGTACGACGGCAAGAATAACGGTACGGCGGTCGCGCAAAAGCATCCGCAGTTCGTGGACCAGCAGGATTCGAATAATTTGCCAGTTCATTCCTGCCCCTTTGCGTAATGGACGAAGATATCTTCAAGATAGTGCGCGCCGGTCGCCTGCCGGTGTTCATCCAGCGTGCCGCAGGCCAGGATTCGGCCGCCATGGATAATGGCAATCCGGTCGCAGAGTTTTTCCGCTTCGCTCATAATGTGAGTCGAAAACAGGATGGTTTTACCCTGAGATCTGAATTCACGGATCACATCCTGCATTTCCAGCGCATTGAGGACATCCAGGCCGACCGTCGGTTCATCGAAGATCAGCAGCGGCGGGTCATGGGCCACGGTTCGTGCAATGGATACTTTCTGCTTCATGCCGGAAGAAAGCTTGTCGACACGAGCATTCGAGTACCGGCTGATGCCGAAACGCGTGATCAGGTAATCTACCCGTTCGGCCACTTTCTCCTGAGGATACCTGTTGATACGCGCAAAGAAATCGATGGTCTCCCTGGCGGTCAGACGCGGATAAAGGGCGGTCGAGGCGGAATAGAAGCCAAGGTTTTTGCGGACGGCTTCGCCTTCCGACGCAACATCATAACCCATGATTCTCGCGCTGCCCGATGTGGGCGTAAGAATCGTGGACAGCATGCGCAGCGTTGTTGTCTTGCCGGCGCCGTTTGCGCCCAGAAGCCCGAATATCTCTCCAGCGCGACATTCGAAATCGATTCCCCGGACCGCATGAACTTCCCCACGAGCCTCATCATAGAATGTTTTGGCGAGTTGGTTCACCACAACGGGTGCATTCATTTTTTGTCTCCTGATGGCGCGTTCCTGCGGAGCAACCGCTGTTTTACAAACTTGGCAAAGCTTCCGGAATAGCTGCCCAGCAGAAAATCTTCGTAGCGGAGAATGGCGGTGGCAAGCGTCAGAGCCAGTACAATGCAAAGCAATTCAACAACCAGTGTCAGCCCGATCAACGGCCAGTGATAGATTCCCTCAATCGCTTCGCGAAATACCATTGCAACATTCAAGACCGGTATGGCCGCCAGGGTCGGCGTGAATTCTATTCCGGGAGACTGAAGAAACATCACGGGCAAAAACGTGGCGAGATAAAAAGGACTTACCATCGACTGGCCTTCTTTGAAAGTGCGCGCAAACGAAGCCAGAATCATCATGCCGGCGGCAATAAACATGGCCAGCAAAACAGTGACCAGCAGGACGAGGGGGATGGAAACCAAAGGAATCGCAAATGTAAGCTCTGCGCTTTCGCTGCCCAGGAGCGGAGCAAGGATGGATTTCATCGTCAGCAGCATTGCCGCGACGTTGAGAATCCCGGCGACCGAGGCCATGGTGGCAACATACAGGTATTTGGCTATGATGATATTCATGCGGGGAGTCGAGGATGTCATCAGCGATTCCCATGTCGATTTCTCGCGCTCGACG
>JAEAMF010002178.1_pt1 | contig 11689 bp, 6 predicted proteins | sample 8958721 | NCBI WGS metagenome assembly JAEAMF01 (sample SAMN16933255, study PRJNA681124) | bioreactor sludge metagenome | isolation source: anaerobic bioreactor treating anionic surfactant - SDBS | place: India: Bengaluru | collected 2019-02-28
TCTTCTCGTCGACGGCCGGGCTCGGCGCCGTGACCAGGACGTGCTCCTCGACCGGGCCGGGCTCCAGGACGAAGTCGATGGCCACGTTGGCCCCGATCGTGACCACGACGGCCCCCCGCGAGACGGTCCGGAAACCGGACATGCCGGCCTCGACCGTGTAGTCGCCGCCTGGGAGCACCGACGGAAAGCGGTAGATACCGGCCGCCGTCGTCACCGTGGTCAGCGGGGCCATCCGCGGGCCGCTCAAGACGACGCCGGCCCCGGGCAGGGGAGCCCCCTCGGGGCCCGTGATGCGGCCGTAGATGTTGCCCGTCCTGACCTGGGCCGCAACGGGAGGGGCCAAGCCGAGCCCAGTCAGGACGATCGCCGTGAGGGCGGCCCCCACCAGGATGACCGCCGCCCTGATGAGCGCGGACGGGACGGCCGCGCTCCGATCACCGGGAAGCCGACCGGAAAAGAGAGTTCTTCTCATGCCCATCTCCCCACTGCCCGGCAGGAAACGGAGCCTGACTTATAAAAGGTTCTGGTCCCCTATACCGCTTAAATAGGGCCAAACGCCGGGGAATGTCAAGCCCCGCGCGCGGCCCGTGCCCACCCTGCGCCCGGCCCGTGCCCACCTCGCACCCACCCTGCGCCCGGCCTTGACATCGGCCAGCCAGTCTATCTATCATGCTCTCGGCGGGGGAAAGCAGGAGCCGTCGTGCGCAACGCACCGATGGACGAGGGGCAAGTTCTCGAATCCTGGAAGGAGATCGCCGCCTTCCTGGGCCGCGACGTCCGCACCTGCACGCGCTGGGAGCGGGAGCTTGGCCTGCCCATCCACCGGCTCGAGGGCTCGCCCAAGGCCCGCGTCTTCGCCTTCCGCAAGGAGCTCGAAGCCTGGCTCGCGGCCAAGCTCCACGAGCACGACGGCGATCGCGGCCCGGCCGCCATCCCGCCCGCCGCCTGGCCGCCCCTGCGGCGCCTGGCCCTGAAGCTCGGCCTGATCCGGATCGTGCCGTCGGCCCCGGCCGCCCCCGCCGCGCCGCCCCGCTCGATGCCTTCCGCCGCGCCGCCGTCCGGGCCGACGGCCGCGCCGCCGCCCGCCACCCGTCCCGGGCCGTCCACCGCCCGGCCCTCTTCGCCGCCGTCCGCCCTCCCCCGGGTCCCGCCGCTCTCGTCCCGGCCGGCGCGCGTCTCGTTCCGGCCGCGCTTCTTCGTCGTCACCGCCGTCCCCGCCCTTGCGGCCGCCGCCCTGGCCTACCGGGCCTTCGTCCCCGGGCCGCCGCCGGCGCTCACGCCCGCCTACATCCCGCCCGTCCTGGCCGTCCTGACCTTCGAGAACAAGTCCGGCGATCCGGCCCTTGACCACTGGCGCGATTCGCTGACGGAGCTCGTCGCGGCCCATCTGTCGCAATCGCGGTACATCCGCGTTGTCACGACCGACCAGATGCTGACCGCTCTGCGCCGCCTCGGCCTGGCCGACGCCCCGGCCTTCTCGTCCGACGAGATCGCCCGCATCGCCCTGAACACCCACGCCGGACACGTCCTCCGCGGCAGCTTCGTCAAGGCCGGCCCGGCCATGGTCATCACCGTCGGCGTCCAGCACGTCAGCCCCGTCCGCCCGGCCTCGCCCATGATCAAGGTCGTGGCCCGCTCGGACTACGACGTCATCGCCAAGGCCGACAAGCTGGCCCGCGCCGTCAAGAGGTCCCTGCGGCTGACCCGCTCCCAGATCGCCTACGACCCGGCCCTGGAGGCGGCCGAGGCCGTCACCCCGTCGCCGCAGGCCCTGCGCCTCTACGTCGAGGGCCGCCGGGCCCAGCTGGCCAACCGCTGGGAGGACGCCGTCACGGCCCTGGAGCGGGCCATCGCCGAGGACCCCGGCTTCGCCATGGCCTACCGCGCCCTCGGCGTCACTCTGCGCGACCTGGACCGCTACCCCGAATCGCGCGCGGCCTTCGAAAAGTGCCTGGCCCGGCCCGACCGGCTGCCCCCCGGCGAGGACCGCTTCATCCGCGCCCAGTCGGCCTTCTTCGACCAGGACTACGCCGCGGCCATCCCGCTCCTGCGCGAGTACCTGGCCGGGCACCCGGGCCATGCCCACGCGACCTGGTACCTCGCCGCCGCGTACGGCGCCGTCGGCGACCTCGACAAGGCCATCGAACTGCAGACCGTCGTCGCCGGCGAGCGCAACTCCGTGCTCGACGTCCGCACCCTGGCCCTCTACCTCCAGCGCCAGGGCCGCTACCAGGAGGCGGCCGATCTCTGCCTGTCCTTCCTGCGCAACGTCGAGGAGGCCTGGGCCGTCCGGGAGATGCTGGTCTCCTGCTACGTCTTCCTGGGCGAGCTCGACCTGGCCGTGGCCGAGGCCCGGCAGAATTTCCGCGACCGCCCCGATGCGGTCCGGAACTTCGCCGACACGACGAGGAGCATGGCCGAGGTCCTGGTCTTCAAGGGCGACCTGGGCGCGGCCGAGGCCGCCGGCGGGCCCCGCATGGCCGCCCTGGTGCGGGGGCAGTTCGCGGCCCACGTCGAAGACCGGCGGAGCGCCGTCGGGACGGCCCTCAACGGCGGCCGGGGCCAGGAGATGGTCGGGGCGCTGTGGTGGCTGGCCCGCGGGCTCGAGAAGGCCGGGCGATACGCGGAGGCCTGGTCCGCGTTCGAGGACTATCTGAAGCTGGCCGGCCCGGTCGGCGCCGGCAACGAAACGGTGACCGCGACCGGCACCGGGTTTCCCTATTTTCCGAGCCAGCGCAAGCAGGACCTCCTCTTCAAGGCCCGTCTGGAGGTCGAGATGGGGCGGATCGAGGCGGCGGAACGGACGGCGGCCGAGCTGAAGACGGTCGTCGACGCGGGCATCGTCGCGCGCGACTCCCGGTTCCACGACTACGTCCTCGGCCTGATCGATCTGGCCAAGGGCGACGCGACCGCGGCGGCCGACCATTTCGAGCGGGCCTGCTTCCTCCTCCACTATGAAGACCACCTGGAGTACGACGACGAGCCGGCCCCATACTACGACGGCCTGGCTCGGGCCCGGTTCGAGGCCGGGGACCTGGAAGGGGCGCGCCAATCCTACGAGAGGATCACCCGGCTGACGACCGGTCGGCGCTACGACGGCGACATCTACTCCCGGGCGTTCTATTGGCTGGGCCGCATCGCGGAACGGAAGGGCGAGGGGGCGGCGGCGCGGAGCTACTTCCGCAAGTTCCTGGCCCTCTGGAAAGACGCGGACGCGGGGCTGCCGGAAGTCGCGGACGCGACGTCCCGCTTAAAATAGAACACTTCTCCCATTTCCGGGAGTCCCTCTTACGGCGGCGATGGGCGTTGCCTCGAAGGTCCCCGTCGCTGGAGAGGGGTGCCCGCGCAGCGGGGGAGGTTGGGGGTCTGACGTGTTTTTTGCGCCCTTTTTGACTTAAGAGCGCAAAAAACAGGTCTGACCCCATCGGGGTCTTCTCTGTGGGGACTTACTCGCCGATCGCCACCGCCACCAGATACCAGGCCGCGTGCGGCAGCCACTGCTCGGCCCAGCGCCAGTCGTCGTCCTTGCCCGTCTGGGCGTAGCGCAGCCCGAAGTCGATGCCGTCGACGTCGCCCTCGGCGTATCCGCCCGTGATGCCGTTGCACATCCCGCCCGGGGCGTTCGTGTATTCGTAGGAATCGAAGAACATGTAGGCGATGTTGTTGCGGCCGTGGCCGTGGAGCATACAGGCGTCGTAGGGATTGAGCCCCAGGAGCCAGTTGAGCTGGTTCCGGCCGAAGGCCCGGATCCTGGCCGCCTGGGCCGGGTCGCCCTCGCCGAGCGCCCGGGCCGCCAAGCCCGCCGCGGCGGCCATCGAGCCCAGCCGGGCGTTCTCGCCCTGCCACCAGGGCGCGGTCTCGGTGTCGTGGGGGAAGAAGAAGGCCGAGCGGCGTGTGGCCGCCCCGCCCTTGGACTGAACGAGCTGGCGGCTGTAGCCGAAGGGATTGGCGACCTCGCCCGTTACGGCCAGTTCGAAGGCCATCGAGCGGCGCACGGCGTCGAGGGCCTTGGCCTGGCCGGCCTCGCCGGCGATCTCGGCGTAAACGGCCAGGGCTACGACCGGCAGGCCCGCGTCGACCGGGTGGAAGAAGGGGCGGTCGCCGCCCTCTCCGTCGGCGCGCCAGTAGTTCTCATAGAGCTTGTCGCTCTTCCAGGAAACCAATCTGGCCTCGAGCGAGGCCGCCCGCCGGTCCGCGGCTTCCTTATAGACCCCTTTCTCGGTCGTCCGGTAGAGCTCCACCGCGGCCACGAGCGCGCAGTAGTCGTCGACGATGTTCTCCTTGCCGTCGTTGGCGAACATCGCATTGTGCCGCTCGAGGAAGGCGAAGGCGTCCTCGGCCGCCTTGAGGTATTGAGCCGCCGTGAAATCGCCCTCGCCGCGGCTGACCCCGTAGCCTTCGCTCCCGGGCTGGCCGTCGGCGCCGCCCCGGGCCGCGGCCATGGCCAGCGCGGCGATCGACAGCCCGGCGCCCTCGCGGTAACCGGCCTCGTAGGCGGCGTCGCCGGCGATCTTCTCGCGGCCGTAGTCGCGGAACTTGTCCTTGGTCTCCGGCGTCAGGATGATGTGGCGCTCGGCCTTGGCCGCGATGCGGCGGTCCTCGGGCTTCTTCTCCGGGCCGCGCCCCGAGACCGTGATGTAGAACGAGCCGTTGGGGTCCTTGCTCCGGACGAGGTAGTCGGCGCCGAACAGGGCCTCGTCGAGCAGGCGCTTGCGGTACTGCAGGAAGACCGGGTCGCCGCGCCGCTCCAACTCGCGCAGGGCCATGAACAGCCCCCAGGCCGTGAGCGAAACCTGCTGCGGATTGAAATAGCTCGAATACGACAGGTGCGAGAGGTGCTTGCCGTAGTCGCCCGTGGCGTCGAACCAGCCGCCGCGCATATCGACCGTGCCGGGTTTGCCCTCGAAGGCGATGCGGCGGTCGGCCTTGTCCCAGAGCCCCGTCGAGCGCTGGCCCTTGAAGTAGTAGACGACGTCGGACAGGGTGGCGCGGGTGAGGGCGTTCTTCTGGACGAGGATGGGGTGCGAGCGGAGAGGGGAGGAGGCGGCGGACGAGCCGGCGGCTGGGCCTGGGCCGGTCCCGGCTGCGCACTCGATCACGTAGGCGCCCTCTTTATCGACGGCGCTCCAGTCGATCGTCCAGAAGTCCCAGTCCTTCCACTTGGCCACCGGGCCGTCGTGGACGGGGGTCCCGGTCAGCACGACCTCGCCGCCCGGGTAGGCCTTGACCGCGAACGAGACGAACGTGTCGCCGGCGTGGCCCTGGACGACGGCCCGCTTGGCCCGGCCCGGCTCATACCCGACCTGGTTGGTCAAGATGCGGGCGCTCGGGGCCGCAGAAATGGCGGTCTTGTCGGCCGCGGGCCTGCACCCGGCGGCGATCACGACGATCGCGACGATACCGGCGCCGATAGCCGAAAGCGCGGACGTCTTTTTGCTCATCGGGGCTATCCTTACTTCTTGGCCTCGAACAGCGTCCAGGGCTGGGCCTTCATGTCCTTCAAGTACGGCTTTTGCCAGGAGAACTCGGGGTGCTTCTTCAGGAACTCCGCGGCGACGAAGTCCCTCCCGCACGGGTGGCCCATGTGGGCCCACATCTTCATTTCTTTCACCAGCGCGCTCGACGTCACCTTGCCCTGCACCGAGCCGGCCGGCGAGAATGGGGCCCAGCTGAACTCGGGCGTGCCCTTGGGGTCCTCGTCGACGTGGCCGCAGAGGACGTTGCTGTTGAAGCCCTCGTGGCCCGTGGCCATGTCGACGTGGTCGGCCTCGAAGAGCTTGCCGTCCTCGACGTCGATGTAGCCCTTGTACTCCGCCATCAGCTGCTCCCAGCGGGCCTTGCGCACCAGCACCGACTGGCCCTTGTTGGCGGGATCGAAGGTCGTCTCCTCGGCGATGACCTTGTCGTCGCCGGGGAAGTTGGCCCCGACGAAGTAGCCGTCCGAGGTCCGCCACAGCCGCTGGTTCTTCAGGCCCAGCTCGTACTTGGCGATCTCGCCGGTCTTGGTGTCGCCGACCAGCCAGTCGTTGGCGTAGGCGCCGTTGTTGTCCTCGGTCATGAGGCGCACGAAATCGTCGATCGAGGCCGCGTACTGGGCCGCCCGCCGGGCCCGTACGAACTCGGGCGTACCGCCCTCGCGGAAGCCCTTGAACGTGCCCATGGTCGTCTCGGTGTAGACGAGCCCGGCCGCGTTCAGGACGAAGTCGTCGCCGCTGTGGATGGCCCCGGGCAGGCAGTCCATCAGGAAGCGGTGCCCGGCCGCCGGAACGATGTCGGCGACGACGTTCCAGCGCGAGCCGATGATGTAATCGACCCAGTTGTTGTGGCCGATGACGATGCCGCCGCCCTCGGTCCAGCTGCCGGTGGCGATGAAGCCGCTGCAATAGCCGGGGGCCTTGTTGTCGCCCGAACCCGGCTTGGCCATGGCGTCGAGATAGGGGACGTAGTACCAGGCCAGCTCGATCCAGCCGTTAAGGGCCGTGATGTCGAGCCGGTCGTAGGCCGTGCGGGGGAGGCGGGCCTTGAGCCCGGCGGTGATGCCCTCGATCTCCTCTTGGTACTCGGCCTCGAGCTTGGGCCAGAACATGCGCTCGCCCGCCTCGCGGAAGAAGGCCCAGTCCCGTTTGGTCGAGCCCTTCAGGAAGACCTCGAGGGCCTTCAGCAGGTCGTCGATCTCCGCTGCCAGGAGCCAGCCGTGCTGGAACCCGATCTCCCGCGGCGTCCCCTCGAGGTGGACGTTGATCCAGCCGTTCGTGTCGATGCGGGTGGCCTTGGCCAGCTCGGGCGGAGCGGCGGCGGGGGAGGCCGGCCCGGCGGACTTTTTAGAACAGGCGGCGACAGGAAAAACGACGATTAGGGCTAGGAGGAGGGCCGCAACGGCCTTGAGATCTCTTGAGCCAGAGCGCTTGGGGGTCATGAGCGGCTCCTTTCGAGCGAACGGGGACAGGCTTCCTGGCGGAGAATACCTTGAGGCGGGGCAGAATTCAAGCGCGAAGGAAAGCGGGAGGCTGGGATCGAGCGGCGGCCCTATTCGGACTTCGTGTAGCTGTAATATTCGTGCGCGTAATAGCCGTCCTGCTCGATGAGGTCGACGCTGTTCAGGATGACACCGAGGCATTTCAACTTGTGGGCGTCGAGCTTCTGCTTGGCCTGCTTGATGGCTTGGACGGGCGTCTGGCCGCCCCGGGCGACCAGAATGATGGCGTCGGCCATCGGACCCATGGCCAGAGCGTCCGAGACCGCCAGGATCGGCGGCGTATCCAAAAGGATGAAATCGAAGCCGCGCTTGAGGAAGGTGATAAGGCTATCCATCTTCTCCGACGTCAGGAGCTCAATGGGATTGGCCGGCAGCGGGCCGCTCGTGATCAGATGGAGGTTGGTGATCTCGGTCTTCTTGACGATCTCGGCGGGATCCATGTTCGAGCTCAAGAACCGGCTCAAACCCGGGCCGTCGCCGTTCCCGGCGCCGAAGATCCGGGCCTGCTTGGGCTTGCGAAGGTCCGAATCGATCACCACTACGCGTTTGCTTGCTTCGGCCAAGGTGATGGCCATGTTCGAGACGGTCGAGGACTTGCCTTCCCGGGCCAAGGGACTGGTGAACAGGAGCGTTTTGATACGGCCGGGCGGCGATGACACGAGCAATGTGGTCCGGATGGAGCGGTAGCTTTCGGCCTGGATCGATTGGGGCTCCCGGGCCGCGATAAGCTCGATACGGACGACTGAATTCTTATTGTCGCCGGCGCCGTTCGCCGCCCAGGCCGGCGTGAAGGGATCGTCGGAACTGCGCTTGTTTTTCTGTCCCCTTTTTTGTTCCTGCCGTCCGCTCTTGCCGCGGATCATGGCCGAGACCTTTCGGATCTCCGCGATCGGCCCCCTGGCTTTTGACTCGATCGCGAAGGCCGGTACCGTCCCTAGAGTCGGGACGCCGATCGCTTGGGTGACGTCTTTCGAGGTCTTGACCGTATTGTCGAGGAACTCGAGCCCTAAGGCCAAACCTACCCCCCCGGCCAACCCCAGTAAGAGGGCCATGAGGACGTTCTTGCGCTTGTTCGGTGACGTCGGTCGCAGGGGATAATCAGCCTTGTCGACGATCCAGACGTTCAAGGCCTCGATCCCCTTGAGGCCGGATGAGACATCCGTCTCGCTCTGCCTCTTCGAGAGGGCCTCGAGAAGTGTCTTTTGTTGATCGAGCTCGGCCCTCAAGCTGTTGTAGATGACGGAATTGCTGTTGGCCTTGTAGGCGGCGTTCTTTTGCCCGTCCAAGAGCCGCTGAATGGATTGCTCGGTGCTCAAGGCCGCTTGGTAATCGGCATAGGCGATACGGATCAGGTTCTGGGTCTCGTTCTGTAAGGCTTCGGTGGCGGCGTCGAGCTCGGACTTCAGGCGCTGCATGGCCGGGAACTCCGGCCGGACCGTCTCCAGCCGGCTGCGGTACTGGCGGCTCAAGGTCACGTATTGCTCGCGCAGGCGCTGGATCAGGCTTCCTTCCGGGGCGTTGGGGATCTCCCCGAGCGGCGCCGCTTTAAGTTGATTATACGTATTCAACTTGTTGACCCGGTCGAGAGTCGCTTCCGTGAGCCTCTTGTTGATCTCCTCGATCCGGGCCACCGTCGGGGCCTCGGCCGCCGTCAGCGGCAGGATGTCCTTTTCCGAGCCGTAGGTGTTGAGTTCCTTCTCCTTCTCTCCGATCTTGGCTCGAAGCTCCTGGATCTGGGTTGTCAGGAACTCCGAAGCCTGGGCCGAGGCTGCGTACCGCTGGCGGACGATCATATCGATGTAGCCGTCGAAGAGCGCGTTCAGGACGTCGGCTGCGAGCTTCGGATTCCTATTGCTGAAGCTCACGTCCACCAGACGAGAGCCGGCTGCGGGGGTCACGCGAAGGCCCTTAAGAAAGCCCTGGACCAGGAGCTCACGGAATAGCGGATCAGCAGGGTCTTGGGGCTTGTTGCGGTTTGGCTTCCCGGCGAAATCGGGATTCTCATAGAGCTTCAACTTTTCGATGATGTCGGCCGCGAGGGACCGGCTCTGCAAGAGACGAACGTGGCTCTGCAGATTACTCCCGGCTCCGAACGATTGGACGTCCTCGAAAGGAAGAAGCTTGGATTCCTCCTCGATCCAGACGCTGCCATTGGCGGTATAGACCGGCGGCATCAGCAGGCTTAAGGCTGTAGCGGCAGCCACGACAAAAACGAGAAATCCGCCCGCGATCCACTTCCATTTGAGGACGATGTGCCAGTAGTGCTGGATTAAAGCCAGCATGCCGGCCTGGGGTTCTCTCGCCGGGATCTCTGTCGCCATGTCGTTTCCTTGGCCAGCCGATCAGGGCACGATGACCACGTCGCCTTCCTCGAGAACGATGTCGGAGATCTTGCCGTTGAGCATGCTTTTCAGGTTGATCCTGATCTCCATGTCTTTGCCTGTCCGTTTGTCCTTCCTCTTGATCAAAACCCTGGACTTCTTGGCCCATTCCGTCGGGCCACCCGCCTGGGCGATGGCTTGAAGCAGGGTGATCTTTTTCGAGCTCAAATAGGACACGACGCCGGGTGTCTTGATCTCCCCATAGACGAACACGTTGAGCATGACGTCGATGGGGATGGACACGACGTCCTTGGGTTGGAGCTCGATGTTGTATTCGGGCCGGCCGCTGGCCAAGTCGTCGAGGCGGATGGAGATAATGGATTGTTCGCCTTCCGCGTTCTTGCGGTAGATGAAGACTTCGTTCATGTGCTGGGCGGTCAATCCGCTGGCTTGGGCGATGACTTGGAGCAGCGTCGTCGGACCGACCAATTCGTATTGACCGGGATTGCCGACGGCCCCGATGACCGAGATCTTCTGGAACTCCTTGATGAAGACCGTGACGTGGGCGTTCTTGGTGTACTGCGCATCGAGCACCGAAGCCAACTTTTTCTCCAGCTCCTGGGCCGTCAAGCCGGCAACGTCGATCTTGCCCAGCAGGGACAGGGTGATGGATCCATCCTCGGAGACGCGTACGGTCTGGTTCATCTCGGGCAACTCGTAGACGGTGATCTCCAAGAGGTCCTTGGCCCCGATGCGGTAGTCGTTGACCTGCTGGGGAGGCGCGTCTTGCCCGGCCAGAAACGGCGTCGCGAGGAGCGAAGCCAGGACCATCCCGCCGAGAAAGAGCCCCATTTTTCTCATCGTTCCCTCGTTGTCAGGGCATTATATCCGTCTTTGGCCGACGAATCCAGCCTCCCTTGTGTCTATCTGGCCAGCCCGCGAACCGGAGCGGAGATCGATCCCCCGGGAACGCCGTAGGTCAGGTTCAAGCCAAAGAAGCTTCTGTTCCGCGGAGGATCGGCTTCGCCGAGCGTCCTCCGTCCCAGTTGGGCCAGGAAGGACATAGAAAGGTACCGCGCCATCCGGAAGCTCAATACGAAGGAGTGGCTGGAGAAGCGATAGGCCCGCCCATCGGGGAGTTCTCCTCCCTCGAGCCGCGGATAGGCGCTCCGGCCGAAAGAAGCATCGTAGCTGAAGGTCGCCTCCCTCGATAACCGGCGGCTGATGCCGCCGCCGAAGGCCGTTGAAAGATAGTAGGTTCCATCCGAATAGATCGAAAACGCGAAATCTCGCGTGAGGAAAGCCCTTGCCGTTGTCTTGGCAATAAGCCCGATCGAAAAGTCGACGGCGCCGACCAAGCCCGACCCGTCCGCTACGGCCGGATCGACGACATCGAAATACTTGTAGCCCAAGCTGACATTTCCCTGCGGCGGGTCTAGCGGGCCGGTCTCTTCCTCCCGGGGGACGAACGCCAAACCGACAATGGCCCCGTAGCTCCGTGCGTCGCGGCTTCCGGAGGCGGTTTCGTCGAACATATATTGGCCGTATTGGCCATCGAGGTAGACCCGGGCCTTCGTACCCAGTTCGAGATAGGTCACCAAGTCGGCGAAAATCTCTTCCCTGTTGAGAACCCCGGCCAGGTCGAGTCCTTCCAGGGCCGCTTGCCCATAGTCGTATTTCGTATAGCCGGCAAGGGCGGCCAGAGATACCTTCGCGGATGTCTGCCAGAGAAGCGTCCCGTCCAGTGAAGCCGTTTTTTCCCTAACATTGATATCCAATTCGGGACTCATTCTCCGTCGGACATTCGACGCGCCGCCTCCCGCTTGGATATAGATCCTGTCGAGGGCGAGGTGGAACCGTCCCGCAAACTCGTTATTCCAAGCCCTTTCCTTTTCGGTTTGGCCATAAAATAGATATTGAGGGGTATCGTTGAGCTCGAAAACCGCTTTCTTGCTGATTGGGACAAGGACCTGGACCGGTGTGGAAGCCATCATCGTGAAGTCCGGGGTGGCCTCGTCGAAATAACCGTAATAGACATCGGAATCATAGCCGGCGTTAGCCAGGGCCAAGGAAGCGTTGATCCTTAAAGCCCCAAACCGCCACCGTGCGCTTTCGATGATCTGCGCCAGACTCGTGCCGGGCCAGGTGCTGCCCTGACCTAACAGCGGGTCCGGGATAAACATGAGCAAGAGCGGCATCAAGGCCGCGGCAATCGAGCAGATTATCCGCCTGTTCATAATACTCATCTCAACGCGATTCAGTCCGGGCTTGCCGGGGCCTTTGGCCAGGGATCAATAAGCCCCGATGCCGAAAAGCACCACCGGCACGGTCTTCATCAGGATCTTGGCGTCCATCCACAGCGACCAGTTGTCGAGGTATTCGAGGTCGAGCT
>JAEAMF010002179.1_pt1 | contig 11689 bp, 12 predicted proteins | sample 8958721 | NCBI WGS metagenome assembly JAEAMF01 (sample SAMN16933255, study PRJNA681124) | bioreactor sludge metagenome | isolation source: anaerobic bioreactor treating anionic surfactant - SDBS | place: India: Bengaluru | collected 2019-02-28
GGTCAGGTGGCTTAACTTAAATAAAAAAGTCTCCGACAAACCCGGTACGGTTCAGTGTACTAAGTTTATGGCTTGGGTAGTGACAGCTACTCAAGCTCTCCAAGTAAATATAGGTCAATAAATCATATAGTTCAAGACATTCTAATATGTCCTTTCCACCATTTTCTAGCTAAGCCATGTTTTACTTAAATGGAATAATTTCTGAATTTTCATAACTATATGGTGCTATAAAGCCTTAAGCTTCAATAGCCACTATGCGAAGTAATCAAATCCCCCACAAAATAGTTACATCTTGGTTTCATTTTAGTTTTTAAGTAGTTTCAAATAAGTTGCAATAAACAACTATTCAATCAGATGATACTAAGATAAAAAAAGCCCATAAGCACAGGTGTACTCATGGACACATCATGCTTATGGGCATTACATCATTTATGAATGACGAGAGTTTGCATCATCATAGACGGCATTGTTTTCACGTCTGCCTACAGCAATCACGATGACAACTACCTCATCATCAATAACTTCATAAACCAGACGATAACCAATACTACGAAGTTTGATCTTATAGCGGTTAGGATGTCCTGACAGCTTGTTCTTGGGAATACGAGGATTCTCCAAGACCTTGATCAACTTCTTCTTCAATGGCTGCTTAATACTTGGATTAAGCTTATTCCACTCTGCTAATGCTTCTTCTAAAAAGTCTAACTTATAGGTCATCAATATTTACTCGAATGCGTTTTTGATTCGCACGAGCATCTGCAATCTTATTCAGTTCCAGATCTTCTAGTTGTTCCATCATCATTTCATAAAGATCAGCCGGAACACAGTAAAATGCTGGTGTATTACGATTGAGGATTGCGACAGGTTCACCTTTACCTGCTAGCACAGTATCCATAGGACTCTTCTTGAGTTCAGTAATACTTGCAGTCATTCGCGCATGGATTAGTTGAGTCATGAATTAAGCCTCTATTGTGTTAATTGATTGCAATTTGGGTTGAATAACTACTAGATGATTAGGATATCTAATCATTTGATAAGTTCTTATTATGTGCTTGAAACGACTAATCAAAGAGTTTGAATTAGGTACAATTCTTAGAATAACTAGATGCTTCCTAAAAGCATTCAGTACCTTAAAGAGTGGTAGAGAAATAGTTTCAACTACAGTAGTGCGATCTCTACATAGAGTGTAAAAAGATCGCCTTCCACCTATAGCATTAAGAGCTTGTTCTAGAGCAATTACAATATGATCAAAACAACTGTAATCAATTTGCTTTACAAGGTTCTCTGTCTCTTTTTCCTTTTCGTCAAGCAAAGCAAAGAGTTCTCGTAGTTCTTCCATACGAGATTCATCATCGTCATATCTCATGTGTGAATGATTGATATTCATACATACTCCTGCTCATTGACTATAACATACCACACATAAAAGCATCTTTAAAGGTGCTTTTAGAGACACTCTACTAAACACCTTTAGCTACTCGATAGACGGTAGCAACTCCACAACCAACTGCTTTAGCTATCTCATCCTTTGTCATGTTTCCTGCAGCCAATAACTCTTGAATACGCTTGTGCTTTGCTTCGTTTGGTTTCTTACCTGTTGGTTTGTATCCAGAACGCTCTAATCCCTGCTTGATACGCTCAATACGCTTCTCGTTGTCTAAGCGAGCCATAGTTGCCAGCAAATCAATCAGCATGTTGTTGATGAGATCCAGAATTGATCCTGTAATGTTGTCATTGGCTTGGATCAGTTGATGGGTAGTCGGAAGATCAGCTACTACAAGTCGAAGTCCCTTTTCCTGAATTCTTCGTTTCAGTTCATTGAAATCGCCTTGGGTTAAGCGTGATAGTCGGTCCACGCTTTCAACCAGTAATGTATCACCTTGATTAGCTTCCTGTAGTAACCTGCTCAACTCCGGTCGTTCAAGCTTGGTGCCACTGTAGTTCTCAATGTAAACAACTGGATTCCCCAACTTCAATGAATGATTTAGGTTACTCAAATCAGCTAGTGCTCTTTCTGCATCTTGATCTTTAGTGGAAGCGCGAAGGTAAATACGTGTATTCATTTTCTATTATTTGTACTTGGTTTAGTAAGTACTATGATAATACTATCATTTGATAAACAAATTAAGTCAATTGATAGTAAGTGACTGCTGATTGATTCTTTATCATTCGGGTATAGTTCAATGATAGATGAAGATAAAAACCTTTTAATAAACATTATGATGGATTATATTTTACAAATAATGTGCCTACCCCCACGATTAAATTAAAATGAAACTATTACTGTTACTGTCAATATTATTTGTTTCTGCTAATGCCATAGCAAATAAAGTGAAAATTTCACAAAATCTTGTTGCTGGAATAATTGGATGTCCTGCTGATTCAATAGGGATTTCTAATTTTTCATCAAGTAGTAAAAACCCTTTAATAGTATCAGCCCATACATTTACAGCTACATGTGATGATGCTAAATATTACTGTTCATATTTATATCCTGGTCCTGCTACATGTAAGTTAGATATTAAACATGTAGCAAAAACAGAAGAAGATATCGCTGAGGAAGATAAGAAACTGGAAGAATGGAAAGTTAATGTATTAAATAAGACTCTTCGTAATTGGAAAAAACCTGAATCTATAGATGGAATGATTGATAGTGAAATGTCTGTAAAAGTAGACAATAACGGGAAACTTCTTAATCTTCGTTGGGTTGAAGGTACTGGTAATAATAAAATTAACCGCTCTATTGTAAATGCATTTAAGGATGCATCACCTTTTCCACGACCACCAGTCACTGCACCAACTTTAACGGTCACAATCATATTTCCTGCTCAAAAATAAACTGTGTACGTGAATGAAATTAGTTTAGCTAGGTAGTTCTACTTATTCATTCACGTACAACCTGAATAGCCCCCAATCAAACCTGAGCACTTGTTTCACTCCCACATAAAACAAGTACGGTATGACTAGGCCTACTCAGGTTGATTGATAAAGCACTTTTTTTTTACAAAGGAATCTTCTCTATTCTTCTTATCATTGAGCGATTCACTCAAGGCACCGGAGGTGCCAAGCTCGACCCCATTAATGAAAAGCATATTCAGTAAATCACATTGACTATGTTGACGCTGCTTGCATGAAATGTCATTCGATGGACAATCCTGCACATCTATTCAAATACAGAGCCCTACAATTCATGAAATTAGCTTACCCAGGTATAATCCAAATTGATTAAAAACCAATGTGTACGCACGCACGTACGTATATATATCAATTACTTACGATTCAAATTCATCTTTACATTACTGATCTTTTAGTAGTATCTATGTACTCTAACTCAAGTACGTAAAGGACAAACAATGTCTAATCATCGCGACAATTCCAAGCACTATCCCGCTTATCAAACAACACTGATAGAGGTCAAAGAAATCAAGACAATTGGATCTAAACAATTAACAGTAAAGATGGACGAAGATCGCTATAAGCAACTTAGGCTAAATGCTTTGGACAAGGGAATGACTCATAGAGATATCATGCTTGAAGGCTTTGATCTATGGTTGAAGGTGCATGGGACTACCTACTAATCTGTTGCACTCATACGCAAGCCTATAGAGCGTGTAGATGAAGTTGAGTTCTCAATGCTTGGCTTCATACTAATAATTATCATGTATCCACAAATACCCACCGAACCACTTCCCGCCCTTAATTCTATTGGCTTTACCTTCCTCGAAGTAACGATTAAATGAAATTTGGTATGATGTTTTCAGTTCATTTATACTCTTTGTCATCGAAGCAATGATGCTCGATTAAATCTAATGTTGGCAAGGAATGCTGACAGTTTAGTAAGGAAACTCTCATGAAAAATTTAGTTGATTTATCTCAAGCAGACTCTGACATATCCGAAGAAGAGATAATACAAAGAACAGTTATTGCAGGCATAGAGTTCTATGCTGATCGACTTCTTCCAAGTAGTACAGGTGCAAAGTCTACTGTCATCTTTCCCCCCGAGTTAGATAGCAAACTGAATGCAGCTAAAGACTTTCTAGGAATTAATCGTCAAGATATGGTTAAAGAAGCTGTCGAGTTCTACTTCAGATGGGCTCTTTATGCTGAGCACATAAATCAGAGTACTCTAGATATTGCATAAGCCTACTAAGTAAGAAAAAGCCCTTCAATGATTAAGGGCTTTTTTGCATTCAAAAAACAATCAAATTGAAACTATAATAGTTTTGTTATAGTTGTAAAGTAGTTGCTATTCTTCACTAAGTTTCTTCAAGGCAAATCGGATAATTCCATTATGCGTTTGCCCATACTTTTCAGCTAACTCAGTGAGCAACTGATACTCATATTCATTCATTGGAATTGTATGCGTCTTAAATTTTCTAGGTGCTTTCGGATCTAGTTTTTGAGTAGTCTCCTCGTTGGCACCATTGATGAAAGCTTCTATGTCAGGAGAAGGTTTTGCTAATTCTCTTTTCTTAATCATGCTAAAAGCTCCTTCATAAAGGCATCGAATTCTTCAACTGCCTTTGGATTATTTGACTCAACTACACCTTTCCCTTCGGCTGTAACATCACGATAAACCTTCCTATCATGAATGACTGAAGTCAACGCTGTGAACAATGGGAAATCAGCCAGGTATTCATTTGCTTGTTGTACTTCCGATATAGATGGATTAGTCGGTGCTAGGGTCAATAAGCCAAATGGTTTCAAGTCTTCGTTAAATGACTTGGCTTGATCGATGACTTCAGATAGATGAGGTAAAGTATCAAGATCGAATTGGGATGGTCTGAACGGCACAACTAGATAATGAGCAGCTAACATTGCTGTTCTCAGCTCTTTGCTATCATGACCAGCAACATCGACAACAACATAGTCATAACGACTATCTAGGTCTTTCAGCGTGTTCTTGATGTCTCCATAGCGTTGAATACAATGCACCTTAGGTAAATCAGTGTCATCTCTGTCTTTAACCCAGTTTGCTGAACTTTGCTGTGGATCTGCATCAACTAACACGATGTCTTTGTTATGTTTGGCAAGATATGCTGCAATGTTAATGGCTATTGTAGATTTGCCACATCCACCTTTCTGGCTTCCAATTAAGATAATCATTTTACTTGTAATTTGTAACTAATTTGCATTCAATATAGTTTCATTTTTCAGTGGTGTAAATGACTACTTGAGAAAATTCTGTTATCCCTAGATTTAGCATTAGTCTACGTTTTCCCACCTAAATTGGGGTTATGCTTCATGTTGATTTATCACTGTAAATGGATACTCGTAAAACAAGAAATTCTCTTAAATTTTTAAACAATAAGCTTTTTATTTTTAATATTTTTAATATTTTTATTTTTAAGCTCGCTGTAAGCCTTATATAGCAAGGGTTTCAGAGGTGATAAGTCTACGTTTTCCCACCTTTAAGTCTACGTTTTCCCACCCATAAGTCTACGTTTTCCCACCCATAAGTCTACGTTTTCCCACCTTTAAGTCTACGTTTTCCCACCTTGTGCCTACGTGCATAGTTGATGTATCCTAATACCATAATTAAAGGGGGAAGACCTTAGCAGTGAAAAATGACCTAGTTGTGAAGGATAACGCTTTAATCAATGCCAGCTATAATTTAGATACAACAGAACAGCGATTGATTCTCTTAGCAATTGTACAGGCAAGAGAGTTAAGCAAGACTGTAGACGCTCATAGCACGTTAGAGGTTCATGCTCATCATTATATGAAGCAGTTCAATGTGGATAAGCATGCGGCCTACGAGGGGCTTAAAAACGCTGCTAGCAACCTCTTTGAGCGCAAATTCAGTTACAAGAGTATCCATGAAGGCACTCAACAGGAAAAGATCGTGAAATCACGTTGGGTTTCCAAAATAGCCTATGTTGATTCGGCCGGGATTGTGGAGCTAACTTTTGCACCAGATGTAATTCCATTGATTACACAGCTTGAGAAGTCTTTCACCGCTTATGAGCTTAAACAAATTAGCTCTCTCACAAGTAAATACGCGATTCGCCTTTATGAGTTACTGATTCAATGGCGTAGTGTTGGTAAGACACCTATGTTTGCTATTGATGACTTTCGGTTCAAGCTTGGGTTAGCTGAAGGTGAATATGCGAAGATGGCGAACTTTAAGGTTCGAGTACTAGATATAGCATTAAACCAAATCAATGAACTTACAGATATAGTTGCTTCTTATGAGCAACATAAAAATGGACGTGTGATTAGTGGCTTCTCATTTACGTTCACAACTAAGCAACAACCTAAGGAAGTCACGCACAGCAAAGCTAAGAAGCTAACTGATAAGCAGATTCAATTCTTTGCCAACAAGCTGGCGCACTATGATCCATTTGCAAGCCAAAAAGCTGCAGTAGGTGAAAGCTATGCTGATCTAGAGAAAAGACTTCTGATTGAATTACAAGATAGCGAGATTGTCGGAAAGTATGCTGGTGTCCTCAAAGAGATAGGTCTTGAGGTGTAGATTGCAACTAGATTAGTTGTTATATGAAACTAATCTAGTTGTTAAATGATTGCAATTTGATTGTGAAAAAGTTAAGCAGCAGATAATTCATCCGCTAACTGTTCAGCCTGTTCAAGCACTGTCTCTGTAGCCAGTAAAGCCATATCAGGTGGATAGCCATACTTCTTGAGTAGACGCTTCACGATGACTCTGAGCTTCGCTCTAGCAGCTTCCTTAATGGTCCAGTCCAAGGTTACATTCTTACGAATGGAATCAGTCAGAACGACAGCGAGTTCTCGTAGGATTTCCTTTTGCATCAGCTCACGAGCACTCTCATTGTCTGCGACTGCTGAGTAGAATGCATATTCGTATTCAGTTAGGTTGAGTTCTTCTGCCAGCTTGTCAGACTCTTGGATTGCCTTAGCCAACTTGATGAGTTCATCAATCACTTCTGCTGCAGTCAGCACCTTGTTCTGATAGCCCTTGATGGCAGAACTCAGCATCTCCATGAGCTTCTTACCTTGAGTGACACTGCGTTGCTCTCGTATCTTGATCTCATCACCTAGGAGCTTCTTCAGTGTTTCGAGTGCAATGTTCTTGTGCTTATAGCCTTTCATCTCCTGCATGAACTCATCAGACAGAATCGAGATGTCTGGTTTCTGGATTCCTGCTGCATCAAAGATGTCCACCACCTGTTCGGTGACAAGTGCTTGGTCAATGGTTTGTTTGACCTTGGCTTCTAATGCAGCATTGCTCATGCCTGAGATTTTTCCTGAACCATCACTGAACTTGGCCAGTCGAGCTTTTACAGCTTGAAAGAATGCAACCACTGGTGCAGCTTCCATTGCACTTGGATGAGGTACAGCTAGTGCAAATGCCTGCGACATGGCTGATACAGCATTGAGGAATCGGGTCTTACCTTCACCCTGATCTACACCGAGGATGTGTTCCTCTGATTCTAGGATGATGTTCAGCTTACGAGAGGTATCGGCAGTGAAGTATTCCTGGTAGTTGAAGCCATGCATAATGCCATCAAGTACTTCGAGCTTCTCTTGCAAGATGGTTGCAGCTTCGTCCTGAACCAATGCAGGATCACCCTTACCACCTGCCTCAGAGTAGAATGACAGAGCCTCTTTCAGATCTGATGCAATACCTAGGTAATCAACAACGAGTCCACCGATCTTGTCTTTGTAGACACGGTTCACTCGTGCAATCGCTTGCATGAGGTTATGACCTTTCATTGGTTTGTCGATGTAGAGCGTATGCATACTCGGCGCATCGAAGCCGGTCAGCCACATATCACGAACAATCACGAGCTTCAGCTTGTCATCATTGTCTTTCATACGATTGGCTAGGATTTGGCGTTGCTGCTTTGTCGTGTGATGTTTAGCAATCACCTCACCATCCGAGGCTGATGCAGTCATCACCACCTTGATCACACCATCATGCAAGTCATCGCTATGCCATTCTGGTTTGATCTTTACAATCTCGTTGTAGAGGTCCACAGCAATTCTACGAGACATGCTGACAATCATGCCCTTACCTTGGTTTGCATTAGCTTTCAGACGTTGCTCAAAGTGTTCTACGATATCCTTAGCAATGGCTTTGACTCGCTCTTTACTACCGATCAGACCTTCGACTCTTGCCCACTTGGCTCGCTCTTTTTGCGTTTGGTTTAGATCGTCTTCACTGAACTGTTCATCAAAGTCTTCAATGAGTTCCCTACCTTCATCACTGATGGCAATCTTGGCAAGTCGGCTTTCATAGAAGATACGAACTGTTGCGCCGTCTTCTACAGCTTGTGAGATGTCATAGATGTCGACATAGTTACCAAACACTGCAGGCGTGTTGACATCTGTCTTCTCAATGGGTGTACCTGTGAAGCCCAAGTATGTAGCATTCGGTAAAGCATCGCGCATGTACTTGGCAAAACCATAAACAGTACGCTTCCCTACAACCTTACCATTCTCGTCTTTGACATCGACCTCTTTCGCATTGAAGCCATACTGTGAACGATGTGCTTCATCTGCAATCACTACGATGTTGGTTCGATCTGATAGCTGCTCGTAAACACTGCCACCATCTTCAGGTTGGAACTTCTGGATGGTGGTAAAGATCACCCCACCTGAGCCAACCTTGAGTAGCTCTTTGAGTTCTTCTCTATTCTCTGCCTGCTTTGGTGTCTGGCGTAGTAATTGACTAGATGCAGCAAAGGTTCCAAACAGTTGGTCATCCAGGTCGTTCCGGTCTGTGATCACAACAATTGTTGGGTTATCCAATGCCAGGACAATCTTACCTGTATAGAAAACCATGGACAGAGACTTGCCTGAGCCTTGTGTGTGCCAAACAACACCTGCCTTCTTGTCACCTACAGCTTGTTGTTGGACCAGCTCCAGCTTGCTTCTACCTTGCTGTTGCATTGCGACTTCTGCAGACTTCGAGTCCGAGTTCACTGCAGACGCGCGAATAGTAGAGAGGACTGCTGCATTCACTGCATAGTACTGGTGGTAAGCAGCCATCTTCTTGATGGTTTTGATGGTGATCAAACCATTGGCATCTTCTTGTTTATTGGATTCAAACACAATGAAGTGCCTGATCATATCGAGCAAGGTAACTGGATTCAGCAAACCATGGAGTAAGATTTCTAGCTGTGCCTGTGTATTCTTCGCTTTGGTTTGACCATTGGAAGTTTTCCATGCCATATAACGGCTGAGGTCTGCTGAGACAGTCCCTGCTTTAGCTTCCAAGCCATCAGAGATGACATTGAAGGCATTGTAGGTAAACAGTGATGGAATCTGGCTTTGATAAGTCTGGATCTGCCTGTAAGCGCCATCTACATTAGCATTCTCATCAGTGGCGTTCTTCAGCTCAATGACTACCAAAGGTAAGCCATTCACATACAGGATCAGATCTGGTCGTCTGGTCCAGCGATCTTCTTTGATGGTGACTTGGTTGATGACCAGGAATTCGTTATTGGTTGGGTTATTGAAGTCGATCAGCCAGGCATATTCTCCTTGGGTGTTGCCATCTTTGCTCACTTCAATGTTGATGCCTTCAGTGAGTAAGCGATGGAATGTCTGGTTGTTGCTGAGCATATCAGGGGAGTGCAGATTGGTGACTTGCTTCAGTGCTTCAAGGCACTTGTCTTCATTCAAATGAGGATTGAGACGTTGCAAGGCTTCCAGTACTTTGGGTTCCAAGATGACCTGCTTATAGCTTCGCAGAGGGTTATTTCCTTTGGATTCAATTTCAGGTCCATACACATAGGTATAGCCCATCCCCTCTAGTTGCTCTATCGCCATCAGCTCAATGTCTGATTCAGTCATCTTTGGCACTAAGACCCTCACATTATAATTTTGAAAAGTTATGAACTTAATATAGCAAAAAGTGGATAAAATATGTGTTTTTGGCTATTTATATCAATTCGTTAGGTTGATTTTTTGGTTTAATCTATCTTTGAAATAAGGATAATATGATGGGTTCTAATGCAATTATTATTGGGGAAGATGAACAACACCCTTTAGTAGAGATTTCAGTTACAGATTCCAAACAGGAAAAAGAATATAAGAAAATTCCTTTCTTAGATGCTCTTTCAAATATTGCCTCAGTTGCTGCACAAGCTGCTCCTGCATTAATGACAGCAGCAGAGGTTGCTAATAAACATATTATGGAAGTTGTGATTCATGGAGATTTAGCCAAAGCTGCTGATGGAAATGGTTTAAGAGCATTCTCTCGGGCTACAAATGGAGAATTTACAGAACATGCTCGTTTATATCATGCTGATTCATTATCCAACTTAGTAAATGCTGCTGCTGTTTGGCAAATTGCTTCTGTGGTAGTTGCACAAAAGCATTTAGCAGATATCAATAGAAAGCTGGAAGATCTACAGGATGGTGTAAACCGGATCAGTGACTTCCAACATACTGAACGTAAAACAAGAATTCTAGCGATCTTTGATAGCTTAAAAGAGAAGATAGAATTTTTAACTATCGCAAATCCAGAACAACGCAAAGGTATTCTTAATGCCTCTATTTTGTCGAAATATGATGATGATCTAAAACAGATCTACTTACACCTTAAAGCTGATTTAGAAAAATATGGCCTACAAAAAGTCGAACATAAGGAAATGTTTGGAACAGCAGACCTAAAGGTAGATATTGAGAAAAAAGTAAAAGAAGTAAATGAACTAGCTGAGCTAGCATTCCTGTGTTTGAGTTTGCGTCTAATTTGCTGTCACTTTATGGATCACTTAGGAGATATGGATTCAATCAAAGAATTGATTCAACAGCGTATTGTGCAAGAGCTAGAAAATTTAACATTGTTAAATACTCAGTTAAAAGAGAGTATTACCAGTGAAATTAACTCAATGAATTCTTGGGTTAATAGAGCTCAGAAAACAGTTAGTGATAATAAGGGGAAACTCTTAACAGTTGGTTTATGGCCTGTGGGAGGTCTAGCTAGCGTAGTAGTAGGTAGTGCTATAGATCAGCAATTAAAAAAACAGCCTGGTATTTTGGATAAAAGAAAACAGGAGTTATTACAGGTAGTAGAAAAATTCTCAGCGAACTTCACTGAAAAAAGTACGTTTGCTAAGGAAATAGCAGAACAAGGTATTCAAGCTTTAATGGCAAAAGAACCTCCAATCAAACTAGCTTTCCAGAAATTAGATGATCAACATCTCCTATGTATGAACACAGGAGAAAAAATCGCAGTCTAATACAGTATGGGTTTAAGTAGCCTTTTTGATTAAGGCTACCTTTTTCTGTACTCAATAAAATCTAGTTCAATGGCACAGCGATCTTGTGAATCTTCCAACTTAAGCCATCACGAACCATGAGCACTTTGACTTCTTTGGATTGATCCTGATCTTTAATGACCACCTCAAAATCATTTAGGGACGTGTAGCCCGCTTCATATTCTGGCTTAGGTTCTTCTTGTGTTTCAGCAGTCTGAGCATCTTGGGAATCCTGTTCTGTATCTTTCAGGTTCTTGCCTTTGAGCATCAAAGTCATGCCTTCAGGAGTGACGATGCCATCAATCATCTTGTCGATCATAGAGGAGGCAATCATTGCGCCTAAGGCTGCAAAACCATCATTGTCTTGATTCATCACTTCCTTAGCCATCTTGGCATTGAGTTGGTCTTTGAAGCTCTGACGAACACTTGGATAGTCGATGTACTTCGATACTGTGTCGCTATCACCTGCTTGTGCAGCTTTCTTGATGTTATTGAGTACA
>JAEAMF010002180.1_pt1 | contig 11685 bp, 7 predicted proteins | sample 8958721 | NCBI WGS metagenome assembly JAEAMF01 (sample SAMN16933255, study PRJNA681124) | bioreactor sludge metagenome | isolation source: anaerobic bioreactor treating anionic surfactant - SDBS | place: India: Bengaluru | collected 2019-02-28
TGTATGTATCGATGCGGAGATCCTTCTCATCGATTTGAATCTCGATCCTGTCGTCAAGCTGCGGATAAACGAATACGGAAGCAAAGCTGGTCTGCCTCTTGCCCATCGCCCCGAAAGGCGAGATGCGGACAAGACGATGGATGCCGCTTTCAGAGGATACGTATCCAAAAGCATAATCGCCTTCCAGGATAAATGTCGCCGATTTGATGCCCGATTCCTCGCCCGGCTGATAGTCCAGCATTTTGGCGGTGTAGCCGGACCGTTCGCTCCACCGCAGGTACATCCGGACCAGCATATCAGCCCAATCCTGAGAATCGATTCCCCCTGCCCCGGGATGTATCGTCACGATGGCGTTCGAGGCATCGTGTTCACCGGAAAGCAGCATTCGGATCTCGGTGTGCCGGGCTTCCTGCTCCAGATTCTCCACCTCGCGCGTGAGTTCGGGCAGAACGTCCTCCCCTTCCTCCGCCAGCTCATAAAGCGCCTTCAGGTCCCCAGCATCTCTCGTCAGCTTTTCATCCAGCTGAATGTCCTTCTCCAGACGGCTGCGCCTCTGCAGGATTTCCTGTGCTTCCTCCTGATTGTTCCAGAATTCCGGCAGGGCTGCTTTTTTCTCTAGCTCGAGAACTTGTGCTCGTTTTTGTTCTGCATCAAAGATACCCTCGGACTTGCTGTATCTTTTCCTCGACGGCACTCACCCTTTCCTCAAGTTCTTCGAGCATCTAATCCTCCATGGTTCGTTGGTCACGTTTAACGGCGCGATGGAATCCCGCAAAGATCCACAGCGCACACGAAATGATAGCACACAGAAACACGAAAACATCTCCATAACGCGTATAGAACGTCCTCTTCGCCATAAACGCGAATCGGCCGGTGATTACCGCTTCCTGCAGCAGACCGGTCGACGCCTGAATTTTGCCGCTTGGCTCGATTATGGCGGAAATTCCCGAATTGGTTGCGCGCAGTAGATACCGCCTGTTTTCGACTGCCCTCAACCGCGCAATCGCCAGGTGTTGGTGCGGTGCCGCGCTGTCTCCATACCACCCGTCGTTGGTAAGGTTTATCATCAATTGACTTCCCTTGCGGACAAAACGGCGCGCGAGATCGGGAAAAACGGCTTCGAAACAGATGAGGGCATTTGCGGGTTGGCCTGCAAGATTATAGACACGCACTTCTTTCCCCGGAGTGAAACTGCCGACATCTTTGGTAATCGTCTCCGCAAACGAGAAGAGTCCGGAAAGCGGAATGTACTCGCCAAACGGGACCAGGTGGATCTTGTCGTAGATGCCGGCGAGACTTCCTTTCCCGTCCAGGAAATAGGCGCTGTTGAAATATTCAGTGCTGCCCGGAGCGTCCGAACTGCGGATGTTATTGAAAACCAGCCCGAGCGGATATCGCCGCGCAAGATTCTCGAGGACCTGCCGGTAGGAATCCTCATATTGGAAGGATGCGGGAGTCGGCGATTCGGGAAGAACCAGCAGGTCTGTTTCCCCGGATCTCAATGTATCAGCCATCCGCACATACCCTCTCCGGAATTTTTCGCCCAGAACATGCTCCGGATCATCAAATGAAAGATTCCCCTGCAGCATCGCCGCGCTGAAGTTTGCGGGAATGCTCCCCCAACGGCGCAGCGAGGCTACGCCATAGACAAGGCAGGCTGAAACCAGCAACATGGCCAAAAGAAAAGGGGCAAAAGCCTTTATTTTGTTTTCTCTGCATGCTGCCATCCAGACAACGGACGTTCCGGTGAAGAGAATAACGAAGGAAACGCCGAAGATACCTGTAATGTCGGCGATTTGTATGACGCCCAGGTATCCCGATTGGGAATATCCGGCAAGGATCCACGGCAATCCTCCAAACGGGAACCGGCCCAGGATGTATTCGAAGACAACCCAGACTGCCGGAAACAGCAGAAGGAAGGCGGGGCCGCCGCGTCCTGCAAAATACTTTGTCAAAGCGCAGGCAGCCGCCGGATAGCAGGACAGCACGGCGACCATGAGCCCGAAGGCAATCCAGGCCAGGACCGGCGGCAATTCCCCATAGCGGATAAGCACCGCAGGGATCCACAGCAACAAGGCAAAATTCGCAACATACCCCGCGACAAATCCGCCGAGAAACGCGCGCAGGCTTGTTCCGGTTCTGAAGAGAAAAGCAATCAATGGGACATAGGCCACCCAGGCTACAAATCCAAGACCGATGCGCTGGAAAGCGCCCGCGAGCATAAGCCCCGTCAGCACAGGCAACAGAAATAGCATGTCAGGAGAACGAATGTCTTTTCGGAGTGCGCAAGCCTGCCGACTGCCTTCAGGTTTGGAGTTCCCGGTTTGAAGAAACCGCATAACTGGGAACCAGAAACTCCGAATTTAATAGGTTTTAATAAATGAACCGAAGCCGTTTTTCTTCAGGCGAAGCTGCATGGCGACGGCTTCTGCCCGCGACTTGAACCGGCCCACTTTGAGCAGGTAGAGATCTTCCGATGATTGCGGAACTTCGATCCGGCAATCGAATCCCTTGGAACGCAACAGCTTCGCTTTCACCTCCACCTGCTGCCGCTGCCTAAATGCCCCGACCTGCACGGTATAACCTGACGTTGCCGCCGGCGCTGGAATCGCGATCGGCTTCACCGGCTCCTTTTTGGGAACGGTAACCGGTTCCGGGCGCGGGGGCGCGATCTTGCCCTTCTGCTCCTGCCCGCTGACGTTTTTGTACCAGTTCAGCTGCTGCTTTTCGGTATCTTCCTTCGCGGCCGCAGCCGACGGGAGTTCTGTTTCTTTTGGCGCGCCGGGTATCTGTTTCGCCGCCGAGTCAACTTCCATCAGGGAACCGGCCTGGTATCCCTGTCTTTTCCCTTCCACAAATCCCACCACGAAAAAACAACCGCAGATCAGTATGAGCGCGATAAAGGCAACGACAAGCCTGCGGTTGTCCAATATCAGTTCGTATCCGGGGTCCGAAGAATTATCCACCATATATTTCCGCACCTATTTTTTTGAATCCATCCAACCTTTGATAATGTCAATGGGGACCGGGAAAACCACCGTCGTGTTCTTCTCCACGCCGATTTCCGTCAGAGTCTGCAGATATCTGAGCTGCAACGCAACGGGCTCCTTGTTGATGACGCCTGCCGCCTCGGCGAGCTTGCTCGACGCCTGAAATTCTCCATCGGCATGAATTATTTTCGCCCGTTTCTCGCGCTCGGCCTCTGCCTGTTTGGCCATTGCTCTTTGCATTTCCTGGGGCAGGTCCACCTGTTTGACCTCAACCAGGCTCACTTTAATGCCCCAGATATCCGTGTGCTGATCTAGAATCTCCTGTAGCTTGACGTTGAGCTTTTCCCGGCGGCTCAGTAGGTCGTCCAGATCTACTTCGCCGAGCACCGAACGAAGTGTGGTCTGCGCCAGCTGCGACGTCGCGTACAAATAGTTTTCCACTTCGACGATGGCCCGCGGAGCGTTCATCACACGGAAATAGACTATGGCGTTTACCTTCACCGATACGTTGTCCCGCGTGATGATGTCCTGCGGCGGAACGTCCAGGGTTACCGTCCGAAGGCTCACACGCACCATTTTGTATATTGGCCAGAAAACGAAAATCAAGCCGGGACCACTGGCGTTCGGAACCAGGCGTCCCAACCTGAAAATCACTCCGCGCTCGTATTCTTTCAGTATGTTGATAGTGCTCCAGAGATAGAGCAGCACGATCGCAATGCCAAGCAATAGCGGCGATGACATAATTGCCTCCAGAAAAGGTGTGATCCTACTTCTTCGCTTCTTCCACTATCAAAGTCAGATTTTCGACGGCCAGAACCTTGACCGATTTACCGGCAGGCACCGGCGAGGAGGCGCGGGCGGCCCAGTATTCGCCCCGTATCCGCACGCGACCGCGCTCGCTGATATCGGTGTCTGCAACGCCCGTCATCCCGACCATACCCTCATTCCCGGTTTCAGCCTTTTGCCTGTATGATCGCAGCAAAGCGATCAGGATGATCAGAATGATTGCGGCGAAGGGAAGAGCCAGCGACAGTGCCGTAAACCATCCGATCCGGACTGCGGGATCCGGTGAGTCGACGAGGATCAGCATTCCGAACACCATAGCCACCAATCCTCCTATCCCAAGGACCCCGAATCCTCCGACCTTCACCTCGGCGACAAGGAGCCCGATGGCAAGCAGAATAAGAAGCACGCCCACATAATTTATGGGAAGAAAAGAAAAACCGAGCACCGAAAGCAGCAGGCAGATGCCGCCTATCACTCCCGGCGCGATGAATCCCGGGTGCGTGAACTCAAAATAGAGCAGGATCAAACCCACGACTCCGAGAAGCAGGGCCAGGTTCGGCTGGGTTATGGCCGCGAGCAGTTTTTCACGCGCGGTCATCTGGTAATCGATGATGTGCTGCCCCTGCGTTTCGATCACACGCTCCTGGCCCGAAAACGACCGCATTTTGTAGCCGTGCAGTTTCGAGAGAAGCTCCGATTCATCCTTGGCTATGAAGTCTATCAGGTGCGCGTTAAGGGCTTCCACATCCGTGAAGGATTTGCTTTCCACGACTCCCTTCTCCGCCTCGGCCACATTTCGGTTGCGCTTGCCGGCGATGCTTCGCAGGAAAGCAGTCGCGTTGCTCGTAATCTTATCCGTCAGAGTTTTCCCGGCCTGGCCTCCGTCGACGGGGAATCCGCCGATCGCCATGAGCGGGTGCGCGGCGCCGGTGTTTGTTCCGGGCGCCATAGCCGCCACGTCGGAAGCCAGCAGTATGAAAAAGCCCGCAGAAGCGGCCTTCGCGCCGCTGGGCGCCACATAAACCACGATCGGAATCCTGCTGCCGAGCATTTTGCCGATGATCTCTTCCATGGAGGTGCTGAATCCTCCCGGGGTTTGCAGCCGTATCAGGAGCATTTTGGCTTGCTCGCTTTCGGCTCTCTCGATGCATCGTGCCACAAAATCCGCCGTCACGGGATCGATGGCGCCGTTTAAGTCTATACGGGCAATATCCCCCCTGCAAGGCAGGGCGCAAACCAGGAGCAGAACCGCGGCAGCAATAAACCGGATGTTAAACATAAAATATCCGCCTGTGCATGTATGATAGCACAATGGAGGCAGACGGCGAATTGCGGGAATCAGCAATTGGCGTTTTCCTGCCTTTCCGCATGGTAGGAGGATCGCACAAGCGGCCCCGACGAAACATGACGGAAGCCGACGGAATAGGCGTAATCCCTGTACGCGTCAAACTCCTCCGGCGTATAGAACCGATCCACCGGCAAATGCTCGCGCGTCGGCTGCAAGTATTGCCCGAGCGTTACGATATCGACGCCGGCCATGCGTAAATCGTTCAGGACATTCTGAATCTCTTCCCTGGTCTCGCCCAGTCCCAGCATCAGTCCTGATTTTGTGGTCACGGGGATGTCGAAAGATTTCGCATTCTGCAAATGCTCGAGAGACCGCCGGTATCTCGATCCTGCGCGTACCTCCGGGTAGAGCCTTGGCACGGTCTCGACATTGTGGCCCAGAACATCGGGCTTTGCTTCGACAACGATCCGCAGAGCATCGACGCTTCCCTGAAAATCCGGGATCAACACCTCAATCCGGATTCCGGGACTCTTCTCCCGCGTCCGGCGGATCGTTTCCGCAAAAATATACGCACCCCCATCCTCAAGGTCATCCCTGTCCACGGAAGTTATTACGGCATATTTTAATCCCATCTGATGAACGGCATCCGCAATTCGCCGCGGCTCGTCCAGGTCATACTCCGGCGGTAATCCCGTTTTCACCGCGCAAAATTTGCATGCCCGCGTGCACACGTCCCCAAGAATTAAAAAGGTAGCCGTTCCGGCGCCCCAGCATTCGCCGATATTGGGGCACCGGGCTCCCTCGCAGACCGTATTTAGCCTCTGCGAGCGCAATAAAGTTTTGAGGCGGAAATAATTTTTGCCGCCCGGAATCCTGACTTTCAGCCATGAAGGACGGGGTTGATGGTTCATTTTTTCCATACGTACCTGTATCATATTCGTTTGCCTTGAAGTAGTAAACGGCGGGGTTGCAGGTTACAGGTTGCAGGTTGGCAGGCAGTCGTTAGTGCCTGCCAAGCCCAAGGCCTTTGGATGTGAGACTCTAACGGGCTAATCCGTTCCGCGAGCCGTTTGTGTGATTATAAAAGCGGCGAACGCGAGAGATATTTTCGGGGTCGGTATCGGAATCGGGGTCGAATTAAATATAGACTCAATGCAAACATATATAGATTGGATTCATGGCTGAAGGCCGACCCCGAGAGGAATCTATGGCGCTTTCACAGTTGGACAGGCTGGGGCGGAATGTACGTCAGAAGATAAGAGACCGCGGCAGGCAGTATTTCGAGCGCGGTGCCGTTCGCATCGAGTTCGCGGATCCTGATTTTGTGTCCGCCAAGGTCACCGGATCGAGCGTATACGAAGTCGATCTCGAGCGCGACGGGCATGCCGTGATTTACTCATGCGATTGCCCCTATTTTGAAGATTACGGGGAAGTCTGCAAACATGTCTGGGCGACGCTGCTGCAGCTGGAGAAATTGGGACATCTTGAGGATTGGAATTCTTCCTTCCCGGATAGGCTCGTTGCCACGGAGCCCGACGATGATTTTGACGACGACCTGGACGACGATTACATCGACGACCTTGACCTCGATGAAGAGCCGGATCTTGCCATAGCGTCCAAAAGCATGCATGGACGCGTCCTCGTTTCCCAGCCCGATTCCTGGCAGATGCTCCTTAATAAGATGAAGCGCCCCGAAGTTCCGGCGGAAATAGCTTCGCCGTGGCCTTTAGACCGCGAGATCATCTATGTCCTCGAGCACACCCGCTTCGCTTACGGATCCAGCCTCTCCATTCGCATCGACGTGCGTGATCGAAAGAAAAACGGAGACTGGAAAAAGCCAAAACCCCTATTGCTGCCGCAAAGCCGGATTCCGGAGCTTCCCGATCCGGCCGACCGCGAGATTATGGGGCGTCTCGTGGGCGTCAATCGGGAAAAGTGGTATTACCACCCCCATGAATCTACATACCGGTTCCAGCCGCTGCGGCACGATTTGATGTCGCTTCTTCCGCTTATTTCACAGACGGGCCGCTTCTATTATCAGACGCCCGAGTCGGGCGAGGGACGCCTGGCGCGGTGGGACGAGGCGGGGCCGTGGGAATTCTGCGTCGAAGCCCGTCCGGATCCGGAGAGCCGCCGATACGAAATATGCGGAGCTTTCCGGCGAGCGGGCGCGCGCCTTGCCATGGAACAGGCGGAACACATTTTCGAGGAGGGAATCCTCGTGCGGGGAGAATCCATCGCGCCGTTTCACGGATCATTCCGCTGGATTTCGCTCTTTCGCAAGGAAGGATCGTTTTTTGTCCCCTTCGATGAGGCCGATCAGTGGATCGAATCGATGATGCAGATGCCCTTTTCCCCCCGCATGGAACTGCCGGAGGAGTTGCGGTTACAGGAAATCGAGGTGGAGCCCAAACCGGTTGTCCACGTGCACACGAGCCAGGAAACCTGGAATGCTTCCTACCTCGAGGGCGAGGTGTTCTTCGATTACATGGACCGCGTGGTAGGCGAAGGCGATCCGGCAACCGGTGTTGTGCTGATTTCGGAAAGAAAGAAAATCAAGAGGAACCGTGAAGCGGAACAAAGGTTGCTGCAGCATTTCGAGCAGGCAGGCTTTAAACGAAAAGCGGATTATCGCGGCAGGACGGCGTGGATGGTGGCCCATTCGCGCCTGCCTGAGGCCGTGCGGAACCTGGTAGCCTCGGGGTGGCATGTCGAAGCAGAGGGCAAACTCTTTCGCAGCGCAAATTCCATGAGCATGCACGTTACCTCCGGAATAGACTGGTTCGAGCTGCACGGTTCCATCGAATTCGGGGAATCGCGCGTCCCCCTGCCCAAGCTGCTGACCGCGTTGAAGCGCAACGAACACACCATCCTGCTGGACGACGGCAGCTACGGCATGCTGCCGGAAGAATGGATCGAGAAATACGGAATGCTTGCCGGACTCGGAACGTCGCACGGAGACCACGTCCGCTTCAATCGCAACCAGGCAGGCGTGCTGGATGCCTTGCTCGCATCCAGGCCCGAAATGAGCTGCGATGAGCTGTTCGAGCGAATGCGCACGGAACTGCGGACCTTCGGAGGAATTGCGTCGGCGGAGCCGCCCTCCGGATTTCACGGCAGCCTCCGTCCGTATCAGTGCGAGGGATTGGGATGGCTTCACTTCCTGCAACAGTTTGGATTTGGCGGATGTCTGGCGGACGACATGGGTCTGGGCAAGACTATCCAGGTGCTGTCGCTTCTGGAAGAACGTCGCGTCCTGCGTAATAACGGCGGCTCGGCAGAAAGGCTGCCCCCGTCCCTCGTCGTCATGCCCCGCTCCCTGGTATTCAACTGGAGACAGGAAGCCGAACGGTTTGCTCCTGAGCTTAGCATACTGGAACACACGGGCGGAGTACGCATCCGCGGCCACCAGCATTTCGACGAATACGATGCGGTCTTCACAACTTACGGCACGCTCCGGCGGGATGCGCCCTTTTTCAAGGATAAAATGTTTGATTACATCATCCTGGATGAAGCGCAGGCCATAAAAAACGCGTCTACAGAGTCGGCAAAGGCGGCGCGCCTGCTGCGCGGCGCGCATCGCCTGGCGCTGAGCGGCACGCCGATAGAAAATCATCTGGGCGAGTTGTGGAGCCTGTTTGAATTTCTGAATCCCGGCATGCTGGGGAGCGCAAGTGTTTTCAAGCTCGGGAGAGGATCAGGATCGAAACTCGACGACGCTCAGCGCACATTGCTGGCCCGCGCGCTGCGCCCGTTCATCCTGCGGCGGACGAAAGCCCAGGTGGCGCGCGATCTGCCGGATAAAGTGGAACAGACTCTCTTCTGCCAATTGGAACCGGCGCAGCGGACGCTGTATAACGAACTGCGCGACCACTATCGCCAATCCATCCTGAGCCGCATCGAGCACGACGGCCTGGAAAAATCCAAGATACACATCCTCGAAGCCCTGCTTCGCCTGCGCCAGGCTGCCATTCATCCGGGACTGATCGACCGTGCGCGCGTTCATGAACCAAGCGCGAAACTGGATATGCTGCTCCCGCAATTGGCTGAAGTCCTGGAAGAGGGGCACAAAGCGCTGATTTTCTCCCAGTTCACCTCGATGCTGGCCATCCTGCGCGGCCGTTTGGATGAACAGCAAATCCGCTATGAGTACCTGGACGGACAAACGCAGGACCGGGCCGCACCGGTGGATCGCTTCCAGAACGATCCGGAATCGAAGCTGTTCCTGATCAGCCTCAAGGCAGGCGGATTGGGATTGAACCTGACAGCGGCCGAGTACGTATTTCTTCTGGATCCCTGGTGGAATCCCGCAGTGGAAGCCCAAGCCATCGACCGGACGCATCGGATCGGACAAACACGATCGGTCTTCGCCTACCGCCTGATAGCCAGAGATACGGTGGAAGAAAAAGTCCTGGAACTCCAGGAAAACAAGCGCGAGATCGCCGACGCCATCATCAACCAGGACAACAGTCTCCTTCGCAATTTGAGCCCCGAAGACCTGGCTATTCTGCTGAGCTGACAAAAGGCAATAATCGTATGCTTTGTCTGTGTAGTGCGCCCAACAAAACTTTGATGCGCGCCTCCACAGGACAAAGGATCTTTGTCGTAATACATTAGACGAGTGTGTCCACAATGGACCGAAGCATGGCCTGGTCGAAGCCGGGCGACACCGTCTGGGTTTTCTCAGGAATCTCCCGCGGCGCAAGTCCACTGCCGGAACCAACGAATACCAGGCACGATCCCAATCTTGGCCTCATCGCGCCCAAGTGCCGCTTCACCTGTTCCAGGGAATCCGGATCCTCCAGCTCGCTTGCTGAGATGAATTCCATCATCCAATCCGGATTCGTCAGCTTGAGATCATAGATATCGGCAACGACCGGCACGTCCCTGGAATTGGCCATAAACAGCAAAAGCATCACGCGCGTATCCAACGCCAGAGATGTATCCCCCGTCCTCTTCTTTGGCCGCACCGGCGGTTTAAGGGATGCGGCATAGGTCTCGATTTCAGGCGCAAGAGCCATTTTGACCGCGACGTATTTGTCCAGCTTGCGCGAATGCAATACGAACTCCGGAAGGCGCATCGTGGGATGATGCGCCTGGCGCCCGAACGAAATGCTTCTCAACTCCGTTAAATACGGCTTGTAGTCCTCATCCAGATCTACAAAAAATGCTTCGTCCGGATCAAGCAACTTGACTATTACGAGTCCCGCCCATTGCTCATACCCCAATCGATATAATCCTTCAGCCATAGTCCGCAAATCATTGAGCGCGTATTCCCGGTACTCCTCGATCGACGTTTTTCCCTGCAGCAAATCGAAGGTCCGGTTATAAAGGATACGCATCAGCCCTTCTTTCGGCGTGCGCAAAAAGCTGGCAAGGTCCATCGGCATTTCGATACTATCAAGATTGAGAAGCCCGGTAATCTCCTTTTCAATTTCGATAAAATTGCGGCAGAGGGTATCGTAGTCGACGGATATGGAAGATTTATGATCTTCGACAAAATCATGCCGCAGCCGGTCAAAGCGCACGTAAAACTCATCGCGCAGCTCTCGCGGAATGGTTACTTCTGATTTATTGATCACTATTTCCGGGTGTTCAATAATGTAAATCCTGAGCGCTTCGTGTTCCTGTTCCCATTTCATGATCTGCAAGTTTTACCTCCGTTCAGCGATTTTACTCCATATCCGCAACCTCGTGAAACCAAAACGTAGACACTGCAATATTTGCGCTCACTTCATCGCCGGCTTCGCACCGACCGGGACTCTCGCTATCGCTATCGCTATCGGAATCGGTATCGCAATCGCCATCGGCTATTCTTCGTTGGTTTTTGTAGCGAAGCCGGAAGCTCAGGCCCGGAGGGCCGCCAGAGAATAGGCCCGGGCGTGAGCCCGGGGTTGGATTGAAGATCCAAGTTGAGCCCAGAAAGAGCGGCACAACCTGTTGCCCATGTTGACTTTTGTGCCGCCCCTTCGGGGCTGTCTAATTTCCTAATCCTTACCCCGGGCTCACGCCCGGGGCTATTCCCTGTCGCCCCTGTCGGGGCTGAAATATCAGTTTCGCAACAGCAACTGGTCAAAAGACCGATTCCCGACACCGATAGCGATTCCGACATCTGAGGGAGTGGCGTATTTTAAGTAACAAGAGACTTGCCGCGCATGGATGCCTTCATCTACGATAATGAACGCACCACCCGCATAGCGGCTGATGCCTGGAGTTTCTGCATTTTGCGTCCTGAAAGGACATCGTATCAAAGCCCAGGTTTGGTGCGCTTTTAGCGCTCAATCCTGGGAACGATATGTATGTGCAGTAAATCCTGTAAGGGTTGACATTATTTCGAATCGGAGGAATTGCCGTGAAACGTTCATTATCAAACGCATTTATAGCATTGGCCTTTCTTATGTCGCAATCGGTTTTGCTCGCGCAGACTCCCGATGCAGTATCGGAGGAAACCAAAAGCCGTCCCGTCAAGCAGGAGGTTACGGGCATGATGATTCAAATAGGCAAAATGCCCGCCCTGCAACAGAGCGACAGAGTCGATCGGATACTTGCGGACCAGACCGGCAGCAAAACTCCCCGGTCCGATTTCATGTTTTGCATAGGACTGGCGCACCTGGGCAATGC
>JAEAMF010002182.1_pt1 | contig 11683 bp, 6 predicted proteins | sample 8958721 | NCBI WGS metagenome assembly JAEAMF01 (sample SAMN16933255, study PRJNA681124) | bioreactor sludge metagenome | isolation source: anaerobic bioreactor treating anionic surfactant - SDBS | place: India: Bengaluru | collected 2019-02-28
TGGGATTCTCGGTGATCCACACTGAACTGCATGCGATAAATCTTGAAAGTTGCATGCCGCCGTTACCAGAATCGGAAGTGGGGGCAATTGCCAAAAGCATCTGCCGTTATGAGCCAGAGGCGAAGCAGTACAACCTGTCCGATGATGGGAATGCCCAGAGGTTTCTCGATCTTCATGGATCGGAGCTGCTTCACTGCAAAGAGCAACGAAACCAATGGTATACATGGGACCGAGTCAGGTTCAAGGCAGATCAAACAGGGCAGGTCTATTATTTAGCTCGTGATGTTGCCCAGCATCTCAAGGATGAGGCCGACAGCTTGCCCAATAAGCCCGAAAACCAAGCGAAACGGAGCCAACTGTATTCTTTTTCCATTCAGTCTGAGAACCAGCACCGATTGAAGGCTCTGGTTGAACGGGCAGCTGTGTATCCTGCTATCGCGGTGACTCCTGAGGAGCTCGATCGTGATCCAATGAGACTATGTGTCCGCAATGGATATTTGAACCTGCGAACGGGAAAGCTCGAATCCCCGGATCCTAAAAAGCGAATTACTCGTCAAGCTTCCGTTTTCTTTAGACCAAATGCGACCTGCCCACGTTGGCTGAATCATATTGAAAAGGCCACATGCGGCCGGAGGGAGTTGGCCGTATTTCTCCAGGAGTTGGGGGGGTATCTGCTGACTGGCATGACTTGTGAGGACAAGTTCTTCATGTTTATTGGAGGTGGGGCGAACGGCAAGAGCAGCATCCTTGAAACCCTTGTGGCTATCCTTGGAGAGTATGCGGTGCTCCCTCCGTCGGGTACATTCCTGGAGAGGCGATTTAACAACCCATCAGCTGCGACTCCTGAATTGGCGATGTTAAGAGGAGCTAGATTGGCGTTGGTCAGTGAGACCGACCGAGGGGATAAGGTGGCACTCGGACTCCTGAAACGACTCTCGTCAGGTGGGAAGGGATCATCAAGAGAACTTTATACAGGACTGGAAACCAGCGCGCCTACAGCCAAGATCGTTATTGACACCAACTATGCGCCTCGGATTCAATCCGGTGATTTCGGGACATGGCGGCGCGTGTGCCGCGTCCCATTTGACTATAAGTTTCAAGGGGCTGAGCTCATCAAGGATTTTCGAGAAAAGATGGTTCATGATGAATACGGCGAGCATAGCGGCATTCTCAACTGGCTGATCGAAGGCTGTTTGCGGTGGCAGGAGAAGGGGTATCTTGTTTTGCCAGCGGAGGTCACTGAGGCTACGGAGGCTTACCAGCAGGAAGAGGATCCAGTAAAGAGATTCCTTGAAGACTGTACCATCAAAGGCGATGGCTTCTCTGCACAGGCCGCTGCGCTGTATGCAGCCTTCAAGGACTGGTGTGCCGAAAACGGTGAGCGGGTTGACCTCTCCCAGGTAGCCTTCGCCGATGCACTGAAATCATTGGGCACTAAAAAGGGCAGGAAAAATCGAGGGGTAATATACCTGGACATCAGATTGCGAACCGAGGAGGACATCTAGTCAATAGGTGAGTGTAGGGTGTGTAGTGTTGTGTAGTGCTGGAAAGGAGTCTGAGGTGTCTACCACTAATAGTACTTCGGACATGGGGTACACACCATACACACCCTACACGATCCCCCCGTCATGGTTAGTCGGCCTTCGTCGTTAGGTAGTACCCCTCTCAAATCACATAGGGGAAAAATCATCGTTATGTGGTTAGTGTGATTTTACTTCGATATTAGCTTATTCAATTAATGGTTTGAAAGCCGTTTTCTGCCCTTTCCAGGCATTTGCCCAGAAAAATATCGTTGTCCTTGTGTGAGTTTTATTCGGGCGTGGGAATTTAAAAATGCAGGATACTCAAGCCAGATATCCATTTATGGCTTGGCTTTTGTGTTGCTTTTGTGCGGGAATGATTTTCTTATTGCCTAGCCTGAGGAATTGATTTTTATTGGCGTAAGACCTAATATAAATTCTAATTAATCAGTGCGAGGTCCTTCATGGCAAAGGGTAGAAACGCATATTGCAGACTCGAAAATAGTATAAAGACTAAAGCATCTAAGGAAAGGTAGCGGCCCATGAACTTGGTCAAGTCGAAGCAACGCATCGCCGATCATGGGGAAGTGTTCACCCCCGATTGGATGGTCGAGGCAATGCTTGACTTGGTTAAGGATGAGACATTACGCATTGACTCTCGCTTTCTTGAACCGGCATGCGGCAGTGGCAATTTTCTTGTGAAGATTCTGCGCCGCAAACTCGCAGCCGTGGAACTCAAGTACGACAAATTCGATTTTGAACGGCGGCACTATACGCTTCTGGCGCTGATGTGCATCTATGGGATCGAACTGTTGGCTGACAACATCGCCGAGTGCCGTGCGAATCTGCTGGAGATCCTCGCTGAGTACTTAAATCTGAATGTATCGGATGATCTTTATTACGCCGCATTTTACGTGCTGTCGCAGAACCTCGTACACGGCGATGCCCTGAAAATGCGGACTCCCAATGGCCAGGCGATCACTTTTGCCGAGTGGGGATATATAGGCAAGGGCAAGTACCAGCGACGCGATTTTCGTCTCGATAATCTCTCCTTGTCATCAATCTTCAGCGCAAAAAACTCGCCTTTCGCCACCCTCGGAATGCATGAACTCTTCGCGCCAGCGAAGTCGTACCTGCCGATGACGATAAATGAGTTGGCTGCAGCTGGAAGGAAAGAGAGAACATGAATATTCAAGCAAGCTTTTCGCTACGCGGACGCAACCCCGATGTACTGATGTGCATCGCGAATCTTTCAAACGATGAGGTTTTTACACCGCCCGAGTTTGCGAACCGGATGCTAGATACACTTGCTGAGGCGTGGGCAACCAACAATAGCGGCGCGAGCATCTGGACAGATAAAACTGTGCGGTTCCTCGACCCGTGCACGAAGTCCGGCGTCTTTCTACGCGAGATCACAAGTCGTCTCACAAAGGGGCTAGCCAACGAGATGCCGGACCTTGAGCGTCGCGTCAATCACATCCTGACGAAGCAGGTCTTCGGCATTGGGATTACGCATCTTACAAGTCTGCTAGCGCGTCGGAGCGTATATTGCTCAAAGCACGCAAGAGGTGAACACTCCATTGGTAAAGACTTTATCAGCGATGACGGCAATGTCTGGTTTGAGCGCACTGAGCACACATGGGGGGAAACAAAGTGTGACTTCTGCGATGCGCCAAAAGCGATCTTGGACCGTGAGTCAGGACATGAGAACTATGCCTATGCATTTATTCACAGCAACGACATAAAGGCTCGGATAGCCAAGCTATTTGGAGGAAGCATGCAGTTTGATGTGATAATCGGAAATCCACCGTATCAGATGAAAGGAGGGGCAGGAGGTACGAGTGATTCGTCAATCTATCATCTGTTTGTAGAACAAGCAAAAAGACTTGAGCCAAAGTATTTGTCGATGGTAGTACCTTCGCGCTGGCTCGTGGGCGGCCGTGGATTAGAGGAGTTTCGCAAGGAGATGCTGGGAAGTGGACAAATCCGTGATTTGGTTGATTTTCCCAACGCGGGTGATGCATTCCCAGGTGTTCAGATTAAAGGAGGTGTTTGCTACTTCCTTTGGGAGCAGTCACATCGAGGACATGCAAAAGTAACCACAATTCGAGGAAACGAGATCATTGGGCCGACCGACCGTGACCTCAATGAATTTGATGTCTTTGTTCGCGACCAGCGTGCAATAACCATCCTTCAAAAAGTTAGAGTTGCTACTTCCCTTGGGATGGATGCGCTTGTCTCAAATAGGGAGCCTTTCAAGTTAGAGTCAAACTTCGCAGACTTCCACGAAAACAAGCGAAAAGGAGACATCGCATTGTATCGAATCGCACCAGGCAGGAGACGAGTTGATTGGGTGTCACGCCATGATATTGTAAAAAATACACATCTAATCGACTCATGGAAAATATTCGTTCCAAAGGCATACGGAGCAGGAGAGTCAGTGCCGCATCAGATTCTCGGACAGCCCATCGTTGCGCCTCCTCCATCTGTATGTACAGGTTCTTATTTAGCCATTCAAGCTGATACAGAGGCAGCGGCTCGGAGTATCCAGTCGTATTACGCAACCAAGTTCTTTCGGTTTCTTGTCTCGCTACGAAAAATAACCCAGGATGCTTTCAGCCATATGTATTTATGGGTTCCACAGCAGTCATGGGATCGTACTTGGACTGACAAGGTGTTGTACAAGAAATACCGTTTGACGCAGGATCAAATCAACTATATTGAGTCGGTTATAAAGCCCATGAATCTCGAGACCAAGAGTGACGATGAATAAGAATATCGAGGAGATCCTTGCGCCCAAGCCGGAAGCCCGACCGCGCATCTACGTCTATTCCATCGAAGACCAAGCTCATGCTGGACTCCTCAAAGTCGGGCGGACCACCCGCGACGTAAAGCTGCGTGTAGCTGAACAGGTCAAGACTGCGGCCATCAAGAATTACAAGATCGAAATTGACGAATTAGCCGAGCAAGACGACGGGACCATCTTCAGCGACCATGACGTGCGCGCAGCGCTTGCAAGAAAGGGATTTGAAAACCCTGAACTCGAATGGATGCGCTGCTCGGTTAAGGACGTGAGAACCGTGCTCGCTGAACTGCGCAAAGGCCTGCGGTTCACTGGCACGCATTGCGAAACATTCGCGATGCGGCGGGAGCAAATCGAGGCCGTGAACAAGACGCACGCCTATTTTCACTCCATCTGGAAGGAGGACATGCACGCCGTCCCGCGTTTCCTCTGGAACGCCAAGATGCGCTTCGGCAAGACCTTCACTACATACCAGCTTGCCAAGAAGCTCGGAGCCAAGCGCGTGCTCGTGGTGACGTTTAAACCCGCCGTTGAGGATGCCTGGGTGATGGACCTCGAATCCCATGTGGATTTCGACGGTTGGCAATACCTGTCCCGCAATTCAAATAGCGATCCCACAAGTATCTCCGTCAGGAAGCCGTTGGTCTACTTCGGTTCGTTCCAGGACCTGCTCGGCCGCGATGATGCTGGCAATATCAAGGCCAAAAACGAATGGCTCCACGAGGTGAATTGGGACCTCGTGGTGTTCGACGAATACCACTTCGGGGCCTGGCGGGAGACCGCCAAGGAGCTCTTCGAGGGTGAAGAAGAGGCGGTCGCGAAGAAGGAGGCCATGCTGGAATATGCAAACGGCCTGGAGAAAATGAACGAGGACCTCAGTGAACTTTCGGAGAGGGAAACCGAGTTCCTGCCGATTACGACTAAAGCCTACCTTTACCTGTCAGGCACTCCGTTTAGGGCGCTGGCCACGGGCGAGTTCATCGAGGAGCAGATTTTCAACTGGACATACACTGACGAGCAGCGTGCCAAGGAAGAGTTCAGTATCAAGAACCCGTCCAAATGGAATCCCTATGGGGCGCTTCCGCAGATGCGCTTACTGACCTACCAAATGCCGGAGGAGTTGCTGGCGATCGCTAGCGTCGGGGAGTTCGACGAGTTTGATCTTAATGCGTTTTTTGAGGCATCAGGCACGGGCGTACGGGCACAGTTTAAACACAAGGACGATGTGCAAAAGTGGCTCAACATCATTCGTGGCGGCTACGCCCCAAAAGCCGTTGAATATCTGAAGACCGGCACACGACCACCGTTTCCATATTCGGATGTGCGCTTGCTCCCATATCTTCAGCACTCGTTCTGGTTTCTCCCAAACGTCGCGGCATGTCATGCCATGGCGAATCTGCTGGCCGAGAAGCACAATACCTTCTGGCATGATTACGATGTGGTTGTCGCAGCCGGGGCTTCAGCGGGCATTGGGCTGGATGCCTTACCGCCCGTGCGCAAGGCCATCGGGAGCGGCTTTAAGACCAAGACTATCACGCTCTCATGCGGCAAACTCACCACCGGGATTACGGTGCCGCAGTGGTCATCCATTCTGATGCTCCGCAATCTCAAGTCGCCGGAGACCTACTTTCAATCCGCCTTCCGCGTCCAATCGCCCTGGTCCATTATAAATCCAAACGGTGATAATCCTAATGAGGAAGAAATCCTCAAGCCGAATTGCTTTGTATTCGACTTTGCGCCTACGCGCGCGTTGCGACAACTGTCGGAGTATGGGATCGGGCTTTCACCCAACGAACCGAACCCGGAGAACGCGGTCAAGGATCTCGTGTCATTCCTGCCTGTGCTTGCATATGACGGTGCGAACATGACGCAGATTGATGCGGGTGGCATTCTCGACATCGCGTTGGCGGGAACCTCAGCTACGCTGCTCGCCCGTAAATGGGAGAGCGCTTTACTCGTGAATGTGGACAACGACACCCTACGCCGTATAATGGATAATCCCGAAGCAATGGCAGCCGTTGAGCGTATTGAGGGCTGGCGCTCGCTTGGAGATAACATCATTGAAACAATCATCAACAAGAGCGAGAAGGTCAAAGAGCTAAAGAACAAGGCTAAGGACAAAGATCTGACGACTAAGCAGAAGCGAGAACTGACCGAAGAAGAAAAGGAGTACAAGTCCAAGCGTAAACTAGTGCAGGAGAAGCTGATCAAATTTGCGACGCGCATTCCGGCATTCATGTACCTTACCGACTTCCGGGAGAACACCCTACAGGACGTAATTACCAAGCTCGAACCTGAATTGTTCCAGACCGTCACTGGACTGACGGTCAAGGATTTCGATCTGCTTGTGAGTCTAAGAGTATTCAACACTGAGCAGATGAACCAAGCTGTCTTCGCCTTCCGACGATATGAGGATGCGTCGTTGCGCTATACAGGCATAGACAGCCACTCGGGATTGACCCATTATGGACTATACAACACCGTGGTTGCGAAAGAGTGAATGGACTGCAATTAGCAACGATGCGGAGGCTTACGTCAGGCTACAGGGAGAGTTCGGAGAATCCATTGACTGAGAAGCAACAGTGGCAACAACAATTGGACCGATCTGCCTATTCGGGAATTGGAAAAAACGCTTATGAAGCGTTTGAAACACTTGACCGGACTAGACCATTCGCACTGGTCTGCTATACAGACATACTCGGTTATCGGGCATTGCTTGAACGCTTAGGTGCTCGTGCATTACACTCCCTACTTGAGTCTGCTCTAAATCATGTTGATACAAGCATAGCTGATGAGAACAGGAGCAGGGCAGAAGGGCGTCTCAGCCAAGACCCGATCTCTTTACTTATCACCAAGGAGTTAGTAGGAGATATTGAAGCGTATTTCGCCTTTGATACTATTATTTTTACCCTAAAAGATCTCGATTACGAAAATCTTGCGGACGGGGTCGGTCGATTTCTTGCATTCTGTTCAAGGGCATACCTGAGACTTCTCATTGAGTCAGGTATCATGCTCCGCGGACTTGTAGCTGTATCACAAGACTATGTGATCGAAGGACCACGCATAACACTCAGGGAAATCGACCTACTATACAGGATTGAGAAGGCATTGCTATTCGGTGGAATCGTTGTTGCCATCCCGTATCTTCAGCTCCTGCCTTCATGGCACTGTTCACGCTGGGGTGAAGATGCAGTGACCTATCGCAATGTGCCATGTAAAGATTACGAACGAATGCTTCCAGTTCTTAACCTTGGTTTCGATCAGACCGTGAAATGGCTCATCGACGAGGGATTGTCGATAGGCTCAGCTGGCAAGAGGCTCGAATCTGAGATTGAGTGTGCTGAAAATGAAGCCAAGAGAAAGATAGATAATACAATCGCTTATTTACGATGGTGCATTCGTGACCAGACATCAATGCGATGGCCCCCACTCTCATGCGATCCCGAACCTGATTCAAAAAAGGTGCCACGCTTCGACAACGACTCAATCTCTTGGGCCATGCGTGGTGCATTAACAGATACCTTTAGCGGATAGAGCCCTAACAACAGCAAGTAGTAGGCAGTGCTTTAAGCCAAACAATATGGAAATAGTTTACCTAGGAACTCTACTTGCTTGAATCGCTTAAGGATTCCCGAGAGAATCGATTTAATTGAATTAATCATCGAGTCTCTAGCTCGATAGTAAATATCACATTTTTCTCTATTGCATCTCCCTATTCAACAGACTAAATTATAGGGGAACGGCGAATACAATGCATGCAATTAAAGGCAAGAGTCGTGGGGGGATAATTTTATCCCGAGTTGGATTCATATACTTATTTATTTAGATGAAAATCCACCACTATTATATCGAAAAAGTTGATGGAATATTTTCGATCGGCATTAGGAGGTGCGCACAATGACAAATCCTATAAGTAGTACTAAACAGGTTTTGGCCTACCAGATGCCTGGCGCAACGGATTGGCGAGATCTGGAGCCAGCTAATCCCGACGATGATCAACAGCGAGCTGCAGCTCGTACCGCCAAAGAGGAATTAAAAAACACACTGCTTATATCATTACAAATGCAGCATTTAGTTGTCCTCGCTGGATCAGGATGTTCACTTTCTGTTGGGGGGCCATCAATGAAGGATCTCTGGAAATATGTGATTGATGATTCTCAAAAAACTACTAGAGACGCGATCGCAATAAAAGTTAACCACGACCTAAAGCAAGAAAATATTGAGGCTTTTCTTTCAAAAGTGGAAGCCTACTTACAAATAACTGACGATGCAGTTGCTCGAGATTTTTTAAACTTTAGCAAGAAAGTCATTCTTGATAAATGCAGTGCATTTCTCGATCCCACTAAACTTGGAGCCCACAAAACATTTCTTCATAAATTATCACGCCGACGTATCCGTGATCAAAGACTAAAAATATTTACCACGAATTATGATCTTTGTTTTGAAAGAGCCAACGTTGAGTTAGGGGGTGTAGCCCTAGATGGGTTCTCATTTACATCGCCTCGTCGTTACGATCCCCGTTTTTTTAATTACGATATAGTTCGACGGCCACGCTCCGGTGAAGATCTCGGGTATTATCTTGAGGGGGTATTCCTTTTCTACAAACTGCACGGATCAGTCAACTGGGCACGCGATCAGAAAGGCACGATTCACGAGAAGGATAAGCCTGAGCCTTCAGAGGCCTGTTTAATCTATCCGGCAACTGGTAAATACCAACAAAGCTTCATTCAACCTCATCTCGAATCGATGTCACAGTACCTCGTTGCTGTTCGTGAACCTAATACATGTTTCCTCGTAGTGGGATTCGGCTTCAATGATGATCATCTTGCAGAACCACTTTTGACTGCCGTTGAATCAAATCCCCACCTGCGACTTATCATAGTGGATCCAAAAGCAAAGGTACATGCTCAACAGGGTGACAATCCATATTGGAAGCGGTTGGTTGAACTGAACTGTCAAGGAGAGGACGTCCATTTAATCAATGCCCCATTTAATGTCTTTGCCGAGAGGATACCCGATCTCAAGTCTCTCACCCCAGCAGAAAATCTTATAAAAGCCATTAAAGGTGTAGCGAGAGAATCGTGAACATGTTAAATATCGATCAAATATTTCCAAAAGGATTGCTACGTCCAGAGCTCTTTTTAGGAGTCATATCATCGATTACGGCACGAATGGTTGGGGTGAATCTCAGTGAGGCCGGTCAACCAAGCGGATCTTACTTTTATGGAGGACGTTACGGAAGAGGTGAGGTTGGAGAATTTGTTCTAATCGAGGGCCAACAAAGCCTTTTGCTAGGCCGCATTGCAGAAATCTATTTACGCGAACAAGCCCGCCGCACAATAAAGAGAGACTTTATTGGGATTAGTGAGCTTGATGCCCTTGGGCAAATCCAACTTTTAGGTTGCGTTTCAATGGACGAAATGCACGTGACCGCAGGTGTAGATGCATATCCCCGTCTTGGAGATCGAATCTACGCTGCACCTCACCAATTTATTGCGCTCCTTCCTCAGTTGATGGATAAAGAACAAACTCAAGCGGAATCAGTAACTTTAACTCTTGGTACAATCGATGTTGCACATGAAAGTAAAGTCTCGTTTAAGCCAGAACGTTTATTCGGTCGACATTGCGCAATTTTGGGTGCCACCGGGGGAGGGAAAAGCTGGACGACGGCACGAATTATTGAGGAGTGTACCAAGCATAATGCCAAACTAATTCTGATCGATGCGACGGGGGAGTATCGAGATTATAGTGGTAATGAAGTGATTCATTGCCATCTTGGAGAACCAGTGGTAAAGGCCAACAACTCGATAGCTTCAACGCTTCCACCAACGAGCTTCACAGAATCAGATTTTATAGCTTTATTCGAGCCCGCAGGAAAAGTACAAGGGCCTAAGCTTAGGGCAGCGATGAGAAGTTTGAGGCTCGCACAACTAGAACCTTCCTTAGCGCCCACTGGATTCATTATTAAGATCAATAAATCAAAGACTGCCATTGAAGCTGCAGAGAAGAAACCAAATATCGCAAGTAAACTCGATGACCCTCGTCAATCGTTTGATGTGCGTATGCTTGTTAGTCAGATCGAGCAAGAGTGTGTTTACCCAGAAGGATTTCTTCCAAGCCCTCAGAGGAACCTGAAAGATCCATCGAAGTGGGGGGATTCGAGCGGCGACTTCTCATACTGTCTCTCGTTAGTAGCACGAATAAATGGAGTGCTTACTTCACCCGCTTTTTCATGTGTCTTCGTCAAGAGTAGCCTCCCGACTATAACTGGAGAAATCGACAAGTTCATTGAAGGGAAAGAAAAACTGCTACGTATATGCTTGAGTGGCATCGTCTACGAGTATCATGCTCGCGAAATTATTGCTAATGTTATCGGCCGGCATCTACTAACACAGGCAAGACTTGGCGTGTTTAAAAATCATCCAGCCGTGGTTTTTGTGGACGAAGCGCACAACTTTCTCGGGCGCCAAATTGGTGCTGAGGACTATACCGCCAAACTCGATGCTTTCGAATTAATCGCCAAGGAAGGCCGCAAGTATGGCCTAAATATCTGCTTAGCCAGTCAACGTCCGCGTGATATTACTGAGGGTGTTTTGAGTCAGATGGGCACTATGATTGTGCACCGGCTGACGAATGACAGAGACCGTGAAGTGGTCGAGCGGGCCTGCGGTGAGATCGATCGCGCAGCGTCAGTATTTCTGCCAAATCTGCGTCCTGGCGAAGCCGCCATTATTGGCACTGACTTTCCGATTCCACTAACGATTCAAATCAATGAGCCAACCAAGAGACCAAAATCGGACGGCCCAAACTATCAGGAGCACTGGAGCCCCAAATTAGAGAAGCCAGCAGGTTGAGTAATTGAAGAAACCGACGAACTTGCCATCACCCCAATGCGCTCATTTAAGATTCCAAATCAAACCTCTTTCGTTGAGAATCAATAAACAAATCTATGATATTCTTCACCACACACTTCGAAAAGCAAGCAACAGTATTTGAGCAGGCACCTTCTAAATCGATCTCTAAAATGGCCAAATTTCGCGCCAGGATGCCCTAGGAGGCACGATCGCCTTGGGGGGTAGTTGGTAGTGACCATTTTGTGACCATGACAAACGAGAGCAAGGTGATTTATCGATGAATATCTAATAATATTCGTTGGCGCCGCTATTCCTTTAGAACACCGATAACACAAGGATTATTAGGAATATCGATGACCATAAGGGGCAGGCGAAAAAGCTTCTCCTATGGCTGTTAACCATTAGGTTGGGGGTTCAAGTCCCTCCTGAGGAGCCATTTTTATGGATCGAGCTTTCAACGTTTATATCCTCTTTTCAAGTAAAATCAATCGTTATTATATTGGGTG